>WBZP01006097.1_pt1 | contig 12045 bp, 8 predicted proteins | sample 5204301 | NCBI WGS metagenome assembly WBZP01 (sample SAMN12412401, study PRJNA552823) | activated sludge metagenome | isolation source: activated sludge from nitrification reactor of wastewater treatment plant... | place: USA: Pennsylvania | collected 2017
CATCAGGTGTATTCGCAATTACTGCTGGTAAACTTTCAACCGAAAGTTCGAGTGCCAGTGGAAGCTGTTTAAAATAACTGTTTGCGAAAAACTCTCTTATTTTCGGATTGTATAGTTCGGTTCCTAAAACTGTAAAACCCATAATGAGAATAATGGCACGTAAATTCATTTCAACGCCTATAAAAATTGAGTTTAAGGTTTTCCTGAATAAAAATCTCAACAACACCTTGATTATTAAGATATTCCGCAATAGAACTTCTACTATTTTGGCTTATCATATCTACTACCACAGATTCAATCCTGGATTCAAACCGGTTTTTAATCATTTCCAGAGCCTCGGTAAATTCGGGTTTGTATTTATCCCTGATTACTTTTGCTTTTCTGAAAAACAACATCTCGGTGATGGAATCAGAAGGCTGCTCACCGTAAAGTAAAATAATTTTGTGCCTTACAAACGGGGCATTGGAAAGTACCTCACTTAAAACTTGAAGGGATCTTACAGTAAAATCAGTCGGAATCAATATTGTTTTGGTCATTGTTTGTATTATTTTTCAACAAATAACCCACCGACTTTTTAAAACCCCATAAGCATGTCATTAGAATGTATTGAGAAAAAAACAGGCAAATATTAAGATTTCATAAGACCATAATTGCGTGGAAGATTAGCCAGCGGAAAAGTTATTTTCACTACCGTACCCTCCCCTTCTTTGGACGAAATGCCCAGTTGACCTTCATGCATTTTGATGATATTCCTGGTGAGCGGCAGCCCAATACCATGACCATCAAAATGAGCAGTATTGGAAGCCCTGAAAAACGGATCAAAGATAAATTTTAAGTCTTCCTCAGGTATGCCTATGCCCTGATCTTTCACCATAATGACCAGCTGACCTTCAGTGGAAGCGAGACTAACTGTTACAGGCTTATTGTTGGAGTATTTACAGGCATTGCTCAGGATATTGGAAAAAGCCAGGTACAGCAATTGCTTATTTCCAATGATTTTTAATTTCAATGGATTCTCAGGTAAAAGACTGAAATCCAGCTGTATATGATTCTTTGGATTTACTTTATCGTACATTTCTTTGGTATGCATGAGAGCCTCATCGACCCGGGTAATTTCAAAAAGCCCTTTTTTGTTGGCATAACCCGTATAGGAAAGGTACAATAGCGACTGGGTGATTTCATTGAGCCTTTCTGCCTGACTTAAAATACTTTGCAGCGAAATCTCATATTCCTCCACAGTTCGTTTTTTCATCAGCATTACTTCGGCTTCACCCATAATCGAAGTTAGCGGGGTGCCAAATTCATGGGACGCATTGTTTACAAAGTTCTTCTGGGTCTCGAAAGCTGTCTCCAGTCTGTTGAGCAAATCATTGAAAGTAATCACCAACTGATTGATTTCCTTATCATTACCTACTTCCGGGATTCGCAGATGAATGTTGTCTGTGCTGATTTCTTTGACCTTATCTGTGATTTTTTTAATGGGGTCAAAGATATGTTTTGAAAAATAAAATGAAATATAAGATACCACCACAAAAACCAGCAAAACGGCTATGAGAATGATATTTCTCAGAAAAAGCAGGTGATTGGATGCGTAATAATTTTTGGCTGAAACGATCACCAAATGTTCTTCAGCATCGGTGTTTTGATGTCTTATTCCCGAAAAAAACGTATCGTCAATCTGTAAGTTTGCCTTTTTATTTTTGAATATATCGTTTAGAAACCCCAATGGTAACCCGGATTTTTGGCTGGCCTTTTCAATATCTTTTTCGTTGTTAACCTGAAATATATACTCTTTTTCTTCTGAAAGTTTCTCCAGTATTTCTTTTCTTATTTGTTTGTATGATTCACTGTTCTTGTTTTTTACACCAAAATTATATTCTGCGGTGATTGAAGCCCTGGTTTCCAGCCTTTTATAAAAATCGGTATAGGAGTAATTATACAAAAAATAATATATTGCCAAACCAAAAAGCAACAACATGAGGATGTTGGTGGTAATCAAAAAAACGGCGATCCGGGTTTGCGTTTTCATGCTTCTTTCAGGATGTAACCCATGCCAATAACAGTGTGGATGAGTTTGGGTTCAAAATTGGAGTCCAGTTTTTTTCTGAGATAATTGATATACACATCAACTACGTTGGTTCCCAGGTTAAAATTGATATCCCAGGCACTTTCGAGCAAATCAAGCCTCGAAAGTACTTTTCCTTTATTCCTGATTAAAGCCAGCAAAAGCCGGTATTCGGTTGCGGTGAGCGAAATATTTTCACCATTTCTTTCTACCGTTTTAGCATCATCATCGACCTTCAGATTTGAAAACTGATAGATATTGGGCTTTTTGGCACCTTCAAAAATTTGCCCGGCACCTCTTCTTAGCAAGGCATTGACTCTGGCGAGCAATTCTATAAACTTGAAGGGCTTAACCAGATAATCATCGGCTCCGGAATTAAGCCCAACGGCCACATTATCAGCGGTATTCAATGCCGTCAAAAACAAAATCGGAGCCGATATGGACTGACTCCGAAGGTCGCGACATACCTCAATTCCATTTTTGTCAGGCAACATGATATCCAAAATAATCAGATCAAAATTACCTTCAAGGGCCATTCGAAAGCCCGTTAGGCCATCGAGAGCGACAGAAACTTCAAAGTTTTCCTCAGACAGCCCTTTTTTAATAAAACTTACCACATTTATCTCATCTTCAACCAGCAGGATTTTCCTCCTTCTATGTATTGATATATTTCTTCGAATAATTTACAAAAAGAAAGAAAAAACCAAACCAATTGATTAAAATCGGATTAATTTCGGATCCAACAAGCTGAAAACTTTGGATTTGCTGACAAAAACAAATACAATCTATTTTCTATTTACCTAAAAATATGTTTTCTTGAAAAAGATATTTAAAAGTTTGATTTTCAAAAATTTGACTGTAAGTTTATACTGAATTTCAGAAAACTGTCAGGAATAGTAAAATCGAAATTCCACAAAAAATAATTTAGCATTTATCCCAAATTTTAAGCAATCATGAAAAAACTCACCTTCACGCTCATCGTAAGTTTGATTTCAGGTCAAATATTTGCTCAAACTACCGGCTGTTGCCCCAATTTTTACACCTCTGTCAGCAACAATCCTTTTGCTTGTATTTCCGGGAATGGTACTATTGATGGAAAAGCCATTTCATCACTTACGCCAGGCGGAAGTTCTGCATTTGGTTCAATAGTTATTACTGTTTCAAAAAATGGAGTAAGCCCCGGCACGTATCCCAATAATTCACCAGAGCTAAGTTTACTTAATGTTAAAACTTATGGCACTGAATGGCTTGGCTATCAAGGCAAAATGGTAAGAGTCTTTTCTGTTACTGTGCCTTTTTCTTCAATGACAAATTATGTGATTGACGATGCCTGTAATCTGGTATGCAAGTGGACATTTATTCAACCTCAATGCCCGATTGCCCCTTGCCCTATCCAATATTCGACTGATTGTACGCCTTCTTTTTTCAAAAATTCGGAAGTGATAAAGAGGCCTTAATTTCAGGGAATAAATTGGCATTTTTAAACAATATCCTTCGAATCGGGTTAAACAAGCATAATCAAGAAGTGCATAAGAAAGGTTTTGTTTGTGAGGACACTTTCGAAGGTATAGATATTGTTTGTGAGGACACAAACAATGGCTATGTTGCTTGTTAGGACACAAACAATGGCAATAGATTAAACATTCATAATCAAACGATACAAAATGCCTGGTTCATTTATTTTAAGACTCGTAATTTTTCTGATTATAAATTTTGGAGCTTTAGGTTTAGGAGGACTATTTACCAATTCGGGTGTTACATCAGACTGGTATCAAAACCTGAATAAGGCCCCCTGGACACCCCCGGGATGGGTTTTCGGTGCGGCATGGACCACTATTATGGTATGTTTTTCGATATTTATGAGTTATGCCACCAAAAACATGCCTCTCAATTCAGGATTTATGATGATTTTTGTTTTTCAGTTGGTGTTGAATATCCTATGGAATCCAATGTTTTTTTACTTCCAATTGACGGATATTTCTCTTGCAATTATCATTTTATTGCTTTTGGCGGTAGTTTACCTTTTCTACATAAAATTCCCTAACTTGCAGTTAAAATCCTTACTTATAGCCCCCTACATTATCTGGCTTATAATTGCGACTTCACTTAACGCTTATGTAGTTGTCCAAAATTGAATTTCCTCTATTCTACTATCCTCAATTTAGCAAAACTCAGTAAAAGCGTTTTTTCGCCTTCATTTTCAAATTCGATTACCGCCTTTGCCGTTGGTCCCAGGTTGTCCATTTTTTTAACTATACCAAACCCAAATTTCTGATGCTCTACTTTGTCACCCGCCTTAAGGTTTTTGGTGTCAGAAGGCTGAAAATCAACCGTAGGCACATGTTGCGGGGCGGTTTTTACCTGACTTACCGGTTTAAGATTGGCGATGGTCTGGCTGCGGGTTGGCGGTGAGGTTTGCACAGGCTTACTTGCTGGCATAACCCTCCGTTGAAATCCCTGAAAATCAAAGGAATCTGCACCAAAATTCCCTCCGCCTGGTTTTTCAATCTCTTTGAGGTAAGAAGGGTCTATTTCTTCAATAAACCGGCTTTTCTCACAGAAATTTAGTTTACCCCAATTGTATCTTTGCTCGGCGTAGGTCAGTGTCAGGCGTTTTTCAGCACGGGTTATTGCCACATAAAACAGGCGGCGTTCTTCCTCCAAGTCATCGCGATTTTTGAGCATCATCTGTGAAGGAAACAGGTTTTCTTCCATCCCGACCACAAAAACATGCTTAAATTCCAACCCCTTGGCACCGTGAATGGTCATCAGAGTTACTTTGTCCGGATCACCATCGCCTTCATCGTCGGCGGTGGTCAGCAAGGAAACCGACTGCAAAAATGCTCCCAAAGATTTATCTTCCACTTCGGGGTTATCGGTAAACTGCTTGATAGAGTTGAGTAATTCCTCCAGGTTGTCATACCGGGCTTTACCCTCCACCGTTTTGTCGATGTATAGCTCATGCATCAACCCGGTACTTTTTGCCACCTGCATCGCAATGGTGTGTGCATCTTTCTCCTCCTCCATCATGATTTTGTAACTCTTGATGAGATTTACAAAATTTTCGATTGAGTTGGCCGCCTTTCCGTCAAAATACATCTTGATGTTGCTCACAATCTCCCAAATGGGCTTTTGTTGCTCAGCAGCGGTTACGATTATTTTTGCAACGGTGGTATCACCTATTCCTCTTTTAGGAAGATTGATGATACGTTTAAAGGCCTCTTCATCTTGCTGGTTGACCGTAAACCTCAGATAACCAAGGATATCCTTTATCTCTTTTCTCTGATAAAAAGACAATCCGCCGATGATCCGGTATTTGATATTTATTTTCCTGAGAGCCTCCTCAAAAGCCCTGGATTGAGCATTGGTACGGTAAAGTATGGCAAAATCCTGATTTTTAAGGCCATCTCTTACTTTGGATTCAAATATGGCGTTGGCTACAATTCTGCCTTCTTCATTATCGGAGTGGGCTTTTACTACCTCAATTTTTTCTCCCTCCTCATTGTCAGAAAATACTTTTTTCTCAAGCTGATTTTTATTTTTTGCAATCAGTGAATTGGCAGCGTTGACAATATTTTTGGTAGAGCGATAGTTTTGCTCAAGTTTTACGACATTCAAATCAGGATAATCTTTCCTGAAATTCAGGATGTTCTGAATATTCGCCCCGCGGAAAGCATAAATACTCTGGGCATCGTCGCCCACCACGCAAATGTTTTGATTTACAGCAGAGAGCTTTTTCGTAATGAGATACTGCGAAATGTTTGTATCCTGAAACTCATCGACCATCACATGCTTAAACTTGTGCTGGTATTTGTTCAGCACATCCAGATGATCCCTAAATAAAACATTGGTATTAAACAATAAATCATCAAAATCCATGGCATTGGCCGAAAAACACCGCATGGAATAGGTCTTAAAAATCCGACCGATTTCGGGCATCTGAGCACCGGTGTCTTCAGCAAGAAAAATCGGATTTTCATTGTAAGCCTGCCAGCTTATCAGATTGTTTTTAGCACCTGAAATCCTGTTGAGAATAAAGTTGGGTTTGTAGGTTTTATCGTCCAGACCAAACTCCTTTACAATGGTTTTTATTAGCGACTTACTGTCATCGGTATCATAAATCGTAAAATTGGAGGTGTAACCCAGCCGATGGCCTTCAATCCTTAAAATTTTGGCAAAAACCGAGTGAAAAGTACCCATCCAGAGGTTTTTAGCCTCCGAACCGATAATTTTCTCGATCCGGTGCCGCATTTCTTCGGCGGCTTTATTGGTAAAAGTCAGTGACAGAATATTGAAAGGATCAACCCCCTGCCCCATCAGATGAGCAATGCGGTATGTAAGCACACGTGTTTTGCCCGACCCGGCACCTGCTATAATCATCAGTGGCCCGTTTTCGTGCGTTACGGCTTCATATTGTGGGGGATTAAGGCTTGATAAGTAGTCTGACACCGAAATATTTTATTTATTTTTTTACAAAGATAGCATCCAAAAGATTTGGTTTAATTGGAAATCAAAATTGAAATTGAATATACCTTATTTTTGTCGTAAATTGTAGTCAAAATACGAGCTAAAATTGTTTTATTTCTCTGTTGATTTTTCCGGGAAAACTCCTGTTTTACATTTAAATGGCGATGCTCCATTCATCCAAAACGATGAGCATATAATATTTACCGATAAGTGTTTCACTGAAAATTATCCCGGTATCACAATTTATGATTTTTTGAAAAATGAAAATTATAATTTTCTGAATGATTTGCATTTAGGTTTCAGTATTTTAATCTACAATAAAAAAAATAATAAGTTACTTGCTTTCAGAGATTTATTCGGCATAAAAAGCTTGTATTTTTCTCAAGAAAATAAAACAATCACCATTTCTGATCAAATAAAGCCACTGGTCCGGAACGGCAAGGAACCGTTAAATATACCCTATATAAAAGATTATCTCAGTTTCCATATTTCGGATCAAAAAATCAGTTCCGAAACATTTTTTGAGAATATTCACAGGGTTTTGCCCGGGCATATGCTTACCGGGGAAAATGACGGGATAAAACAAATTCACAATGATTTTTTGGGTGATTTCAATCAAAATGATAATAATTTCCTTGAGATTTTATATGAAAAAATTAAAATTATCGATAAAAATTTCGAAAATGTGGGGTCGTACTTGAGTGGAGGTTTGGATTCGGGTTTGATTTCAATTTTACTCAATAAGAATGCAAAAAAACATCCTTCATTTTATTTTAAGCCTGACAACCAAATAACCGAAGATGAAGAAATAGCTGAAAAAATTTCGGAAATAAATAACTTTCCAATCCATAAAATATCGCCTCCTAAAATAGAAATAGAAAATCTGAAAAACTGGGCATCAAAAAGTATGCAGCCCGAGTTGATGCTTTTCCCTGCTGAAATTTTTGCAGGTATCATCCAGTCAGGCAAGCAAAACATACTTTTGAGCGGACATGGCGGAGATACCATCGCCGGTGATGGACTGGAATATCTGGAGATTTTATTTGAAAATGGCGAATATAAAAATCTAAAAAACAGCCTATTTCTATATTATTCCCAGAAAAACAAAGCCTGGAAAAAAATTGGCAAAGATGATCCATTCCGGGCTTTTTTAGCGGATTACTTATTAAAGAAATCCTTCATTTTGTTCCAAAAAAATCGTTCAATTGTATCTGTTAAAGCTATCATAAAACTTTTTTTTGCATTTAATCTTTCAATTTTTGATGTGTTTCAAAGAATAAAATTTAAAAGCATATTCAGGAAATTAAAGACCCAAAAACTTTCAGCTGATAAAGGCACTGATTTTGCCGGACTGTTTTTAAAAAATGGCACAGCTCACCAAAACAGGCAATTTAATTCCAACTTTATCGGACTCGGTATCCACGCTCTTGAAACCTTCGGATTGATTGACGAGGTTACCAATACCCAAACCCTTTATCCGTTGATTGACCAGCGGCTACTTGAGGTTAGTTTGTTTCAGAGTCCATTAGAGAAATTTGCACACGGAAGAGGGAGAGGGAGCATAAGGATTGCCCTCGAAAAGGTAGCTCCTGAATTTCTGACCAACCGGACCGGAAAAGGAGATTTTGATTTATTAATAGAAAATATTTTTAAAGACATGTGGGAAAATTATGGAAAAAACCTTCATCATGACCACACTGTATGGAATTATGCCGATAAAAATATTTACAACAAGGCAATTGAAAACGATTCTGACCCTATTTTTACAGAAAAAATAAATAAAAACGACTTATGGTACTTGCAAAGAACTATGTATCTGGCAATCTGGCTCGAAGTTTTGGAATCGCATTCTTCCTGATAAGTACTGTTTTAATTTCCTGCAAAGAGACCAATGAGATACAGCCTGCCGAGTTTTATCCCTTAACCACTAATGTAAAACGGGTTTACAAAGTAACTGAAAACAGATACGCCATCAATGCTCCGGTGACCCGTAGCACTTATTATATTCAGGAGCAGATTATTGATTTAAAAACCTCTGCCAATACTACTGATTTTTTGATATCCAGAAATTTGGGAAATCAACCTTCTGGTGAATTCCAAACGGTAAGTGTAGTTAAAGGCCAAAGAACATTTAATATGCTGACGCTCAAGGAAGAAAATATTGATTATGTAAAATTGGTATTCCCTGTGAGTGATGGGCTTGTTTTTAATCCTAACAAATATAATACGCTACCTGAAGCTAAATCCAAATGCCAGCTTAGTTCTGAAAAATTTAATTTAGGCACACTATCGGCTGACCTTTTGTTAACGGTAGTTGAAAAAAATGACACTTCTCTAATCGACAGAAAGCTAAAATACGCCAGATATGCCAATGGCCTGGGTTTAGTGGAATTCCGGGAAAAAGATTTGGAATACTGTCAGGCCACCCCTGAATGCATCGGAAAAGGGATTATTGCCAGTGGAAAGGATATAAAATATGAACTGGTAAGTATAACAGAAAAATAATTACCTGACCTTATTATCTGATAACCAGCCTATATTCCAAAATTTCCATATCGGCATTTCTGAACTCTACCTGACTTTTTAAAACATAATTGCCTGCACCATAAAGGCTCTTTACCGGCAGAAAAACATAATTGGGGCCAACTTTTGGACTAAATGGCATATCAAATAAATGCTTACCCGAAATTTCAAAAACAGAAATCATCCCTGAAACCGGATTTTCGGGACTATGTACCATGACTTTCGCCGTTACATCTGATTCGGAAGGGTTTGGGAAAACTGAAAATGACCCTTTGGCCGTTTGGTCAGTTACTTTAAAACTAATTTCAAACGGATTTTCAACCGTATTACCTTCTTTATCAGAACCTTGGACCAAAACCCAATATAAACCTGCCTTAAGCTGTAAGTCTGACAATAGAAATTGTAACTGATTGTCAGACAAACGATTGACAGTAAAATTCTGTAAATCAAGGGGCAGATACTGACAAGTTTCACACGATTTGATATATACTTTTAGGAGTCCATCGGGAGACTTAAGGCTACGATCATCCATCAAAACTACTTCCAGCGAAGCATTTTTCGAAACCAGCTGCCCGTTTTCTATAGCTTTCCCATCAATTTTTACCTCTACAAACGGACTCAGTACATCCTCCAGAAAGTTTTCAGGATACAGGGTTTTACTGCTCACGTCGGCCCAGACGGCTTGCCCCGGAAAAGTGAGATTTACCGAATTATTGTTTTCGTTGTATTCTTCCAAAAGGTTTTCCGGGTCAATTTTAACTTCAATTTTCCTGATTTTCTCAGAAAAGGGTACCTTAAAAAACACCGTATCTTTCCTTGAAAATCCACTAACCGAAGTTTTATAAATGTTTTGAGCCAAACCATCACCAGTCAAAGCCAAAGCAACATTTATTTTTTCTGAGGGTAAAAACCTGCCATAATTACTCAGCACAGCTCCAACCTGAAAAGAATCAGATTTGGAAATCGGTTGATATGAATTGAGCGATTGCAGAAAAATACCCGTCGAATCAGACAAATAATCAGGCTTCGCTACCGGAAAAACCCGTAGTGCAGGATCGCCTTGATATACCACCTGATGCATGTCAGCCAGAATGTAAGTGTCTGATTTTTTGGCTGCCAGGGTTTTATTAATCGCTTGATGAATCTGACCAATAGTGGCATTGGCGGTTTTTTCATTCTGGAAAAAATTGCCATACATCAATCCGAGGTATTCTTTGGTCGAATTAAAATAACTCCAGAAAGAATTGGCAAAAAGTCCTATGGCACCTTTATCGGGGGTTATCAACCAATCGGTACTTAGGGTATTGTATCTGTAAAAAATATTCCCTACCCCGCAGCCATTAAAAAACATAAAAGGGTATTTTGATTTATTGCTGTAGTTTCGTTTCAGATCAGAACTATAACCAATATTCAAATCGATAATTGTAGGTGAGCCGTGCCCAACAAATGTAACCAAACCCACACCTTTGTTGATCGGGGCACTGATATCAACCTCCTCGATTTCCCCTGATTGTTTTTTTGACAAAACTTCGATTTCGCCTGAAAATGGCCCTGTTTTGACTCCTTTTTCAAAATCAACGAGCAGGTTTTTAAGAAGTGTCATTTCAAAAGTATTTTCGCCGCCACTCATGTGCAACACACGTTTTTTCCACTCCGCCGAAGGGCTTTCTTCAAACTCCCTGACTTTTTTCAGATAACTCAAAACTTCTGAATTTTTGCTGACATTAAGTCTGCCCGTAGGCACTCCTTCTACATCAGCATCCTCCCCAAAAAGACCCGCAGTGAGCAAAGCATCAGAACCCGGATAGCCAAAAGAAGGAACAAGCTCCTGATTAGCCTTCAACACATCAGGGAAGGTTACTGCTTTACCTATTATCAGTAAATTTTTCCTTTCTGAAGTACCATCAAGAATGTCTTCCACAGCATTTCGGATAACCAAAGGGTTTTTTTCGCCAAAAAAGTACTGATCATACAGATCTTCAATATAAACTACCCCGCATTTATACTCACCACCAGCTTTCGAACTGCGATAACTTGCCCAGGCCTCGGCTGATTCTTTCAAACTTTTATGCGAAATTATCAGATATTCAGGCTTTAAAGAACGTTTTTTAAAGCTAACCAAACCAGCAATCTTGGGCTTCTGGACAGCATCTGAAACATAAATAGTGGCATCTCGATTGCTTTTAAAATATTGATATTCAGAATTATCCTTAGTTAAAACCTTTCTAATATTATTTAGATCAGAAATATCATAAACGGATGCATTTTGTCCCGGGTTCTTGAAAATACACAACGAATCTTTCAGAGGAAGTTCATACGGGCGTGAGGTGAGTGCTGCCCCGAAAGATTTAGGATATTTAATTTGGATATAATTTACCGAATACCAATCAAATGCCCCTTTATTATTCCCTTTTATTTCAAAACTTAAATTCTGTAACCCTGAATTATCCTCCAAAGTATCGGTATAAACGCCAAATGGAGGGATTGAAATTCGGTTTCTGACGATTTTGATATTCAGACTTAGATTTAAATTGTGAAAAAGTCTGGATCTGCCATTAAGGCTCAAATAAACCTTTGTTTTTGAGTTACTTTTTACAAAATCTGGAAGGAAAAAGTCAATTTTCTTTGTAGTATCAGTAGTTGCGAATTCTCCTGACCAACCTTCTCCGGGCTCATAAAAACTTTGCTGAATTACAGGTAAAAGTCCAATCGAGTTATTTAGCGAATATTGGGTATTTGGAGCATAGAGCATCGATTCGGTGTAATAGGCGGTCGTGGTGGCCGTGGAATTGGAAATTACAGTATCAGCCCTTGTAGGTAATTCGTCAGCATTGGTAATGAAATAAGTTGCGAGATCACTAAAAAGGCTGTTAAACGGGTTGTTTCTTTTCCGGGGTCGGTAAACCAGTGAATCAAGCACTCCATGGTTTTTTTCTGCATAAAATTCAATATAACCATCCTTTTGGAGTTCTCCCGCGATTTCGTTGTGT
>WBZP01006100.1_pt1 | contig 12037 bp, 12 predicted proteins | sample 5204301 | NCBI WGS metagenome assembly WBZP01 (sample SAMN12412401, study PRJNA552823) | activated sludge metagenome | isolation source: activated sludge from nitrification reactor of wastewater treatment plant... | place: USA: Pennsylvania | collected 2017
GATGTTCAACGTGCTGGGCTGCAGGCCCGAGAGGATCTCGTCGAGGTCGTTGAAGCCGGTCGGTGTGCCGGTGATGATGTCCCCGCGCTCGCAGGTTTCCTGCAGGCGGTCCATCGTCAGCGGCAGCAACTCGGAGAGCTCCTTGGCGCTGTCGGACACCCGCCGGTCGGCGATCTCGAAGACCTTGGTCTCGGCCTCGTCGAGGGCCTTGGTGACGTCGTCGGGTTCGCTGTAGCCCAGTTCGGCCACCTCGCCCGCCACGCCGATGAGCCGCCGCAACAGCGCCGTGTCCTGGACGATCTTCGCGTAGCGGCCGGCGTTGGAGATGGCCGGCGTGGCGTTCTGCATCTCCAGCAGGACCTGCGACCCGCCGATGGTCTCGAGCAAGCCGCTGCGACGCAGCTCATCGGCAACGGTGACCGCGTCGACCGGCTCGCCGATGCTGCTCAAGCCGCGGATGGCGGCGTAGATGTGCTGGTGGGCGGGCTTGTAGAACTCGTCGGCCGACAGGCGCAGCTCGGACACCTGGTGCATGGCGTCGCGCGACAGCAACAGGGCGCCGAGCAGGCTCTCCTCGGCGCTCAGGTTGTGGGGTGGGACGCGTCCATCGCCACGCCGCGGCTGGCGATCTCGGACGCCGTCGCGGTGCTCGCGGGTGTCAACCATGTCTCACCTACCTTGCCTGAGCCGTCGTGTGGATCGCTAGGGGAGCAACCTGTGTCTTCGTGTGTGGATAGGGCCCGCCCGCTGTGGACGGGTGTGGACAACCTGCCCCCGCCAACGATGCCAGGGCGCGTCGAAGCACGGGTGGATCCTCGGTGAGGATGGGGGCGACTACTTCTTGGTGACGTCGACGGTGATGGGGAACTCCACGTCGGCGTGGAGCTTGGCCGACACCGTGTGCTGGCCCACCGTCTTGATGTGCTCGATGTGCAGCTTGCGGCGGTCCAGCACGATTCCCGTCTGGGCCTCCACCGCGGCAGCAACGTCGGCGGCGGTGACCGAGCCGAACAGCTTGCCCTCGGCGCCGGCCTTCATCGGGATGTTGATGATCTTGGCCACCAGGGCCGAGGCCACAGTCTGGGCCGACTCACGGTCGTGCTGGTCACGGAGGTCACGGGCACGGCGCATCGCCGACGCCTGGGACACCGCGCCGTCGGTGGCGACGATGCCGTGGCCCTTCGGCAGCAGGAAGTTGCGGGCGTAGCCGTCGCTGACCTCGACGATGTCGCCACGCTTGCCGAGACCCTTGCGGTCGTTGCGCAGGATGACTTTCATCGGGATCAGGCCTCCGTCTCGTCGCTGGCACCGGTGTCCGCGCCGGCATCAACGGTCTCGTCGGCAGCCGCGGTGGTCTCGACCGCCTCGTCACGGCCGCGACGACCCTCGCCGTCACCGCGCGGTGGGCGGCCGGTGCGGGCCTGGGCGACACGCTTGGTGTACGGCAGCAAGGCCATCTCCCGAGCGTTCTTGATGGCGTTGGCGATCTCGCGCTGCTGCTGGACGTCGTTGCCGGTGACCCGCCGGTTGCGGATCTTGCTGCGGTCACTGACGAAGCGGGTCAGCAGGTTGACGTCCTTGTAGTCGACGTACTCGACCTTTTCGGTCACCAAGACGCTGGTCTTCTTCTTGAACTTCTTGGAGCTGTCCGCCTTCGGCGTGCGCGCCTTGTTCTTCTTGCTGGTCATGTCGGGGTTTCTTTCGTGCGAGGGTGGGACATCAGAACGGCTCTTCGTCGCCGTACACGGGGTCTGGGGAACGGTTCGCCGCCGTGGCGCCGGCGCCGGATCCGGCGCCACCGCCCTGGCCGCTGTCACGAGCGACACGCTCGACTTCGGCGCGGGCCCAGCGCAGCGACGGGCCGATCTCGTCGGCGATGACTTCGACGATGGAACGCTTGTCGCCCTGGGGGGTGTCCCAGGAACGCTGCTCCAGCCGACCGGTGACGATGACGCGCATGCCCTTGTTCAGGGATGCCGCAGCGTTCTCGGCCAGCGTGCCCCAGGCGACGACGTTGAAGAACGACGTCTGTTCCTGCCATTCACCGTTCTGCTGCCAGCGGCGGTTCACGGCCAGCCCGAAGCTGCAGTTGCCGCGCCCGCCCGTGGTGAAGCGGATTTCCGGATCCTTGGTCAGGTTGCCGGTCAGGGTCACAGTGCTGTCGGCCATGGTGGTGCCTCCTTCGAGATGCGGCCTCGGGCCGCGTGAGTGGGTGCAGCGATCAGGCTGCGGTGCCCATGCCGCGACGCGCTGCTTCGGCGTCGGGCAGACGGACGAGTTTGTGGCGGACGATGCTGTCGGCGATACGCAGGGTGCGCTCCAGATCGTCGAGCGCCCCACCGGGTGCCTCGACGTTGAGCACGATGTAGTACCCGTACTCCTTCTTGTTGATCGGGTAGGCGTACTGCCGCTTCCCCCACCAATCCGGCTTGCCGTGGACCTTGCCTCCGGCGGCGGCGATCGAGTCGCTGAGCGACTTCGTCCACGCCTGGGCGTCGGTCTCTTCGACATCACCGTCGACGATGACCATCAGTTCGTAAGCACGCATCATGCGTGTGCAACCTCCCTTCGGACCCGACTCCTCGCCGGGGCCCCGGTCTGGGGCAGGGCCAATATGACCCGGCAAGCGTAGCGGCGCCGTTCGTCGTTCACGCCGGCCATGGTGCCAGGGGGGTGTCACAGAGTCGGCGTACGGTGGCCGGATGGACCTGATGCAGTGGATCGGCGCGGACCTGGCGGGAGTCCGCCAGAAGCTGAACGGCGCGGTGGTGGCGCTGGTCCCCGCCGAACGATGGGCCGAGCGAGCCGACGGCGGGGGCTCGTCGCTCAACCACTTGCTGCTCCACCTGGCGCGTCACCAGGACCTGGCGATCACGACGGCGATCCGCAACAAGCCGCCGCTGTTCGACGCCCACCGCGGGGCGCTCGGCCTGGCGGAAGCGTCTCCGATGGCTGGTATCGCCGAGGCAGAAGATCGTTCGGTCACTGCCGGCCTGCGGCGCCAGCCGCTGATGAGGTACGTCGACGCGGTGTTCGACGCCACCGAGCGGTGGCTCGGGCGGGTGGCCTCGATGGCGTTGGACACCATCCCGTCCACGTCTCGGCGGCTGGCCACGCACGCCGGGATCACCGCCCAAGAGGCCGAATGGCTCCACACGATGTGGTCCGCCAAGACCGTGGCATGGCTGGTGCAGTGGCCGGTCATCGGGCACGGCAACGCCCACGTCGGCGAGATGATCTCGGTCAGGAACCGGTTGGGTTACAGCCCGTTCTGACGGGCAACGCGGGAGTGGTCAGCCGGTTCGCCTGGCCTGGCGGCCGCCAACGGGCAGGGCCCGGAGCAGGTGGTGCCAGCGGCACCCGACGCAGGCTTCCACGACGTAGGCCATCAGTTCGTCGGCGCGGGCATCGAGCTTGGCGATCTCGGCGGCGGTGGACACGCAGCGGCCGTGGGCCGGAAGGCGCGGCCCGAACACGTAGGTGACCAGGCGCAGGGACGACTGGGCGCAGATCGGGCAGACGATGGATGCCGGGCTGCCCACGTTCTTCGCGGCGCGGATCAGTTCCGGATGGGCGTCGCATATCTGGTCAGCACGCAGCCGACCGCGACGGAACTCGTTGATGAGGTGGCGGCGGGACAGACGGTGATCGACCACGCCGGCGCCGCGGCGCAACGAACCCTCGCCGAAGGTGCGACCGGCAGCCATGGGCGCACACGCTATCCCCCACCGGAATGGCCCCGGAGACCACACTGGTCCCATGACCATTTCGTACGGCCCCAACGTCGCCGACGATGCCGAGCTGCGTCTGTGCGGCGACCTCGCCGGCAAGCGCGCCATCGAGCTCGGCATCGCCCGCCCCTCGAACGCCGTCGACCTGGCGGTGGCCGGCGCCAAGACCATCGCCATCGACCCCGACGCCGAGCGGATCAGCGCAGCGCGCGCCGCGGCCCAGCGCGCCGAGGTGCACGTGGAGTGCCACGCCAACCAACTGGCCGATCTCGGTGACGTCACCAGCGCGTCGGTGGATCTGGTCCTGGCGGTGCACTCGCTGGACCGCGTCGAGGACATCAACCGGCTGTTCCGCCAGGTGCACCGCGTCCTCAGGCCCGGGTGCAGCTTCGTGGTGGCCATCGCCCACCCGGTGGCGGCGATGTTCGACCACGATGGCAACCTCCAGGCGCGCTACGGCGCCCGCCAGCCCACCTGGAGCGAGCTCTACATGGCCTTCGAGCGCACCAACTTCCACATCGACGCGCTCCACGAACTCGCCGGCACCGACCGCACGGCCGTCGCGCCGGTCACCATGGTCCTGCGCGCCCGCAAGCAAGGCAACTAGCTCACCCCACCACGATTCCCACACCCCCGACCCCCCGCCCGCTTCCCCGCATGGGCGCGCAGACTTCAGATATCCGACGGTTTCGCGCCCATGCAACTAGGGATTCGCGCCGCTCGGCTCGCATGGGCGCGCAGACTTCAGATATCCGACGGTTTCGCGCCCATGCGACGGCGGCGGGGTGGGTCAGGCGGGCGGGCCGGCGGGCGGCCGGCGGGCGGCCGGCGGGCGGGTGGGCGGGCGAACGGGGGGTCAGAGGCGGCCGGCGTCGGCTGCGGCGAGCTCGGCGGCGTCGATCTGGGCTTCGATGAGCGCCAGGCCACCGTCCCAGAAGCCCGGATCGGCCAGATCGCAGCCGACGATCTTGGCCAGATCCTCCGGTGGGAGCGACCCACCGGCGGACAGCATGTGCAGGTACCGCGCGGTGAAGTCCGACCCCTGGATCTGTGACTGGCGGAAGACGCTCATCGCCAGCAACTGCCCGTAGGAGTAGGCGTAGACGTAGCCGGGCACGCCGATGAAGTGCGGGATGTAGCTCCACCAGGTGCGGTATCCGGGCGTGACCTCGACGGCCTCGCCCAGCATGGCCCCCTGCGTCTCGGCCCAGATGTCACCGAGGCGGTCGACGGACAGCTCGCCCTCGGCACGCCGCGCCGTGTGCGCCCCGTGCTCGAAGCGGTTCATCGCCACCTGGCGGAACACCGTGGCGATGCCGCCCTCGATCGACTCGGCCAGCAGCGCCAGGCGGTCGTTGGCGTCCGCCGTATCGGCCAGCAGCGCCGCGAAGGTGAGCTGCTCACCGAACACCGAGGCCGTCTCGGCGACCGTCAAGGGCGTGCCCTGGCTGAACACCGTCTGCGCCCTGGCCAGGTAGGCGTGCACGCCGTGGCCGAGTTCGTGGGCAAGCGTCAACACGTCGCCGCGCCGGCTGGTCCAATTGAGCAACACGTACGGATGGTGGCTGGGGACGGTGTAGGCGCAGAACGCACCGAATCGCTTGCCGGGGCGGGTCCCGGCGTCGATCCAACCCTCGTCGAAGAACCGCTGGCTGATGTCGGCCAGCTCGGGGCTGAACCCGCGGAACGCGTCGAGGACGATTCCCTTGCCCTCGGTGAACCCGTAGGCGCGGTCACTGGAGGCCACGCTGGCCATCCGGTCGAAGTCATGCAAGCGCTCGACGCCGAGGATCCTGGCCTTCAGCCGGTACCACCGCTGGGGAAGGTCGTAGCGGGCCTGCACGGCGCTGACCAGCGCGTCGACCGAGGCGTCGGATGCCTGGTTGTCGAGGTTGCGCGACGACACCCAGGTGGGGAACCGGCGCAGCTCGTCGTCGGTCGCCTTGTCGGCCATCAGCGTGTTGAGGATGAAGGCGCGGGTCTTCAGCCCGGGCGCCAGGGCGTCGGTGACGGCCGCCGCGGCCTTGGCGCGCACGCCCGGATCGTTGCTCGCCAACGCCGACAGGCCGCGCTCGAGCGTGGCGGGTGCGCCGTCCAAGGTCACCGAGATCGCCGACACCAGTTCCTCGAACAAGCGCACCCACGCCGACCGGCCGGTGACGGCCTTGCGCGCCAGGAGCTGTTCCTCGGACTCGGGCAACAGGTGGTCGCGCATCGCCCGCACGACGCGCAAGTGGTTCACGTACGCCGCCAGCTGCGGATCGCCCAGGAGCGACTCGGCCGCCTCGTGTGCAACGGCAGCCCACTCGAGCCCGAAGAACAGCACCCGGTTGGCGATCTCGGTCGCCCGCTCGTCGGCGCGTTGCACCCGGGCACCGCGGACCGGGTCCTCGGTGTCGGTGCATTGGTCGAGCTGGGCCCACTCGACGCCGCGCTGGAGCAGTTCTTGCAACTCGGACAGGCGGCCGAGCACCGCGGCGAGCCCGGCAGCATCCAGTAACGCCACCGTGCCCCGAACCGGTTGCAGCTCCTCGGCAATCGCCGCGGCCCGGTCCAGTGCGCCGTCCATCCCGCCGAAGTCGGCGACGAGTCCGCCGAGGTCCCAGCGCACGTCGTTGCCGTCGTCGGCGGGCACGTCCAAGGTGTCGAGGTCTGTCACCCGCGCAACGTTAGATCCTGCGCCACGTCAGGCCGGGCGGGATTGCCACCACGCCAGGAGCCGCTCGGTGGCGGCGCCCTCACCGATCAGGCCCTCCTCCAGCCTGATCTCCATCAGAAACGCCAGCGCCTCGCCCACTGCGCGCCCCGGCGGGATGCCGAGCAACGCCATCACTGCCACGCCGTCGAGCTCTGGTCGCAGCGCCTTGAGCTCCTCGGTGGCGGCCAGCTCGGCGATGCGCGCCTCCAGATCGTCCATCCGCCGGGACAGCAGCGCCGCCTTGCGCTCGTTGCGCGTCGTGCAGTCGCAACGGGTCAGGACGTTCAGCTCGTTGAGCAGATCGCCGGCGTCACGCACGTAGCGGCGCACCGCGCTGTCGGTCCAGCCCATCGAGTAGGTGTGGAACCGCAGATGCAGGGCCACCAGCTCGGTGATGGACTCGACGTCCTCGCTGCTGTAGCGCAGCGCCGTCAGCCGCTTGCGGGTCATCCGCGCGCCCACCGCGTCGTGATGGTGGAACGTGACGCCCTTGCCCTTCTGGTACCCACGGGTGCGCGGTTTTCCGACGTCGTGGAACAGCGCCGCCAGGCGGGTGCGGCGGAAGTCGAACTGCCGCTCGGGCCACTCCTGTGGCGGGCGGACGTTCTCCACCACGGCCAGGGTGTGGGTCAGGACGTCCTTGTGACGGTGGATGGGATCCTGCTCCAGACGCATCGCCGGCAGCTCGGCCAGGAAGTAGTCGGCCAGGCCGGTGTCGATGGCGAACCACAGGCCCGCCGAGGGGTGTGGCACCGTGATCAGCTTGTCCAGCTCGTCACGGATCCGTTCTGCCGAGACGATCGCCAAGCGCCCGGCCATCTGGCGCACGGCGTCCACCAGCTCGGGCACCGGGGTCAGCTCCAGCCGGGCGATGAACCGCGCGGCGCGCAGCATCCGGAGCGGGTCGTCGCTGAAGCTGATCTCCGCCGCCAGCGGCGTGCGCAGCGTGCGCGTCAGCAGATCGGCGGCGCCGCCGTAGGGATCCACCAACGTCGGTGTGTCGCTGGTCAGCTCCAGCGCCATGGCGTTGATCGTGAAGTCCCGGCGGGACAGGTCGACCTCGACGCTGTCGCTGTAGACCACCTCGGGCTTGCGTGACTCGTCGGTGTAGGCCTCTGACCGGTGGGTGGTGATCTCGTACACCCGCTCGCCGCGCTTGGCCCCGATGGTGCCGAAACGCTCGCCCTGGGTCCACACGGCATCGGCCCACCCGGCGAGCAGCCGCTTGATCTGGTCCGGGCGGGCGTCCGTGGTGGCGTCGAAGTCGAACTGGTCGTGGTCCGTGGAGATCAGCAGGTCACGCACGGTCCCGCCCACCAGGAACAGCCGATGGCCGGCGGCCCGGAAGCGGCTCGTGAGGTCGGCGGTTTCGGCAAGCACCGGCGCAAAGCGCTCCGGAATCATGCCAATCCCGCCTCGCTGAGCATCCGCACGATGCCGTCGACCTGGGCCATCCCCGGCCCACCCGAGGTGGTGTCCTCGACCGGTTCGCTGGGCAGGCCGGCAAGCTCACGCACGACGGCGGCGGTGCTGGCCGTAAGGGCATCGAGGTCATACCCACCTTCGAGCATCACCAGCCTCCGGCCGGGCGCGACGGTGTCGAGGATCCGCCGAGTGAGCGCCGGGTAGTCGGCCGACGACAGGCCGAGTTCGGTGATCGGGTCGAAGCGGTGGGCGTCGAAGCCGGCCGACACGATGGCCCACGTCGGGCGGAACTGGTCGACGATCGGCGCGGCGAGGCGATCGAACGCAGCCAGATAGACATCGCCGGTGGCGCCGGGTGGCACCGGGATGTTCAGCGTCGTGCCCCACCCGCTGCCCTCGCCCAACTCATGGGGCCGCCCGGTCCCCGGGTACAGCGGCCACTGATGGATGCTGACGTACAGCACCCGCCCGTCGGCGTAGAAGATGTCCTGGGTGCCGTTGCCGTGGTGGGCGTCGTAGTCGACGATCAGCACCCGCTCGCCGCGCTCGGCCAGCTCAGCGGCGGCGACGGCCACGTTGTTGACGATGCAGAATCCCATCGACTCCGCCGCGGTGGCGTGGTGGCCGGGTGGTCGCACCGCGCAGAACGCCGACTCGCCGCCGCCCGCGTCGAGGATCTCGATGGCCGTCAACCCGGCCCCGGCGGCGCACAGCACCGCATTCCACGTCCCTTCGCTGGCCAGCGTGTCCGGATCGAGCCGCCCACCTCCCGCGGCGCAGACCCGTTCGATGGCGTCCAGATAGCCGCCCGGGTGAACCCGGACGATCTCGTCACGCGTCGCCCAACGCGGCTCGATCGTCCGCACACCGTCGCCCACACCCGAGGCGGTCACCCCCCGGAGCACGGCCTCGAGCCGCTCCGGACGCTCCGGATGGTGCGGGCCGGCAAGGTGCTCCAAGCACGCGGGATGTGTGGCGAAGAGCACGGTCACGGCACCGACGTTACCGGTCGCCCTCCGTGCGCCTGCCGTGAACCGCTACCGTCGCACCCGGTGAGATCGGCCGTGACGCACAGCCATGACGACGCGGTGCTCCTGCACGGCGCCTCGATCTCGGCCAGAGCCCGCCCGGTGCCGCATCGGCCCACCACCGCCCAGTTGGTGCTCCTCGGCCAGCACAGCCTGCCCACCGCCGGCGATCTGGTTCGCTGGCTGGCGAGCCTCGTCGACCACGGATACCAGCGCGTGCGCACCGGTGCCCTGACCCCGGCAGGGGCGCATCGGTTCGCCACCATCGGTTTCTCCGTCGTCCAGGAGCTGGTGCTGCTGGAACTCGGCCGGCCGAGCTTCCGCCATCCGCCGCGCCGCGCCAGCCGGCCGTTGCGCGACACCGACCTGGCCGACGCTGCCGCCTTGGACACCGCGGCCTTCGGCCTCGGCTGGGGCATGGATGCTGCCGGTCTCGCCGATGTCTGCCTGGCCACCCCGTCCTACCGCGGTCGGGTCGTCGAGCAGGCCGGCTCGCCGATCGCTGTCGCCATCAGCGGGCGTGACGCCGAGCTCGGCTTCATCCAGCGCCTCGCTGTGCACCCCGACCATCAGCGCCGTGGCCACGGTGACGCGCTGGTGGCGGACGCGCTGCGGTGGATGGGCCGCGGGCGCGTCCGGCGTGTCCTGGTCAACACCCACGTCGACAACACGGCGGCGCGACGTCTGTACGCCCGCCATGGGTTCGTCGAGCTGCCCGACCGGCTGATGGTCAGCGAGCGGGATCTGTGACCGTCGGGCTCGCCCGGATCGTCCTGCTGGCGCCGGCACTTGCACTGCTCCCCAGTGGCCCGGCGGCGGCGACCACCCCGCCACGGTCCGGCCCGCCTCCCACGGTCACCATCGTCGATCAGACCTTCGAGGTCGAGGTCGGATCCCCGCTCACGCTCGACCTGCAGTTCAGCGGCACCCCGGGTGACGACGACCAGCTCTTCGTCGATCTGTCCCCCGTCACCCGCCGCGCCGACCTGCGCGCCGCCGACCGTCCGGTCGTGGACAGCGTGACCGTGCGCCTTTCCGATCTCGCCGGTGACGGGCCCACCAGGCGCCTCGTGGTGCCAACGGAGGCGGCCGAGGAGCACGACGACACCCTGACCATCGACGCCGCGGGTGTCTACGCGCTCGACGTCGCGCTGGCCGATCAGCAGTCGCCAACGCTGACGTTCATCCACGTCAACGAGACCGCCGATCCGGAGACCACCCTGCCCGTCGCCGTCGTGGTGGGCCTCGGCACGTCCGTCGACGTGGACGATCTGGGAGTCGCCCATCTCAGCCCGGCCGCACTGGGCATCCTCGACGACCTGATCGGGGCGCTCGATGCCTGCGATGCGCCGGTCGCTGTCCACCTTCCCGCCGGCACGATCGCCGCCCTGGCCGAGCATCCCGACGTACGCGACCGGCTGGCCACCGCCCTCGGCAACGACGAGTTGATCAGCGAACCGATCCTGCCGCTCGATCCCTCGACGATGGCCGCCACCGCGCGCAGCGCCCTGTACACGCAGTGGTTGGGAGATGGCGAGGACGCGGCGATCACCGCACTGCGCCAACCGGCGCGGCGCCTGGTGGCCGTTGCCGGCGATCGCCTGTCGGCCGCGGGCGCCACGCTGCGGCGCGACCTGGGCAACCGCCTGCTGCTGTTCACCACACGGCAGTTCGACGCCTTGCCGTCGACACCGGGTGCGTTCTTCGACAGCTCGCGGGTCGTGCGCATCGCCACCGGCTCGGGCACCGGTCTCGATGGCACCACCCCCGACCGGGCGATCGCCGCCAGGTTGTCCGCCACGGACGCGCCGCCCGCCGCAACCGGGGCCGGCATCGCCGCCGAACTGCTGATGATCCGCAACGACATCCTCGCCGCCGGCGGGACGCCGAGCCGCCGCGGCGTGCTGGTGGCCACCGCCGACCTGACGGTCATCCCCGCGGCCGTCCTTCGAACGGTGTGCGCCACGGTGAGCCGAACAACGGGGCTGCACGCCGTCTCCGTCGACGACCTCGTCGGCCGGGTCGATCCGGTGCTGGTGAACGAGCAACCGCTCACCCTCGACCTGGCGACGGTGGATGCCGCTCCCGCACCGCTGGAACCGCCGGCCGGCGAGCGGCGGGCCAGTGGGACAGGGCCCTCGACGTGCTCCCGTCCACCGCGCTGGACGCCGCAGCGATGACTCGCATCGTGACCGGGGTCGACAACGAGATCGCCGCCCTCACCGCGGCGGTCGTTCCTCCGTCACCGTTCAACGCCACCCTGGGGAGCCGCACCGCCACCCTCCGGCTGAACTTCACGAACAACGGCGCCACCCCGCTGAAGGTCCGCCTGCATCTCAGCGCCGGGGCCAACAAGATCACGTTTCCCGACAACGACCGTGTCTACGAACTGCCGGCTGCGGCGGTCACCCAGATCCCCATCCCCATCGAAGCACGGTCCAACGGGCGGATCCCGGTGACCGTGCAGGTGCTGACCCCGCAGGGTGATACCCAGGTCTCGCCGGCCCTCCCGCTGACGCTGACGGTGAACGGGATCGCCGGGCTCGGCTACCTGTTGACCGGCGCGGGCGCGCTCGTCCTGGTCACCTGGTGGGTCCGTCACCACCGTCGCCTGCGTGCGGCCCGGCGGGCGGCGACGAGTACCCTGCCAGACCCATGAGCGATCAACGCGTCGGCATCGTCACCGACTCGGCCTGCGACCTGCCGCCTTCGGTCGCCGATGCCCTCGGCGTGGTCATCGTGCCACTCACCATCCGCATCGACGGCACCGAGTACGTGGACCGCCGTGACCTGACGCCAACGGAGTTCTGGACGAAGTGCGCCGCGTCACCCACGCTGCCCGAGACCGCGGCGCCCGCGCCGGGCGAGTTCGAGCAGGCCTACCGCGCCCTGGCCGCCGACGGCGCCACCAGCGTGGTCGTCGTCAACCTCAGCGCGGCGCTCTCGGCCACCATGCAATCGGCCGAGCTCGCCGCTCGGTCGGTCGCCGATGTCGTGCGGGTCAGCGTGGTGGACAGCCGCAGCGTCACGCTCGGGCTCGGTGTCATCGTCAGCGCCTGCGCCCGGTTGGCTGCCAGTGGGGCCAGCCACGAGGAGGTGGTCGCCACGGCAGAGCGGTTGGCGGCCTGCACGAAGGTGTGGGGAGCGCTCGACAC
>WBZP01006102.1_pt1 | contig 12037 bp, 11 predicted proteins | sample 5204301 | NCBI WGS metagenome assembly WBZP01 (sample SAMN12412401, study PRJNA552823) | activated sludge metagenome | isolation source: activated sludge from nitrification reactor of wastewater treatment plant... | place: USA: Pennsylvania | collected 2017
CAGCCACGGATCGGGTAGGACGAAGAGACCTGGACCGGGGCGGCAGCCGCTGCCGCCGCCCCCCCGTCGGGTGCTACTTGTTCGCGGCCTCGAACTTGCGCAGGATCTCGTTGCCGCGCTTGACCGCCTGGTCGAGCGCCTCCTTGGCGTCCTTCTTGCCGGCGAACACGGCTTCCATCTCCTCTTCGATCACCTCGCGGCCCTGGACGTAGTTGCCGAAGCGCAGGCCCTTGGAATTGGCGGTGGGCGCCTTGTTGTTGAGCTGCCGGATCGCCATGTCGGTGCCCGGGTTCTTGTCGTAGTAGCCGGACTTCAGCGTGAGCTCGAACGCGGCGTTGGTGATCGGCACGTAGCCCGTGCCCTGGTGCCACTTGGCCTGCACGTCGGGGCTGGACAGGTACGAGAAGAACTTGGTCACGCCCTTGTAGTCGTCGGCCTTCTTGCCGCTCATCACCCACAGCGTCGCGCCGCCGATGATCGAGTTCTGCGGTGCGCCCTCGATCGTGTGGTGGTAGGGAAGGAAGTTGACGGAGAAGTCGAACTTCGCGTTCTTGCGGATGTTGGCCTGCGCCGCCGAGCTCGACGTCAGCATCGCGCACTCGCCGCTGAAGAAACGCGCCTCGCCCTGGTTGGTCCGGCCCGAGTAGGTGAACCAGCCCTTCTTCGCGTAGTCGCCGAGCATCTGGATGTGCGCGACGTGCTGCGGCGAGTTGATCTTGAACTGGGTGTCGAGGCCGTCGAACCCGTTCGACTTGGTCGCGATCGGCAGGTTGTGCCAGGCGCTGAAATTCTCGATGTGGACCCAGGACGGCCAGCCGGTGGTGTAGACGCAATCCTGCCCGGACGCCTTCAGCTTGGCCGCGGCGACGGCGAACTCGGCCCACGTCTTGGGCGCCTTGGCGGGGTCGAGCCCGGCCTTCTTGAACGCGTCCTTGTTGACGTAGAACAGCGGCGTCGAACTGTTGAACGGCATCGACAGCATGTTGCCCTTGGTGTCGGTGTAGTAGCCGGCGACCGCGGCGAGGTAGTTCTTCGGGTCGAACGGCTCCTTGGCTTCCTTCATCATCTGGTAGACCGGCTTGATCGCGCCCTTGGCGTTCATCATCGTCGCCGTGCCGACCTCGAACACCTGCAGGATGTGCGGCGCGTTGCCGGCACGGAACGCGGCGATCGCCGCGGTCATCGACTCGGGATAGGTGCCCTTGTAGACGGGCACGACCTTGTAGTCCTTCTGCGTGCCGTTGAAGCCGGTGGCGATCTCGTTGACGCGGTCACCCAGCGCCCCGGTCATCGAGTGCCACCACTGGATCTCGGTCTGCGCCTGCGCGGCCGATGCGCCAATCAGGCCGATCGCGATCGCGGTGGCTTTAAGTGCTTGAAAACGCATGGTATTCTCCCGTGGTAAGGGTGTCTTCCTGGGGTTTTTCGGCAATGGCGCCGCAGCGAGTTTGCCGTCGGAATGTGACGGGGAGTATAGCTTGAAGCGCGCCGCCGCCGCGGCGGCGGCGCCGGCATAAAATACGTCTGTTTGATCGAGGTCACGACGGCGGGCGACCCGCCGTGCCACCACCCGCTCCCCCGTCCATCGCTCCGCCTCCCATGCCCAACCCCAACCTCAGCCGCGACTGGCCCTATCCCCGCCTCGTCGCCCACCGCGGTGCCGGCAAGCTCGCGCCCGAGAACACGCTGACCTCGATGCGCGTCGGCCACGCGCACGGCTACCGGATGGTCGAGTTCGACGTGAAGCTCGCCGGTGACGGCGTCGCCTTCCTGCTGCACGACGCGACGCTGGACCGGACGACCAGCGGCCGCGGCCGGGCCGACGCGCTGTGCTGGCGCGAGCTGTCGCGGCTGGACGCCGGCGGCTGGCACTCGGCGCAGTACGCCGGCGAACCGCTGCCCACGCTCGCCGCCATCGCCCGCTTCGCGCGTACCCACGGGGTCGCCTGCAACATCGAGATCAAGCCGACGCCGGGCCGCGAGCGCGAGACCGGCGCCGCGGTCGCCCTCGACGCGGCGTCGCTGTGGCGCGACGCCGACGTCCCGCCGCTGCTGTCGTCGTTCTCCGACGCCGCCCTCGCCGCCGCACGCGACGCGGTGCCGGCGCTGGCGCGGGCACTCCTGGTCGACGCGCCGGGCACGGACTGGCAGGCGCGGCTCGCGGCGCTGGACTGCGTGGCGCTCGACGCCAACCACCAGTCGCTCACGCCCGAGCTGGTGCGCGCCGCCCGGGCGGCCGGCTATCGCGTGCTCTGCTACACGCCGAACGATCCGCAGCGGGTGCGCGAACTCGCCGGCTGGGACGTCGACGGGATCATCACCGACGCCATCGACCACGTCGCCGCCGACGCGTTGCCCCCGGCGCCGCCGTTGCCCTGAGGCGGGTCAGCCCGCCGTCGCGACCACCGCCCGGCGGTCGATCTCCCGCTCGTCGATGGGCAGGTTGACGAGGCCGGCGACGATGCCCAGCGCGACGGCGATCCACCAGACCACATCGTAGCTGCCGGTGGTGTCGTAGAGGCGCCCGCCCAGCCACGCGCCGAGGAAGCTGCCGATCTGGTGGCTGAAGAACGTGACACCCGACAGCATCGCGAGGTAGCGCACGCCGAAGACGCCGGCGACGATGCCGTTGGTGGGCGGCACCGTCGACAGCCACAGCAGCCCCAGCGCGACCGCGAACGCGTAGACCGACGCCGGCGACAGCGGCATCAGGAAGAAGGCGAGGAACACCGCCGCGCGGCCGAAGTAGATCGCCGACAGGATGTAGCGCTTGGGCACCCGGCCGCCCAGCCAGCCCGTCGTCCAGGTGCCGACGATGTTGAACAGGCCGATCAGCGCCAGCGCGGTGACCGCGACGTGCGCCGGCATGCCGTGGTCGGCGAGGTACGCCGGCAGGTGGACGCCGACGAACACGACCTGGAAGCCGCAGACGAAGAAGCCCGCCGTCAGCAGCACGTAGCCGCGGTGGCCCATCGCCTCGCGCAGCGCCGCGCCGGGGGATTGCTGGAACGCGTGCTGCGTCGACAGGTGCCGTTCGCAGATCACGGTGGCCAGCGGCACCGTCGCGAGCGCGACGACGGCGAGCGCCAGCAGCGCGCCGTACCAGCCGAGGCTCGACAGCAGCGTCTGCGTCAGCGGCAGCACGGCGAACTGCCCGAACGACCCGGCCGCGGCCGACACGCCCAGCGCCATCGACCGCTTCTCCGGCGGGAAGCGGCGTCCGAGCACCCCGGCGACCACCGAGAACGACAGCCCCGAGAGGCCGATGCCGATGAGCACGCCGGCGGACAGCGCGAGCGAGAGCGGCGAGGTTGCGTGCGCCATCGCGGCGAGGCCGGCGGCGTAGCAGAGCGCGCACACCAGCGCCACGCGGTGGCTGCCGAAGCGGTCGGCGAACATGCCGGCGAACGGCGTCGCGGCGCCCCAGACGATGTTCTGCACCGCCATCGCGAAGGCGAAGGTCTCGCGGCCCCAGTGCAGGTCCGCGCTCATCGGCTGCAGGAAGAGGCCGAAGCCGTGCCGGATGCCCATCGACAGCATCAGGATGAGGCCGCTGGCGACGAGCACGACGGTGGGTGTTCGCCAGTGGGCGGCGGGCGGCGACGGCATCCAGGATTCTCCCGAGGTGGCGGCCGAGGATAGCGGCGGCGCGCGGCCGCTGCAACCGCGCGGCGCGCATGGCATCGCGTCGCGCGACAGGCGCCGCCCGCGGCGGCGCGGGCAGGCCGGTGGTCAGTCGGCAGCGGCCTCCGCTGCTGCGGGTCGCAGCGAGGCTGCCGAGGCGTCGGCCGCCCCGGCGACATTCGCCTGACCGTCTATCCCCGCGCGCCGCGCGGGGCCCCTCGCCGGGTGACTCAGTCGGCCCAGTCCTTCGCCCGCGCGACCGCCTTGTGCCAGCGCGCCTTCAGCGCATCGGCACGGTCGCGCGGCAGCGTCGGCTCGAACCTGCGGTCGACCTGCCAGTTCGCGGCGACGTCGGAGGCGTCCTTCCAGAAGCCCACGGCGAGCCCGGCGAGATAGCCGGCGCCCAGTGCCGTCGTCTCCAGCACCTTCGGCCGGACGACGGGGACGCCGAGGACATCGGCCTGGAACTGCATCAGCAGGTCGTTGGCCGTCGCCCCGCCGTCGACGCGCAGTTCCGTGAGCCGGATGCCGGCGTCGCGCTCCATCGCCTCCAGCACGTCGGCGCTCTGGAACGCGATCGACTCGAGTGCCGCGCGCGCGACGTGCCCGGCGGTGGCGCCGCGGGTGAGGCCGAAGATCGACCCGCGGGCGTAGGCGTCCCAGTGCGGCGCACCGAGCCCCGCGAACGCCGGCACCAGGTAGACGCCGCCGTTGTCGGGCACCGACGCGGCCAGCGCCTCGACCTCGGCGGCGCTGCCGATCATCTTCATGCCGTCGCGCAGCCACTGCACCACGGCGCCGCCGATGAAGACACTGCCCTCGAGCGCGTAGTCGGTCGTCCCTCCGCGCTGCCACGCGATCGTGGTGAGCAGGTTGTTGGTGGAGCGCACCGCGCTCGTGCCGGTGTTGAGCAGCAGGAAGCAGCCGGTACCGTAGGTGTTCTTCGCGAGCCCCGGCGCGTGGCAGGCCTGGCCGAACAGCGCCGCCTGCTGGTCGCCGGCGATGCCGGCCACCGGCACCGCGACGCCGCCGAGCCGGGCCTCGGCGCAGACGCCGGACGAGGGCACGACCGCCGGCAGCACCTCGCGCGGAATGTCGAGCAGCGCGAGCAGCCCGTCGTCCCACGCCCGGGCGTGGATGTCGTAGAGCAGCGTGCGGCTCGCGTTCGAGGCGTCGGTGACGTGGGCCGCGCCGCCCGAGAGGTTGAACGCCAGCCACGAGTCGACGGTGCCGAAGGCGAGTTCGCCGCGCGCCGCCCGCGCCCGTGCGCCGGGAATGTTGTCGAGCAGCCACTTGAGCTTGGTGCCCGAGAAGTACGCGTCGACGACCAGCCCCGTCCTGGCGGCGATCGCTTCGGCGTGGCCCGCGGCGCGCAGCTGGTCGCACAGTGGTGCGGTGCGCCGGTCCTGCCAGACGATGGCGTTGGCCAGCGGCCGGCCCGTCGCCCGCTCCCACAGCACCGTGGTCTCGCGCTGGTTGGTGATGCCGATCGCGGCGAGGTCGGCGGGTCCGATGCCGGCCGTGGCGAGCGCCTCGTGCAGCACGCCCGACTGTGTGGCCCAGATCTCGGTCGGGTCGTGCTCGACCCAGCCCTGCTGCGGGAAGATCTGCCGGAATTCGCGCTGGGCAGTCGCCCGCACGTTGCCGTCGTGATCGAAGACAAGTGCGCGCGAACTCGTCGTCCCTTGATCGAGCGCAAGAATGAATGACATGGGGTCCTGCCTCCCTGTCGGAACGCGCCCGCCGGGCGTTGCGGCGGCGCTCCCTGACAGCATAGAATGCTGCACTGCTCCCCTATTGTATCGTCACCGGTCAGCGCCCCGCGGTTGGCCGCTGCCGTCCGCCGCCCCGCCCTCGATGCCGCTACCGCCCTGCACCGCTTTGCGCCAGCGCCTGCACGTGCGTCGCATCGCCTACGAGGGGTGGCAGCGCGACGACGGGCTGTTCGACATCGAGGCGCAGCTCGTCGATACCAAGGATCACGACTACGACCTCCTCGCCGGGACGCGCCGGGCCGGCGACCCCGTGCACGACATGCGTGCGCGTGTGACAACCGGTCGCGACTTCGTCATTCACGACCTCGTCGCGTGCATCGATCGCATGCCCTACCCGGGCGCCTGCGACAGAATCACGCAGCGCTATCCGCAACTCGTCGGCTGCAACCTGATGCACGGTTTTAGGAAGGCATTGTTCGATACACTCGGTGGCGTGCACGGCTGCAGCCACCTGACCGAACTGATCGCGTTCCTGCCGACGGCGGCGCTCCAGACGTTCGCGGGCCTGCGCCGCGAGATCGAACCGCACGAGGAAAAGCCGTTCCAGCTCGACCGCTGCCACGCGCTCGAACACACCACCGATACGGTGCGCCGTTACTACCCGAAGTGGTATCGCGGGTCGGCCGGCGGACTGGGCAACGCTGCACACAAGGAGACATCGTGAAGATACACGAGTATCAGGGTAAGGAGATCTTCCGGAAGTTCGGGATGACGACGCCGCGAGGCGTCCCGGCGTTCACCGTCGACGAGTCGGTGAAGGCCGCGCAGTCGCTCGGCGGACCGGTCTGGGTGGTGAAGGCGCAGATCCACGCCGGCGGCCGCGGCAAGGGCGGCGGCGTCAAGCTCGCGCGCTCGATCGACGAGGTGCGCGGCCGCGCCGGCGAGATTCTCGGGATGCAGCTCGTCACCCACCAGACGGGGCCGGCCGGCCAGAAGGTGCGGCGTCTCCTGATCGAGGAGGGCGCCGACATCAAGAAGGAGCTCTACGTCGGCATGGTGGTCGACCGCACGACGCAGCGCGTCTGCCTGATGGCGAGCTCCGAGGGCGGGATGGACATCGAGGAAGTCGCCGCCCACACGCCGGAGAAGATCCACAAGGTGTTCGTCGACCCGGCGAAGGGTCTCACCGACGCCGAGGCCGACGACGTCGCCCGGAAGATCGGCATTCCCGACGGCAGCGTCGCGCAGGGGCGCGCCATGCTGCAGGGCCTGTACAAGGCGTTCTGGGACACCGACGCGTCGCTGGCCGAGATCAACCCGCTGATCGTCACCGGCGACGGCCGCATCATCGCGCTCGACGCGAAGCTCAACTTCGATTCCAACGCGCTGTTCCGCCATCCCGAGATCGTCGAGATGCGCGACCTCGACGAGGAGGATCCGGCCGAGATCGAGGCGTCGAAGTTCGACCTGTCGTACATCTCGCTAGACGGCAACATCGGCTGCCTCGTCAACGGCGCCGGCCTCGCCATGGCGACGATGGACACGATCAAGCTCTACGGCGGCGAGCCGGCGAACTTCCTGGACGTCGGCGGGGGTGCCACGGCCGAGAAGGTCACCGAGGCGTTCAAGATCATGCTGAAGAACCCGGGTCTGAAGGCGATCCTGGTCAACATCTTCGGCGGCATCATGCGCTGCGACACCATCGCCGAGGGCGTCATCGCGGCCTCGAAGGCGGTGGGGCTCACGGTTCCGCTGGTCGTGCGCATGAAGGGGACGAACGAGGACATCGGCAAGAAGATGATTGCCGACTCGAAACTGCCGATCATCACGGCGAACAACATGGCGGAAGCGGCGGAGAAGGTCGTCGCGGCGGCGAAGGGGAGGTAACGCGATGTCTATCCTGATCAACCGGAACACCAAGGTGATCACGCAGGGGATCACCGGCAAGACCGGCCAGTTCCACACCCGGATGTGCCGCGAGTACGCCAACGGCGGCAATTGCTACGTCGCCGGGGTCAACCCGAAGAAGGTCGGCGAGCACTTCGAAGGCATCCCGATCTACGGCACCGTGAAGGAGGCGAAGGAGGCCACCGGCGCGACGGTCAGCGTGATCTACGTGCCGCCGCCATTCGCCGCCGCGGCGATCGACGAGGCGGTCGACGCCGGCCTCGATCTCGTCGTCTGCATCACCGAGGGCATCCCGGTGCGCGACATGATCGAGACGCGGCAGAAGATGCGGGGCAAGAAGACGCTGCTGCTCGGGCCCAACTGCCCTGGGGTCATCACTCCCGACGAGCTCAAGATCGGCATCATGCCCGGCCACATCCACATGCGGGGCCGGATCGGCGTCGTCTCGCGCTCGGGCACGCTCACCTACGAGGCGGTCGGCCAGCTGACCGAGCTCGGGCTCGGCCAGTCGTCGGCGGTGGGCATCGGCGGCGACCCGGTCAACGGCCTGAAGCACATCGACGTGCTGCGCCTGTTCAACGACGATCCGGACACCGACGCGGTGATCATGATCGGCGAGATCGGCGGCAGCGACGAGGAAGCCGCGGCGCAGTGGGCCAAGGACAACATGAAGAAGCCCATCGTCGGCTTCATCGCCGGCGTCACCGCGCCTCCGGGCAAGCGGATGGGCCATGCGGGCGCGATCATCTCGGGCGGCAAGGGGACGGCGCAGGAGAAGCTCGCCGTCATGGACGCCTGCGGCATCAAGGTGACCAAGAACCCGGCGGAGATGGGCCGGCTGCTGAAGTCCGTCCTCTGACGGCCGGCCAGGGTACCCGCAACGCGATCGACCCGGCGTCGCCAGCCTCGCGGCGGCGATGCCGGGTCACTTTATTGTCGAGGAACCGCCGCCTGCCGGCGGCGTCCGGGGGGGCGACTGAAAATGGAACTAGGATCTCCGCAGTTCTGGATCGCCGGGTTCGAGATCATCGTCATCAACATCCTGTTGTCGGGCGACAACGCAGTGGTGATCGCGCTCGCCTGCCGCAATCTGCAAGGCAAGCAACGCAGCGCGGGGATCTTCTGGGGCATCGTCGGCGCCGTCGTGCTGCGCGTCGTCCTAACCTTCTTCGCCGTGCAACTGCTGCAGCTGCCTTGGCTGCAGCTCGCCGGCGCGGCGCTGCTGCTGTGGATCGGCGTCAAGCTGATCGCCGAGGACGACGAGGGCGAGCACGACGTCGCCGCCAGCGACAAGCTGATCGCCGCGGTGAAGACGATCATCATCGCCGACCTGGTGATGAGCATCGACAACGTCATCGGCGTCGCCGGCGCGGCGAAGGGCAGCCTGGTGCTGCTGATCTTCGGGCTGGTCATCAGCATCCCGCTGGTGGTTCTGGGCAGCCAGTTGATCATCAAGCTGATCGAGCGCTTCCCCTGGCTGGTCATCGCCGGCGGGGGGCTCCTGGGCTACATCGCCGGCGAGATCGCCATCGAGGACGCCGTCGTCAAGCCGTGGATCACGGCCAACATGCCGTCGCTGCACTACATTGCGCCGGCCGTCGGCGTCGCCCTCGTCGTCGCCGTCGGCACCTGGCTCACCCGCCGGCAGAAGGCCGCCGCAACCGACTGAACCGGGCGCTGCGCCGGCGGGTTCCGGCCCGTCCGGCGGTTCGCGGCAGCCGGAATGTGCTCCGAAGGCGCCGAAGCCTCGCGCGAATCGCGCATCGCCGCTAAACTTGCGGCTTCCGCACCGCTTGGGTGCTCGACCGGTAGGCGAGGATACGTGAGACTGGGCGCGGGGACATCGCGCGGGCGCCGGGGCCATGGGGCGCCGGGAACCCCGGTGCCGCCCCGGCCGCACGACGCTCCACGCCTCGCCCCGCGTCCGGGCATCGTATAGACATGGCCGCCCGATCCGCTCCCGCCCTCTCCGTCGCCCGCGCCGCGCTCGACGTCGCGCAGTTGACCCATCCCGGCATGGTCCGGGCGCACAACGAGGACTCGATATTCGTCGACGGGGTCGCCGGCCTCGCCGTGCTCGCCGACGGCATGGGCGGGTACTCGGCCGGCGAGGTCGCCAGCGGCATCGCCGTCAACGTCATCCGCAACGGGCTGCTGCCGGAGCTGAACTCCGGCCGCGAGTTGTCCAAGGTCGACGTCCAGAGCGGGCTCACCCACGCGGCACAACTGCTGCAGCAGCAGATCGCGGCGGCGAACAAGGGGATCTACGAGGCGGCGCAGGCGCGGCCGGAATGCGCCGGGATGGGCACGACGCTGGTCGCCGCGGTGTTCTGCGGCAACCGCGTGAGTATCGGCCACATCGGCGACTCGCGCTGCTACCGGATGCGTGGCGACCGGTTCGAGCAGCTGACGCACGATCATTCGCTGCTGCAGGAGCAGATCGACAGCGGCGTGCTGACGCCCGAGCAGGCCAAGTACTCGCTCAACAAGAACCTCGTCACCCGGGCGCTCGGCATCGAGGCGATCGTCCCGGCCGACATCGTCGAGTACCGGATCGAGGCCAACGACGTCTACCTGCTGTGCTCGGACGGACTCACCGACATGGTCGAGCCCGAGGCGATCCACGGCATCCTGGACGAGCGGCGAGCGGAACTCGGGCAGGCGGCGGCCGACCTCATCGAGCTCGCCAACCAGAACGGCGGGCGCGACAACATCTCGGTGGTGCTGGTGCGCGTTCCGCCGGAGTTCCTGCCGTCGTCCGGCTGGGTGCAGCGCTGGCTGGCCAAGAAGGACGCGGAGGCGAAGTGATGCGCGCCGCGCGGAGGGAAGTCCGGTGAGCAAGCTGGTGCTCCTGCTCGCCGACGGCACCACGCTCGACATCAAGCTCGACCGCGAGCGGCTGACGATCGGCCGCCGGCCCGACAACGACGTCTGCCTGCCGTATCCGGCGGTCAGCGGCGAGCACGCGGCGGTCGTCACCATCCTCAACGACTCGTTCCTCGAGGATCAGGGCAGCACCAACGGCACGCTGGTCAACGGCCGCACGGTGACCAAGCACTTCCTGCGCGATCGCGACCAGATCGACATCGGGCGCCAGCGGCTGATCTACGTCGTCGACGATGCCGCAGTCATCGATCCCGCGCGCATCGCGTCCGGCAAGGGCGAACCCCGCGGCACGGGCGAGCGGGGCGCAGCGGCCAAGGGAGCCGCGCCCATCATCCACGGCAAGCCGGCGGGGCCACCGCCGGCGCCGCCGCGAGCGCCGGGGAAGTCGCGCGCGCCCGCTGCCGCGGCAACGGCTGCGGGGGACGCGACCCACGATGCCGGTCCTGCCAGCAACCCCTGGCCGCAGCTCTCCGACCCGGTCCCGGCGCAGACGGTGCCGGCTGGCGCGCGGTCGTCGACTGCCGCCGCGGTCCGCGCTCCGGTGCCGCTGGTTCGCGTGCTTTCCGGCGCGAATGCCGGCCGCACGCTGGCGCTCACCAAGGAAGAAACGCTGGTGGGTCGTGTCGGCCTGCAGGTGGCGGCGCTCCGGCGCACGCCGCAGGGTGTCGTGCTCGTCCCCATCGAGGGCGCCCACGCGCCGGTGGTCAACGGCACGCCGGCGGGGGCCGCCGGGATCGCGGTCCGCGTCGGCGACGTCGTCGAGATCGCCGGTGCCCGGCTCGAGCTGATCGTGCCGGGCGCGGCGCCCGGCGCCTGACAGGCCCGGCGCCCGTCGCCGTGCCGCGCCCGCGCGCGGCGTCGTTCCCGTGTGTGCCGGCCCTCGGAGCCCGCGCAGACGCTCCGAACTGAGCGATCAAGCCATTGACCAGAAGATGGTTTTTCGGGTGGTGTCGGCCTTGGAGCGTGGCTTCCAGGTCATGCCATGTGCATAAATGCACGTCGGCGGCGAGCGGTCAGCGGCCCGGTGACGCAGGACGTCACCTGCGTTCGCCAGATTGCGGCCGTCCGGTTGGCTGCGGATTTGGGTTGTGGCGCAGTCGGCCCGCGTTTCCACCGGTATCGCGCTGCGCTGCGCCGGGAAATACGCCAAACAAACAGATGGTTGCGACGCCTGTATCGAATGACGACAGGGCAAACGGGGCGCTGGCACACCGCTTGCTCAATTAGTCCCAGCATCGCCGGATGCGAAATTGACAGCAGCCCCCACCCCGACCAGGAGAAATTTGATGAAGCGTGTCCAACAAGGTTTTACGTTGATCGAACTGATGATCGTCGTCGCGATCATCGGCATTCTCGCCGCCATCGCCATTCCGCAATATGCTGAATACACCAATCGGGCGAAGGTCTCGGAAGGCCTGAGCCTCGCCTCGGCCGCGAAGCTCGCCATCGCCGAGTATCGCAGTGCCAATGCGGCGTGGCCGGCCAACAACGCCGCTGCGGGCCTCGCCGCGGCAGCCAACATTCAGGGCAAGCACACCTTGAGCGTCACCGTTGCCGCCAACGTCATCACCATCGCCTACAGGCCTGCGGCAACGGGCGGTCCGGATGCCGTCAACGTCTGCGGCGGTGCCGACGGTGGCAACATCACCCTGACCGGTACCGACAATGGCGGCTCGGTTTCCTGGGCAGCGGCACAGACGATCGGCGCGAAGTGCCTGCCAGCCAACCTGCGTTGATGACCTGACCCACCTGCCCGGCGACCCGGGCAGGGCGTAGCAAGGGAGAGGCGGCTTCGGCCGCCTCTTTCCTATTGCAGGGCCGCAACGGCAGTAACGGGTGTCACCGCCCCGTGCTGCCGAACCCCCCATCGGCCCGGTGGGTCGCCGCGAAGTCGTCGACGACGC
>WBZP01006104.1_pt1 | contig 12037 bp, 16 predicted proteins | sample 5204301 | NCBI WGS metagenome assembly WBZP01 (sample SAMN12412401, study PRJNA552823) | activated sludge metagenome | isolation source: activated sludge from nitrification reactor of wastewater treatment plant... | place: USA: Pennsylvania | collected 2017
CGAGCGCACCGAGGGCATCGCCGACCTGCGCCGGGCGGCAGAGATCGGCGAGCTGATGCACATGGGGCCGACCTTGTGGCCTGTGCGCTCCGCGCTGGCGCTGGCGCTGGCGCCGTCGAGCCGCGACGAGGCCCAAGGCCTCGTCGCGCGCGAGCTCGAGCTGGCCCGCGTGACGGGCCTGGCCCGGCCGACGGGGATCGCCCTGCGGGCGGCGGGGACGCTCGCCGCCGGCCCGGAGCGGCTCGCGCTGCTGCGGGAGTCGGTCGAGCTGCTGGCCTCGTCGCAAGCGCGGCTGGAACACGCCCGCGCCCTGGTCGCCCTCGGCTCGGCGCTGCGCCGCGAGCAGCTGCGGGCGGCGTCGCGGGGACCCCTGCTCGAGGGGCTCGAGCTGGCCGCGGCTTGCGGCGCAACCCGCCTGGCCGATCGCGCCGGCGAGGAGCTGCAGGCCGCCGGGTCGAGGCTGCCGCGCAATTTGGTGTCGCACCGCGACGCGCTCACGCCCAGCGAGCTGCGCGTGGCGCGCCTCGCCGCCGACGGCGCCACCAACTTGGAGATCGCGCAGGACCTGTACGTCTCGCTCAAGACGGTGGAGACCCACCTCTCCCACGCCTACGCCAAGCTCGGCCTGGCGGGACGTGGGTCGCGCGTGCGGCTGGCCGACGCGCTAGAGGGTCACGCGCTGGACGCTCCGTAGCACGCCGCGTGAATCTCCGCGATGATGCCGCCCATGACCATCTTCCGCTCGACGTCCCTCATCGTCCTCATCACCGCCGCCACCGCGCTCAGCGCCTGCGGCAGCAGCGACTCGTCCTCGTCCGACAAGACGACGAACTCCACCCCCGCCTCGACCTCGACCGGTGCCGTGGATGTCGCGGCGGCCAAGCAGAAGTGCCTCGACGAGGCCAAGCAGATCCAGGACTCCACCGCGAGCTCGATCGCGCAGCAGGCCTGCAACCAGCTCGACGCGAGCAACCCGGACGTGAAGAACGCGATCGCCAAGGCCAAGCAGGCCTGCCTCGACGCCGCCGACAAGATCCCGGTCGACGCACTGAAGAGCGCCGCCAAGGAGCAGTGCAACAAGATCACGGCCTCGTGACCGGCCCGGCTGCCTTCACCGAGGAGGAGTGGAAGTCGGTCCTCATCGGCCCGACGACTGCGGGGATGATCGTCATCACCGCAGCGAAGGGCGGAACGTTCCGCGAGACCTACTCGATGGGCAAGGCCTTCGCCGAGGCCCGCGGCCAGCACGGCGCAAGCGAGCTGCTCGACGCGGTCGTCTCGCACCGGCCGGAGGCCGACCACACCCGCTACGGCTCGCCGGACGAGCTGCGGTCGGCGGGGCTCCAGCACCTCCGAGAGGCGGTCGCCCTGCTCCAGCGGTCGGCGACCACGGAGGAAGTCGGCGAGTACCGGTCGTTCGTGCTGGCGCTCGCCCGCCGGGTCGCGGCCGCCCACGAGGAGGACGGCAGCGACAACCCCGTGAACCCGGCCGAGCAGGCGGCGATCGAGGAGATCGCCGCCGCGCTCGGCGTCCCGCGGGATGCTGCCGGGCCGCACCCCGAAGGCTGACCCCCGACCCGACCACGAAAGGAGACCACGGCATGGGACTGTTCAGCCACGACGACGGCGGACGCCGCTTCGTGATGCGCGAGAAGATGCTCTCGATCGGCGACGACTTCTGGATCGAGGACGATGGCGGCAACAAGGCCTACAAGGTCAACGGCAAGGCGCTGCGGGTCCGCAAGACGTTCATCCTCGAGGACCCGGACGGCAACGAGGTCGCCCACATCCAGGACCGCGTCGTGAACGTGCGCGGCACGATGGAGATCGAGCGCGACGGCGAGACGCTGGCCACGGTCCACAAGGCGCTGGTGGGGATCCGCGACCGGTTCGACATCGACGTCGAGCACGGCGAGGACCTCAAGGCCAAGGGCAACGTGCTCGAGCACGAGTACGAGGTCAAGCGCGACGGCGACGTCATCGCCACCGTCTCGAAGAAGTGGGTCCGCGTCCGCGAGACGTTCGGCATCGAGATCGCCCCGGGCGAGGACGAGCCGCTGCTGCTCTCCATCTGCGTGGCGATCGACGAGCTCGCCCGCTGAGCGGCGCCGCCGCGCGATGGCGATCACGCAGATCCACCACGTCGACCTCGCGGTCGCCGACGTCGAGCGGTCCGTCGCCTTCTACCTCGGCCTCCTCGGCCCCCTGGGCGCCGAGGAGGCCTTCCGCTACCCGACCTACCGGGGCACCGAGGACGTCGTGTACCTGCGGCTCGGGCGCCAGTACCTCGGATTCCGGAAGGCCGACGGTGGCGAGCACCGCTACTACGGCGTCGGGCTCGAGCACCTCTCGATCATGGTCGACGCGCGCGCGGACGTCGACGACGTCTACGCCCGCTGCGAGGCGCTCGGCGCGACGGTCCACTTCCCGCCGGAGGAGGACAGCGACATCCCCGGCTACTGGGCGATGTTCCTCTTCGACCCCGACGGGTTCCGCATCGAGATCCAGCACTGGCCGGGAGAAGCCGAGTACGAGTTCGAGCCGCAGCCGGCGTGACGCGGGCTCAGCCGGAGCCGGCCGGTCCTGCGCCGGGGCCGAAGCGCCCGTGCAGCTCCGGCAGCAGCGTCGCGAGGTTCGCGTACTCCTCCGCACAGTGGGTCGCCAGCGCCCGCGGGAGGTCGCCCGGCAGCACCTGGCGCCGGACGGCACGGCGGTTGAGCACCGCGGCGCCGGCGCCCGCCAGCGGGCCAGGCAGATAGGGGCGCAGGGCGGCGCCGAGCCAGAAGCGGCTGCGCAGGACGACCCCCTCCCCATCGCGCAGGAACACGTGGGCCATCGGCGTGTGGCGCACCCGGCGCGTGTCGTCGCCGGCCCAGCCGCACACCACCGTGGCTACGCGCGGATCGCCCAGGGCGTCGGTGCCGAAGCCCAGCTCGGTCGGCGGGCAGAAGGCGATCCGGGCGTGCGCCATGCCGACGCCGACGTCCTCGACGGGATGGTGGACGGCGCCCCAGAACGGCTTGGCCCGCTGCACGGCCGGCAGCTGCACCGAGTTGTCGGCGTGGGCCCGCGGGTGCCAGATCCGGTAGCGCACGGGGTCGCGCGGGTGCCAGTCGAACCACCAGTCGACCATCTCCCCTGTGACGGCCGGCATCGCCGTGGCCACGGCGACGTAGCCCACGCCGTCGGCGAGCCAGCACCAGCCGGTCTCGGCGGCCAGCGGCGCGGGATCGAGCAGGCGGTCCAGGTCCGCGAGGGCCAGCGCGCGGTCCGGGGCGATCGGGCCAGACTCGATCGCCGCGAGTGCCTCCGGGTCCGGCGCGGCCATCGGCCGGTCGAGGCAGGCGGCGACGTCGGCGCTGCTCACAGCCGCCCCATCCAGGCGTGGAAGCGGCCGTCGGGGTCGTAGCGGGCGCGGACCTCGTCGAGGCGGGCCATGTTCGCGTCGGTGGCAAACCGGGCCGGGCGGGCTCCGAGGTTCTCGTCGGCCAGCTGGATGCCCGTCGCCAGCGGCGCCAGCTCCCGCATCCGCTCGGCGGGCCACGGCACGTTGGCCGCATCGTCGGCCGCGTCGGCCCAGACGCCGTAGAGCGCGATGTAGGTGTCGTCCTCCACGCTGTAGGCCATGTCGGGGCGCTCCGGGCTCGGGCCCCAGTTCATCCACAGCATGTGCGACGGCGCCTCGGGAAGGGTCTCGGCGATCCGCCGCAGGCCGGGCAGCAGGTCGTCGATGGGCGCGTGGGTCCACATGTTGTCGGTCGCGTAGCGGTGCCCGTCGGGGTAGGCCTCGTGGACGCCGGCGTAGAGGTCCGCGAACGTCGCCGGGACGTAGGGCACCGAGAGCGTGGCCCGGTCCAGGACCGGACAGGTCTCGAGCAGCGCCAGCGCCGCGCGGGCCTCCTCCTCGGTGTCGACGAGCACCGGGCCGGTGACCGCGATCTCGACGTCGCCCGCGGCGTTGCGGTGCGTGAGCAGCATGAACTCCATCGTCCGGGGAACGCTCGGGCCGAGCTCGTGGGCCCAGCGGAACACCTCGTCGAGCACGTCGGCCGGGTAGAGGCAGACACCGTTGGCGATGACCTTCGGGAGCGGCTGGAGCCGGAGATGGAAGCGGGTCACCGCGCCGAAGAAGCCCGGCCCGGACCCGCGCGCCGCCCAGAAGAGGTCGGCGTGCTCGGTCGCGTCGGCCCGCACGAGCTCACCCGCGGCGGTCACGACGTCGATCGCCTCGACGCTCTTGCACGCCGGGCCGTGGACCCGGCCGTTCCACCCGAACCCGCCCTGGAGCAGGTAGCCGCCCAGCGCCACGCCCGGGCAGTGCCCGGCCGGGAAGAAGCGGTCCTGCGCCGCGAGGGCGGCCAGCACCTCGTTGCCGCGGCAGCCGGGCTGGACCGTTGCGGTCATCGCCTCGGCGTCGACCGACATCGCGTCCAGGCGCGAGCAGTCCAGGAGCAGGCCGCCGTCGCGCAGGTGGCTGCCGGCCCAGCTGTGCCCGCCGGAGCGCACGCCGATCCGCAGGCCCTCCTCGCGCGCGGTGAGCACCGCGGCGACCACGTCCTCCTCGGACGCCGCCTGCACGATGAGGTCGGGGAAGCGCTCTGGCGTGCGGCCGTTCCACACGGTGGCGCGGCGCGCCGCCTCGTAGCCGGGCTCGTCGCGCCGGAAGACGGCGCCGTCGGGAATCCGTGTCATAGTGTCCCACGATACAGGACGATGATTCCATGATGCAAGACAACGACAGCTCACCGGCTCCCCGCCCGGGAATCCAGGCCATCGCCCGCGCGGCCCGGGTGCTGCGCGCGCTGGAGGCCGAGCCGCACGGCCTCAGCCTGGCCGAGCTCGCGGCGGCCACGGGCCTGCCGAAGTCCACGGCGCACCGCCTCGTCGCGGCCCTCGCCGACGAGGGGTTCGTCACGACCGCAGCTGGCGCCGGGGAGATCCGGCTGGGCCCCGGCCTCGCCCGACTGGGCGCCGCCGCGCACGACGCGCTCGGCGACGAGCTGCGTCCCGTGCTGGCCGCGCTGCGCAGCGAGCTGGACGAGACGGTCGACCTCGCCGTGCTCGACGGCCCGTCGGTGCGCTTCGTCGAGCAGCTCCCGGCCGCCCACCGGCTGCGGGCCGTGTCGGCAGTCGGCGCGCGCTTCCCGCTGCACTGCACTGCGAACGGCAAAGCGCTCCTCGCGGCCCTGCCCCCGGAGCGGGCCGACGAGCTGCTTCCGAACCCCCTGCCCCGCTTCACGCCCGCGACGATCACCTCGCGCCGGCGGCTGCAGGCCGAGCTCGCCCGCATCCGCGACACCGGCGTGGCGTTCGACCGCGAGGAGCACACCGAGGGCGTCTGCGCGGCCGGCGCGGCCGTGTGCGTGCGGGACGAGCCGGTCGCGGCGATCTCGGTGCCCGTCCCGGCGCACCGGTTCGCGCGCCACGAAGGGCACCTGGCCGCGGCCGTGCGCGCCGCGGCCGTCGCTGCGGCTGCGCGGCTCGGCTGAGGCCCTCGCGCCTGCGCTACGGTGGCCGCAATGCTCCTGGGGACCGCCGCCACCGCCTGCTTCGCCGCGGCGACGATCCTCCTCATCAGCCTGCACGCGGCGAAGACGGGCCTGCGGCCCGTGCGGGATGCCGTCAGCGACTACGGGACCACGGCGTGCCACCGCCGCTACCGCGCGATGGCGGTGCTGCTGGGCGCCGGCGCCATCCTCCTCGCCATCGGGCTCACCCGGGACACCGATGCCCGCGACGTCTTCTGGCTCTGGGTCTACGGCGTCAGCCGGATCGCTATCGCGGGCTTCATGACCGACCGCAGCCCGCCCCCGGTGACCGTCGAGGGCCGGATCCACTGGCTCCTGGCCGCCGTGGCCTTCACGGCCATCGCCTTCGCCGCGGTGAACATCCGCTGGGCCGGGGACCCGGACGTGCTGCACGGCCTCGGCTACGCGGTCGCCGCGAGCGCGGTGGCGACGCTGCTGACCCGGGCTGTCCCGCCGTTTCGCCCGGTGTTCGGGCTCGTCGAGCGGCTGCTGTACGTCACGAGCATCGCCTGGCTCGTGATCGCCGCGGTGAGTCTGGCGGCCTGAGTCACCCGTCCGGGTCGCCGCGTCGCTGCCGTGGCGCTCGCCGGGCTCTCGCTGCTCACGACCGCCGTCGGGGAGGCGCGGCCAGCGATGGCGGCCCGAGCTCCGATGCCGAGACAGGAGCCGGTCGCGCTCACGCCCGGGTTCAACGGTTCGGTTCGCGCCCTCGCGTTGGCGGGAGGCAGGGTGATCGGGCCCCGCGGCGCCGGCGGCGCGATCCTCGACGGACGGAGCGGGGGCCTGCTGGCCGGCTCGTCCCGCGTCGGCGGCGATGTCGTGACGGCGATCGCCGACGGGCGCGGCGGGTGGTACGTCGGCGGGCGCGACAGCCTCGAGACGAGCCGCGCCCTCGGCGATGCCCCGGGCCTGCTGCACCTCGACGCCAGCGGACGCCAGGACCGGTGACCGCGCTGCAGGAAGCCGGAGGCAGCCTGTACGTGGGCACGATCGATCCCGAGGGGGGCAAGATCCTGGCACTGGACGCGGCGACCGGCGTCCGCGACCCGGCGTTCCATCCTGCCGCGCTGTTAGGGGCGTGTCGCGTTCAACCGCTCAGGGCTCGTCGATGCCCGGCGGACGCCAGGCCTGGCGGCGGTCAGCGCTGCGACCGAGCGGCTTGACCGCTCCTATTCGTCGGATCTGACCGGCTCGGTGCGGGCGCCAGCCCGCGTGGGGCCGCAAGTGATCGTCGGCGGGGATCTCGTCGGCCCGGCGCCATCAGCGCCGCTGCACATCGCCGCCGTCGACGCGGACTCCAGCCGAACGCTGCCCGAGTCGGAGCGGCCGCCCGGCACCGTCAACGCGCTCGCGGTGCATGGCGGTGCTGTCTACGCGGCCGGATCGCGGTCGGGCGGCGGCTGGGCCGCGCGGTACGACCCGCAAACCGGCCGGCTCGATCCGGCTTTCAGCTTCCTGACGTCAGCGGCGCTCGAAGCCGTCGCGGCCAGCGGCCAGTCGATCTACCTCACGGGCGGAACCACAGACCTGTTCGCCGTCGACGCCGCCACCGGCCAGCCGCTGGCGGCGTTCCGGCCGCCATCCCTGCCGGGGATCTCACTCGCCGCCACGGGGCGAGCAGTCTATGTGGGCGGGTACCGGATTTGGTCCCTGCGCAGCCGCCTCGCGGCCGTGGACGCGCGAACCGGAGCGCTGCTGCGGCGCTTCGCGCCCCCGATGCGTGGCGAAGGCTCGTTCGGGTCCACTACGGACTGGCCATCGCCGACGGCACGCTGTTCACCGTCGGCACCCCGCGACGCGACTACACCGGTGCCTCCCTGGCCGCCGTGAGCCTCGCCACCGGTCGCATCGACCCCAGATTCGACGTCCGGATCTTCGACGGTCGCAGCGTGCTGCCCGCCGGGACCGGCCTGTTCGCTGGCACAGAGGCGGGCACGCTCGCGTTCTATCCGCGCCGGCGCTCCTAGCCGGCTGCTCGAAGCGGTTGCGGAGAGCCTTCGCCGGCGTCCCGGCCTTCGCGGTTGAGTTTCGGCCGCCTGAGCCGGCTCAACCTCAACCTCAGCCCCGCCGCTCCGTTGGGCGCGTCGCCAGGGGCGACGCCCGGCGGGGCGTCGCCCGGCTTTCGAGGTTGAGTTTCGGCCGCCTGAGCCGGCTCAAATCCGACCTCGGCCTCGCCGCTCCGCCCGCATCGCTGCCTGGCGAACCGGGCCGGCGATTGACACCGCGCGTGAGCCGCTGCCAGAGTGGCGGCGGCAACCAGGGGAGCGTCGCGAAGACCATGGAAGACGTCGTGTCCACGATCGGGGACGGGCTGTGGAACGCCGTCCTGATGGCCTGGGAGGTCTGGTGGGCCCTGGTCCTGGGCTTCGCAATCTCGGCCATCGTGCAGGCCTGGGTGCCGCGCGAGCGCATCGAGGCGTCGCTGTCGGGCAGCGGCGTGCGGCCCGTCGCCGTCGCCACCGGCCTGGGCGCCGCCTCGTCCTCGTGCTCCTACGCGGCGATCGCGATCGCGCGCTCGCTGTTCGCCAAGGGCGCCTCCGCCGCCGCGGCGATCGCCTTCCAGTTCGCCTCGACCAACCTCGTCTGGGAGCTGGGGCTGATCCTCTGGGTCCTGATCGGCTGGCAGTTCGCCGTCGCCGAATACCTCGGCGGGCTCGTGATGATCGGCCTGATGTGGGCGGCGCTGCGCCTCTTCATCTCGCCGCGGCTCGAGGCCCGCGCCCGCGAGCACGCCCAGGCTGTCGAGGCCGGCGGCCACCACCACGGGGCAGGCGCCGCCCTGCCGTGGTGTGAGCGGGTCCGGTCGCTGGATGCCTGGTCGGACGTGGCCCGGACCTTCCTCATGGACTGGGGCATGCTGTGGAAGGAGATCGTGATCGGCTTCCTGCTGGCCGGGTTCATCGGCCTGCTCCCCGACAGCGTGTTCCAGAGCCTCCTCCTCCAAGACGCGCCGCCCCTGATCCGGACGGTGGAGAACGTGATCGTCGGGCCGCTCATCGCCGTGGCGACGTTCGTCTGCTCGGTCGGCAACGTCCCGCTCGCTGCCGTGCTGTGGTCCGGCGGCATCTCCTTCGCCGGCGTCCTGGCGTTCATCTTCGCCGACCTGATCATCGTCCCGATCGTGATCGCCTACCGGAAGTTCTACGGCCGGACCTTCGCCATGCGGATGGTGGCGCTGATGTTCGTGACGATGGTGGCGGCGGCCCTGGTCGTCGACCTGCTCTTCGGGCTCGCCGGGCTGATCCCGACCGAACGCCCGCCGACCGAGGACGTCTTCGGGACGATCGAGCTCGACTACAAGTTCGCCCTCAACGTCCTCGGCCTGGCCATCTTCGGCGCCGCGGCCGGGCTGAGCCGACGTCCCGCCGCGGCGGGGATGGCGGCGCACGAGATGTAGGCGCGGTCCGATCCGGACCGTCAGCCGCGGCCGGACCGCCGCGCGGCCTCGGTCGAGCTGAGCACCGGCACGACCTCGAGGTCGGCGAGATCCTGCCAGGCGGCGATCCACGGCTCGAAGAGGGCCGGATCGTCGGTCTGCATGAGCTGAAAGCAGCGGCCGGAATCCTTGGCGTCGACCCAGCTGTCGACGTACTCCAGCCCGTCGGGAAGCATCCGGCCGCGGGCGGCCATGCGCTCGTACACCGGCTTCGGGCCGCGCCGGAACCGCTCGACAACCATGAAGAGCATGGGCCGACCATATCCGTGCCGCCGGGCGCCAACGCGCCAGCGTCAGCCCGCCGGAACCGCCCGGACGGGCCCGCCCGCGCGCCCGGATCCGGCCGTTCGGGCTGATCTAGACTCGGCCGGTGAGCGATCTCGGGCGAATCGTCGCGGTGCTCCTCCTCGTGCTCGCCAACGGGTTCTTCGTCATCGCGGAGTACGCACTCGTGACTTCGCGGCGCGGCATCATGAACGAGCGCGCGCAGGCCGGCAGCCGCGGCGCCGCCGCGGCCCTGCGGCTCATGGACCAGCCGGTGCGCTTCATCGGGACCGTGCAGGTCGCGATCACCGCCCTCGGGATCCTGCTCGGCGCCGTCGGGGAGCCGCTGCTGCGCCACTACTTCGATCCGCTCGTGGCGGCGACCGTCTCCTTCGTCCTGGCGTTCGCGATCATCGCCTACCTCAGCGTGGTGCTCGGCGAACTGGTGCCCAAGGCCATCGCGCTGCAGCGCGCCGAGCCGGTGGCCGTCGCCGTGGCGCGGCCGGTCGAGCTGTTCGGGAAACTCACCTGGCCGGCCGTGTGGGCCCTGCAGGGATCGGCCAACGCGATCCTCGGGCTGTTCGGCCTCGGAGCGGCCCGAGCCGGGGAGACGGTCCGCAGCCAGGAGGAGCTGCGCGGCATCGTGGCCGAGGCCGAGGACGCCGGGATCATCGCCGAGGCCGAGGAGGAGATGCTCTACCGCGTGTTCGACTTCGCGGACACGGAGGCCCGCGAGGTGATGGTGCCGCTGCCGGAGGTCGTGGCGATCGAGGCGGACCTCACGGCGGCCCAAGCCGTGCCGCAGGCGGTCGAAGCGCCGTTCACGCGCTATCCGGTCTACCGCGGCACGCTCGACACCGTCGTCGGGATCCTGCACATCCGCGACCTGTTCGCCGCGGTGCACGGCGAGCCCGGCGGCGGCACGCCCGTGGCCGAGCTCGTGCGCGAGGCCGTCGTCGTGCCCGAGACGAAGGATCTCGGCCCGCTGCTGCGGGAGCTGCGGGCGACGAACCAGCACTTGGCCGTGGTGGTCGACGAGTACGGGCGCACGGTCGGCATCGTCACGCTCAAGACGCTCCTCGAGGAGATCGTCGGGGAGATCGAGGACGAGTTCCAGCTCCCCGACGCGTCGGTGCTGCGCATCGACGACCGCACGGTCCAGGTCGCCGGCACCTACCCCGTGGACGACTTCAACGAGGCCTTCGCGACGGCGCTGCCCACGGACGACTTCCACACGATCGCCGGACTCGTGTTCCACGCCCTCGGCCGGGCCGGGCAGGCCGGCGACGAGACGGAGATCTCCGGGCTCCGCTTCTCGGTCCTGGCCGTCGACGGGGCGCGGATCGACCGCCTCGAGGTCCGCTTTCCCGGCGGCGGCTCCGTGCGCCGGTAAAGCCCCGCGGGCCGGCGGCCGATGTCCCGGGCATGACGGCTCCCCCGGCGGGCCCCGGCCGCGTGGTCATCACCGGCGCCTCGAGCGGGATCGGTCGCGCCGCGGCGCTGCACCTCAACGCGATCGGGTACGCGGTTTCGGCGGGCGTGCGCAAGCCCGCGGACGGGGAGGCGCTGCGCGACGCCGCGGCGGCGCCCGAGCGCCTGGACCCGCTCATCCTCGACGTGACCGACGCCGAGCAGGTCGCGGCAGCGCGCGCCGAGGTCGAGGGCCTGTGCGGCCCGGCGGGCCTGCGGGCGCTCTTCAGCAACGCGGGCATCGCCCCGTACACCGGAGACGTGTCGTGCGAAGGGTGCCCGATTCAGACGCAGCAGCGCGTGATGGAGGTCAACCACTTCGGCGCGGTGCGCGTCATCCAGGCCTTCCTGCCGCTGCTGCGCCAGGCTCGCGGGACCGTCGTGGTCAACACGGCGCTGATGGCCCACACCGTGCTGCCGTTCAACGGCGGCTACGGGGCGTCGAAGGCCGCCCTGGAGTCCTGGTGCGACGCGCTGCGGCGCGAGGTCAGGCCGCACGGCGTGCGGGTCGCCATGATCGAGGCCGGCTTCATCGCCTCGGAGCTCGCCGGCAAGCAGCACGCCGAGCAGGTGCCCGCCGGCGGCCTGTACCCGGGCCAGCGGGCCATGGCCGAGCAGTTCGGGCGGGCCGAGGAGCGGTTCGGCTCGCGCCAGAGCGCGTCCCCGGAGCGGTTCGCCGAGCGGGTGGCCGAGGCGATCGCCGCGGCGCACCCCCGCCCCCGGCGCACCGTCGGCCTCGGCGCCGGCCCGATCTGGCTCGTCGGCGCGCTGCCCGACCGGGCCCAGGACGCGGTGTTCGCGCGGATGCTGGGCCGGCTGTCGCGCCGGCCGGCAGGGTGACCGGCGCAGCTACCCCCGGCGCATGAGCCGGGCGACCGCCGACATGAGCTCGGCGGTGCGCTCGTCCTGCTGGGCGGCGGGCCCGCCGATCACGCAGGTGCGGGCGTGGCCGTCCAGCAGCCCGAGCGCGACCTTGTCCAGGGCCGCCTGGATCGCGCCGATCTGCGTCAGCACGTCGATGCAGTAGCGGTCCTCGTCGATCATCTTCTCGACCCCGCGCACCTGGCCCTCGATGCGGCGCAGGCGGGCGGCGAGCCTCTCCTTGTCGGCGGAGTAGCCGCGGGGCGGGGCAGTGGCGGCGGGCATGGCGATGGTCCTTGCGGTCGGGGGCCCGGGCAGCATACCAATACCCCCCAGGGGTATGCTAGCCTCGCTTCCGTGCCCTCCTCCCCCGCCCCCCCGGCCACCGTGCGCGTCGAGCTGCCGATCGCCGGAATGACGTGCGCGTCGTGCGCGGCCCGCGTCGAGAAGCGGCTGGGCAGCGTCGAGGGAGTGGCCG
>WBZP01006105.1_pt1 | contig 12036 bp, 12 predicted proteins | sample 5204301 | NCBI WGS metagenome assembly WBZP01 (sample SAMN12412401, study PRJNA552823) | activated sludge metagenome | isolation source: activated sludge from nitrification reactor of wastewater treatment plant... | place: USA: Pennsylvania | collected 2017
GGGTGCCCAGGAAACCGAGCACCATGAGCATCCCGTGGGTATGGGGCAGCCTTGCGGCAGTGTCGGATTGCGGGTCGGCGACGAGCAGGATCGCGGCATACAGGCCGGTGATGAGGCTGACGCCGGCGGGAGCCAGCAGGCCGACCCGAGCTGGCGTGCCGGCCTGCCTGGGCTCCCCGCGGTCGGTCACGTCAGCGGACGCGCCCGAGCCGCAACCGCCACGCCTCGGGGCCGCGTTGCAGGTAGGACACCTCGACGGCGTCGCCCTCCCGCTGCTGAAGTTGGGCCAGCAGCGGAAGCGGGTCGTGCGGCGCGACGAGCACCATCGCCTGGCCGGCCCGCAGTTGCCCTAGTGCGCCGAAGACCGCGCCGTGCCGGATCGCGTGCGGGATGAGCCGGGCGTCGAGCTCGGGCAGTGCCTCGTCGTGCCCGCCGCAACCGCAGCCGGTCGCGTCCAGGACGGGCAGCGCCACCGGCGCCGGGGTTGTCGCGGTGGGGTCGGTGGTGGTCATGACTCCTCGTTCTTGGTGATCCTGTTGGGGTGGTGAGAGATTGGTTGATCGGCGGTCGGTGACTGCGCGCTGGTGGCGCCATGCGGGATGGCTCGGGTCAGGCACCTCACCCGAACGGGGCCGCGCGCAGACGGCAGGCCCCGGGCTCCGCGAACGGATGCAGCTCGACCACGGCCCGGTCGGTCTGTCGCTCGGCGATACCGGTGACCACCCCGCGGTGGAAGCTGCAGATCACGCCCTCGTGTCGTCGGGCCGCCTCGAGCATCGGGCACGTCACCAGGCGGGCGCTCGTGGCGCTGCGGTCGATCTCGCAGCTGAAGCCGAGGGTGGTCATGGTCTCGACGACTGCGGCGAGCGCGCGCCGGGCCGGGTCGCGGGGTTTCGGTGAGCTGAGGGGGAGGTCCGCGGCATACCGGCGGCCGAGCTGCTCCGCGGCGGCCGCCGGGGCGGGATCGGTCGCCTGCAGGTGGGTGGCCAGCGCATCGACGAGGGCGACGTGCGCCGCGGCCGTCGTCTCGCGGGCCGAAACGGCATACCCGTATGCCGGTCGCCCCCGCCCGTGCGCGGGCATCCTGGTGCGCACGGTCACCCCGGTGTCGACGAGCGCGTCGAGATGCTCCCGCACCGTGTTGACGTGCTGACCCGCCGCCGTCGCCAGCTGCGCCGCGGTCACCGGCGTGCCGTGGGCGCGCAGCCGCCCCAGCACCTCGGCCTGTGCCGGCGTCACCACCAGAGGCTCGAGCTGTGCCGCCCGTGGGCCGTCGGCCCGGGCTGCCGGCTCCGGATTTATCACGGATCAGAGGTTACTATTTATTGGGGCCCAGGGGAAGGGGCGTGGCGCGGCAAGCCCGCTCGCCTGCCGGTGCCGTGCGTGCCGAGGCGCCTTACCCCCGAGCCTCGTGCCGTCATGGTGGCCAGTGAGATCCTCCGAGGAAGGGGTGACTCGATGCGGCACGTGCGATCTCGGGCGGTCGTCGTGGGTCTCGCTCTGGCCGTGGCCTGCGCGTGCTGCACAGCCGCTCCGGACCGGCCAACGGCGACAGCGCAGCCAGCAGCGAGCGAATCGGCCGGCTCCACGTCGGCGTCAGGGACGAGCACGGTGACTGGAGTCACCGTCGATGCCGAGTGCCGGGCCGTCATCGACGATCTGGCTGCGCCTCCCGAGAACTACCGGATCTTCGCCGACGTGGTCGCGTTGAACGTCGACGTGACTGAGATGCAGCTCAGCGCTCAACCGAATGCGGGGGCCCGGTACTTCGTCAAGACGGGGCTGTTCATCCGACCGAAGAAAGCCATCACGATGAGCGTGGCACCCGACATGACCGGCACGGTGGCCATCGGCTGGGGAACGACCCGAGCCGAGGGCAGCGCAACGACGCTGATGATTCCGGCGTGTCCGGGGCGGACTCGGGCTGCAGCCAACTGGCTGGTGTACGCGGGCGGATACTACGTGGCGCAGCCCACGTGTGTGCCGCTCGTCATCCGCGCTGGCGACCTCACGGTCACCGCGAGGATCCCAGTCGGAGCGGCGTGCACCTGACGCGACCAGCGGCGTGCTCCGGATGGCGGGTCCGCGGGCTCGGCAGAGGCGGCGGCCGGCGGAGCGGTCACACCGGCATCACCGACAGCGGCGGGTGGCGAGCAGGGTGCGGGCGTCCGGTCCGGGCTCTCGCCGCCGAAGCGGACGAGCGCTGACTTGTCGACGAGCCACCCGCTCACTGCCACGCCGCACACCTGAGAGTCGGTCAGATCGCCAATCAGGACCGCAGGTCGGCGACGGAGACGGGCTCACCCGCGGTCGCCGCGTCCGCCGCGAGCCGCCGCCGGATGTACTCCACGCGCGACAGCCCCAGCCGCGAGGCGTGAGCATCGATCCCGGCAAGGACCTCCTCGGGCACGTCACCGGAACTGGGCCCTGTTCCTCCACCAATCACCCAACCATCAGTCGCGACGCGGGCGAGCACATGAGCCCTGCCACCGGCTGCGGAGGCGCCGCCGATACTGGCTCCATGGAGTTCTTCTGCTACCACCTGGACCGGTGAAGCTCGATGCAGCTGCGGATCGCGATGGTGGAGCAACACTGGGCCTACATGGACTCGTACGCCTCGACGATGATCGCCCGTGGCCCCACCTTCACCAGTGACGGAACCCTCACCGGCAGCGTGCACATCCTCGACCTGCCCGATCCAGCAGCGGCCCGCCTGTTCGCCTTCGAGGAGCCCGGCTACCAGGCCGGCGCGTACCGCGATGTGATGCTCCGGCGCTGGCACACGCGCTAGGCCGGTCCATGTGGGATTGGGTCGGGAGCAAGCCAGGGCGCCCTTACTACCTGGCACTGGGCTTCAGGCCGCAACCCGAAGTGGAGGTAGTGCCGCTGCCGGACGGCGAAGACGTCATCGTCGGCGGTCTCCTGCTTTCCGATGACGCATCCTCGGTCCTGGGTGCCGCACTCCTGACGGACGCGGACCACCCCGACGACGCCAACGCCCTCCTTGCCCCACTGGGGTACGTCGACGTCGAGGCTCACCCATGGCGATTCGGAGGAAGACTCGCCCAGTAGCTACGAACCCCGGACCCAACATCCGCATCGGCGTGGGACCGACCCAGACCAGTGCACGACTTGCGGCATACCTGTGCAGTACTTGCTGCACTGTCCGGCGCCACGCTCGCCGAGTTTATGGTACGGATCGGGCACTCGACCCAGGGGCGGCACTCTGGTATCAGCACGCCGCAGAGGGTCGTGATGCGCCGTGATCGCGGCGCGGATGTCGCCGGAGACACGAAAGTGGGCAAGGCCGTGTTGGGTGGGTTCGGGTATCAGCGGTCAGAGTGATGGAAGCCATGGCCCACATGGCCGCCCGTTGCTGGCGACTGATGCATAGACGCCAGCGGCGTGTACACTGTCGGCATACCGCCCGGCCCCTCAGGGGCCGGGTTCACTCATGTCACCACCCGAGGGGCCTGCTGAGCCGGCCGAGGGTCGCGGGCATCTGGTGGTTCGTGAAGTCGGCCGCCGTCAGCTGGTACCACCAGTGGCCACCCACCCCGGTCGTAGGGGCGGCGTATTGGTCGGGGTGACAGGATTTGAACCTGCGGCCTCTTCGTCCCGAACGAAGCGCGCTACCAAGCTGCGCCACACCCCGTGGCCGCGTGCGCCTCAGGCGCTCACGGCAGCAAGGAGAGATGCTAGCCCACCGCCCGGCCCGGCGACCAATCGGTTCAGGGGGTGGCCGGGGGAGGTCCGCCGCGGGCCAGCCGCGCGCGCCAGGCCCGGGGTCCGCGGGGGTGCGGGAGCGCCGCCGAGGCGGCGGAGTCGGCCGAGGCGGCATACGGGGGGCGGGGGGTGAGGGTGAGCAGGGTTGCTTCGGGGCGGCAGGCGAAGCGGACTGGGGCCAGCGGGCTGGTGCCCAGGCCCGCGGACACATGCAGGTATGCCGCGTCGTGCGGCGCCTGCCGCGAGGGCGCCCCGGCGGCGCCGGGCCACCACCGGGAGACGCCCTTGGCGCGGCGGGTGTCCAGGTCGCAGTTGGTGACCAGCGCGCCCCAGCCGGGCAAGCACAGCTGGCCGCCGTGCGTGTGGCCGGCCAGCAGCAATCCCGCTCCGTCGGCACTGAATTGATCGAGCACCCGCTGATAGGGGGCGTGCATGACGCCCATGGTGAGCTGGGCCTCCGGGTCGGGTGGGCCGTCGACCAGGTCGAGCCGGTCGTAGTCCAGATGCGGGTCGTCCACCCCGACGAACTCCACCTCGACGCCGCGCACCGGGAACCGGGTGCGGCGGTTGCGCAGATGCCGCCAGCCGCCGGCCTCGAAGCCACGCACGAGGTCGTCGGTGGGCAGCCGGGGCGACGTGCCGAGGTTGCGCTTGTGGTCGACGAGGTAGAACCACGGGTTCTTGAAGGCCGGGGAGAAGTAGTCGTTCGACCCGAGGACGAAGACGCCCGGCGTATCGAAGAACGGCTCGAAGGCGCGCAAGGCCGTCGCCACCGCGCCCGGGTGGGCGATGTTGTCGCCGGTGTTGACGACGAGGTCCGGTCGTAGGTCGGCCAGGGAGCGGACCCAGTCGACCTTGCGGCGCTGCCCCGGCGTCAGGTGCAGGTCGGTGAACTGCAACACCCGCAGCGGGCGACTCCTCGGCGCCAGCACGGGCAGGTCGACGCGCCGCAACGTGAAGAGCTGCCGCTCGACGAGCGCGGCATACCCGAGACCCAACGCGCCGACGGAGCCCACGGCGAGAGCGGAGCGGGCAGCGACGCAGGACACCGGCATCCGGCGATTCTCCCACGCCCCCGGGGCGGTATGCCGCGGGTCAGCCGGGCGGCGGTGGTGCCGGGGCGACCGGCGTGGTCGGCGCAGGCGGGTTCGGGTTCGGGCCGCGGCTGACGTACAACACGACCGCCGAGCCCCGGGTCGCGGTGTTGCGCGGGTTCGTCCCGATGACCACACCGGATCGGTACCCGGAGTAGATGCGCACGACGTTGACCGAGAAACCGACTGCTTGGAGGGCCGCGCGCGCGTCGTCGACCGACATCCGGTTGACGTCGGGGATGTCGACCTTCTCGCCTTCGGCGATCCTGGTGCTGGGATCGGTGAAGGGAGTGTTCGGCACGCCGGCGAGCGCGCGATCCATGATCGCCTTCCACGTCGGTCCGGCAACCCAGGAGCTGTACATCGTCGGGTAGTACACACCGCCCACCCGGACGTTCTCCAAGCGGCTCAGGTTGTTCTTGTCGTTGGGTGTGCCGATCCAGACAGCAGTCGACACATCCGGGGTGTAGCCGACGAACCACGTCTCGTTGTTGTTGTTCGTCGTGCCGGACTTGCCGGCCGCCGGGCGGTCCCCGGCGAGGATGCTCTTGCGGCCGGTGCCCTTGCCGGGCTGGAAGACGTTCGTCAACAGCTGGGTGGCGCCCCGGGCCACGTCGGGGTCGACCCGCTGCTCGCACTGGCTGCCCAGGGGCGGTACGGGCAGCGGTTTGCCGTTCTTGAGGATCGCGATGACCGGCCGTGCGGGGCAGTGCTTCCCGTCGTTGGCGAGGGTCTGGTAGGCGCTCGCCACGGTCAACGGCGACACGTTGTTCGACCCGAGCAGGATCGCCGCCGGGTAGGGCTGCAGGGGCTCGCCGCTGGCCTGCATGAGCCCGATCCGGGTGTCCACCTCCAGGACCTTGCACGGGTCGCCGCCGAGATATTGGATGACCATGCCGACGAAGGCTGTGTTGATCGACTCGGCGGTGGCCTCGCTGACCTTCATGGTGCCGGCCGCGACGCTCTCGACATTGCGCACCTCCCAGGGCTTGCCGCCCACGCCACAGCGACCGACGATCTCCTGCTTGGTGTAGGAGGCCGGGTTGCTCGAACTGCCCGCCTTCGTATAGACGCTGGCCGAGGTCGGCATACCGGCCTCGAGGGCGGCCACGAGCGTGGCGGCTTTGGCCGTGGAGCCGAACATGAAGCCGAGGCTGCCGCCGTATTTGGTGTCGACGGCCCAGTTCACCGATGTCTGCGACGCGCTGGTGGGCTTGATGGCGTAGTCGGTGTTCTGGGCGAATGCCTTGACCGCGCCCGTCTTCGTATCGACGATCGCCGTCGCCGCCCCGATATAGGCTCCGTCGCCGGCCGCGCTGCCGACCGGCACCTTCTTGACCAGCTCCTCACGAGCTGCGGTCATCATGGCCGGGTCGAGAGTGGTCTGGATGGTCAGCCCGCCCCGGTAGATCGACTGCCGGCGGGCCGCGTCCGTCGCCCCGAGGGCTTGGTCCAGTGACGGGTCGAGCTTGAGCCAATTGATCACATAGTCGCAGAAGTACGGGTAGGGCGAGAGGGCGCAGGAGTTCTGCGGTGTCTTGACCTTGAGGAGGTCCTTGAGCGGGACCGCCTTCGCAGCCTTCCAATCGGCGTCTGTGATGAGGGTGAGTTCGTGCATCCGGTCCAGCACGACGTTGCGGCGCGACAGGGCCTTCTCCGGGTAGTTGATCGGGTCGCTGTTACCCGGATTCTGCACGATGCCGGCGAGCAGGGCCGACTCGGTCAGGCTCAGCGTCTTCGCGCCGTGGCTGAAGTAGTGCTGGGCTGCCGCCTCCACGCCGTAGGCCCGGTCGCCGTAGTAGACGAGGTTGAGGTAGCCCTGCAGGATCTGGTCCTTGGTGAGCGTCTTCTCCAGGGCGATGGCGTACTTGAGCTCCTGGACCTTCCGCCCGTAGGTCTGCGCGGTGGCGGCCGCGGCGCCCTTCTTGTCACCGGCGCGCAATGCGCTCTCCTGCAACGTGACCTTGACGTACTGCTGGGTCAAGGTCGAACCGCCCCCGGTGACCTCGCCGGCCGCCTTGTTGGAGACGAACGAGCGCAGGATGCCCTGCAGGTCGGCGCCGCCGTGGTCGTAGAAGCGGTGGTCCTCGATGGCGACTTGTGCCTGGCGCATGATCGGGGCGATCTCGCTCAGCGGCACGATGATCCGGTTCTCGTCATACGGCGTCGCGATGGTCGCGCCCTTGGAGTCGAGGATGACCGACTGCTCCGACAACGGTGTCTGGATCAGTTCGTCGGGCAGCGACTCGAAGAGGTCGACCGCGGTGCGGGCCGAGGCCCCCAGGGCGCCCACCGCCGGGATGAATAGCCCGGCGCCAAGGAAGCCGGCGATCACGGCCGCGGCGAGGAAGGCCCCGAACAGGCTGACCACCATGCCCAGTCGGGTGGTCGGTCCGGGAACCCGCGTCGGGCGTGAGCTGGGCGGTGCGGCCATGACGTCAGGGTAACCCGGGTCGCTGGGTATCAGCGCGACGCGACCCGGCTCTGACTGGTATGCCGCGCGGCCCCCACCGGGCGTCGGGCGGCACCCACCCGGCCGCGGCGACTGGCCACCGAGGGTGGGAGTGGACTAGTCACGGGGCGCCAGATCTCATCCCATCGGATCATGGCCCTTGTTCTGAGGCTCCCCTAACCTAGGTGTTGGGAGGGGAAGCCAGTCGAGGGGTCGGCCGGTCCTCGCCCATACGGGGAAGCGGGAGAAGAAAGCAGGGGAAAGTCATGTCTACACCAGTTGTTCGGGGGGCATTGCGCACCGACTGGGCTCAACTCGGAACATGCGTCGCACGCGACCCAGATGCACTCTTCGTGCGTGGGGCGGCTCAGCAGGAGGCGAAGATGGTGTGCCAACGGTGCCCCGTCATCGCCGAATGCTTGGCCGACGCGTTGGACAACCGGACCGAGTTCGGCGTGTGGGGCGGAATGACCGAGCGGGAGCGCCGTGCGCTGCTGCGCCGTAAGCCCAACGTCCCGTCGTGGTGGCAGTTGTTCGCGAGTGCCGGAGCAGGTCGCTCAGACGTCGCAGTAGCCAGCTGACGAAGACTTGGGGGGAAGACCAGAGGCCGGGTCCGTCGGGGGGACCCGGCCTCTGGTGTGTCCGGATTGGCCAGTCGTCCCGACCAGGCATCGATCACCCGGCGAGGCGGTTGCCGATCTCGCGCAGCGCGTCGACGTCGTGCACGTCCTGAGCAAGTGAGGCCACCTCGACGACGGGGATCCGGGGGTGTCCGGCGGTGAAGCGGCGCACCAGGTTTCGGTGCCGGGCCGCGAGGTCACTCATCGTCGCGTGCAGGGTCAACGCGGCCGCGGAGTCCCACCGGCCGGCGTCGGCCAACTGCTCGGCGGCCGCCCGGGCCCGTTCCGCGGAGAGCCCCGCGGCGGGGGTCGGTTGCATCCGGTTGACGACGACGCCGGCCAGCGGCATACCGTCATTAGCCAGTCGCGCAACGAAGTAGCTCGCCTCACGAAGCGCGTCGCGCTCCGGTGCCGCGACGACGACGAAGGCGGTGCCGCCCTCCTTGAGCAAGGCGTAGGTGAGGTCGGCGCGCTCACGGAAGCCGCCGAACATCGTGTCCAAGGCGTTGACGAAGGTCTGCACGTCGTGCAGCATCTGCCCGCCGAGCACCGTGGTGAGGGTCTTGGAGACCAGCCCGATCCCAACGTTCACCAGGCGCAACCCGGCCCGGCCGCCGGCCCGAGCGGGCGCCGAGATGAGCCGGATGAACCGCCCATCGAGGAACGAGCCGAGCCGCTTGGGCGCGTCGAGGAAGTCCAGGGCCGAGCGCGATGGCGGGGTGTCCACGACGATGAGATCCCAGGTGCCGTCCCGGTCCGCGGTGGCCCGCAGCTGCCCGAGCTTCTCCATCGCCATGTACTCCTGGGTGCCGGCGAACGAACTGGACACCGCTTGATAGAACGGGTTGGCCAGGATCTGTTCGGCCTGCTCCGGCGCGGCGTGCGCGAGCACCACCTCGTCGAAGGTGCGTTTCATGTCGAGCATCATTGCGTCGAGCCGGCCCTCCCCGGCGCCGGCGAGGTCGGCGACCGGGCGCGGTGTGTTGTCCAGCTCGGTCAGCCCGAGCGATTGGGCAAGTCGGCGGGCCGGGTCGATGGTGAGCACGACGACCTGCCGGCCCTGCTCGGCGGCCCGCAACGCCAGGGCGGCGGCGGTCGTCGTCTTGCCCACCCCGCCGGAGCCACAACAGACGATCGTGCGGGTATGCCGATCGGCCAGGAGGGCGTCGATGTCCAGGTGCGGTGGGCGTGCGGTGCGTTCGCCCGCGGGTCGGGCTACCCGCACGGGGGTGGCCTTGGCGCTCACTGGACCAACCCCTGAGCGGCGAGCAGTTCGGCGATCTCGCAGATCGCATCGACATCGACCCCGTCGACGAGGTAGGGCACGGTGACCAGCGGCAGCCCGAGGTCTTCGAGCACGTGCAGTTGCTCGTCCTCCAGCTCGACCCGCTCGACGTGTTCGCGCACCTGCTCCAACAGGCCTGCGACGAGCTCAGGCGTTGGAGACAGACCGGCTGCCGCGAGATCGGCGGCCAACGTCGCCGGATCGAGGTCGTCGGGGTCGCCATCCGTGCCGCTCTGCGGCCCGGATGAGCTGTCGTCGACGTCGTCGAGGTCGTCGAGGTCGTCGAGTTGCTCGGCGAGCAGGCCGGATCGGGCCTGATTGATGACCACGGCCCCGACGCGCATCCCCATCGACCGTAACTGTCCGACGGCGTCGGCGGTCTCCTGCACCGGCATCTCCTCCAGCAGCGTCACCAGATGCACACAGGTGGCCGGCGAGTGGATCAGCCCGGTCACCGAGTCGGCCTGCGACCGGATCGGGCCCATCTTGGCCAGCCCGGCGATCTCACCGCCGACGGACAGGAAACGGGGGATCCGCCCGGTCGGCGGGGCGTCCAACACGATGGCGTCGTAGGCGAGTTCCTCCGGCCGGCTGCCGCGGTGGTGCTTGCTGTCGACCCGCCGCCTACTGGCCTCGTAGACCCGGCCGATGAGCAGCACGTCGCGCACACCCGGGGCGATCGTCGTCGCGAAGTCGATAGCGCCGAAACGTTCCAGCACCCCCCCGGCGCGGCCCAGTTTGTAGAACAACTGCAGGTACTCCAACAGGGCGGTCTTCGCGTCGACGGCCAATCCGACGACGACCCCGCCGTGATCGGCGCCGGCGACGACCGTCTCGGTCGCCGGCAGCGGTGGCACGTCGAAGGTCTGGCTGATGCCCTGTCGACCCTCGACCTCGGCGAGCAGCACCCGTCGCCCCTGCCCGGCCAGCGCCAGCGCCAACGCTGCGGCAACCGTCGTCTTGCCGGTGCCGCCCTTGCCGGTGACGACATGGAGCCGCACCTGCGAATAGTCGGGGTGCGGCGTTGCCAGAGACCCGGGCGCGGCCTCCTCGTCGGTGGTCGGGGCCGGGAGCGGCGCGGGCGGCATACCGCTCAATCTATGCCGTCTAGAGTGACCCCCATGACGCAATGGGAGTACGCGACGGTGCCGCTCATCGTGCACGCCACCAAGCAGATCCTCGACAACTGGGGCGCCGACGGGTGGGAGCTCGTCACGGTGATCGCGGGCCCCGACGGGCAGAGCCTCGTCGCCTACCTCAAGCGTCCCAAGCCATGAGCGCCGACAGGACCGGGCGGGTGCTCGGCCGGATGGCGGAGCTGGGCCTGACCCTGCCGCCGGTCGTGCCGCCGGTCGCGGCATACACCCCGGCCGTACGGACCGGGTGCTACGTCTACGTGTCGGGCCAGCTGCCGATGCGTGACGGGGCGATGCCGGCGACCGGCAAGGTCGGCGAGGGCGAGGGTCTCGTCGCACCGGCCCTGGCCAAGGAGCTCGCGAGCTACTGCGCGCTCAACGCGATCGCCGCCCTCGGCTCGGTCGCCGATCTCGATGCGGTCGTGCGGATCGTCAAGGTCGTCGGCTTCGTCGCCGTCGACCCGTCGTTCAGCGCGGTGCCGGCAGTGGTCAACGGGGCGAGCGAGCTGCTCGGCGCGGTCTTCGGCGACGCCGGCAAGCACGCGCGGTCGGCCGTCGGGGTCGCTGCACTCCCGCTCGACGCGCCCGTCGAGGTGGAGCTCGTTGCCGAGGTCGCCGACGAGGCCTGAGCCACCTCGATCCCTCCCGCCTGCCCCACGGCAGCTTCAGGACAGCCTCACGAGAGCCCTCAGGAGCCGGTATGCCGCTGCGCGACTTCCCGATCCGCGACCTTCCGCCGTTGCGGGAGAACGCCCAGGCCTGGCTGGAGGGGCGCCCCCCGGCGCCGAGCACGCCGCGCCCGGCCGCGACGGTGATGATCGTGCGTGACGGTGCCGACGGCATCGAGGTCTTCATGCTGCGCCGGGCCGCGACGATGGCCTTCGGCCCCAGTGCGATGGTCTTCCCCGGCGGCGGTGTCGACTCACGCGACGGTCATGACCTGCCGTGGGCCGGGCCGCCGGTCGTCGCCTGGGCCACTCGCCTGGCCGCTGATGTCGACTCGACGCGAATGCTCGTCGTCGCGGCGATCCGCGAAGTGTTCGAGGAATGCGGGGTGCTCTTCGCCAGCGCCGGAGAGAGTGGCCCACTGGTCGACGTGGCGAGCGAGCGCTGGCAGAAGATCCGACAGGGTCTGGTCGACCGGGAACTGTCCCTCGGTGCCGTGCTGCGCAGCGAGCACCTCGTGTTGCGCACCGATCTATTACGGGCCCAAGCACATTGGGTGACCCCGGAGATCGAGCCCCGGCAGTTCGACGCCCGCATCTTCGCTGCTGTCATGCCCGAGGGGCAGCAAGCCGATGGGCTGACCAGCGAGGCCGACCACGCCGGCTGGTTCCGGGCCGCCGACGTGCTCGCCGACCGGGCTGCGGGGCGCGCGATCCTGCTGCCGCCCACGTTGGTGTGCCTCGAGGATCTCGCCCGCGCCGCCTCGGCGGCCGACTTCTTCTCCTGGGAGCCGGTCATCCGTCGGATGCGCCCCGCCTTGGTCCGTGACGACGCCGGTGAGCCGGTGCTGCGCCTGCAGCTGTGAGCCTGCCGGGAAACCCACCCCTGGGGCCGTGGCGCTCCGGGCCGGTGACCGATCGGGCCTGGTGCGTCGTCGCGCCCAACCCCGGGGTGATGACCCTTGACGGCACGAACACCTGGGTGCTGCGCGAGCCCGGCGCCACCGAGTGCATCGTCATCGACCCCGGGCCGCTGCACGAGGGTCACCTGCGGGCCG
>WBZP01002841.1_pt1 | contig 12030 bp, 11 predicted proteins | sample 5204301 | NCBI WGS metagenome assembly WBZP01 (sample SAMN12412401, study PRJNA552823) | activated sludge metagenome | isolation source: activated sludge from nitrification reactor of wastewater treatment plant... | place: USA: Pennsylvania | collected 2017
ATGCCGCTTAGCTTTGCGTTGAATGCTTTCGCCGATCGTGCCTTTTGCCCTGTGCTCCGGTTCGCAAACTCTCGCGCCTTCTTCGCCGCGATCACTTGCGGGTCTTCGCAGCCTGTCTCTGCGCCTCCACCACGACCAGGGAATCAACACGCATGCCCTGGCCGGCCACAAGTCGGCGGAAATGACTGCCGTCTACCGTGATGTGAGGGGAGACGAGTGGGTGACAGTAGGCGACTCCAGCAGATGACAAGTTTCTGTGCAAATTTCTTTGTCATAGATTATTCCGCACGGATTCCGCACAGCAACATGTAACACTAGGAGTTATAAGCATTGTTTATTAATGCACCGTACACACCATGCAAGGGTCGAACGAGCGCACGACGTGCTGGACGCTCAGTGGGGTGCTTTCGCCGTGCCCGACAGGCAGGCCGACGAGCGCCTGCTCTAGCGCGCCGGGCAGCTGATGCGCATCGCGTGGCGAGAAGTTCCATGTCGTCGGTGCGATGATCTGGTAGCCGGCGATGCGGCCGCGTTCTATGCGCAGCCAGTGGCCGAGTGCGCCGCGCGCTGCCTCGATGAGGCCGCTGCCGCTTGCTTGTTCGGGCAGCATCCACGGTCGGCAGAACGGCTCGCCCGGGGTCAGCGCCTGCACCCAGCTCTCCATTGCCGGGACGACCAGTGCCACTTCCAGCAGGCGGGCGACAACGCGCGCCAGGACGCTGCCGCCGTCGGCAGCGACGAGCGCGCGAACGAGCGGATGCCCGGCCACCATCTGACGTGCCAGGGCGCCGGTTTCGATGACCTGGCCCGCGTAGCGTGGCGCCTTGCACCAGGTGTAGGCCGCCGGCTTGTCGGCAAAGGGGTTGGCGAGCGGCCTCGTTTCGCCCTGCGCCGGATGTCGCGCTTGTTCTCCGAAAAGCCAGCTGTGCGCGACGTCTTCGCTGATCTGCTGCTCATCGAAGATGTGCCGGGCGTCGCCCCACCAGAGGCCGCGCGGGAAGAGGTGGGCGGCGTCGGCCGGCCGATGCGGTGGCGAAGGGGGCTGGGCGTACGCCCCGTAACTCAGGAAAACGTCGGTCGCCCGTCCGCGGCGCGCCAAGCCAAGGTCGCCGGCAATCTCGACGAAGCGGGCCAGGTCTCCCGTCCGGCCGGCGGCCCAGGCGGTGAGTTGGGCCGCGCTGCGTAGAGCGCCGACGTTTTCCGGCGAATCGGCGAAGACGACATTGTTCAGGAAGCCTCGGAAGTCGCGCAGGATGGAGAGCAGGCGGACCTTCTCGGTCTCTGTCACCGCACGTGTTGTGCCGCCTGGCTGCAGGGCAAGGGTGTGTGGCCATTTGCCGGCGAGATAAGCCAGCATGCGGAGGAGGTCGGCGCGTGCGGGCAGAACGTCGCGCAGGGCGTCGCCGCTGGTCGCCTTGAAACGTCGTTCGGCGGCGGCGTGCCAGGCTCGGCCGCGATACGCCGGGCGTGCGAAATCCGGCATGAAGTAAAGGTAGAAGTGTGTCAGATGATCGGCCAGGTTTTCGCAGGCGAGGATCAGATTGGCCGCCAGGCGGCCGTTTGCCGGCTGCTCGAGGCCGGTCGCGTCGGCGAGCGCGGCGGCTGCGGCGGCGGATTGGGCGACCGAGCAGATGCCGCAGATGCGTGGCACGATCACCAGCGCGTCGAGCGGGTGCCTGGCGAGTAGAACATGCTCGAAGCCGCGATAGAGTGACGAACAGACTTCGGCCGATGTGACCAGACCATCGGCGACTTCGAGGTGGACTTCAAGGTCGCCTTCAACGCGGTTGAACGGGCCGACCGTCAGGCGGGTCATTTCTTGCCGCTCTTGCGGATACCGGGCGCGATCAGCGGATGGTCGGAACGCGAGTTCTCGCGCACGCGGGTCGGCGTTGCCGATTTCGAGAGCGCGGCAAGTGCGACGAACCAGGCCTTCGGCATGTCTACCGGCAGGCCGGTCGGGATGCCGGCGATTTTCGGTGTTTCCATGAACGGGTGGCCGGGTTCCTCGAAGCCCGGTTCGGTGCAGGAGATGCAGGCGAAGCCGCCGCGTAGGCAGGAGCCGACGCCGTGCCAGAGCCGCAGATTGCAGTCGGCATTGGCCTGGGTGCCCTTGCAGCCCATGTTTTCCATCAGGCAGCCGAGGTCGGAGGGCTGTTGTGCACTGGCCTTGAACTCGTAGAACTCGTTACGTGGGCAGCCATGGTGAACGAGCTGTTCGGTGTAGAAACGCGGTCGCTGCCAGGCGTCGAGGTTGTCGGGGCGCAGGGTATCGGCGGCGAGCAGGAGCAGCGTATCGACGATCCAGCCCGGATGGGGCGGGCAGCCGGCGACGTTGATCACCGGCAAGCCCGCCAGGGCGCGGAAATCGGCGCCGAGCAGGCCGCCTTCCTGGTCGCCGTCGAACTGCAGGCCGCAGGCTTCGCCGACGTTGTCGCCGCTGGAAATGATGCCGCCATAGGCGCTGCAGGTGCCGATGGCAAGGACGTGCCGCGCGTGCGCGGCAAGCCGGCAAACCCAGTCGATGAGCGGGCGACCGGCGAGCATCTGGAAGCGGCCGCTGCCGTTCGGACCGCGCAGCAGCGCACCCTCGATGCACAGGAGGTCAAGCGTTAGGCCGCCGTCGGCGGCTGCGTCGAGCAGGTCGAGCATTTCGTCACCGCTCGCTTCGCACACGCCCGGGTGGCCAATCAAGTCGATACCGCCGGCAGCCAGCTGGGCGAGGACGCCATTGCGGTTCTCTGCACCGAGTAGCGACTGCGTGCAGCCGCCACAGCCCGCCGCCTGAACCCAGAGGAGTTTCATCAACGTTCCAGGCCGTAGCGCAGCAGCTTGTTGCGCAGGCCGACGCGCGACAGGCCGAGGGCGCTCGCTGTACGCGACTTGTTCCAGCGGTGGCGGATCAGAGCCTCTTTGAGGACGCGCGCTTCGAGCGCCTCCATCCGCTCTTTGAGCGCGCCGTCGGCGGCGATCAGCTCGAGCAAGTCGTCCGGTGCCTGGTCGAGGGCCGGTGTGCGCAGGATGCGCGGGGCGAGCAATTCGGCGCCCAGGCGTGGGGAGTCGGCAAGCGCCAGCATGCGCTGGATTTCGTTCTGCAGCTCGCGCACATTGCCCGGCCACGGGTAGGCGGCAAGGCAGGCGAGCGCTTCCGTGGTAAAACCGTCAACCGCCTTGCCGAGGGCTTTCCCGCTTGCTTCGAGCAGGCGGCCGGCCAGCAGCGGGAGGTCCTGCGCACGCTCGCGCAGCGCCGGGACCTGCAGTGTCACCGTCGCCAGGCGATAGTAGAGGTCTTCGCGAAAGGTTCCGGCGCGGACTTCGGCTTCGAGATCGTGGTGTGTTGCTGCGACGACGCGCACGTCGACCGAGTGCGGTCGCGTCGCGCCGAGCGGACGGAATTCACCCTCCTGCAGGACGCGCAGCAGCTTGACCTGGAAGACCGGGCTGGTATCGCCGATTTCGTCGAGGAAGATTGTTCCGCCGTCGGCTTGCTGGAAACGACCGGTGCGGTCCTCGTAGGCGCCGGTGAAGGCGCCGCGCTTGTAACCGAAAAGCTCGGCTTCGAGCAGCTGGTCGGGCAAGGCGCCGCAGTGCTCGATGACAAACGCCTTGTCGGCGCGCCGGCTGCAGTAGTGAATGGCGCGAGCGACCATTTCCTTGCCCGTACCCGACTCGCCGCTGATCAGCACGGAGAGATCGTAGGGGGCAATCTTTTCGACCAGGGCGCAGACCGCGTTGAGTGGGCTGTCGGGCGTGCGGATCAGGCTGTCGAGAGCGAAGGTGCGTCTGACGCGCTCGCTCTTCTGTTCGACTCGGCGGGCGAGTACCGGCTCGGCGGCGCGCAGCTCGACCGACAGGCGCTGGTTTTCCTGCTGCAGGCGATGGACATTGGCGGCGGTCTGCAGGGTCAGCAGCAACTGCTCGGGCTGCCAGGGTTTCAGCAGGTACTGGTAGATGCCGGCTTCATTGACGCCGGCAATGATGTCTTCGGCGTCGGTGTAGCCGGAGAGGATGATGCGCAGCGTGTCGGGCCACTGGCTGCGCACTGCTTTGAGAAACTCGACGCCGGTCGTTCCCGGCATGCGCTGATCGCAGACGATGATCTGCACCCATTCGCTTTCCATGATCCGCTGCGCTTGCTCGGCGTCGGTGGCGGTGAACACTTCGAAATCGTCTTCCAGCGTCCGGCGCAGCGCTTCCTGCGAGCGGACTTCGTCATCGACGATGAGCACCGTCGGCAGACGGGTTCTTGCTGCGCTGTTCACCGCGGGACGGTCCAGCCGAGGTCACGGTGTACAGCCAGGTGGCGTGGCGTCCACGAGTGCGGTGTCTTGTAAACAAAATGGTGCCGGGCAACATGGTAGCTCGGGTCGAAGCCATAGAAGTTGCGCTGCATTTCGGCAAGTTCTTCGGCACGGTAGCCGGCCAGCGGTTTCTTGGCTTCGTCGGCGTGCCGGTGGAAGCGCTTTGCCTGCAGGCGCGCGGGCAGTGCGGGGTCGCCGGCCAACTCGGCGGCACGGCGGGCAACATCGCTGCGGAAGGCGGCCGGATCGCTGCCCAGGCAGGCGTCGACCAGACCGTTCGCCATGCCGGCCTGGCTGCTCATCGGCCGGCGATCCTGCAACATGGCGTGTGCTGCGTCGGCTCCGACGCGCGCCGGCAACAGGTAGGTCCAGAACTCCGATCCGTAAAGATTGCCCATGTTTCTGTAGTGCGGGTTGAGCAGTATCCCGGCGCGCGCCCAGACGAGATCGGCGGCGCGGGCCAGGAAGCAGCCGCCGGCAGCGCAGTCACCCTGCAGGGCGGCAATCGTCAGCTTGTCCTCGCTGCGGATGATCGCTTCGGCGAGATCGTCGATCGCGTTGATGTTGGCCCACGACTCGTCGGCCGGTGACTCGGCGGCTTCGATCTGCTGCAGATGGATGCCGTTCGACCAGAAGTCGCGCCCGCCGAAGAGGACGATGACCTTGATCGGCCGCCGACAGATCCAGCGATAGGCGGCAAGCAGCCGTCGACACTGGCGCGTGCTCATCGCGCCATTATAGAACGTGAAGTACAGAAAGCCGACGCCGCCTGCTTCTTCGTAACAGATGTCCTGCCACGTGTGGCCGAAGGGTGCCAGGCCGGCTTGCTGCGCGGCGTCCGTGGCGGCGTCGCGCGAGACAGACGGGCGGGTGCTTGTCGTGGCACCCAACGGCGCTTCCGGAATGGCTGCGAGTTGCTCGGCGAAGACCTGCGCGGCCGGCAGCTTGAGTGGAATCGCCGCTTCCGGGCAGCGCACGTGGCCGATCCAGACGGCGCCGTCGGCAGTCGCGCGCAGGATGGCCGTTTCGCGCCAGGCGATTACCTTGCCGGGTGGGCCGCGCAGCGTGTCCTCCGGCCATGCGTCATAGAGCTGGCACGCTTGCCCGAACAGTTCGTCGCTGACTCCCGGAAAGCCGTCGGCAGCATTCAGCCGGGCGAGAACCTGCGCGCTCGTTGCGTGCCGCCAGTCGATGGCGCGGTCACTTTGCCGCATCAGGGGCCGCTGCCGCCCGCGCGGCGAGCAGACGACATCGGCGAGCGGGGCGGGGGTAAAGTGGCCATCGGCAAAACGGTCGACGGCGGCGAGCACGGCGCGGCTGGCGGCTTCACCGACTTCTTGGCGATAGAGGCTGGACTTGCGCGCAGCGCGCAGCGGGAAGTTCTCGCTCGCCCAGATGGGGCCGCCGTCCAGCGCGTCGGTGGCCTGCAATACGGTGACGCCCCACGTCTGCTCGCCGTTCTGTATGGCCCAATCGAGCGCCGATGGACCTCGGTCGCCGACGATTCCCGGGTGAACGATGAGGCAGGTCTGCCGCTGCCAGATTGAGGCCGGAATCGCCCGCCGCAGGTAAGGTGCGATGATCAACTGTGGACGAAACAGGTCGACGGCTTCTTCGCTCACTGAATCGCTGATGTCGTATTCGACGGACAGGCGGTGGCCGCGCCCGGCGAGCTCGCAATACAGGCGCTGGCTCAGGCTGTTGAAAGTGTGGCAGAGGAGGAGGATGCGCATCGTTCGGCAACCGTGTCGTGCTCGTAGATCTGGTGCTCGTACTGCTGCACAGGAGAGTTGGCTTGTCTTCCAGTCATCTTATGTGAGCGGCACCACCACCGTCAAACGGATGGCTCGCTCGGCCGGCTAAGCGCCTGGCCTGCCGGCGCCGCGCCGTGTCGCGGCAAACGATTGGACGGCAACACCGTACTTCTTTGCCACCTTCTGATAAAGCTCGCGCGCGGCTACCACGCGTGCGTTGCGCATGTCCTTGAGTTGCGCCATCTCGAGGTAGCGCAGGCCGCGCTTGGCGAGGGCCGGGTCCCAGCCCTTGCGGTCGAGCAGGGCGAAGACCGCCTTCGTCGCGTTGACCAGAAACTGCAGATTGGGTACGCGCTCCGCCGCTTCCATCAACAGGCGGGCTGATCCTTCCAGATCACCGTTGCGCGCCGCCAGCACGCCGCGATTGTTGAGTTCGACGATTTCCCGGCCGACCTGGGCGAGCAGTGCCTGCCCGTCTTCTTGTTTGCCGGTCTTGGCGTAGATGTTGCTGACCTGCGTGATGATGGTGCTGTTCTCGTGGTGTTCCGCTGCCACATGGCGAACGATTTCGCGTGCCGCCTCGTCGTTGCCGGTGGCCAGACAGGCGTGCGCCAGGTCGAGCGCCAGCTTCTCCGAGATGTCGCCGCTGTTGCCTTCCTCGCGTAAAGCTTCGTGCAGGACGAGCGCCTGTTCGACGGTAGTTCTCGCCTTGGCTTGGTTGCCTTCCCTGTCGGCGCACAGGCTGTCCATGACCAGGGCAGCCAGCTCGCCCGGCCTGTGGCCGCGCCATGTGCGGCGCAGCTCGTCGGTCACTTTGCGTGCACCCTCGGTGGCTCCCCGTTCAAGCATGACGCGCGCCAGGTTGGTGTAGTCGTCGATGTTCTTCAGCGAGGAACCGCGACGCCGTTCGACGACCTTGCCGTAGGCGCGTTCTGCCGTCGTGAGATCGTTGTTGCGCGCCGCGACGTCGCCAACCAGACGCTGCCTGGTCGAGTTGTTTGGCGAGATGGCGGCCGCCCGTTCGAGGACATTCTGCGCCTCGGTCAGCTTGCCCAAATCTTCACGCACTTCGGCAAGGAAATCGTACGCGGCGGTGAACTCGGGGAAATCGTCGACCAGCGACTGACCGAAAGCCTCGGCTTCAGCGAGTTGCTGCTGACCGCGCAGGGCCACTGCCAGACCCATGCGTGCCCAGGGCAGCATGCGCTGGGCCAGGACTTGCTGATAGACGATCTGCGCCTCGCCATGCCTGCCGAGGGCATTCAGGATCTCGCCCTTGAGACGCAGGACGTCGAAAAAGAATCCGCTTTCCTGATTGCTCAGACGTTCGCAGTAGGCCAGCGCGTCGACCAGTGCACCGTTTTCCAGGTGTTCGTAGACTTCTGCGAAAAAGGCCTTCTTGTACAAGGCACGAGCCAGCCGATTGTGCAGCTCGTCGGCGGTAAAGGGCTTGATGAGATAGTCGTCCGGCGCCAGTTCGGCAATTGCCACGACGTTGTGGTAGGCGCGCTCGCCGGTGATCAGCATGACGACCGTAGACAGCGGGACGAGGTGCTGCTGGCGCAATTCCTCCAGCAGCTGATGGCCATCACGGCCATCTTCGAGCAAAAAGTCCGAGAGAACGATGTCGAAACGATGCGCTTTGACCTGGCGCAGCACTTCGGTGGAACTGCCTGCGTTGTGCACGGCCGTGACGCCGAGTGACGCAAGCATCAGACGCAGCGCGCTGCGCGCATTCGGGTAGCGGTCGATGAGCAGTGCCCGTTTGCGTGCCAGATCCTTGCTCATCCTTTGCAGCAGGTCAGCGGTCGTCTCAGGCGTTTTCATCGCTCGCCACCTTACCCGACAGTCGGCCCGCAGGCAAGCGCTGTGCGCGTGGGTGTGCAGCGCGCGGCACCTGTCGTGCCGACCAGGCCGGGTTGCGCGAAAGGAGGCAAGAAAAGGCAGGCCAGCCAGCCTTGCTGCTGTTGGCCGAGGTGCCCGGGGCAGAGCCTACGCCTCCGCCGTGGGTTGCCGCTGAGCTTGCGCGGTTGACAGGCCTACCCAGGCCTTTATAATGCGCATTCGCTTCATGCGGGAGTAGCTCAGTTGGTAGAGCGATACCTTGCCAAGGTATAGGTCGAGAGTTCGAGACTCTTCTCCCGCTCCAGGTTATCCGTCGGACGATGGCGTGTAGGCCACCGGGGGATCCCGTCTTCAAGTGAGCGCGGCGCGATAGCAAAGCGGTTATGCACCGGACTGCAAATCCGTGTAGGTGGGTTCGACTCCCGCTCGCGCCTCCAGCAAGGTTACCGACCGTTGTAGCGGGAACAAGCCGCATGCCTGCCGACGGTGGCATCGCATCTCGGTCGTGCTGAGGAGCGCGCAAGGTTCACCATGGGGCAGCCATGAGCCAGTCATCCGCGCCACTGGGAAAGCGCAAGGCATCGGCCGACAAACGAACGGCCAGACAATCCGTGGCCAAGACGAAGGCGGCTGGCGACGAGGCTGCCGAGCCAGGGCTGGTTGATCAGGTGCGCGCGATGGCTGGTCGGTTTCTCGACCTCAGCTCGGCGGCCGGCGTTGCCGGGCGGACGCTGGAAGCGGCAGGCAAGGTCTCGCGAGCGCTGCGCGATGGCCAGCCACTGGAAGCAGCAGGCGAGGTCCTGAAGGCGGTCTTGCCCGGCGTGCCGGAAGCACCGGCCTGGGCAAAGACGGGTGCCCTGCTGCGCTCGATACGGGAGGCCGCGGGAATGACGGTAGCCGAGGTCGGCGCGGCAATCAACCTCGACGACCCTTCGCTGATCGACGCGCTGGAAAATGGTCGTATTGCCCTCTCGTTCGAAGTGATTTTGCGCCTTGCGGCAGTTCTTGGCCGCAACGATCCGATTGGCTTCGTCATGCGCCTGACGCGCACTTCAAACCCGGCGTTGTGGCAGAGCCTTGAAGCGCTTGGCATTGGCAAGCTGATCTTGCAGACGGTGCGCGAACACCAGTTCGTCAATGTCTATCGCAGCAATGACGATGCGCGAGGCCTGAGCGACGAAGAGTTCGCCGAAATCCTGAGTTTCACGCAGGCGGCTTTCGCAATGGCGATGGCAATGCGCGCGCGCCATCGGGTGCGCAGCTCGGGGCAGACGCGCGAGGCGACGTGACGACGGGCAGAAGGAGCGCCGGCTAGTCTCCGCAGAACGGGTTGGTCCGCCTTTCGACGCCGAAGTTCGAAATCGGCCCGTGGCCGGGAATGAATACCACGTCGTCGCCGAGAGGCCATAGGCGGTTGCGGATCGACGAAATCAGCGTGTCGTAATCGCCTTTCGGAAAATCGGTTCGGCCGATCGAGCCCTGGAAGAGTACGTCGCCGACAATCGCCAGGCGGCTGCGCTGGTCGAAGAAGACCACGTGGCCGGGCGTATGCCCAGGGCAGTGCAGAACGTTCAGCCTGACCTTGCCAAAGCCCACTTCGTCGCCCTGTTCAAGCCAGCGGTCGGGGGTGAAGGCGCGTGCGCTGGCCAGGCCGAACATCCGGCTTTGCTGCGGCATGCCATCGATCCAGAACTGGTCTTCCCGTTGCGGTCCTTCGATCGGCAAGGACAGGCGGGCAGCCAGCTCGGCGACGGCGCCGGCATGGTCGACGTGGCCGTGCGTGACGAGGATCTTCTCGAGCGTGACACCTTTTCCATCGACTGCACGCAGGATGCGCGAGATGTCGCCGCCCGGGTCCACCAGCGCGCCGCGTTGCGTTTCCTCGCACCAGAGAAGGCTGCAGTTCTGCTCGAAAGGGGTGACCGGGATGATCTGGTATTTCATGGTTTACCTGGGGACAGGCGACGAAGCCGCAGAGCGCGCAGTATAGCAGAGGGGCGATTTCGTCTGGCCGTTTGGCGGCTGCCGCGAACCGACCGGCGGCCTGTCCGGCTGCCGGTCGACGGGGCGAAGGCGAGTGGCACGTTTGCCTGCCAACTGCCGCTTACCTGAGCGCTGAAAGCGGCGCGCCGAAGTTGATATGAAACACTTGGCCGTCGATGACCAGCGCGGGTACCGACTGCACGCCGAGCGCCTCGGCTTCATCGACGCGGCTCGCGTCCTCGCCGAGATGGACAATATCGACCTGATAACGGGCTGGATCAAGGGCTCCGGCAAACTGCTGTTCAGCCGAAACGCAGACCGGACAACCGGCATGGAAGAAGATGGCTTGAGTCATGGCGAGTTCCTCTTTCGTGGGTGGCTTGCGGGGTATTGTGGTGGACATGTTCTGCGTCCACAATGCATCGACTCGATGCATAATGAACTGTAATCCGGCGTCGTCCCTCTTGTCAAGCAATGCTTCGAGGCGATACATTAGTCCGATGATTCCGGCCACTTTTGTTTTCGAGCGCCTGGCTGCGCTGATCCACCAGCTTGTGCGCGAGGATGCTGCTCGCCATGGCTTGCTCCCCGTGCACCTGCAGGTGCTGAGTTATCTGGCGCAGGCCAATCGTTACAGTGATCTGCCGATTGCCGTTGCCGACTACCTGGGGATCACGCGCGGCACCGTTTCGCAAACGTTGACCGTGCTCGAGCGCCGTGGGTTGATTGTCAGGGAACCTGATTCCCGGCACGGCAAGCGCATTCACCTTGTCCTCACGTCGGCCGGCGAGGCCGTCCTGGCGGCGAGTTGGCCACGTCGTGTCGACGAAGCTTTGCTTGCTGCCGGCAGCGACCCGGAGGCCTTCGCCAACGACTTGCGGCAAGTACTTGCTGCGCTGCAACGTCTCAATCACTACCGCGTTTTTGGTCAGTGCCGGCAGTGCGCGCACTTCATCGAGGTTGCCAACGGGCAGCGCTGTGGTCTGACCGGCGAAACGCTGAGCAGCGAGCAGACGATCAGGGTGTGCCGCGAGTGGTGCGCGCCTGACGATCGGCGATTGACTTCGATGGGGAGCGCGGTTGATACTGCAAGAGGGACGGGCAGGCGATAGCGGCCATCGTGTGGTCGACGTCGGTTCTCAGTGGGCCGCGGGCGATGAGCCGCGCCGGCCAGATTCGACCATGGGGCCGCCCGGCGCCACTTCGATAATCGGACACCTTGACCGCCATTGCGAGCGATTGCCGTGAGAATCCTTTGTTTCAGCCAGCATCGGGTTTCGTCATGAAACTCAGGGTGGCCACTTACAACATTCATAAGGGCGTTACCGGCATTCGCGGCCGACCGCGCATTCACGACGTGCGTCTGGCGCTGCAGGCAATCGACGCCGACATCGTCTTCCTGCAGGAGGTGCAGGACCGGAATGAGCGGCTCGCCCGCCATCCGGACCAACCCATGGGAACGCAGCTCAATTTTCTGGCCGGTGGTGCCTACGCGCACTGCGCCTACGGCATGAATGCCGTCTACCCGCACGGCCATCACGGCAATGCGATTCTTTCCCGGCACAGAATCATCGCCTCGACCAATCACGACATCTCGGATCATCAACTCGAGAAGCGGGGCCTGCTGCACGCGGTGACACGCTGCGGGCGTGGCCGGGGGAGCGAGGTGCATCTGATCTGCATCCATCTTGGCCTCATCAAACGCAGTCGCATGCGCCAAGGGAGCTACCTCGCCGACTTCGTCCAGCGCGAGGTGCCGGCCAGAGCGCCACTGATCATCGCCGGAGACTTCAACGACTGGCAAAAGCGCGTAGACGGACTGTTGCGCGAACGCCTCGGCGTCGAGGAGGTCGGCGCGGCTACGTCCGGCGCCGTGCCCGATCGAGGTCTGCTCGACCGCTTGCTGTCATGGCGATCCGACGGCAGGACGCCAGCCGGCGTGGCGCGTACCTTCCCGAGTTTTGCTCCCTGGCTGACGCTCGACCGGATTTACGTACGCGGCTTTCGCGTGCTGGAAACGCACGTTCCGCAAGGCCTTGCTTGGGCACGTGCGCGGTGCCTTGTGCCCGGAGCATTGCGGCGCACAGCATCAGTTGCAGGGTGGCGATCGCCTTGATCATTCAGAACAGGCTGGTGAAGCCGAAGTG
>WBZP01006109.1_pt1 | contig 12030 bp, 8 predicted proteins | sample 5204301 | NCBI WGS metagenome assembly WBZP01 (sample SAMN12412401, study PRJNA552823) | activated sludge metagenome | isolation source: activated sludge from nitrification reactor of wastewater treatment plant... | place: USA: Pennsylvania | collected 2017
AACAACACCTCAATGAGATAAAACAATGCTAAAACCTACATTAAGTACGACAACCCCGCCCGGCACCAATTACCACGTCTAGAAAATTAAAACTATAAACTGCAAACCCCAGCCTAGCAAAAATTTAAAAAAAAAACTTACCAACAGCTGCAAAAAACACATTAACCAGACGCCCGCCCGCCAGACTATTTATAAAAAAAAAAACAATTAGAAGGGGGTTAACAAAAGAAAGAACACTATGCAATAGGAAATACTTTTTTAAAAATATAACATAAAATATTTAAATAACTTAATTGATCATAATATTTTATTTATTACTAAATCTCAACCAACCCCATGTCAGAATAATTAAAAAAGGAATACTAATTGAGTTTATTGGCCTACCCACCACTTACGTAACTAAAATCTTTAAAACGCCCACTATTAATTAAAATAGTGCGTAACCTGTAAGCATAGTTAAAAATTAATGTAATTTTATGTACTAGTTTTCACGTGCTTTGCACAAACTAAACGAGTCTCTTAATTTCAGAAATTTAAAAATATTAAATCGTTATTTAATACCACTAATCTACTTTTTTATACCTTTGCGTTAAGTTAAATACGAATACTGCTAAAAAAAGAACAGTGCTGCCCAGTAAGTAATTTACTAAGTTATTTTAAAGTTAAAAACTAAAAATTTAATTTAATTTTACATAGCATTATACTAAATTCCTGGTTGGCTTAACAAGATTTTACTAAGTGTATTTAATTTTAAAGTAAAGTAGATGTTGACTATATATCTTATTGGCGCTACTTTGTAGTTTGAGCGAATTATTTTGAACAATTAGATTTTTATAAATTATTTGCTTGTCACTGTACAGTTTTCAGAAAAATTATACCCGGAACAAAGCGAATGTAAATTTCGTACAATAGCGCAAAACATGGTAAACATTAATATATAGTTTAACAAAATAGTTTGTTACTCGGTTTCGCGTCTGCGTATTTTATATATTTGAATTAAATTTATATAAATACACTCCTAACAGCCAAATAATATTTAATATATATATATATATAACTAAGAGCATATTTGTAAATAAAATATATTAAAAATATTCATATGGTTAACAAAGCAACACCCTGCCTAGTATGTAAGCATCTATACATACTCTTATTCTAGTGCAGCTTTTCCTTCTGGCGGGTATTAAATCGCTGCGTAGTGCGTATAAGTTTAATACTATTAAGTAGTTTATTTCAGACGCATCAGCCCGTTTGGGGACTACATACATGTATACATATAATATTAGTAAGAATAATTTTTATACATGTACGCAGGCTTATCTTCTTACACTATAATAATTTACTTTTTTAGTTCTAGAAAAACTCTTTAGCAGCAAATTATAGTACGAATTAATTACTAAGAATACTAGCAAAGTCTTTCTTTTCTGCTAAATTGCAATAGTAATACCTGTTGGCGACAATAAATTAGAAAAAATTAAAATATTTGCAATTATTATTGCTTTAAGGTAAAAATTTTATAAAATATTAATAAGTCTCATAACAATTTTTTTTATATATCGTTAACTATTTAGAATTTTTAACTTTAATTGCTAATTTTTTAAATAATTATAGTTAAAAACAAATAAAAACATTAAATACAGTTTTTATATAATATAAGAAAGAGTATTTTTAGTGGTGTTGTTACTAATTTTCTATTTTAACTAACTCTATAATTTTATCTATAATTAGTTATTTTTACATTTAGTTTACTTACATGTTTTTAATTATAAATAATTTACATGTCTATGCACGTATTAAGCTATTTTTAAAACCTCAACCTCGGTTTATAAGGCATACTATAAAATGATGTTTTAAATACTCAAGATACATCTTATTCTAATCACAAATTAATAGGTTTAAAGAGTAATTTTAGTACCACTACTGGGCTATAATTATATACATAAATACATTACTTTCATTGGCATGAATCCTGTGCAAATTTATTAGTATTTTTAGCAGTCTTAAGTTCGTAAATAAATAGGAATAGTATAAAAATTTTATTATTTATAGTATTATGCTTTTAGCAAAGTTTTGTTTTATAAAAATTGTTAACATTTTATACTATTAATATATAAAATTTTTATTGTTCTTTGGTATAATCTAATTATAAGAGGAGTACTGTTTTTTTAATTTTATATTAACATGTTAATATATTAATAAGGTTAATTTTTATATATTTATTTATATACTTTTTTTTTGTGCTATACTAAGATCATTTTTTTTTAATTTTAAAAAAATTATTTAGTGATAAATTATAAAAAATAAATGTATATATTTATTTTTTATTATTAGTGATACTAAATTACTCGATACTTTTTTAATAAATTGCAAACTGCACACCCAACCCAAATAAAAATTTTAAAAAAAAATTAAAAAAATTGTAATAATTTTTATTAGAAATTTATAAAGTTGTGTAAAATAAAGGTAAATTTTATAAAAAGTTGTATTATTAAATATTCATAATTTTATAATTTTAGTTATTAATATTTTAAGTTTTTATATTAAAAAACAAAGAAAAGTGTTAAATACAGCTTTTACATAGTATAAGAATGAGTATTTTTAGTGGTATAAATTTTTTTTTTATTTTAGTTAATTTTACAGCTTTGTTTATAATTAATTAGTCCCCTGCCCCAGCTACCCTTGCATTGTACAGTAAATTTAATAATTGTGTTTTAATTATAAAAAAAATTAAATACGTATACTAATCTATCGTGTAACCTAACTTTTGGTTTTAACTTTAAACTACAAAAATATTAATAAACAAACTGCATTTTTATTTAATATTTAAATTAACAAGTTTAGTAATAGTATTAATAATATATACAATAAATTATAGGCTGAGTTATTTTATCAAAATAAAGTAAAAGTAATTAATTATTATCTATTAACTGTAAAGTAGCGCTTTCATGTTTTGTTGTGCGTAGACGCGCCGCTAGTATACATCCAAAAGTACTAGTTTGCGACCGGCCACGGTCTATAAGTAGGCTCCGTACTACTGCGCGCCAATTTACTAAGTTTTTAATGTATATACCCATACAAATTTTAAGCGTTAAAATGTAATAAATAAAATAATTCTTATTTTATAATTTTTAAAATTGATTAATTTTTCTGTATGATTAACGCAAATATTTCTAATAATTCATTTATAGTGAATTTTGGTCCACAGCACCCTGCAGCGCACGGGGTATTACGTTTAATTTTAGAACTTAGAGGGGAGGTTATTGTAAGGTCAGACGTGCACATAGGATTATTGCACAGAGCTACCGAGTTTTTAGTTGAGTCAAAACAATATGTAAAAGGTCTTCCCTACTTTGATAGGCTTGATTATGTTTCTATGGCTACGCAAGAGCATGCTTTTTGTCTATCTGTAGAGTACGGTTGTGGTCAGCGACACCAAACTTTAATTGTAAATTTACAAAGAATTTTATTTGACGAATTGACTCGAGTGCTAAATCATATGCTTGCTATTGCTTGTCATGCCCTTGACGTAGGTAGTATGTCCCCAATATTTTGAGGTTTTGAGGAAAGAGAAAAAATTATGGAATTCTATGAGAGGGCTTCTGGAGGTCGTATGCATGCGGCCCTACACCGACCATTTTTTAATATTAACGAAGTTTTTAATTTAAATTTCTTAAACGATATATTAGTTTTTGTGTCTTCATGCTTTGCTTCAATAAACGAAATGCATAGTATTTTAACTTATAATAAAATATGAAAACAAAGGCTTTTAAATATAGGAACATATAGTTTAGAGTCAAAAATATCCTTTGGGTTGGGTGGTGTTATGTCTAGATGCTTCGGGCTTTCATCTGATTTGAGAATATCTTTAAAAAATTCATACTCTGGTTATAATTTTATAAATTTTAAAAGTTTTTTAGGAACAAACGGAGACTGTTTCGATAGATATTTAATAAGAATGTTCGAAATGGTAGAAAGTTTAAACATTGTAAACCAGTGCTGTAATATTTTAGTTAATCAAACCTTTAATAAATCTTTTGCTAATATAAATAAATTGAATTCCTATATTTTTTTTAATAATAAACATACAAAAGAATTAAATAAAAAAAATAAATATATGGAGGATTTAATTTTTCATTTTTTAGAATGACACAACGGCTTTTCAATAAAAAATTCTTTTGTTTCTGCTTTTATTGAATCACCAAAAGGTGAGTTTGGTGTTTCGCTTATGAACGCAAATAATAACACTCCAGCAAGATGTAAAATAAGGTCACCATCATTTTTTAATCTTCAATTTTTTCCTAGAGTTATAGAGGGGGCTTTTTTAGCTGATTTATCCACACTAATTGGTACCATTGATATTGTTTTTGGGGAAATAGATAGATAATGATAAGAGAGAGTAAAAGATCAAAGATACAAAGAATTTCAAGAATATTATATTTAAAAATTGTCTATAGACAATTAATTATTAAATCTTTAAAAAAAAATAGTTTTATAGATAAATATATAAAAACGTCAATTATGGACACTATTAAATTCAAAAAAACATATCCAAAAAAATTATTTTGCTCTAAATCATCTTTTAGGTTGTTTTGTATGTTAGACGATAGCCCTAAACTTGTCAACAAAAAATTTAGACTCTCTAGATTTAGCTTTAATAAGTTCGGTTTAAAGGGAAATTTACCAGGTATTTTTAGAAAAGGATGATAAGGAAAAATTTTTTTATAACTAATTTTTTAAAGAATTATGCTACAGTTATGTTATTACAAAATAGCAAAAATATTATTTTTTTAAACGGGTATTATTTATCAAATAAAAAGTTTTGTAAAACTGGGTTTAATACAAAAAAAATAAACTCTACTATAATTGTTCCTAACGAAGGCGACTATTTGAGTTGGTATAATTATAATCATTCTGTTGTTGGTCAGCCATTAAAAACTAATTTTAAAAAATTATTATTTCGTTTTCCGCTAAGATGAAAAATAAAATGATATTTTAGAAAATTTAAATATCACGGTAAAGGCTTTAAAGTAAAAAAATTTAATAAACTTTCTAAAGTAACTTTTAGATTAGGGAAGTCGCATTGAACAAAAATAATTTTTAATCAAACAATTTTGAAAATTAAAAGAACTAAAAAAAATACTTACTGTGCCATTTCAATAAGGAATAATTTGTTTAGAAATTTTTATAGTTTAATGAAGAAGATAAAAGGGATTAATAGGTACACAAAACGAGGTCTTAGGCTTACACGCCAATTTTTAAAAAAACGATTCGGAAAGGTTTCTCAAGCGTCCTCCGTCTATAAGTAATGCTTTAATTTTTTAGTATAAAAAATTTTCAAAAAATAAATTTAAAACCGTTTTCACCAAAAAGCTTAAAATCAAGAATATTTAGAATTGCCTTTAAAAGAAAGTGTAAATTTAATGTGAATAATCTTATATTTAGGTTTGGGAATCTTGGTCTATTTAATCTTTTACAAAATCGAGTTGAAAGAATATACATAAGGCGTGTCAGAAAAGTATTAAGGTTAAAATTTAGAAAAAAAAGACCAAATTTTCGAAGATCCAGGTATTGAATTAGGTACTCTAGAAACCTATTTTTAACAAAAAAATCAAAAAACGCGAGGATGGGGTCAGGGCGCGGAAAATATGTAAGATCTGCTTTTGTAATAAAAGAAAAGCAGTCTTTTTTAGAGTTTAGGAAGTTTTATTTAAGGAACCTTCCACATTTAAAAAAAAGATTATTTTTTAAAATTCCATTAGTACTCGGCGTTCGGTTTAAAGGCACTCTTAAATTTAAATATTAAAAACATTTTTAGTTTAAATTTTTAGTATAAAAAAAAAATTAAATAATGATGAAATGTATGATCACTTTTTAGAAAACTATGTATTTAAAACTAAAGATGTGAATATTTTTTATACTAAATTTAAAAGGTTTAGACATAAAATTTTATACTCTTATTATATTGAAATTATAAAAAATAATGTGTGAACTGGGTGAGTATCCCAACTTTTTTCTGATAAAAATATAATGGTTCAAATTAAATCAAATACGAAACAGTATTTTTTGTCGTTTTTGGGCGTAAACTTTAAATACTTTAAAACGGTTTCAATAGGTAAAATTTTATCAAAACTAGGTGTACAAACTAAAGCCTCAAAAAAATCTAAAAAATTTATTAAATTTTTAGTAGATTTCTTTGGTAAGGAGTTAAAAATAAAAAACTTCTCGTATACTTACTATTGGTTGAAGCCAATGAATAAAAAAAATTTTAACCTTTGATTTTTATTCATAGAAAAATATAAAATTAATTTTTTAAGTTGGGGGGGCTCGCACTACAGGAAATTAACAACAAAAAAAGTAGCTAGGATAAAAAAAAGAATAAAAAAAAAATTATTAAAAAATTTTACAAATTACTCTAATCCTAATTAATTTCTTAGTATGAATAAAATAATACTCGAAACAGCTTGATTCTGAATCGCCGACAATGCTATAAGTTTTTGCGAATTCATAATAAGTATGACTAAAACGTGGTGGGGTATTGATTATTTAATAAAAGTACTTGTGTTTTGAGTAGATTTTGTGGAGGAGTGATGAGAAGAAAAATATTATGTATACAACTTTAATGAGATAACCTTAACAAGGAATAATATTCATCATGAGTACCGTTTAATAAAAAGCTATCTTGAAACATACGATATAAATATTATGTTTATACTAAGTACATGGGCATTAATTTCATATTTTTTCCCGAACTTAATAGGCGTGCAAGCCACAAAAATTTTTTTATTTCATTTTTTTTTTATCGTAAATTTTATGATAATTATTTGGTTGACAGAAAAATGAGTAGTGTACGCGTACTGTATGGGTATTTTCGATAATACTCAACTATTACTAATATTTTTTTCTATTTTATTTTTTTTTCACTTTCCAGGAAACATTATATTTATGTACGCCTTTAGTACGCTTGGTGTTTTTTATATAGTTGCCTGGGTTGTTTTTTTTTACCACCTTTATTGGCTGTATACTTTTTTTTGGTGATACGACATTGAGTTAGCGGTGTACTTATCTCCGTATATTTGGTTTTATATTGCAATATACCCATGTCTTTTTACTTTTTTAACTTTTATTAATTTTTTTGAAAAATATTCTGAAAATTTTAACTTTAGCATGAAAGCTTTCATCAGTTTAGCACGTATTAGTCTAAAAAAATATATTATTATTTTTTTAAAATATAGCCCGGCCCACCCAATAACGAAAAGTGTTCCTGGTAAATGAATCAGATTTTATAGGAGAAATTTATATTTACAAATTATTAAAACTTTTCACTTTAAAAATATGAAAAACATTGTAAAAAATATTACGTCGCACTATTATGATTATTTATTTTTATGACACAGAACTTGACTTTTACTTTTTATGAAAAACTTTCATACTAGACTACTTTATATATATAAATTTAGCATGGCTAATATATATATTTCTGCTCGTGGTTTTATGGCTTGGGGTTGATGATGAACGTTTTATTATAATTTTTTTTCTAATTTTGACTGTCCTTGAGCTTTTTGGTGGTCAGGTATTGCCCTATATTTTCAAAAAATTGCCTTTGTGTCTTATATTTTATTTTTATTTTATTACACATTTTGCCATTATAGACTAATTTATATTGTTAAAGAGATAAAACTTTTCTCGTATAATTTAAAATTAGTATCTCAAATTAATTTTTTTTATAGAAATTTAATAATCTATAAGTTTTTTTCAATTACTCATGTATATTTTTCTCAGACAAAATTTTTAAAATTAAAATTTTTTAAAATAATTTTAGTTTTTATCACTAGTTTTTTACTTTTATTTAGTTATGTATATGTATTAATTACATTATTAAAATATTGTTTTTTATTAGTTTTCTAACATAGACTAAATTATTAATAAATTATTTTTTTTTTTTTGATAAAAAACATATCAATCGATTACCGCTTTATCTCAAAGATTCAAAGCGCGGCTCTTGGTTTACTGAATGTCAATAGCCGCGTTTGAAAAAAAAAATTTATTTTTAAAACGTTCTACGTAACTGTAAAACTAAAGGTTGATAATAAAAGAAGTTTATCGAAATATGTTACGCTTAGAGCCCCAAAGCATTTTAAAGTAGGGAGGCATCCATACCAAAGCTGTAAAAAAAAAATTATAATAAACTTAAATATTAGACCAAAAATACATAAAGTTTTAGTTCCATTTTATAAACCAGTTTTTTTTTTAAAAATTATTCATGTTTTTTATAGGTTTTTTTCTAATAAAATTTTATATATCCCGTTATCTACTTTGGGGTCTATAAAATTTAAAACATCTGTTTTATACTCTTTTAAAAATAAAATATTTTTATGTATTATTTTACTAATCATTACTATTTAAGGACCTCGAAACAACAGCTTGGCTTTGTAAATTTTAAAAAACAAAAAATACCATTTTTCTGTATAATTAATTTTTTAATTTTTAAAAAAAGATTTTCTACAAAAGTTTCTATAAGATTCGGATTAGGAAAAAATTTTTTTTTACATGCACCAATTTCATCAAAGCGCTATTTTGAAATATACAATTATGGTCTTTTTAAGTACTAAACTAGTATGGTTAAATTATTTTTTTTATCTAGGTCTGTGGCAGCTCTAAACTATTATATATTTTTAAAACTTATATATTCCTCGCTGGTCATTTTATTAACATTTTTTTATTTTTTTAAAAATAACATACAATACCAGTTTTCTTTTTTTTTAAAAAAAATAAGTATAAAAAAGATAAAAAAAAAAAATTATATTGGAAATTTAAATTTTCTATCTTTTTTATTATACTTAATTTTTTTTTACTTAACTTTTTTTTACTTAACTACTTTTAAGCTATCCATATTTATTTGCATATTTATATTATCTTTTTTTTTTATATGCATACTCGAAAATAGTATTGACATGATCTCTGTAAAAAAAACAATTTACTTTGATTATTTAATTCCTTTTTTCTTATCAGCTGTTGTTGTATATTTTAACGATTGTAATAATATTCTAGTAATAACATTACTATTAGAGGTTTGTAGTTATATTTTTTATTTACAGTTTTTTAATTTTTTAAATATTTCAAAAAAAAATAACTTAATATTTGTTTACACAGATAGTATTATTTCTTATTTTTGAAATAATTTTTTTAGTACTATTTTTTTATTTTTTGCCTCTATGTTGTGTCTTATTTTATTCAATACACTGAATTTAGTTGAAATCTCATACTTTAGTAAAACAAAAAAAGATATTTTTTTATTTTTTGCATTTTTTTTTGTAGGACTGAACATCAAAATCGGCGGAGCAGGATTCCACTTTTTTAAAATTAATATTTATAAAGTTTTTTCAATACCAGCAGTATTAAATTTTAGTTTTCTAGCTTTAATATTTTATTTTAATTTTTTAATATTATTTTCGGTAATTTCAGTTAATATATACATAATTTATTTAATAATTACATTTATAATATTTGTTTACTCATCTATTTTCCTTGGCGTCGAATTACAAAACATTTCTAATATTTTAATTTTTTTAGCATATAGTACTCTTTTAACAACTTGTTTATTAATTCCAATTGCTATTTTTTAAGTTTAATATTTTAGTATAATGGTAATTAAGAAAACCAAAACTGAAAATAAAATGTATTATAACACCCAAATTCATAACAAAGTTTTGTCATGTTTTTTATTTAAAAAACTTCCGACAGTAAGCTCAGCCGCCGCTAAACACAAAAAAATTTTGTCCTCTTTAAGATCATCAAAAGATCATCTTTTAGGTTTTTTTATAAATAAAGGTAACAAACTAAAAGTTCTAAAACAATTATCTTTTGTTTATTTAAATTTTTTACGAAATTTTCATGGACTAAACCCAATGGAATATTTAGAAACATTCCTGAGGCTGGATTCGTTAGATGTCGGTGAGTTTGCAAAATTATACGCTTCTTACCCTCTCTTTAGAGATTTTCAACGTGCGTTACACTGAAGACTAAATGAAAATTTACCACTAATAAAATGTTTAGTTATAAAAAAAAAAATGAAAAAAAAAAAAAAAATTTTTAAAAAAAAAAAATTTGTCTATACTTATAGGTATGTTATATTTAAAAATAGACAACAAATAATTACTCGTTGGGTAGCGATGTTAGCAAAGATATCTAATAGAAAATATATAGTAGGTTTCCATACATCAGTAGTGCCGTTTATAGTGAAGCCGTCCAGTACGAAAATCCCGCAGTACAGGGTAAAAGTTTACTCTGGTGTTTTAACAAATTGGGTTTATTAATCTAGTCATTTATTGTACAGTTATTTTTTTTTAATTATTTTTAAGCGCGTACGCTTGCCTTGTTTACGTAGTTTTAAGATAAAAAAATTAAATAAAATATTATACTTTTTTTACAAAGGTACCACACTGTATTATTACGTTTATTAAGCAGTACAATTTAACAACATAATATAAAAAAATACTAATTAATAAAAAGGAAATGGCCTACGTAAATTATAAACAATGTTTCTGCAGTAGGTAGTGTAATTTTAAAATTTTTAAAAAACTTAAATAAAAATTATGTACTTTTTGTGTTAAAATCAAAACACTAACTAATCACTATTAAATATGTTAGATATACTTATTTTACTTTTTGTATAATAGTAAACACTTTTTATTTTTAATATGTTTGATTTATAATAATAACACTAAAGTATGCTCTATTAGGTCTTTTTGAACGGGTTGATAACAGTTAATAAAACTGAAAAAAACATTAGTAAAACCAACGTGTAAAAACGTATTAAAAAATATATTTAACACATAAAATTTTTTAAATTAACTACACTTTTAATTTTTCAATTTCATTTATTTTATACTTATATATATATATATAAATAAATTTAATAAAGTTTAGTATGATTTTTATTTTTTTAAGTTTTAAAATTGTATTTTTTTGTATTTTAGCTATTATTGTACGTGGAAGTATTTCAAGGTATCGAATCGACCAGTTAGTTACTTTAAACTGGAAAGTTTCTATTTATTTTTATATTTTATTTTTATTTTTATATGTTTATTTAGTTTTTTTATTTAATTTTTTATAAAATACTAAATTATTAGAGTTATCTAATTAATTTTTATTAGATAAATTTTCAAACAATTCTATACATATATATATATATATATTACAGTGATTTTGCTATTTTTGAAATTAAAACCTTATTTAAACTTATAAAAATAATAATAAGAAATTTATAACTTTTGTTATTTACACTCATTTAAGTGTGCCGGGGTAGCTCAGCGGTAGAGCGACAGACTGAAAATCTGTAGGCCGGAGGTTCAAATCCTCCTCTCGGCATGTAAATTATATTTTTGGAAAAATTAAAAATTAAATTAAAGTCTATTTTGCTTAGTAATGATACAAAAAGGGAGCTATTAACTACAAGGTTTAATTACTTTTATACAACACGTTATGACTTAAAAATTAATAATTTTTTTTTTTTAAAAAAATTAAAACTAAAAAAATTAAGCTATAAAAAGCCAAAAAAATATATAAATTTTTTGAATAAAGTTATGAACTCCAAAAGTAGTGAAGAAGTAAAATTATATAGTTTTAGTTATCTATTTTACTTATTTTATTGGTATTGAATTTATTTTTTTTTAGGTTTGGGGTATATTAGAAGTATAAACTTCCTGCTTATAAAAAATGTTAAATTAAATGTGAGTAATTTGTTTAGTTTTTTTTTCTTTAAAAACTTAAGTAAAATACAATTAAAATTTTATAATTTTTTTATATTTTATCAGCCGGGTCTTTCAGTTTTAAAAAATAAAAAAATAAAAAAATTTAGAAAAAAAAAACGCGCAAAAAAAAAATTAAAATGAAAAATTAAAAATAGAGATTACAAGTTTCGATGAAAAAAAAAACAGAATAAAAGATTAGTTAAAATAAAAAAAAAAATATTTAAAAAAACTTTGAGTAAAAGTGCAGTAGCAGTAAGCATTTTGTCTACAAAAAATAATT
>WBZP01006111.1_pt1 | contig 12029 bp, 8 predicted proteins | sample 5204301 | NCBI WGS metagenome assembly WBZP01 (sample SAMN12412401, study PRJNA552823) | activated sludge metagenome | isolation source: activated sludge from nitrification reactor of wastewater treatment plant... | place: USA: Pennsylvania | collected 2017
GTCGCTGACAGGCATCGGCCCGCGCCTCAACCTTCTGCTCAAGAAGTGCCTGGCGCTGCCGCCCGGCGTCGCCGAGCCGCGCGTCATCGACATGCTCTGGCATCTGCCGACCGGCGTCATCGACCGCCGCGCCGAGCCAACCGTGCGCGAAGCCGTGCCGGGCACAATCGTGACGCTCGCCGTGCGGGTCCTGAAGCACAAGGCGCCGCCGCGCGGCAATCACAAGGCACCCTATAAAGTCAGCTGCGAGGATAATACCGCCAAGCTCGATCTGGTGTTTTTCCATGCCGAACGCAAGTTCATCGAACGCCAGCTCCCCGAAGGCGAGTTGCGTTACATCTCGGGCCGTATCGAGCGCTATGGCGACAAGCTGCAGATGGCGCATCCCGACTACATCGTGCCGCCGGAGCAACGCGGCGAGTTGCCGATGCTGGAGCCGGTTTACCCGCTGACCGCAGGGCTCTCTGGAAAGGTGCTGACCAAGGCGGCGCGCCAGGCCTTAGAGCGCGTGCCCCCCGTTGAGGAATGGCAAGACCCGCAATGGCTCACGGCGCGCGGCTGGCCTGGCTTCCTGCAAGCCCTGACTCGGCTGCACAAGCCCGATGATACGCAGGATGTGTCGAACGGCGCAGCGCCCTGGCAACGGCTGGCCTACGACGAACTGCTGGCCGGCCAATTGGCGCTCGGCCTCGTCCGGCAGAACGTGAGAACGCAAAAAGGCCGGGCGATCGAGGGCGATGGCCGCATCCGCGCCCGCATTGCCGATGCCCTACCCTTTTCGCTGACGGGTTCGCAAAGGACGGCATTGAAAGAGATTGCTGCCGATCTCGCAGCCCCCCATCGCATGCTGCGCCTGCTGCAGGGCGACGTCGGCTCGGGCAAGACGGTCGTCGCCTTGATGGCGATGGCGATCGCGGTTGAAGCGGGCGCGCAGGCGGCGTTGATGGCGCCGACGGAGGTCCTCGCCCGCCAGCATGTCGAGACGATCGCGCCGCTTGCGGACGCGGCCGGGCTCAGGATCGCGCTTTTGACCGGGCGCGAAAAGGGCAAGGCGCGCGACCTCGTGCTTGCCAATCTCGCCTCTGGCGAGATCGACATCCTCGTCGGCACGCATGCGCTGTTCCAATCCGACGTGACATTCAAGGACCTCGCCTTCGCCGTCATCGACGAGCAGCACCGCTTCGGCGTCCATCAACGCCTGGCGCTGCAGGCCAAGGGCTCAAACGGCGGCACGAACGTGCTGGTGATGACGGCAACGCCGATCCCGCGCACGCTGCTCATGACCCACTATGGCGATCTCGACGTGTCGCGGTTGACCGAGAAGCCTGCCGGCCGCAAACCGATCGTGACCCGGAAAATCCCGGTCGACAGCATGGAAAAGCTGATCGATAGGTTGAAAGCCCAGCTTGCCGAAGGCGCACAGGTCTACTGGGTTTGCCCGCTGATTGAGAGTTCCGACAAGTCCGAGTTGGCGGCGGCCGAAGAGCGGCACGCGCACTTAAAGCAGATCTTTGGCGACACCGTCGGCCTGCTCCACGGCGCCATGGCGGCCAAGGACAAGGATGAGACCATGGCGGCGTTCGCGGCCAACACTCTCAAAATCCTCGTCGCCACCACCGTCATCGAAGTCGGCGTCAACGTGCCCAATGCCAACATCATGGTCATCGAGCATGCCGAGCGCTTCGGCCTTGCCCAGCTGCATCAGTTGCGCGGACGCGTCGGCCGGGGCAGCCGCGAAAGTTTCTGCATGCTGCTCTACAAGGCGCCGCTGGGCGAAACGGCGGACAAACGTCTCACCATGATGGAAGAGACCGAAGACGGATTTCTGATTGCGGAAAAGGATCTGGAGTTGCGCGGCGGCGGCGAGATGCTGGGCGCGCGCCAGAGCGGAATGCCGGGCTTCCGCGTCGCCGAAGTACCAGGTTTCGACATCCTGATTTCGGCGGCGCGCGATGATGCGCAACTGATCCTGTCCAAGGACCCGGACCTGCAAAGCCCGCGTGGCCGGGCGCTGCGCCTTCTGCTCTACATTTTCGAGGCCGATGAAGCCGTGCGCCTGTTCCGCGCCGCTTAAGCCTTACCCCCGTCTCCACCCGAGGCCGCATCCGAAGTGCGCGATAGGCGGCCAAGCAGCGTCGCCGGTGTTCCCTTCAAGCGCTGCGCGGCTTGATCGGGCATGACGATGCCGCCCGACAGAATGATCTTGGCGGCTTCCTCAACCTTCATGTTCAGAAACGTCACGTCTTTCCTCGGCACGAAGCAGATGAAGCCCGCAGGCGGCACGATGCCGGTCGGCATGAACACCGTGACCATGTCTTCCGTGCCGCCGGGCTTTGCTTCGGCAATCTCGCCGACGGTTTCGCCTGTGACGAACACGAGGCTCCAAAGCCCCTTTGAGGGAAATTCGATCAACCCCACCTTCTGGAAGCTTTGCGCCGGACCCGTCGTAGAGATGACGCTTTCAAAGATCTGCTTGATGGCGCCGTACACGTTGCGCACGATCGGGGTGCGCGACATCATGAGTTCGCCCGAAGAAACGAGCGAGCGGCCGAGCAGGTTGGCTGCGAGCGCGCCGATGATCGTCAGACCCAGCATGCCGATGACGAGGCCGATGCCGGGGATCGGGAACGGCAAATAGGTATCGGGATTGTAGTGCGTGGGCAGCAGCGGCTTCACCCACGCATCGATCCAGTTGATCGCCCACCAGAGGATATAGAGCGTGATCGTCACCGGACCGACGATCAACAGGCCGGTCAGAAAAGCGTTGCGCAGGCGGGTGCCGAAATGGCCACTGGGCCGGCCGTCGTCGCTGGCGAGCCGCTTCAGCCCTTCACTGAGCTGGGCCTCTGCCGTCTTCTGCGCCCCCGCAGATTTCGCGGCCTTGGGCGCAGATCCTGAACCGGACTTCTTCGAGGCCTTCATATCCAACTTCCAACCGTGACACCCGCAGAGCCTCGGGCGGCTCTCAGTTTGTCACGACCAGGCAATCGAAGCCACTGGTACGCAACGAGTTGCAGACGCTGCGCGGTTCATCGGCGTTGGCGAAGGAGCCGACACGGACACGGTAGAAGGTGCCCATGGAGCCGATGACGGCCTCATCGACGCTTGCCGTCCGGCTTTTCAAAGCTGCGCCGTTTTCGGTTTGCACCTTCTGGGCAATCGCTTCGGCCTCCTGGCGCGAGCGCACGGCGGCGATGTGGATCTTGTATTTGCCGGCCTTGACCGCGGCTGGTGCCGCTGCAGGAGGCGATCCGGCCGCCGCCTGCTTGACGCCCTTGGCAACGGCACCGTCCTTTGCCACGCCATTTGCAACCGAGGTCTGATCGTTCCAGCTCGATGTTGCCGCCGTCGGCGTGGTCGAGGCCGTGGTCACCGGATCTGCGGCAGGCGCGGGCTGTGCCGTGCTGCTCCCGCTGAACAGGTTGGAGAAGAATTTGCCGATGGGTGACGACGAGGTGCCTGCGGCGGCATCCGGCGTGGCAGGCGTCTGTTCAATCGGTGCGGCCGAGAGAACCGGTGCGTCGGCCGGGGGAGCGGAAACGGCTGGAGCACTGGCAGCAGCAGGCGCGGCCATGGGCGCGATGACGGGCGCGGCAGCAGGGGCTGGTGCTGGCGCAACGGCCGCAAGCGTGGTCTCCGGCACGGCAGGCGCTGGCGCAGCAGCAACCGCGGGCGATGTCCCAGCGCCGGTGAGCGTTTGGCTCGCAACCGAGGTCAAGCCACCGGCATCGACCGGAGCTGCGGCCAGCTTGCGGGCGCGGGCCGCATCCTGCGCGGCTTCCGAATCGGGCGCCTGGCGCGTGATCTCGGCAACGGGTTCGGGCGCGGGAACCGGCGGCGCGAGGGCGGCTTCGTCCTTCTTGCCCTTTTTCTTCGCCGGCTTGGTCTCTGCGACAACGGCGGGAGCAGGTGCTGGCGCTGCAGCCGCCCCGGCGTTCGGATCGGCGACAGCGACGCTCTCGCCTCCGGTATTGCCGTCGCCCAAGCCCGCCTGACGGTAAGCTTCGGCCCGCTCTGCGGTCGCGTTCGCGCGGTCGGCGTCGTTGAGGCCGTTCTTCAGCCACAGCGCGCTCGTCAGATCGGAAATGGCGAGGCCCGGCTTCGACTGCTTCTTGTAGGCAAGTCCACGAATATAAAGCGCGCGCGCCATTTCGCCGGAAGCAAGACCGCCACCGCGCAACGCGGCAGACAGGTTTTCGACCGCAGGGGCATATTTGCCGGCCTGATACTGTTTGACGCCGCTTTCGTAGTTATTCTTGGCCGCAGCGGCGGCCTGCTGCTTCTGCGAGGCCTCGGTTTGCGGTTGCGCTGCTTCGGCCGATTTTTTCTGAGCGGCATCGGCGGCGGGCGCGCCGGCCGACAAAACACCAATGGCGACGCCAGCGCCCAGCGCGGCGGCGCGCAAATATCGCGAGCTATGGCTCATGGTCCCGGATCCTTCCCCGCAGGCCGATCGCTTCCCCTAACGCCGCACCCTCTTTGCTCAAGTGTTATTCCATGCAAGCGAAGGAGGCAAATTCAGGGCCCAGGAATTAACCCTGTTTTCCCCTGAATCCGCCTAGGCCGGCAAAACGGCCCCTAGGCGGGGCCGAAACGTCACTCGACAGTCACAGACTTAGCGAGATTGCGCGGCTGATCGACGTCAGTCCCCATCACGACCGCCGTGTGATAGGCGATCAACTGAGTCGGAACGGCATAGATGAGCGGGCTCGTGAAGCTCGACGTTTTCGGCATATGGATGTGGGCGGCGAGCTTGCAGGACACCTTTTCGGCCGGCGCATCCGAAATGAGGATGATTTGGCCGCCGCGGGCCGCCACTTCCTGCATGTTGGAGACGGTCTTGTCGAAAAGCTCGTCTTCCGGCGCCACCACGATCACCGGCACGTTCTCATCGATCAGAGCAATCGGCCCGTGCTTCAGCTCGCCGGCGGCATATCCTTCGGCGTGAATGTAGGAGATTTCCTTGAGCTTCAGCGCGCCTTCGAGCGCGATCGGATAGGAGATGCCGCGGCCCAGATAGAGCACGTCGCGGGCTTTCGAAAGCTCCTGTGCGATGGCGACAAACTGCTGCTCGTTGCGGACGATGGAGGAGATATGACGGGGGATTTCCGTCATCGACTTGATGATCGACTGTTCGTCGGCGGCAGACAGTGTGCCGCGCGCCCGGCCGATGGCAATCGCCAAGCAGGCGAGGACCGAGAGCTGGCAGGTGAATGCCTTTGTTGAGGCCACGCCGATTTCAGGACCTGCCAAGGTCGGCAAGGCCGCGTCCGATTCCCGCGCAATCGTCGATGTCCGCACGTTCACGATCGAGGCGATCCGCTGACCGTTCGACTTGCAGTAGCGCAGCGTTGCGAGCGTATCTGCGGTCTCGCCCGACTGCGAGACGAACACGGCAAGACCGTGCTCGGGCAGCGGCGCTTCGCGATAGCGCATTTCGGATGCGACATCGATTTCGACCGGCACGCGCGCCACGCGCTCGATCCAATACTTGGCGACGAGACCGGCGTAATAGGCCGTGCCGCAGGCCGAGATGGTGACGCGCGAGAGCTTGGAGAGATCGAGCCCGAGATCAGGGAAGTTCACCGTGCCCGAGGCCATGTCGATGTAGTTGGCGAGCGTGTGGCTGATGACTTCCGGCTGCTCGTGGATTTCCTTGGCCATGAAGTGGCGGTGGTTGCCCTTGTCGACCAGCAGCGAGCTTGCAACCGATTTGATGACCGGGCGCTCGACCCTGTGGCCGCCGCGGTCGAAGATCTCTGCGCCGGAGCGGTGCATCACCGCCCAATCGCCCTCTTCCAGATAGGTTATCGTGTCCGTGAAGGGCGCAAGCGCGATCGCATCGGACCCCAGATACATCTCGCCGGTGCCATGGCCGATGGCGAGCGGCGAGCCTTGACGTGCGGCGATCATCAGATCGTCCTCGCCGGCGAAGATGATGCCGAGTGCAAAGGCGCCTTCGAGCCGGCCGAGCGCAGCACGCACGGAATCGACCGGACCAAGCCCCTTTTGCATTTCATCGGTGATGAGATGGACGACGGCCTCGGTGTCCGTATCGGTCTCGAACACGTGGCCCTTCTTTTCAAGCTCACCGCGCAGTTCGCGGAAGTTCTCGATGATGCCGTTATGGACGACGGACACCTTGGCCGTCATGTGCGGATGGGCGTTGCGCTCGGTCGGGCGGCCGTGGGTGGCCCAGCGGGTGTGACCGATGCCGATGTGGCCGGACAACGGCTCGCTTAGGAGCCGTGTTTCGAGATTGCGCAGTTTGCCCTCGGCGCGCCGCCGCGTCAGCTGGCCGCCTTCGACGGTGGCGATGCCGGCAGAATCATAGCCGCGGTATTCGAGCCTGCGCAGCGCATCGACAAGGTCGGTCGCCACGGCGGTTTTGCCGAGAATTCCAACGATCCCGCACATCGAAAAGTGTCCTTAATTCTGTCCCCCACGCGGCACGATGCCGAGGGTTAATGGCGTTCTCAAGTCACGAACTGTTTCAATTCGTCTCTTTACCAAGGGCTTCTGCAAGAGCCGTGCAGGCTTAAGATTTACTCTTGCGCCGCTGCATCATGATGCGGAACTTCTCCGCCCAGCCAGGACGTTCCTCCTGCTCTGACCGTTCCAGCGCCAGGGCGCCGGACGCAACGTCCTTGGTGATGACGCTGCCTGAGCCGATGTAGGCACCCTCGCCGATCTTGACGGGCGCGACGAGCGACGAGTTGGAGCCGACAAATGCGCCGTTGCCGATCTCTGTCACGCTCTTGTTGAAGCCGTCGTAGTTGCAGAAAATCGTGCCGGCGCCGATGTTGGCCTTCTCGCCGATTTTACCATCGCCCAGATACGCCAGATGATTGGCCTTAGAGCCCGCACCCATGGTGGTATTCTTGACTTCGACGAAGTTGCCGATGTGAACGTTGGCGCCCAACTTGGCGCCCGGGCGCAACCGGGCAAACGGACCGATGCGGGCACCCGCCCCGATCGAGGATTGCTCCATGTAGCTGTTGGCTTTGATTTCGGCGCCCTCGCCGATCGTCATCCCGGGCCCGAAGAACACGTTGGGCTCCACGACCGTGTCACGGCCGATGACCGTATCATACGACAGAAACACCGTCTCGGGCGCGATCATGGTCACGCCGTCCTGCATCAACCGGTTGCGCGCCCGGCGCTGCCAGATCGCCTCGGCAACGGCAAGCTGATCGCGGGCGTTGACGCCCAGCACTTCATCTTCCGCACACTCGACGACGACCGACCGGTGCGCACCCTTGCGCGCCAACTCGACCGCATCGGTCAGATAGTATTCGCCTTTGGCATTGGCGTTGCCGATCTTGGACAGCAGGTCGACGAGCCGTGGCACGCGGAACGCCAGGACGCCTGAATTGCACAGATCGATCTTGCGTTCATCCGCACTTGCATCCTTGTCCTCGCGGATGGCGAGCAGCTCAGCCCCCCCGCCCGTCAGCAACCGGCCATAGCCGGTTGGGTCCTTGGCGCGAAACCCCAAGACCGCCACGGCGGCCCCGGCATCGAGAGCGGCCCGCAGCCGGTCGATCGTCTCGGCGCGAATGAGCGGGGTATCGGCATAGAGCACGATGACATCGCCTGAATGCGCGGCGAGTGCGTCACGCGCGGCAAGCACGGCATCGGCGGTGCCGCGCTGCTCGGTTTGAACGAAAATTTCAACTGCCGGATTTGCGGCCTTGGCTTCCGCCGAAACGGCGTCCATATCCGGCCCAACCACAACCGCGAGCTTGCCGGCCTGCTGCAATTTCGCGAGCGCCAGCACATGGCCCAGCATCGAGCGGCCGGCGATTTTGTGCAGCACCTTGGGCAGCGCCGATTTCATGCGCGTGCCCTTACCGGCCGCGAGAACGACGATCAGCAACGGATGAGACGCCATGAGATCCTTGAGCCAGAGGAGTGAGGTTCAGATGAGGTTGGGTCGTGAGCGAGCCGGAGAACGACCGGCGGCCCAGTACACGCCCAATCCGGGACTCACACGTTCCCGCAGATAAAATCTCCATACCGCCCCGCAACGCCAACCAGCAAGAGCATGCGAGACGCAGGCCACGAGCTTTGTCGGGATCGGGCGGGCGTCCGCGATCCGGGATATTTTCATCAGTCTGATCAATGCGTTGCATCCAAGCCGCAGCGTGACGTTTCATCCACAGGTTGCCCACGTCAAATCGCGCCGGTGCGGTTGCCGCGAGGCGTGGACTCACGCCATCGTCCACAACTTCTGTCGCTTAGCGGTTGTTTCCGGGCGTTTGTTTCGGCGGCACGCCAACCCTGCTGCAGGTTGGATCGATGCCCCAAGCTCAAGCGCCGGCCGGATTTTTTGAGATGATGTGAGGGTGATGATGAGTGCTCCTGATCCGTTGGCCAAGGTCCGCAAGACGCGGTTCATCACACGCGAGATCGTGCTCTGGTCGACCGCGGCTTTGTTCGCGGCTGGATATCTGCTGACGCTGGGGCTTGCCCCCGACTTGCTGGAAGACCTGACACCCGCCTCAATCGCCACGCCGCAATCCAATGATGGCCAGCGCGCCGCCGCCCGCCTTGCCGGCGACGTGAAGGCGTTGCGCGACAGCGTCGCCCAGGTGCAGCTCGATCTTGCGAAAGTGAAGACGGAAGTCTCAAGCTTCACCGAAAGCCAGAAGGTTCTCTCTCAGCAGGTCGCGACCTTCGCCCGCCAGCCGTCCGAGCCCGCGGCGCAGATCCAGGCCCAGGCTGAGGCCCCTGCTGCAGCGCCCGTTGCGCCTCCCAAAAGTGCGCCGCCCGCATCTGCAAAGACTGAGGCCGCACCGCTCGCCCAGCCGCCCGCCGCCATCGAAGCGGCGCTTCCGCCCAACACCAGCGTCCAGCCCAAGGTCATCAACGCCACCGAAAAGGAGCAGATGCTGTCGCTTGAAACCGGCAGCGTCGATAAGAAGGCAACGGCCAATGCCTCAGCCGTCGATTTCGGACCAGCTGTGGTGCGCAAGGCGCCCAAACCCGTCGGCGTGCAGATATCGTCTGGCGCGTCCGTCGATAGCTTGCGCTTGAGCTGGAGCCTGCTCGCCGACCGGCACGCCGATACGCTGAAGAACCTTGAGGCGCGCTACCAGGACAAGGGCGATGCCGCCAATCCCGCGTTCGATCTGGTCGCCGGACCGTTGAAATCGAAAGCCGATGCCCAGCGCGTCTGCAAGGCGCTCGCCGCCAAAAACGTGCCCTGCAAAATCAGCGACTTCGAAGGCGATACGCTCTGACCGGCCGGCTTTGAACGGCTCGCTGCCGAGCGCTCACCGGCGTACCAGACGGCGATCCCGCTCAGTCCTTGGGGCAGGTCGAGATGCCGAGCAGCCGGTAGAGAGGGCAATAGCCGAAGAAGGCGGTTGCGAGCGGGATGACGCCGATCCAGCCCCACCAGATGCCTGAGGCCGGGGCGTTGCCGGCGTCGTGCAGGCCGAGCGCGAGAGCCACCAGCACCGCGCCCACGAGGAGCCGCAACCCGCGATCAAGTGACGACATGTTGGTCGACATGGAATGGGCCCTTTCTCGCTGCAACGTCCGGCCAGCCTTTCCTTGCGATAGCAAAGCGGGGCGCCCGCCTCAAGCTCGCGTCGCAGCCGGCGGCCGGAGGCTAATACGACGACGCCGTCAAGACATTGCAGACATCGAGCGATCCAGCCGTCAGCCCGGTTTCAAACCAGCGGCGGCGCTGCGCCGCCGAGCCGTGGGTAAAATCAGAAGGATCGCCAGGAGCGACGCCGGCAGCGGCCGCGCGATCATCGCCGATGGCGGCCGCCGCCTCGGCCAGCAGGCCGCGCGTGTCTGGCGCCGTCAATTTCAACCGGCTGTGGCCGGCCCACAGCCCTGCCAGGCAATCGGCCTCCAATTCAAACCGGCGCACGAGGTCGCGCTCTTCGCCGCGCTGCGATCTCATCAACGATGACAAAAGCTGAAATCGTCCGGCGACCTTCTGCACATGATGACCAAGCTCATGGGCGACAAGCAGCGCCAAGCCGCCCTCCCCGAACCCGGGCAAGGTTCTCTCCAAACGCGCCATCTCGTCGAGGGAGACGAAAACAGTGTTGTTGGCTGAACAATAGACCGGCCCGGCGCTGACGTAGAGGCCGTAGCAATGCGTGGCCTTGACCTTGGGCACGAAAGTGATGCGCGGCTGGTAGGCCTCCAGAATGTGCGGGCCCAGCAGTTCCGCCCAGATGCCGGTTGCATCGTCCCAGGCCTCGGTGATGGCGGTGCGCAGCCGGGCCGTCTCAGGCGTATCGACCGGAGGCTGATACGGCGGCAACGGCGCTTCTACCGGCTTTCCGGGCGGTGCCCCGTCCGGCAGCCGGCGCGAGATTTCCATGGCCGAGACCGGTAAGAGCAAGATGGCGAGCAGCACGGCTGCGGCATAGGCCGCGGCATGCACAAGTCTCCATCTCATCCACCGCCGGTTCACGGTCATCACTCCCGGTCGCCGTCTCCTTGGTCTTTCGATACGCCGGCCGGAGGGTGTGCGGATTACACCCCAGACCTACAGGCTCGAGGTATTGAAGGTGTCACACACCTCCATGCGGCCCGATTCCAAGCCGTTGCGGAACCAGCGGACGCGCTGCGCCGCCGATCCGTGCGTAAATGCATCGGGAACGACGCGGCCCGTCATTTTCCGTTGGATCATATCGTCGCCGATCTGAGTGGCGGCGTTGAGCGCTTCTTCGATGTCGCCCGGCTGCAGGCGGTTCTTCATCTGGTCGTTCAAGTTGGCCCACACGCCGGCAAGACAATCGGCCTGCAGCTCCATGCGCACCTGAATCTGATTGGCGGTCCGCTCGTCCGACCGGCTCTTCAGCTCCTGCACTTTTTCGGCGATGCCAAGCAGGGTCTGGACGTGATGGCCGACTTCGTGGGCCACCACGTAGGCCTGGGCAAAATCGCCGGCAACGTTGAACTTGCGGCGCATCTCTTCATAGAACGACAGGTCGATGTAGACCTTCTGATCGAGCGGGCAATAGAACGGGCCCATCTGCGCCTGACCGGCCCCGCAGGCGGTGCGGGTGTAGCCCGAGAACAGCACCAGCGGCGGTTCGCGATAGCGCTGGCCGAAGCCCTGGAACACGTTCTGCCAGACGTCTTCGGTATCTTTCAGCACCCGGCCGATGAACACCTTCATCTCGTCTTCGCTGGACGTGGTTTTGCTGGCGTCGTTGGTGCGCGAGCCGGGCAGCCCTGGAATTTCCGTCGGGTTGCGCTGCGTCACCGGACGCTCGGCCTTGGGCAATTGCGGCATGTTGACGGGACCCCCGCCCCCACCGCCGCCCAGCAGCACGTCGAGCGGATTGATGCCCATGAACAGCATCAGCGCGCCGATGATCAAAAGCGTCGTCAGGCTGAAACCGCCGCCGCCGATCGGGATTTGAATGCCCCGGCCGCCGGGAAAGCCCATGCCGCCACCTTCGCCGCGGCGATCCTCGACGTTTTTGCTTTCCTGGTCGTTCTGATCGTAGCGCATGACATAACCTTAGTTTGTGCGGCTTAGTCACGTGCCGCGATCGAAATGCCAGTCTCACCCTACGACCACATCGCTGTGCAGCTGCCGAGGGTTCCTGGCTGGCTCCTGTCGCCCTATAGCAAGTCGCGGGCGGCCTGTCATGGCCGCTCGGGCTATCCGGTGGGGGTCTTCCCCCCTCGATCCTTGGCCATGCCGCTCGTAACGACCGGCAGCAGGTCGGGCAGCAGCGGCAGAGACTTGCCCTTGGGCGGCGGCCGCAGCAGCGAACGCACACCGCGCGACGCCGCAATCGCACCGTCCTGGGCATAGGCCTCATGGTTCTTTTCGATGTCGTCCGGCTCGTAGCGATAGTTGACCATGAGCCCGTGCGCTTCGCGCAGACCCTTTTCGGACAGATCCGCCATCCAATTGATCCGGTCGAGCTTTGCACCGTTGCCCAGATGAAAGCGGGCGACGGGATCGACCGGCCTGTTGTCGTTTGACTTGGCGACCAGGAAATAGTGGGCGGCGAGCGCCATGACCGATGCCTTCAACG
>WBZP01003981.1_pt3 | contig 12027 bp, 10 predicted proteins | sample 5204301 | NCBI WGS metagenome assembly WBZP01 (sample SAMN12412401, study PRJNA552823) | activated sludge metagenome | isolation source: activated sludge from nitrification reactor of wastewater treatment plant... | place: USA: Pennsylvania | collected 2017
GCTGCACCTGTACTCGCGCGAGAAGCTGGACGACGAGCTGGCCCGCACCGAGGACGCGCTGATGAAGGCCGGGGCACCCCGCCCGATCGGGTTCCGCGGCCCCGGCTACAGCCTCTCGCCGACCCTGCTCGAGCTGCTCGAACGGCGCGGCTACACCTACGACGCGACCACCCTGCCCACCTGGATCGGCCCACTGGCCCGCGCCTACTACTTCCGCAGCGCCAAGCTCTCCGCCGCCGAACGCGAGAAGCGCCAGGCCCTGTTCGGGTCGGCCAAGGAGGGGCTGCGCCCGGTCGGGCCCTACCGCTGGCGCACCCCGGCCACCCCCGCGACGGCCACCGGTGGCCGGCCCGCCGGGCTGGTCGAACTGCCGGTGACCACGATGCCGCTGGCCAAGGTGCCGATCCACGTCAGCTACGTGCTGCACCTGCACCAGGTCAACCCGGCGCTGGCCCGCCGCTACGTGGCCGCCTCGCTGCGCGCCTGCCGGCTGGCCGGGGTCGGCCCGAGCATCCTGCTGCACCCGCTCGACATCCTCGACGCCGGCGACGCCCCCGGCCTGGAGTTCTTCCCCGGCATGGCGCTGCCCGCCGGCGCCAAGGCCGAGGTGCTCGACCACGTGCTGGCCCGGCTCACCGCCGAGTACGACGTGGTCGGCACCGCCGAGCACGCCCGCCGCGTGGGCGCCACCGACCTGGCCGTCAAGGACGCCGCGACCGCCGGGATCGACATGCCCGCCGAGACCACGGGGGCGCTGACCCGGTGACCGACATCGCGCCGGGCGTGGGGGCGTCCGACCGTTCGATCCGGGTGCTGCACGTGACGCAGCCGGTCACCGAGGGGGTCGCCGTGGTGGTCGCCGATCTGGCCCTGCACCAGCACGCCGCCGGGTGGGACGTGCACGTCGCCTGCCCGCCCGACGGCTGGCTCGCCGGGCGGCTGGCGGAGCACGGCGTCCGGGTGCACACCTGGCACGCCACCCGCTCGCCCGGACCGTCGAGCCTCGCCGAGACCCGCGCGCTCGCCGCCGTGGTCGGCCGGGTGGCGCCGGACGTCGTCCACCTGCACTCCTCGAAGGCCGGCCTGGCGGGGCGGCTCGCCGTCCGGGGCCGGGTGCCCACCGCCTTCCAGCCGCACGCCTGGTCGTTCCAGGCGGCCGAGGGGCTGGTCGGCAGGGCGTCCGCGGTCTGGGAACGGCTGGCCACCCGGTGGACCGACCTGGTGGTCGCGGTGAGCAGCGCCGAACTCGACGAGGGCGCGCGCCACGGTGTCGTCGCCCGGCGCAGCATCGTCGCCCCGAACGGGGTCGACGTGGTGCGGTTCGCCCCCGCCGACCGCGCCGCCGCCCGCCGGCGCCTCGGCCTGCCGGACGACGCGTCGCCGCTGGTGCTGTGCATCGGCCGGCTCGCCCGGCAGAAGGGTCAGGACCTGCTGCTCGCCGCCTGGCCGGACGTGCTGGCCCGGGTGCCCGGGGCGCGGCTGGCGCTGGTCGGCGAGGGGCCCGAGCGCGAGGCGCTCACCGAGGTGGCCGCCACCCTGCCCGGGGTGGCCCTGCACGGCAACACCGAGTGCCCCCAGGACTGGTACGCCGCCGCCGACGTGGTGGCCGTCCCGTCCCGCTGGGAGGGGATGGCCCTGGTGCCGCTGGAGGCGATGGCCGGCGAGCGCCCGGTGGTCGGCTTCGACGTCACCGGGATGGCCGAGAGCCTCGACGACTGCGGCGCCGTGGTGCCGGTCGGGGACGTCGCGGCGCTCGCCGACGCGATCGCCGTCCGGCTGGAACGGCCCGACCTCGCCCTCGACGAAGGCCGGCGGGGCCGCGCCCGGGCCACGGCCCGGTTCGACCGGGACCAGGCCGCGAAGGTCACGACCGAGGCGATCCGTTCGCTGGCGGCACGACCGGCTCGGCGGGCTGAACCGGCAGCTCGACCGAGGGGTGGCTGAAGAAGGCCGCCCCCGGCTGCTCGACCCGCGCCCCCTGGAAGTAGAGCTCCTCGAAGTAGCGCTTCGCCTGCAGCATGCCCAGCGAGGTCATCGCCAGCGTCACGCTGAGCACCACGCTGGCGATCGCCAGCCCCTGCCAGCCGAGGTGGCCGAGCACGGTCAGCACCACGGCGATCAGCCCGAACACCAGCGCCGGCAGGATCGGGAAGAGGAACGGGCGGAACAGGTAGCTCAGCACCAGCGACTTGGCCGTGTTCCACCGGCCCCGGCGCGACATCACGCTGCCCCGGGCGGCGCGGTCGGCCATCCCCGACCAGTCCAGGTGCGCCGGGATCTCCACGATCGTGCCGCGCAGCAACTGGGTCTTGTAGAGGATCTCGGTGTTGATGTCGACGTCCACGGCCTTGAGCGACAGGCCGCGGACGAACGGGCCGTCGTAGGCGCGCACCATGCCGGTCAGGGTCTTCAGGTCGTCCAGCGCCGCGGTCGACAGGATGCGGTTGGCGATCCGCGAGCGGCGTTCGAGCACCGGCGGCACCCCGGTCGACCGGCCGCCCTCCATGTAGGGGGACGCGATCACGACGTGCGCCCGGGTGTTCTCCCAGGCCTCGAGCAGCCGGGCGATGTGGCTCTCGTCGTAGGACAGGTCGCTGTCGAGGACGACGACGACCTGGCCGGTGGTGTGGGCGAACCCGGTGCGCAGCGCCCCGCCCAGCCCCTGGTTGACCACGTGCCGGACCAGGCGCACCGGCACCGCCAGCTCGGCGGCCGCCGCGCCCACCTGCCCCGAGGTGTCGTCGGTCGACCCGTCGTCGACGACGACGATCTCCCAGTCGTAGCGGTCCAGGGCGGCCAGGGCGGTGGCCACGCGACACAGCGAGCGCCGGATCCCGGCCTCCTCGCGGTACGCCGGGATCAGGATCGACGCCGTCGTCCGCGAGATCCCTGCGGCGCGCACCACGCCTCCACCTCCGTCGAGCTGGTCCCCTGAGCACCGTGCCGGCGACCCTCTGATCGCTCTGCTCCCGACCCTAACCGCTCCCCCTCCCGCAGGCCCGTGAGACGCGTGATTCGCCACGCGATCGTCACCCCGGCGGGCTCCGACGAGCCGCGGCGGGGCTGCTGTGCCATCCTGGCCGGGTTCGGCGGGTGGTGCCGCGTGGCCGCGGCGAGTGGGATTCCGGGAGCGGGTGTGACGCGAACAGGCGTCGGGCATGGGTCGGCGACGCAGCCGCGGGCGGAGGGCTGGACGGTCCCCGACCGGGCGGGCACGCGGCGTCCCCGGCTCGCCTACCTGCTCACCCAGGACCGCGGCGGCCCGGTCGACGCCGCCGTCGCGCTGGCGTCCCGGTTCGCCGCCTCGGGCGAGGTCGACGTCCGGTTCTTCGGCCCGGCCCCGCACCGCGGATTCGACCAGGTCGCCGACCTGTTCACCGAGACCCGGGTCGGTGACAAGGCCGCCGCCGGCGCGATCGGGGCGACCCGGGCGCGGCTGATGCGCTGGCAACCGGACGTCGTCCACGCCGAGGACCGCCGCTCGGGCCTGGTCGTCGCGGGGCTCGGCCGGCTGACCGGGCTGCGCCCGGGGGCCCCGCGCCCGCCCAAGGTCGTGCACACCTACCACGGCGTCCCGGACGACGTCACCCAGCAGTGGCTGGACGATCCCGGCGCGCCACCCCCCTCGCGCTACACCCGGGCGGTGCTGGCCGCCGATGCCCTGGTCGCCCGCGCGGTGGACCGCACGGTCGTCGTCTCCCCCGCGATGCGCCCGTTCCTCGTCGACCGGCTGCGGGTGCCGGCGGCCCGGGTCGCCCACATCGACAACGGCCTGGTGCTGCCGCCCTTCACCGCCCGGACCGGCCCGGTGCGGCACGTGCTGTTCGTCGGCCTGCTGGTGCACCGCAAGGGGGTCGACCTGCTGCTGGAGGCCTGGGCCCGGGCGACCGCCCGGGGGCTGCCGGACGACGCGCGGCTGAGCATCGTCGGCGACGGACCCGAACGGGGCGCGCTGGAGGGTCTGGCCCGCTCGCTGGGCCTGGCCGACCGGGTGCGTTTCCTCGGCTTCCGCCCGGACGTGCCCGACCTGATGGCCGGCGCCGACGCCTTCGTGCTGCCGGCCCGGATGGAGCAGCAGCCGCTGGTGCTGATCGAGGCGATGGCGAGCGGGCTGCCGGTGCTGAGCACCGACGTGGGCGGCACCGCCGACATGCTCGGCGGCCTGGCCGGCGTGGTGCCCCCGCAGGACGTCGCCGCGCTCGCCGACGGCCTGCTCGCCCTGTGCGGCCCGGACGGCGCCGCGAGCGGCCCGGCGCTGGCGGAGCTGGCGCGTCGCCGGTTCTCGGTCGAGGCGTGCGTGGCGGCCCACCGTGACCTGTACCGCAGCCTGTGATCGGCCCGGCCGGCACACAGGCAGCTCTGGTTAGGTTGCTCGGGTGTCCACCGCAGCACGGCTGAACCGGAACCGCCGGTACGCCCTCGCGTTCGCCGCCGCGGCCGTCGCGGTGATCGTCGGCGCGGTGATGATGCTCGGCGGCGTCGGCCGGCGGGGCGCCGAGGCCGCCCCCGACTCCACCGCCACGATCAGGGACGACGCCGCCGTACCGGCCGTGGCGCCGTCCGGGCCGTGGGCGCAGCCCGCGACCCCCGCCCGGCACCGGGGCTGGTTGATGGCGATCGGGTACACCCCCTCCGCCGCCGAGGTGGCCGACGTGCCCGGGCGGTACGGCGTCGTCGTCCTGAACCAGTGGGACCGCGCCATCGCCGCCCGGATCAAACGCCTCGACCCCTCGATCGTCGTGCTGGTGTACCAGTGCCTGTCGAGCACCCGGGACACCGACCGGGCGGCCACCCGGTCGGGCGGGGTGCTCCACAGCGCGGCCCGCCCCGAGTGGTTCGCCACCGACACCGCCGGGAAGCGCATCGAGTGGAGCCCCTACCCGAACCACTGGCAGATGAAGGTCTGGGACGCCGGCTACCAGAGCGCCTGGATCGACTCGGTGACCGCGGAGCTGCGCCAGGGCCCGTGGGACGGCGTGCTGGGCGACAACGACCTGGTCACCCTGCGCTGGTACAGCTCGGGCCTGCTGGCCGGGACGCGCAACCACGCGCAGACCGACACGATGCTCCGCGACGGTCTCCAGGTGCTGGTCGACCGGGCCGGGCCGGCGATCAACGCGCTCGGCAAGCGCCTCGTGGTCAACCTCTCGGACGGGCGCCTCCACCCCGGGCGGTGGGCCGCGCACACCCGCTACGGCGGCGGCATGGAGGAGAACTTCGCCTACTTCGCCGACTCCGACCAGTACGTCTCCGCCGGGTGGGGCGCCGACGGGTGGCTGACCCAGAGCGACGAGACCCGCACCCCCGGGCTCACCCTGACCGTCACCCGCGCGGCGGGCGACGCGGCGGCCTGGCGGTACGGGTACGCCAGCGCGCTGGTGCGGGGCGACGACGACACGTTCTGGACGGCGGCCGAACCGGGTGAGTACGTGCGGGCGGTGACCATCCCGGAGCAGTCGTGGCCGGTGGGCGCGGCGTCCGCCCCGGTGCACCTGGCCAACGGGGCGTGGGTGCGTGACCTCACCAGCATCTGGGTCGCGGTCAACCCGACCGATCGGGCCGTGGAGGTCACGCCGCCGGCCGGGCTGCGCACCGGGGACGCCGCCCCGGTCAGCGGGGCGCAACGGCTCGGCCCGCACTCGGCGCTGGTGCTGCGTCGTTGAGGGCGGCGTCGTTGAGGGCAGCGTCGTCGATGGCATCCGGGGGACACCGCCCCACCCGGCAGGACAAAGCCGGGGTGAGCCGGGAGGATCGGTTACCGGGTACCGATCGGGCGGACGTCGATATCCTGACGCGGTGCATCCGGGCCCTGGACGTGGTGGCCCGTCACACGGGTCCGCAGGACGTCGGGAGCTGAGCATGAGGGATCGCGGGTGAATTCCCCCGCCGGGCTGTCGTTCGCGACAGCCGCGCTCCAGCCCCCAGCTGACACCGCCCGCAGGGTCGGGCCCCGCTGGCCGGCCGGCCGCCTGCTCGGCGCCGCCCTCGCGGTGGCCCTGGTCGGGTCGCTGATCGAGGGCTACCTGCTCCGGGTCAACGGCCAGCTCAGCAAGCTGCCCGCGGCGATCCTGCTGGCCGGGTGGCTCGCCCACCGGCTGCTTGCCCGGCGCCCGGCGCTGACCCCGCACCCGTTGCTCGCCGGGGTGGGCCTGCTGGCGATCGTGGTGCTGATCTCGGCGGCCGTCAACGGGACCAACCCGAACGCCATGCTGATGACCATCCGCTGGATCCCGTTCCTCGTCCTCACCGCGGCGATGATCAATCTCCTGACCGAGGACGTCCACCCCCGGGTCGCCCAGTCGGCCATCGTCGCCGGTGCCGCGATCGCGGCGGGCGGCGCCCTGTTCAGCTTCGCCGTGCTGGACGACGCCCGGGCCACCGGGCCGCTGGAGGACCCCAACGACCTGGCCTACGTGCTCACCGCGGCGGTCCCGATCGTGCTGACCCGGTTGGGCGTGGCCCGGGGCCGGGCGGCCCTCGGCTACGCCGTGCTGCTCGGGCTGCTCGTGGTGGGCAGCGCGGCCACCGTCTCCCGGGGCGGCCTGATCGCCCTTGCGGCCACGGTGACCTGGGTCGCCGTCCGCCGGGTGGTACCGACCAGGGTGCTGATCGGGGGCGGGGTGCTGGCCGGGGTGATCGTGATGGCCACCGTCCTGGTCGCCTACCCGCAGGTCGAGCGGGCGCTCTCCGAGAAGAAGTACATCGCCTCGACCAACATCGAGACCCGCACGCTGCGCTGGCAGTCGGCCCTGCGGATCATCGCCAGCCACCCGTTGACCGGGGTGGGGCCGGGCGGCGCGGCGTATCACTACGTCGAGTACTCCGGTTTCGCCGAGCTGGCCGAGCGCACGCCGGTGACCCACGAGATGTACCTCGAGGTCGGCGCCGACCTCGGTCTGGTGGGCCTGGGGCTGTTCCTGTCGCTTATCATCGGCTCCTTCACGGCGACCGAGCTGGCGGTGCGGCGGCTCCGCCGGGCGAACGCCCCGCCGGCGCATCCCGACCTCGTCGCCGCATTGGCCTGTCAGGGCAGCTTGATCGCCGTCTGCATCACGTCGAGTTTCCTCTCCGAGGAGTACTACATGCCCCTGTGGGCCGCGATCGCCGTCGCCGCGGCGGTCGAGCTGCGCACACGGGACCTCGGACGCCGACGGGAGGTGACGCTGCGTGCGAGTACTTCACACCATCGGTGAGATGGGGACGGGCGGCGCCGAGGCCCTCGTCGTCGAGATGGTCACCCGGGGGCCCGAGGTCGGCTGGGAGAGCTCGGTCGCCAGCGCCGGTGGCCGGCGCGAGGACGAACTCGTCGGGGACGGCCTGGCCAGGGCCCACCGCGTGCCGCTCTCACGCCGCCGCCCGCTGGGGCTGCTGCAGGCCCTGCGCGCCACCCGGCGGGCCCTGCTCGAGTCGGAGCCGGACGTCGTCATCGCCCACAACGTCGGGGTCAGTTTCGCCACCTGGCTCGCCCTGCACAGCCTGCGCCGCCGGCACATCCCGATGGTCACCGTCTTCCACGGCGTGGCGGAGAACGACTACCGGGCCTCGGCGTCGCTGCTCTCGCGCGCCCCGGACGCCGTGGTCACCGTCAGCGAAACGATCATGGAGAGGCTGGGCCGGGCCGGGCTGCACGCCCGGACCACCCGGGTGATCCCGAACGCGGTCAGCCCGGCACCGCTGCCCCCGCGCGACCAGGCCCGCGCCGAACTCGGCCTGGCCGAGGACGTGCCGGTCGCGCTCTGCGCCGCCCGCCTCGTCGACCAGAAGCGCCAGGACCTGCTGCTCGAGGCGTGGCGCCTGGTACCCGAACCCGCGGTGCTGCTCCTCGCCGGTGACGGGCCCAACCGCGCCCGGCTCGAGGCCCAGATCGCCGCCACCGGCCTGACCGGGCGGGTACAGATGCTCGGCACGCGCTCGGACGTGCCGAGACTGCTCGCCGCCGCCGACCTGACCACCCTCTCCAGCGACTGGGAGGGCCTGCCCGTCGCCGTGCTGGAGTCGATGGCGGCCGGCCGGCCGGTGGTCAGCACCGACGTCGACGGCGTGGCCGAGGTGCTCTCCCACGGTGGCGGGCTGATGGTGCCCCGCCGCGACCCGGCCGCCCTGGCCAAGGCCCTCACCGAACTGCTCGGCGACCCGTCGCGGGCCCGCAAGCTCGGCGACGAGGCCCGCCAGGTGATCACCGAACGACACGATCCACGACAGATGATGCGCAGCTACGACCAGCTCCTGCGGGAGCTGCTCACCCGGAGGACGACGAACCCATGACCGGCGCCCAGGTCTTCGCAGCGTTCCGACGGGCGATGGTCCCCGCACTGGCGGCGGGCCTCGCCGTGCTCGGCATCGTCGTGGCTCTGATGATGAGCCGCCCCGCGCAGTACAGCGCCCGGATCGGCCTGGTCGCCGCCCCCCGGGTCTCGGCCGGGTCGACCTCCAGCGAGTTCGGCGCCGTGGTCTCGCAGACCATGCCCGCCCTGCCCGAGCTGGCGGTCGCCGACGGCACCCTGACCGCCGTCCGGGCCGCCGTGCCGGACGCGCCCAGCGTGAAGGCGCTGCGGGCGGCGATCACGGTCGAACTCGTGCCCGGCTCGAGCGTGGCCAGGGTCAGCGTCGTCGACACCGATCAGGCCCGGGCCGCGCGGCTGCTGAGCGCGCTGGTCGAGCAGATCCGCAAGGCCGACCTGCTCTCCCCGGTGGCCGAGCTCAAGACCATCGGTGCGGGCCCGCCGCTGGTGCAGGAGGCGGGCCGCGACAGCCGCCTCGCGCTGGGGCTGGGCCTGTTCGCCGGGCTGCTCGCCTCGCTCGTCACCGTGGTGCTCGTGCAGGCCCTGCGGCCGAGGCTGCTCACCGCACCGGACGTCGAGAGCGTCGTCCGGGACGTCTTCGACGACGGCATCGACACCCCGCCGGTGGTCACCATCCGGGAGGACCCGCAGGCGGTGAGCCTGCTCGCCGCGCACCTGATGGCCCGCAACCCGACCGCCACCCAGGTCAAGGTGGTCGCCGCCGGGCCGGAGCTGTCCGGCGACATCGCCTCCCGGATCCGCAACGCGCTGCTGACCCTGCAGGTCACCCGGGACACCGGGGTGATGGCGCTGGGCGAGGGCCTGGGGCTGCCCGACGGGGCCGACTCGTTCCCCTCCCCCGCCCTGCCCGGCGGGGTGCGCCACGCCGCGTCGCGCGAGCGCCGTCCGGCGCCGTTCGGCCCGCTCGGCTCGGGCAAGGCGATCGACCCGGACGGCGTGTCCCCCCTCGCGCACACGGTCGTCACCGTGAACCTGGGCCGGACCACGCCGACCGCGCTGACCACCGCGCTCGTCGCCACCCGCACCCACGGCTCGGGCGTGGCCGGTGTGGCGGTCGGCTGACGGCGGCCGCGGACCCGCCCGGGCCTCACGGCTCCTGCTGCTGCTGACCGGGTGGCTGCTCGGCGTGGCGTCGCTGGCCCGCGCCGGGCGCCAGGGGCTGACGGGGCTCGCCCTGCCCGGCACGGCCGGGGCCGGCGAGCAGATGCAGGACTTCCGCGACGCCCTCTATTACCCGGTGCGCGAGCTGTTCCGCCCCGGCGGGATGCCCTACGACCCGGCCGCCATGTTCGCGCACTGGCCGGTGCAGCAGGAGTTCGACCTGTACCTGCCCGCGCACCTGCTGCTGCACGCCCCGCTCGCCGCCCCGCCGTACCGGGTCGCCGCGCTGATCATGGTCGTGCTGAACTCGGCGCTGGTCGCGGGGCTGGCCGTGTGCGCCGTCCGCTGGGCGGGCCTGCCCGCGTGGGCCGCCGGGTTCCTGGTGGCCTTCCTCGGGCTCGGGCAGGTCGGCAAGGCGCAGATCTACCTCGGCCAGATCAACCCCGTGGTCGGGCTCGGCGTCGCCGGCGCACTGGCCCTGCGCGACCGGCCCCGGGCGGCGGCGCTGTGCCTGGCCCTGGCCTGGTTCAAACCCCAGTACGGCCTGCCGCTGACCCTGCTGCTGCTGGCGTCCGGCCGGTGGCGGACGGCGGTCACCGGCACGCTCACCGCGCTCGTCGCGAGCCTGCCCGTGGTGGCGGTCCTCGTCGCCCGCGCCGGCGGGCCCGGCGGCTTCGTCGACGTGCTGCGGCGCAACGTCGCCTACGCCACGAGCACCGCCTACGGCGCGGCCGGCTCGCCCACCTCGCACCGGGTCGACCTGACCGCCCTGCTCTCCCGTGCCACCGCCACCACCCCGCCGGACGTCGCCGAGCCGGTGGTGTTCCTCGCCGTCCTGGGCGTGGCCGCGTGGGTGCTGCGCCGGTCGGCCGCGGCGACCGACCCGGGTGCCCGGGCCCTGGCCGCCGTGGTGGCGGCGCTCGCGGTGGTGCTGTGCGCCGTCCACCAGTCCGGTGATGTGCTCGGCACCGTGCCGGCGGCCGCGGCCCTCGCCGTCGCCGCGGCGGCGGCGTGGCGCTCGGGGGCGAAGGGGTGGGCGCTCGCGGCGGCGGGGGTCGTCGTCCTGCTCGCCGTGCCGCACGTGCACGTGACCGCCGTGGACGACGCCCTGCGCGCCGCCCTCGGCGACCGGACCGCGGGGGTTGTCGACGGGTTCGCCCTGCTGGCCGCCTTCGGCCTCGGCGTCGTGCTGCTGCTGCGCCACCGTTCAGTGCTCGACGGGCCGGTGCTCGACGGGCCGGTGCTCGACGGGCCGGTGCTCGACGGGCCGGTGCTCGACGCGTGAGCACGCTGGGCGCCGCGGCGGCCCGCGGCACCGCCTGGCTGGGGCTGGTCAACCTGCTCAGCAAGGGGTCGCAGATCCTGGTCACCCTGGCGCTGGGGGTGTTCCTGCCCGCCCGCGAGCTGGGCGTCGTCACCGTCGCGGTGGTGATGGTCAACCTGGGGCAGACCCTGCAGTCGATGGGCGTCTACGACGTGGTGAGCCGGGCCCGCACCGGCGACCCGCGCCGGTTCGCCGGCACCGTGGTCACCACGAGCGTGGCCGCCGCGCTCGTCGCCACCGCCGTGCTGGTGGCCGGCGGCGGGCTGCTCGCCGGGTGGATCGGGGCGCCGGGGGCCGCCGGGCCGATCCGGGTGATCGCGCTCAGCCTGCCGTTCACCGCCTACTACGGCGTCCAGATGGCCTACCTGCACCGGATCCTCGACTTCCGGCGGCGGTTGCTGCCCGACGCGGGCAGCGCGCTGGCCGGCGCGGCGGTGACGATCGGCGCCGCCTGGGCCGGGGCCGGGGCGTGGTCGGTGGTGGCCGGGGTCTGCACCACGGCGTTGCTGGCGCCGCTGCTCGGCCTCGCGGTCGGGGTGCGCCTGCCCGCCCGGCTCGACCGCGCCGACCTGGCCCAGATCCTCGGCTGGGTGCGGCTGGTCGGGCCGGCGGCCGTGCTCGGGGTGCTGCTGCTCAACATCGACTACGTGGTGGTCACCCGGGCCCTCGGCGAGACGGCCACCGGCGTCTACTCCTACGCCTACCGGTTCGCGTTCGTGCCCTACATCATGGTCGCCGTCGTGCTCAGCGGCGTCGCGTTCCCGATCTACTCGCGTCACCTCGCCGACGCCGGGCACGCCCAGGGCACCGACCGGACGGCGACCCGCGCGGCCGGGGCGCTGCTCGCCCCCGTCGTGGCCCGGATCGTCCACGCCCTGCTGGCGGTCACCGGAGGCCTGTACGTGGCGTTGGCGCTGCTCGCCCCGCGGATCGTGCTGATCGACGAGCGCTGGGCCGGCTCGGCGCCGGTGCTCACGGTGCTGTGCGGGTACGGGCTGCTGCTCGGGCTGCTGCTGGCCGCCTACGACGCCCTGCGCGCGGCCGGGCGGCCGGGCACGTTCCTCGCCGCGCAGGCCACCCACGTGGTGCTGCTCGTGGTGGCCGCGGTGATCGGCGTGCGGCTCGGCGGCATCGTCGGGGTGGCCTGGGCCCAGGTCGTCGCTGCGGTCCTCGTCCAGGCCGGGATGCTGCTGGCGCTGCGCGACCTGGGGGTGCTGCGCGCCGCGACGGCGCGGGTGGCGGCCGGGCCCGCGCTCGCCGCCGCCGTGACCGTCGGCGCGCACACGCTCGCCGCCCGGG
>WBZP01006112.1_pt1 | contig 12026 bp, 8 predicted proteins | sample 5204301 | NCBI WGS metagenome assembly WBZP01 (sample SAMN12412401, study PRJNA552823) | activated sludge metagenome | isolation source: activated sludge from nitrification reactor of wastewater treatment plant... | place: USA: Pennsylvania | collected 2017
CGCGCAAGAGATCGTGCCACCATCGGGAGGTCTGGGAAACGACCTGGTGCTGGCTCCGCTTCCGCCGCCACTTCCGCCCGTTCGTCGCGATCCCAAGCAGGTTCGGCTGGGCGCGCTGATTTGGGCCGGAGGCTATCTTCCCGCGCTGATTGCGCCGCTGCTTCTGTGGCCTCGCGTCGACACACTGGACGGCCCGACCGCGCTCGCAAATTACTCCTTGCTCGTGCCTCTTATTGGTCCGTACATCTCGGCGATTGCGGCGCCTGCGCAGGCCGAAGAGGGCAACGGTCGCGCGGTGATGTCTGCCTGGAGCGTTCCATGGCTGCTCACGAGTGGACTGCTCCAGACCACCGGCTTTGTGCTGCTGCTTCACGGCGCACTCCCGAGACTGCGCGTGGTCGACGATGTCGCAGTGATTCCTACGGGCAGCGGCACCGCCGTTGTCGGACGCTTCTGAGGTTCCGCGATGCACGTTGTACTGACTGGCTGTGCTGGATTTATCGGTCATCACGTAGCGAAGCGACTGCTGGACCTGGGCATGTCGGTGATCGGAATCGACTGCTTCGACGAGACGCTCTATCCCGCCGCGCTTCATCACGCCCAGCTTGCGCCGCTGTTGTCGCACCCGCGCTTCCGCTTTGTGGAAGGAAACATCCTGGATGCGGCGCTGCTTGGCGCGATCACAAAAGAGGCATCGGCGATGATTCATTTGGCTGCGCTCGCGGGCGTTCGTCCGTCGCTGAGCCAGGCTTCTCGCTACATGCGCTACAACGTCGAAGGAACCCAAAACATCCTGTCGGCCTGTCAGCAACATCGCATTGAGCGAATCGTCTTTGCGTCCTCCAGCTCGGTGTATGGCGCACACTGTGCGGTGCCGTTTTCCGAAGAAGATCCGGCGGTTCTGCCTGCGTCTCCCTACGCGGCCAGCAAGCGCGCCGGAGAGCTGCTCTGCGCCACGCACTGTGATCTCTACGGTGGATCGATCGCCGCCCTGCGCTTTTTCACCGTGTACGGACCGCATCAGCGTCCCGAGATGGCGATCGCCAGCTTCGCCGCGCGCATCTTGCGCGGAGAGACGGTGTTTCTACACGGAAACGGCGAAAGTGCCCGCGACTATACCTACATCGACGACATCATCGACGGAGTCATCGCCGCGCTTCACAAGACCGCGGATCGCACCCTGGGACTGCGCTGCTACAACCTCGGCGGCGAAAAGACCACGACGCTGCGCGAGCTGGTATCGCTGCTCGAATCGGCGCTCGGTCGCTCGGCCCGCATCGAGTGGCGTCCCGATCAGCCCGGCGACGTTCCGATTACGTGGTCTTCGCTCGACCGTTCGCGACGAGAGCTAGGCTACAGTCCCACGGTCGACATCCGCCAAGGCATTGCTCGCTACGCAGACTGGCTGCGGAGTCGTCAGCCCGCTTCCTAAGCGCCCACTGACAGCTTCCTTTTCGTCTTTCCTTCCGTCGCTGCGCGCATTCCTTCCGTTCCGTCATCCCTCGCGCTTCCGCTGTCTCTTTCGTCCCTTTCGTCCAACTCCCTCGCTCCCTCGTGATCGTCTCCTTCACTTCGAGATCGCTTCCTGCGCAGGTCGAAGAGGCTCGCTGGATCTGCCAGCCCACCAGATCGCACGAGTTATCGCAGCTTTCCGTGATTTTGCAGGTTTTGTTTAATGATCTATTTTAATGAATAGTCGTATGTGAATATATATCTGTGATTTTTGTGTATATAAACTACATGTGCATATCTTGTGGATGATGGCACGACCAATTTTGTGCCGACCGCTTCGATTTCTGAAGAATTTTCTTATCAATCTAAATCTCCGTCGACTGGACCCAAAGACGGACAGAGAAACTACATCGTATTCAAATGTCGTAGTGCGTGATGTCGGAATCTACATTATCGCACGAATTTGCGTGTAGGTTGAAAATATTCAGATCTGGTTTTGAACGCACTCTGATATCCTTCTACGCGGTGTTTCGTAATCTAGGCGTTGCAAATGTGTTGTAATTGGCGCACTTACGTGAGTGCTGTCTCGGGTCGGCATGTCGGCATCTTGGCGACGGACTCGGGTCATGCAGTTGCGATGCTGCGCAGGGGAGGACGCCACTGATGCTGCTGCTTGCGATCACAATGCTGGCAGGGATGGATGCTGGGAATGCCTCGCGCTATGGCTACGAAGGAGACTTGTACGATAACGTCGGTACCTTTGCGTGTCGTCGCACATTGTCCGCTCGCTATGGTTCAAAGACATGGCAGAAAATGCGAGCGCATGGCGTCGCGCATCGCACCTTGCCATGTGGTACACGACTCGGAATTTGCAATCAACGTACTGGCCGCTGTACTGCTGCATATGTAGTGGATCGTGGACCCTGGGGCGCGCTAGACCGACATGGTGAATGGCACGTTCGCACGGGAAAACTGGCTCCCGGTGAGCACTATCGAGGAGTCCTCGATCTGCTGCCAGGTGTTTATTCCGCGATTGACCTGCAAGGGATTGAAAAGGTTGTGTTTTGGCCGATGCCTGATCCGGCACAGGCGCAGCGAAGTCGTGACACACGGCTGCCGCCGCTGCGCAGCCTGGGGCCGAGTCCATTTGCCTTCTACCTGGCACCGAGCCATCGCAGCAGTCCGTTTCCTCCGCTGCGAACCTGGGAAACGGGAGAAGTGCTGGCTTCTGTGACGGTTCCCAAGCCGGTTCGTGAAGGTGCGCTGCCGCCGCTGCGAGGACTGGAGTCGCTGGAGCCTCCGTCCGCACCGACGTTTGTGGCGACGCTTCCGGTTTCGTCGTCTGTCTCGGTTCGGACCGCTGCGCAGACCTTCCCTCCGCTGCGAGGCGCTGGAGCGCCGATGCCGGATGCGATGGTTCAGTCGCGATACGGAATGGGTCGCTCGGCCAAAGTCGTGACGACTCCGTCGACGCGTCCGCTTCCTGCCAACAGCTAAGTCGCTGTGTCCGCTGCTCCGCTCACTCGGACTGCGGAACCTCGTGATGCGCGCACAAAAGAGGCATCGCAGACGCCTCATTTTGAGGAATCCGAGCCGCAGCGTAGGAAGTGTGCGAGGAACGTAGGAAGTAGGAACGGGACGTGCGTGAAGTGAATGTTCACGCACAGAGTCGCTGCGTAGCGACGGGGAAGTTAGCTCGACGGAGTGGTCGAGGGAGCCGGAGCCGCAGCTTCAGCTGAGGCCGTGTACAGCGAGCCCGGACCGTTCGGATCCTTGCTGCGCAGGAGCTTGCCGCTCTTGACGAGGTTGGTCAGGTTGTTGTCCGACTTGCCACCACGGTTGGACGCTTCCCAGTGCTTGCGGATCTGCTCGGTGGTCGCGCCGCCCTTGTCCTTGACGAAGCGCAGGATCAGCTCGTCACCCGTGATCTCGAACGAGCCACGCTTCTTGCTGGCGGCCTTGGGGGCCTTCACGGCCTTGGGAGCCTTTGCAGCGGCCTTGGGAGCCTTTGCAGCGGCCTTGGGAGCCTTCGCAGCGGCCTTGGGAGCCTTCGCAGCGGCCTTGGGAGCCTTCGCAGCAGCGGCCTTGGGAGCCTTCGCAGCGGCCTTGGGAGCCTTCGCAGCCTTGGGAGCCTTCGCAGCCTTGGGAGCCTTCGCAGCCTTGGTGGCCTTCGCAGCGGCCTTGGGAGCCTTCGCAGCGGTGGCCGTCTTCTTGGCGCCGCGCTTCTTGCCAGCGCCGTCCTTCAGCAGTCGCTCCAGACCGAACATCCGGAAGGTGTTTTCAATTTCTTCGAGCGCACGAACGTGTTCCTTGCGGATCGTCGTGAGCTGCTTGATGAGGTCCTGGAGTTCGTTCGAGGTGCTGCGCTTCTTCATCGATGATTCCTTTGTGGGACTTAGGAGTAATTTCGGAAACGCGTGAAAGGTACATGAGCGATCGGGCGCGTACAAGGGAGAATCGTGGCTGTGCTGAGAAACGTACTTGGGATGCGCTCTGGGTGGTGGTTTTCGACGGAAGATGTGCGTTCCTAAGCGTGTTTAGGAGTCGTGTTGGGAGCGCGAAAGGGGGCCTTGCAGAGCCCGTGCAGAGTCCGAAAAGGAGTCCTGTGCTTGGGTTCCCCGTTCGGCGCGGACTTCTGCGGAGTCATCCCGCTTCGCTGGAGGTCCGAACGTAGATTGGGCAGCGAAACGCTCGATCTGGCTGAGACCGCTTGCTATAGTCGCGGCGATTTTCGGGTCGCAAGATCCGCTCACGTCGTCGTCAAGGAGTCGCCATGTCGCTGTTTCCAAATCGCCGCAGGCTTTCCATGGGTAAAGTGGGGCGGGGCGTTCTGACGGGTATGTTGCTGCTTGGGGCCTGTAGTCCGGCTCGTCAAGGAGTCGAGGGAGGCGCTCGCGATGGCAGCGTCGATCCCAGCGAAGACATGTCCAGCAACCCGAATCCTTCGTGCGATCCGGGAAGTCCTTGTCCGAGCGGCTGGCGCTGCCACATGGCGCAGTGTGTTCCCGATCGCGGGACGTGCTGTTCCGACAACGACTGCTTAAACGATACGCACTGCTCGGTGCAAATGGGCGACGGCGGAAGCTGCGGCATCTGCTTGGACTGGAAAGACGGAGAGTCCGATGCCATGTGCAAAGGCAACGGCTTTTCCGCGACCGAGTTCAAGGCTCCGGTGGATCATTGTCAGTGGCCTCCCAAAGGCGGTCCGGCCCCAGCCGCGGGCGATGTGGTGATGACTCCGCTCGTGATCGACATCGACGGAGACGCATCGCCAGAGATTGTCTTTGCACCACAGACCGGAGCCGGTCCAAGTCGCTTGGTGGCGATGTCTGGAAAGGACTGTTCGGTCAAGTACGACGTGGCGGCCAACATTCAGGGCTTTTCGCAGATTGCGGCAGCGGATCTCGACGGTGACAAGCTGCCAGAGATCGTCGCCATTTCGACCTTTGGTTCACCAGGAAGCGGACATCCGGTGCTGCTGTTTGAAGGAACCACCGGCAAGCTCCTGGCCAGCAGCATTGAGTCGTACACGCTGTCAGGAGGCGTGTCGTTTGACTGTTCCGGTCCGGCGATTGCGGATCTGGACGGAGACGGAAAGCCCGAGATCATCGTCGGTGGCATGGTTCTGCGCTGGAACAAAGCGAAGAAGCAGCTTGATAAGGTCTTCGACAATCCGGTGATCGGAGCAACGTGGGGAACGCTGTCGCTCATCAATGACATGGACGGCGACGGCAAGCCGGAGATCGTATCGGGCAACCGAATCTTTGACGGAATGACCGGAACGGACAAGACGCCAAGCTCGATGGCGTCGCTTTCCCAAGGTGGCTATTCCGCGATCGGTGACTTCAACAAAGATGGCAGCCCGGATCTGGTGTTTGTTCAGTCGGTGAACGGCGATCAAAAGGTCGCGGTGATCGATGTCAAAGCGGACAAGTTCCTGATGCCGATGACCGCGATTCCCAATGGCTGGGGTGGGCCTCCGACGGTGGCTGACTTCGACGGAGACGGAACCCCGGACTTTGGAACAGCGGGCCCGCGTTCCTATTACGTGTTTTCGCTGGACTGTCTAAAGACGCCAAAGCCTGCGAAGTGTCGGGGAACGCTGCCGGGCGTGCTGTGGAACAGTGTGACCAAGGATCAGACCTCGGGGGGGACGGCGTCATCGGTGTTTGACTTCAACGGAGACGGTCGCGCCGAGGTGATCTATCGCGACGAGTGCTGGCTGCGCGTCTACAACGGTCCCGATGGCAAGACGGTGTTCGCCAGGCCGATTACCTCGGGAACCGCGCTCGAGATGCCGATTGTCGCCGACGTGGACAACGATGGACACGCGGACTTGATCGTGCCGTCGGACTCGATCAAGGAAAACGGCTACTGCGCGGATCAAGATCCAGAGCGCGAGACCGGAGCGGCGCACAAAGGCGTGACGCAGGGTGTGTTCGTGCTCAAAGATCCGATGAATCGCTGGATGCCGTCGCGACCGATGTGGAACCAGCACACCTATCACATCACCAACGTCAACGACGACGGTACGATTCCCGCGAAAGAGACGCCGAACTGGACCGCGTACAACAACTATCGGCAGAACATCCAGGGTTCGCTGGTCAGCACGGTGCCGCTGCCGGACGCGACGAGCAAAGGTTCGACGTCACCGGATCAAAACGAGTGCAGCAAGCAGTGGAAGCTGTACGCGCAGATCTGCAACCGAGGTGCGGACGTGATTGCCTCGATGGTGCCGGGGACCTTCTATCAAAAGGATCCGCGCATCGAGGTGTCGAGCGCGATCTGTGTCGCGTACACGACCGCGCCGATTCAGCCAGGCAAGTGTGAGATCGTGAGCTGCGCGTGGCCGAGTCCTCCGCAAGGAACGGTGGATCTGTGGTTCCGAGCCAACGATGACGGCAAAGGTGCGCGTCCGCAGCCGCAGTGCAAAAACAGCAACGACCTGGCGTACATGCCAGGATCGCGCTGCTCACAAGGTCCGGGTTAGTACATGTTGGCGCCGGGAGGCGTCTGACCGTTGCCAGCGGGCGGAGTGCCAGTCGGAGGCTTCGCCGGAGCAGGCTGCGCGGCGGCAGCGGCGGCTTCCCAGGCTTTCTTGGCTTCATCGACGATCGATTCCGGCTGGATTTCGCCCGCGATGATGCGACGGATGGTCGGGAAGAAGTCGGCAGCGGTCTTCACCGTCAAGCGGAACATCGCCTGGACTTCATTTGGACGCACCGAGCCGCGCGGATAAATCGGCAGATACAGACGATACGCAACCAGGCCGTGCTGGTGGTTGAGGTCAAAGCCCGGAATCGCCAGCGCGTGGTTTAGGCGCGTCACTGCATCGCTTACGATCAGCAGCTTGTCGGCGGGCACTTCGATCGGGAGCGCCTGGATAAACTGCACCACACCATCGGAGTCCTGCCACCGCATGAGCAGCACGCTGTCCAGCTCGCCACGCTGGGTCGGAATCTGCACCGTCTGTTCTGCCAGGTCGGTCTTGTGAAGCACTCCGTCCTTTTCCAGCAGCTTGACGAGGTCGGCGAAGTTGCCAATCGAGTTCGGATCAATGGCCATGTGAAGACTCTCCTTACGGATGTTTGCGTGAAGGACGTTGGGCGCCTAGTCGGAGGGCACTGTCTGAGAACGGCTCTCTGTATGGCATGCCCTCTGCCGTAAGCGCGAAACCGCGCACCGACATTTTATTAGGTTTTGGGGAAATTGGGAACGGTCGCCGGACATTACCAGCCGGACAGCAGACTCTTGGCTTTGCCTGCGATGGCGCCACCGACGGACTTTGCTCCATCCCATGCTGCGCCTGCGACGTTGCTGGCGGTGGAAGCGATGCCTTTGCCGGCTTCTCCGATGCCACCGACAATCGACTTGCCCGCGTTCCAGGCTCCCTTACCAACGGCAGCCGCGCCCGATCCGATGCCGCTGAGCACCGAGCCCGCTGCGTTTGCGCCACCACTGAGAAGCCCGCTCGCGCCGGACCACAGACCTTTGCCAATGCCGCCCAGGCCGCTCAGGTTGCCGTGGAGCAGATCGCTCGCTCCGCCGAGAAGCTCGCCGCCGCCCTTCTTCATTCCGTTCCACGCGGTGGAGCCTGCGTCTGCGATGCCTCCGAGCGTGTTCTTGGCAGCCGTTCCCAGGCCCTTGCCGGTGTCGCCGATTGCGCTGCCGACGCCGCCGATTGCGTGTGACACGCCGTTGGCGATGCCTTGTCCCGCGTCGCTGTTGATGAGTGCCTGGGCGCCCGCAATGCCCAGGTGTCCAAGTCCTTTGGCAATGCCCATCGGCGCTTTGAGCACGCCGCCGATGAGGTCACCTGCGCCACCGACGAGACCTTTGCCCGCGTCCCACAAGCCAGTGCCGAGCCCTTTGGCGCCTTCCCACAGTCCCGAGGCCACGCCGCCGACCGCTTGACCGGCTCCCGACACCAGGCCGCTGGCACCGTCCCACATGCCTTTGCCGATGCCACCGAGTCCGCCCAGGATGTTGCCCGACATCATCTGCTTGAAGCCGCCGGCCATCTCGGAGCCGCCCTTTTTGGCTCCGTCCCAGGCCGTGCTCATGCCGCCCGTGATGCCGTTCATCGCGTTCATGAAGCCGTTCTTGAGGCCCGCGCCGATTTCCTTGGCTCCCGTCAGGACACCGCCGACGCCTTTTTCCAGGCCCGACACCAGTCCTTCGAGCGGACCCAGCGCACCGACACCGATCAGCTGACGAAGACCTTCAAAGAAGTGACGATCGCCCTGGACGTCTTTGTCGTGCTTGGTGACGCTGTCTCGCGTTCCAAGCGGATTCGACCCGTCGCCGATGTACGAGTTGTCACCCGGATTGTGCAGCAGGTTCGCCGTGTGCGAGCCGCCGATTGCTCCCACTCCGCCTGCGCCGGCAACGTGATGCTCGAAGAAGTTACCGTCGAGCTTCTGTTCTCCCGCACGATGAACCACGTCGCTGGAGACGTAGTGGTGATTGACCCGAACGTCGTTGTTCTTGTTGGCGTTGAACTTGGCCGCGTCGGTGTAGTCCACGCCCGGTGCTTGGAACGTCGTGACCGCACCGATGTCTTTGGCGTGCTCTGCAGCGGCTTTTTGGGCCAGCGCTCCACCGAGGCTGTGACCCGTGACTTCCAGTCGCTGACCGGGCGCCACCTTCATCAGCGCATCGATCTCTTTGCGCGACGCATCGTACTGTCGCTTGCCGATCGTCGAGTCGGTGAGGTCCGTTCGCCAGTCGACAAAGTTTTCGTTGAACTCGCTGCCTCGGAACGCGACGACGGGTGCCGAGCCGGACTTTGGATCGAGCGGCTCGAAGCGAACGGCGTACATACCCGACTCGGTGTTACCGAGCGCGCCGTTGCCACGCACTTCACCGCCGACCTTGTAGCCCCACTGCTCCAGGAACTTGCGATCCGCGTCGCTGTAGCCGTCTTTTTCTTTGCCCTTTTCGTTGCCGTTGATGCTCGGGTCTTTGTAGCTGAGCTTGGCAACGGCTTCGTGGAAGTACTGCTGCGCGTACTCCTCGGGCGAGGTCGTCATGCCTGGTCGCCAGCCGTACTTTTCCGGGTTGGCCATGACCTGCTCACGGCTGCCCATCGTCGGCTCTTTGCTGGCTGCTTCCTTGATCGCCGCGCTCGCCTCTTTGGCTGCGGGCTGCTCTTGGCTGGCCTTGCCGATCTCTTTGTCTTCAGTCTGCTGGCCGCCGCCACCGTCGCTGTAGCCGTCCTCCATGGTACCGAAGCCACCAAAGCCGCCGGTCGTGAACGGGTTGAAACCAATGGCGCTCGGAGACGTAAAGCCGGATTCGCCGGACATCGGACACCCCCAAAAAAGTATCGTTTCTTACGTTAATATTCGGGGAGTCAGGCAGAGAAGTTGCTTACGGCGCCAGACGGGGCACGCTCCACACCGGTTCAACCAGCGGACTGGGCTGCGTGTTCACTCGCCGCTTGCGCTCGGGTCACTGAGCTTGCGAAAAAGGACTTCAACTGGCGCACAGAGCGATGTCAGCAGACACAACGGATAACCGGCCCCGGCTGGCGATGGTCATCGAGGGCAGTCGCTCGCACGCGGATCATCGCGCACTGACCGCGCTTGCACGCACAGCGACGGAGCTAGGCTGCGCCGTTGAGCTGCTGCATCACGGTCTGGGACGGCTGTCGCGGTTTCGGCTCCGACAGAAGCTGCGGGCCTTTGCGCCTGATCTGTTTGTGGTCAGCGGGGCCGCGTCGCTTGCAGAGGTCAGGCCGCTGGCGACGCTGCGCGGGACGCCGATCGTTGCGTGTTACTGGCCGCACGGTGTGGTTCACAACCCGCACTCGCCGTCATCGCACGCGTCGCAGAAGCTGGTGTTGCCGTCGCACGCGATCATTGGAACGGACGCGCAGCGCCAAGCGCTGGAGACGATGTGTGCCGGGCAGCCCGCTTTTTTGTCGTCGCGCGTTCATCTGGTTGCAGCATCGTCTGACGACGAGCCTCCTTCTTCGCAGCAGCTTCACGCACTGTGTGAGCTTCTGACCGAGCTGTGTGGCGAGCGCGCGCATCGTTCGATTGGACACGGTCTGCTCAAAGCGTCGGCGGCGCGGGTGCTGACAGCGCTGTCGCGGCCTCGTTCGCTGTCGCTGGCTTATCACCAAGTTTCGTCTGAGCTGCGCGGTGTCGACCTGAACTTGGTGGTGTCCGCCTCGACGTTTGAGCGGCAGATCCGGCTGCTGCTGTCGCGAGGCTATCGACCGATGACGCAGGCTGCACAGGCCAAAGAGCTGCTATCGGGCGCACCATCCGACAGCCCGAGCCTGGCGGTGAGCTTTGACGACGGATATCTCGATACGCTGACGGTGGCGGCGCCGATCCTGAAGTCGCTCGGTGTGCCGTTTACCGTCTATTTCATCAGCGACATCTTGGCCCAAAAGTCGTCGCTGCCTTGGTATGAGCTGGTTCAGCACGCGCTGGCTGCGACGGAAACGTCCGCTCGAGCGCTGGCAGTGCTTCGCTCGGAGCCGTCGCTGGCCAGCTTGAGCGGTGCGCGTGTTCCCAGCTTTCGACTGATTCCGACGGTGCTGATGATCTTGAAGCGCTTGTCAGACGCTGAGCGACGAGAGCTGTGTGCGCGCTTGTGGGAATCGGTGGGCGCAGATGTGATGGCTCGTCCGCTGACGCCAAGATATCTGGACAGCGACGGGGCCAAGCAGCTGTTGACGTTCGGTGCGGAGATCTCGTCGCACACCTGTCAGCATCCGATTTTGACGCGAACCACCGACGAAGAACTTCATCACGAGCTGTCCGCGAGTCGGCAGTTTATCGTCGATTTGGCTGGCCAGTGTCCGGGGCTCGCATATCCAAACGGAGACAGCGACGGACGTGTCGAGGCTGCAGCACAAGCAGCGGGCTATGACTATGCGGTGCGAATTGCGCCCGAAGCGGGACCGGCGAAGCCTTATCGACTCGGTCGTCAGATGATCTCGGAGCTTTCGGGCTTGGGAATCGGCGGCAGCTTCAGCGAACAGGTCTTTTTGGCGAAGCTGCTGAGAGGGTAGGGCGCTTAGTAGCGGACGCGCAGCTCGGGGTTTACGTCGACGCCCGAGACTCCGCCTGGAGACGTTCCGACGCCGCTCGACATGCTGCCCGACAGACCGCGATATTCGTGCGACTGCTCGCTGATCTCACCGGCAGCCTGACCGATCGACGGTAGACCCGCATCCGCCGCTTGTTCCACTTTGGGCTCGGGTTTGTCCGCTTCGGCTTCGCGACCCGGCGCAGGCACCACCAGCACCGGAATCGGGCTGCGCTTGGTGAGCTGCATCGACACACTGCCAATCAGCAGCCGCAGCATCGCTCCGCGACCATGGCTTCCGACGACCACGAGATCGGGCTTTAGCTCTTTGATGAGCTTTAGCATCGTGTCTACCGCCTGACCCGAGCGCAGGTGCAGCTCGACATCGACCTTGCCGCCGATCATCGCGCGCATCCGCTCTAGACGCGTCCGCGCCTCTTTGACCTCGGTCAGCTCAGGCGGAAGGTTCATGCCCAGATCCGTCGGGATCTCGATGTCACCGGGCACAATGTGCGCGAGATGCAGCACCGCGCTGGTTCGTTCGGCCAGCGCCAGCGCGTGGTACATCGCCACCGCCGAGGTATCGCTAAAGTCGACGCCGACCAGGATATTCATCTTGCCGGAACTCATGCCATGCCTCCTAGAAGTGCAACTGCTAGCAACAAGGTACTCCGTTTGCCTTGTCGCTCGGAAGAAACTTGGTCCATCGTCTGAGCCCGCATCACAACAGCCCGCGTAGCACGATCGAAGCGGCTGTGAAGTAGATGACCAGACCACTTACGTCGACCAGCGTCGCCACAAACGGGGCCGAAGCCGCCGCTGGATCAAGCCCCAGTCGTCGCAGCAAAAACGGCAGCATCGATCCAACCAGCGTTCCAAACATCACCACGCCGACCAAGCTGATCGAAACCACCACCGCGACTTGGACAAAGTGTGGTCCGTAGACAGCCACTCGAGACGGCCACAGCACAATCCGCAAAAATCCGACGATCCCGAGGATCGATCCGAGCACGATGCCGGACAGGATC
>WBZP01006113.1_pt1 | contig 12025 bp, 6 predicted proteins | sample 5204301 | NCBI WGS metagenome assembly WBZP01 (sample SAMN12412401, study PRJNA552823) | activated sludge metagenome | isolation source: activated sludge from nitrification reactor of wastewater treatment plant... | place: USA: Pennsylvania | collected 2017
GACTTGAAAATTGAATATTGAATATTGAATATTCTTTCATTCCTTTTTCTCTAATTTTAGGATATGCGTGAGGGCATGTTCATCAAAAAAAATGTTGACCGCTGGAACCGTTACCAGCATGAGCAGGCAACGGATCCGGATGCGCTGGCCGACCGGTTTACCCAACTGGTGGATGATCTTTCCTATGCGCAAACCTTTTATCCCCGCAGCCAGGTTACACGCTGGCTCAATGGGATCGCCTCGGGCATCTACCTGAAAATATACCGCAACCGGGGCGATAAATACCGGCATTTTTTCCGGTTCTGGAGTTTCAGTTTACCGTATCTCTTTCGTCGCTACCACCGCGTATTCCTGTTCACCCTCGTGCTCTTCGCCGTTTTTACCGCAATCGGCGCTTTCAGCGCGGCCCAGGATGAGGATTTTATCCGGGGTATCCTGGGCGATGAATACCTGGATACCACCCATCGCAACATTGAAACGGGCGATCCGTTCGGTATTTATAAAGATGACAGCCCGTTTGCATCCTTCGTTTTCATTGCCATACACAATACCTCCATCGCATTCACCATGGCCATCGGCGGGCTTACCCTGGGATGGATCACCTTTACCTACCTCCTGCAGAACGGCCTGATGCTGGGCAGTTTTCATTACCTGTTTTTTGAAAAGGGACTTGGTACGGAATCCCTGATGGTGGTGTGGATTCATGGCACGATTGAAATCACTTCACTCATACTGGCCGCAACCGCCGGTTTCATCATCGCCCGCGGTATCCTGTTTCCCGGCACGCATACCCGCCTCCGTTCTCTGCGGATCAGCACCGGGGATGCCCTCCGGATCATGGTAGCCCTGGTTCCCCTGTTTATCCTGGCATCCCTGCTGGAAAATTATGTGACCTACCTGGTGGGGTCCGCTGCCATTCAACAACAGCATCATCCCGTGCAGTTCTGGATCAACCTGGCTATCCTGCTGTTATCAGTAGCCGGTCTCTGCTGGTATTTTATCGTGTTACCGATACTGCTTCATCGTAAATACCCTTCAACCCGCTCCTGATGCGTACACTCTTGCTTCTCGGCTGGTTGCTGGCCTGCTCCGTGACAATGACGGCGCAGGATGTAACGGAAGATACCGTTACCGCTAACGGCCATGAGCCTGAAACGCAGCCGGTTTCTCTTCAATGGGAACGAAACGGTTCCTCCATTCCGGCAGATACCATAGGTGCGATGAAGGAGGTAAAAGAACTGGGGTACCTGCAGCATTTCGACAGTGTACTCAAAGCGGTGAAGTCGGAGCAGGTTGCGCTTAACAACCGGCCCTTAGCCAGGGAGGAGCCTTCCTGGCTGGAAAGATTTTTTGCAGCGAAGGCGACCATGTACTTTTTCTGGGTGCTGGCTTTCTTCTTTATAGGCTTTATCCTGTACCGGTTGTTTATTGCTGGTTTGTTCCGGCGGAACCCGCGCCTGGGTTCCCTGCCGGCAGAGGATTTGCCCGAAGGCATGGAGACGGAGCAGGACTGGCAACGGCTGGCACAATCCGCTGCCACAGCAGGTGAATACCGGATGGCCACCCGCTACCTTTACCTGCATACCCTCCAGCAGCTGAACGAACGCGGGCGCATCCGCCTCACCGCAGACAAAACCAATGCCCGCTATCTCACCGAATTAGCGGATACCCCTTACCGTGATCCGGCCGCCGCATTGTTCCGGTACTACGAGTACAGCTGGTACGGCGGCTTTACCACCGATGCATTGATTTTTAATAAAGTAAAATCACTGATGCAGCAAATCCTGCAGGAAAAATGAAAGCACGGTTATCTGTATACCTGTCCTGCGCGCTGCTGCTATTTTTCGCAGCCTGTACCCGTCAGAAGGGGCTTCCTTCCCTTGATGAAAGCTTCGACCGTACGGGGAATGATCCATTTGCAGCCCGGGTTGCCTGGAATAACCTGGGCCGGCTTTTTTACCATAATGAACAAACGGTACAGCGCACTCCCTTTGAAAGAGCACTGCGGCAGAACAGGGATTCCGGCTCCGTACTCTTAAGTGTCAGCCGCTCCCTGTACCTTAGTAAGGGGGATGTGGAAGCGTTGCTGGATTTTTTATACCGGGGCAACCATGCATTGATCGCTGCAGGGTATTTTGATTCCTCCCTGCTGCGGGCATTTTCAGTGGAGCGGCCGGATGAATCCCGGATGATGGGTGACTGGTGGGAAAACCTGCAGGTTACTTCGGTTCGGCTGCACCCGCCACATTACGAAGACAGCGCTGAGTACAGTTATTATTACCTGCCTTTTATCCGGCATTTTACCCATACAGACAATCCCCGTATCACTGTGCTGGGCACCAACCGCAGCGGATATGCGAATTTCATCCGGGTAACCTATGGCCAGGGAACCTGTTACCTGCATTGCGAACCGAGGGTGTTTTCCAACTATTTTCTGCTGCAGGGCAATAACCAGCGCTACCTGCAGGAACTGGTGGCCTACCTGCCCGCCATGCCGGAACATGTATACTGGAATGAGTATTACAACCGCCGTAACCGTCCGCCCAAAGAAGAGAGCGGCAGCGGATTGTCGGTTTTGTTCCGGTATCCTGCCATGGCCGCGGCAGCCTGGCTGGCCATCCTGGCCGGGGGCCTCTACCTGCTCTTTGGCAGCAAACGGCGCCGGCGCATTATACCGGAGCAACCCGTCAACCGGAACAGCACCGTGGAGTTTGTGGATACCATCAGCAGCCTGTATCTTCAGCAGCCCGATAACAGGGCGATGGCGGACAAAATGATCAGCCATTTTTTTGAACATATCCGGCACCGTTATCACCTGCAGCCGCAGGGCGCCGGTCCGGAATTTGTTGCCACACTCAGCCATAAAGCCGGCATACCGGAAGCGGAAACGGCAGCGCTCTGGGAGCAGATCCGGCAGGCCAGGATGGCAACGACCTTCAGCGATCAGCAGTTGCTGCAGCTGAACCGCTACCTTGAACAATTTTATAAAAACAACGCATAATGGAAGATCCTTTTTTTCATCAACGCACCGGTCCTGAAGCCATCCGGCAGGGCATGGAAGCCATCCGGCAGGAAGTGGGCAAAGTAATTGTGGGGCAGGACCGCATGATCGAACAGATCCTCATCGGGCTGCTGTGCGACGGGCATCTCCTCATTGAGGGCGTACCCGGCGTGGCCAAAACCCTCACGGCCAAACTCATGGCCAGGGTGGTGGACGCTGATTTTTCGCGCATCCAGTTTACCCCTGACCTGATGCCCAGTGATGTGGTGGGTACCTCCGTATTCAACACCAAATCGGGAGAGTTCCAGTTCAGACCGGGGCCGGTGTTCAGCAACATCATACTGATTGACGAAATCAACCGCGCACCTGCCAAAACACAGGCCGCCTTGTTTGAAGTAATGGAGGAAAGGCAGGTAACCGTGGATGGGATCACTCATCCCATGCGCAGTCCCTTCCTGATCATGGCCACCCAGAATCCGATTGAGCAGGAAGGAACCTACCGGCTCCCTGAAGCGCAGCTCGACCGTTTCCTGTTTAAAATTGATGTGCAGTATCCCACGCTGGAAGAGGAAATCCGCATCCTCGAATCACAGCAGGGCAGGAGCCAGGGACAGCTGGCTGCATCTGTACAAACAGTACTCACGGCCGCCCAGCTGCATCAGTACCGGGAGGAACTGCAGGCTATCCGGGTGGATCCGAAACTGCTGGGGTATATTGCAAGTATCGTACAGGAAACCCGCCGGAATTCCGCGCTCTACCTGGGCGCCTCTCCCCGGGCCTCCCTGAGCCTGCTCAATGCTTCCAGGGCCCTTGCCGCACTGCGCGGACGCGATTTCCTCACCCCGGAAGATATACGGGAAATGGCCGGCCCCGTACTGCGGCACCGCGTAATCCTGACGCCGGAAAAAGAAATGGAAGGACTCAGCGCCGATGAATTGATAGAACAACTGCTTCGTTCGGTGGAAATACCCCGGTAATCCATGGAGAAAGGGACCCATTATATCAAAGACCTTTATATTCCTAACCGGCTGTATGCCGGCATCGGCTTTTGTGCCCTGCTGTATGTGGCGGCCTTTCTCTATCCTCCCTTGTACATGCCGGCAGGAATACTCACGGGAACATTGGGCCTGCTAACTGCGGCGGATTACATTTTCCTCTTCCGCGTGGGCCCCGCACCGTCGGCAAAGAGAACGGTGGCTGAACGGCTCAGTAACGGTGACGATAACACGATTACCCTGCGCATCCGGAACCGGAAGCCTTTCGCCATCCGGCTTACCATCATCGATGAATTGCCGTTTCAGTTTCAACGGCGGCACTGGGAAATGTACGCCTCTCTTGGCCCAATGGAAAAAAAAGAACTTCAATATATCCTGCACCCGGTTGAGCGGGGGGAATATCACTTCGGGGATATCCTGCTCTATATGCGGTCGGGACTGGGGCTGATTGAAAGGCGCTGCACCGCATCCGCGGAACAAATGGTGCCGGTGTATCCATCCTACCTGCAACTGCGTAAGTATGAACTGCTGTCGCAAACCACGATCCAGCCCGAACAGGGCAGCCGGCGCATGCGGCGGATCGGTCATAGTATGGAATTTGAACAGATCCGGGAATATGTACAGGGCGATGATATCCGTACCCTCAACTGGAAAGCTACCGCCCGCCGAGCTCACCCGATGGTAAACACCTACAGCGATGAACGGAGTCAGCAGGTGTACTGCGTAATTGACCGGGGTCGGCTGATGAAAATGCCATTCGGCGGACTCAGCCTGCTGGACTATGCCATCAACAGCACATTGGTGCTCAGCAGCGTTTGCCTGCGCCGGCAGGACCGTGTCGGGCTGATCAGTTTCGACAGTACTATGGGTGATATCCTCCCTGCCGACCGGAGGCCGCTGCAGCAATCACTCATCGCGCAGCGTTTGTATAACCAGCAGACACAATTCCAGGAAAGCGATTTTGAAATGCTCTACCAGCAGGTACGCGCCCGCATCCGTCAGCGGAGCCTGCTGATACTGTTTACCAATTTTGAAACACTGCAGGGTATGAGAAGACAGCTGCCATCTCTCCGGGGACTGGCCAGGTATCATTTACTGCTGGTCATTTTTTTCGAGAACACCGGGCTCACTGCCCTCGCCACAGAGCCGGCACATAAGATCGAAGAAGTGTACCGTAAAACCATCGCGGAAAAACTGGCCCTGGAAAAACGCCGGATCGTAAAGGAACTGAACCAGCAGGGCATTCTTTCCATCCTCACGGCGCCGGAAAACCTCACGGTCAATGCCATCAACAAGTACCTGGAACTGAAGGCGAGGCAGGCGGGGTAGGAAGGAAGGTTTAAAGTTTAAGGTTCAAGGTTCAAGGTTTAAGGTTTAAAGTTTTATTTCCGGATGATGCATAGGTTGACCCATAGTCTGAAGGTGACGGATCATGTTTAATGATAAAATAGAAGGGAAGGGTTTACCGGTATAATGGGATGTATACAATTCCATTTGCCCGGATGATTACCATTTTACAAAATCAGTCCATCATTATTTGTACAGAACGGGTGCTTCCGTTGGCGGCAACCAGTTCCAGCCGGGCCATTCCTTTATATTGCCGCAAGCCGGTGGACAATGTCTGCAGACCTTCCGTACCATTGTGCATTATACGGCCGCTGTATAACACCTGGCCATTGTTGCTGTATAAGGTTGCCTGCAATGGTCCTGCCTCCCAGCCGGGAATCGACAAACCGATCATTCCGTTCTGCACAGGATTGGGAACAACGGTTACGGGTACCGCTTCTTCATCGGGCAGCCATTTCTTTTTGGCGCGGCGGAAAATGATATAAAACCGGTTGTTTGCAGCAGAAGCGGGATCATCCGTAATACTGAACCGGTATTCAACAGGATGGCTGGTACTCAGGGGTGTGAGTGTACGCATATACCGGTCTTCCAGCCAGGGAACCAATTTATCATCCAGTTGTTCAGGCCGGAAGCGGAACGTATACGTGCTGTTATTCAGCCGCTGGATATCCAGGTGTATCGTGTCGCGTTCCTGCAAATTTTTTCTTCTTTCCACCGCATAACGTTGCTCATTACTCAGGATGGCAATTTCCTCCCGGGTATTAAAGGCAGACAGCTTCTGGGCATCCAGGTAATCATGATCATTGTCGTAATGCGGATTCCAGGTAATGGCGGCTCCGTCTGCCAGAAGCGTTTCCCCGTTTTTGATCACAGACATATCCACGTACAGCTTACGGATCAGCCCGAGGTTGCCGGAAGACGGCATCACCGGGCGGCTGGCAATCCCGATGCTGGTGCTGCTGAAACGTTTATCCGATTCATTGAAAACGATATTACCGCCATTGCCGATCACCACAAAAGCGCCGGAAGATTCAATAACACCCGGGGCAGATTCGTAGGTACTGGTGTTTCCGGTATAGGTGTACGTAGCGGGAATATTGCCATCACCGGAACAGGTAACGAATTTACCTACATTGAAAGAGCCCAGTTGTTTGGGATCCCAGAGGTAAATGGTTTTACTTCTGCCGGGCGTGTCGTTAAAACTGATATTATCCAGTTTAATCTGGGAGGCGTAGGGATTACCAACGGTCTGGTACCCGGAGGATACCAAGGGCACTGTAACCCTGCCCAAGTTAAGTTCACCCCGTGGATCAAGGGTGGTGGGTTTAGCGGCGATCGTGGTGGTACTTACCACAATGCTCCGGTCGCCACGGGCAAAAAGCATGTACACGCCACTGTTATCCGTAATTTTTACACTGTTGGTATTGGCGGGTACCATCCAGGAATTGGTACTGTTGGAATAATAATAGATCGAGGGATTGGCAGTAGAGCCATGATCGTATCCATCGGAGGCATTCCACACATTGTTACGGGTGATATGCGTGCCATATCCCGGCCGTGGGTCATAAGCGCCCGGGTTCAGCCGGTCGGGGTTGGAGGCACCTGCCTGCCAGGCCGCATTGATGGTGGGCGCGTTGATACTGCGGAAAGGAGCGGTAAGCAGCCGCCAGCGACGTGCATCGGAACTGAGGCCCATGGGCAGATATCGTTCCACCGCCACTTTTCCGATGATAGTTGCGAGCGGATTACCGCTGCCATCGGTGGGCACAATGGCCTGCCGGGCAGTACCCAATGCATCTGAACGAAGGATCAGGTTATCATTCGTAGTGAGTACAGCACCGCTGCCCAGGCTGTCGCGGCCGGGGTTGCTGCCGGCGGTAATGCCCAGCTCAGTACCCAGATTGGCGGTTGCATTGGCGGTGAGGGTGAAGTCTTTCAGGATACGTGCACCGGCAAAGAAATTCAGCGTACCCGCTGTATCCGTAATGGTAAGATTGGATAATGCTGATCCGCCGATGGTGCCGGTACCGGGAGCAGGATAGGAAACAGCATCGTTGATCGTGAGGGTGTTCGCGGCAATATAAAAAACGCCCTGCAGCAGCTTAAACCGGTATGCATTTGCATTGCTGGCCAGCGTTACACCGGATCCGGTATGGTTGGTAACAAAGTCCACATTCCCGCTGATGGTACTGAAACGGGCCTGCTGCGCGCTGTTGCCGGTAAAATGAATTTCCGCAATAGAAGGGTTGGCCGGATTATCTTTCTTCGACTCAAGGGTGGAAGCACTCAGTGTTGGATGCATTTCAACATTTCCCTTTACAAACAGTCGACCAACAATGTTGTTGGTACCTCCCGGATTGTTGATGATCTGGAAGATGGTATTGGATTCCAGGGAATCGGTGACATAAAAAGTATTGTTCACTGTTAGCGAACGTTGTTCACCACCGGCATCTGTGTTGTAGGTAACAGCGGCGATTCCACCATACTGGAAGTAATTTCCGCAAGTAAAGTCGCGTTGCCCACCGGATGAACTGATCTGCAGAATCTTTCCATTTGTGCGGCGTACAATAAAACTATCGGTAATGATCATGGAAGGTGCTGTGTTGGAAGAATTGGCACCCAGCACAAAATGGGTAACGGTCATGCCTGCACAATCCCATATAAACTTACTGAAGGTTTGCCGGTGGCCTGAGAAACTGCCTGCACTGGTGATTCCACTTACCAGGCAGGTACTGTTGGTATTCCAGGTGGCGGTGGGGATGGTACCACCATTTACGGCATGGTTATATATGCCACCTCCGTTGACTACCAGGCGGGCGGCAGCGGTACTGGTAAGGGTACCACTGCAGTTGATGCGCCCGTTCACTGTAGAAAGTGCACCGCTGCTGTTGGTATTGAAACTGGTTCCACTGTTGATGGTCAGGGTACCGCTCACAAGAGCAGAAGCATTGCTGTTCAGCAGAATGCTTACTGCAGAACCTGAAGTGAGTGAATTGCCGGCAGTAATGATGAGATCGGTATTGGCAGCTCCGTTATTATCTGTGAAACTGATAGTAACAGGGGTGGATGACTGCAAAGTAACGTTTCCGTTATTGACAGACAGTTTCGCAATGGTTTCTGTGGGAACAGAAGTAACAGTAACGTTACCCGCGGTGTTAAATATCAGAACATCAGTGGTAGCAGGTGTGGTGCGGTTGGGTGTCCAGTTGGCCGCGATGGTCCATGCACCTGTGGCGCCCCCGTTCCAGGTATACTCACCGGTGGCAGTATAGGTTGCACTGATGGTAGTATAGGCAGAATAAGAGTGAGTAGCGTTGTAATTAGCGGCGTCCACTACCGTTAGTATCAGTACATAATAGGTAAACCCGGCTGCAAGCCCTGTAACAGTGGCACTGGTTCCGTCTCCGCTGTATACGCAGCGCGCATTGGCATCCCACTGGTAAGCGGTTCCCAGCCCGAAACCACTGTTGGCAGAATATCCTGCGGGGTTGATCGTGGGTGTATTGACCGTGATGGGACTGGCACTTACAAACACCAGGGTACTGTGATTGCTGGTATTGTATCCGGTGGCAGCCACCCAGTTGATACTGCCCGTTCCCCCGGTGATGTCAAAAGCAGGGGATGTAACGGCATTGGGCAGGGTAGCGGCGTTGAGAGAGGGGCCTCCTGCTTTAAAATCGATACAACTGGCACTGTTGGTATAACTGCTGAGCCGGAAATAATACATCGTGCCGGGGGCATATCCGCTGAATGCGCTGTATGCGGTACCGCCTGTTTTAACATTGGCACTTCCGGAGCCGATATTCAGCTGATCAGCCGGGTCGGTAAAATCTGCCGGGTCTGCCGGTGTGGAAGCTGATGAAGCCTGCAACAGGTACCCCAGTGGTGCCGGCGATCCACCGGCTGCAGCCCAGGTAAGGGGGATATTGGAAGTAGTGATTGCACCGGTTGCAAAACTTCCTGCGTGGTTGGCAGGTTCCGCCACACTGTTCAGCGTGGTACCGTTACCGGTAGCACCGGCCGAATAGGTGTTGCTTCCATCCACCACATTAAAAAGCAGGAGATGGTAGGTTGTATTCGGACTCAACCCGGTGAGGGTAAGTCCGCTGTGATCACCCCCACTGCTGGTACCGCTGCCATTGTAGATACAATATGCGGCTGCATCATTTTGATACGCAGTACCACTGCCGAAAACAGTACCTGCCGTATATGCGGATGCTGCCAGGTTGGGTGTTCCTGCTGTAACCGCGCTTCCGGCTTTCAGAAAAGCAATCAGTGTATTGTTGGAGGGATCATAATTCAGCGGGCCCGTCCAGCTAAGTGTCAATTCACTGGTTATGCAGCCGGAAGGGGTAGTGAAAGTGATCCCTGTTGGGCTGGCAATGCCGGTAAAGCCGGCAATTACCTGCGGACTGGCGGAATAATTAAATGCTTTGTCCACCGCATAGATTCGGTAATAATAGGCAGTATTAGAGGACAGACCGGTATTACTGAAACTGGTGTTGGTGCCGATATACACAATGGTTCCGCTACCAATGCTGTTACCGGTGGAATAAATACCATTGGGGTTGGGGCTGGGCTGTCCTGCAGGATCTGCCGGATAGCGAACTACCATATACCCGCCGTTATCAATACCACCGGCCGGGGCAGTCCAGCTGAGATCAATACTGGATCCGCTGAACCCGGTGATCTGCGGATTGTCCACATCACCCGGAGGAGTGTTATCTGCCGCACTGCCGGGATACACCACAAAATCATCAAACAGATAACCAGGACTTGTACTAAAACTTCCACCTTGAGGGGAAAATCTTACTAAACCGTAACGCGGGGATGTTGCTACGCTGCCGGATGTGATGACAACAGTTGCTTTCGTCCAGTCGGTAGACGCAGCGCTTACACCCAAAACGCCGGTATTAATGGCTCCGCTGATATTGGTGGTACCGCCGGGACCAATCGCAACATTCAGTGATCTGGCAGAACCACTGTATCCCTTGAACCAGTAAAACTGCACAACATAACTGGTGCTGTTTTGAATGGCTGTTGAATTGGCACTGCGTGAAAAAAGCAGATTGCTGGCAGAGGTGGTTGTCCATTGCAAAGAACGGGTACCGGTTCTGACAGTATCGGATTCAATGGCAGGTACACTGTTTGTGGCATTATGTCCGCCCGTCCACACCACTAACTGATTCGAAGCAGCAATTGCAGTGAGTGATGTTTGGGCCACACCGGTTGTTTCAAAACCTCCATCCATTTCCGGAAATAATCCAATGACCTGCTGCGCACACAACGTTTGAAAACTGATACTAAAAAATAATACAGCCAGGCATTGATAAACTTTGCCCGGTGACCATATCCGGAAAAAAAACTGTACAAAAAAAGCGGCAAGCTTTTTCATGTGTATGGGTTAATGGGTGTTCAGGATGATGTCGGAACGCATCCTTACAAACATGTCAATACCGGAACCAGGGTCGTTCGCGGATAAAGGATTGACTTCAGTGGGTTATCACAGCATACCGGCATTACAAACGTACTGCTAATTTACCCCGTAATTCAGCGGTTACCGCCAGTTATACCCGGTGGAGCCGCTATTTATTTACGCAAACGTTACCAGTTCCAGTACGCAATCGATGCCGGAAATATTTTTTAAGGCAAAAGTACATCCAGTTGATATTTTCAACGGCTGATTGCTCTTTATGCGGGGATCATTCTGATAACGTTTGCGTAAAAAAACAAATTCAGGATAACTGCATCCTCCAATGTTAAGAGTTAATTTGTGTTACGATTGTTCCGGAAAAGATTAATTCCGTCTTACCCTTCCGCTTGCCGATAACAATTACGCATACACGAATTTTCTTCCAGGTTGGTTGCCTGCCATTTACCATTCCTTCCCTGAATGTTACCGGCGGATTGTTTGAAAATTCTGTAGAAGAATAACGTTTATTATCACAACAAAAATAATGTCATGACAAAAATTGCACTTGTTGAGATCCGCCTGATCAACGGCCTCTCGTCAGCAGCACTTCGTAACAGACTTGGTTTGATTACAAAGCCAATTGTTATGCTGCTGTTGATGCTGGGTATTCAGTTCGTTCTGAAGAACAATCTGTATGCGCAGATCAATATGACGTCATCACCAACTACTTATAGCCAGGATTTCAACACACTTAATCCCAGCAGCCCGGGTTCCAATGTCACCTGGACCAACAACAGCACGATTGCCGGCTGGTATACCAATCAAACATCTTACCGTACCTGGTCAACGGGAGATGCCGCTCCCACCAACCGTATCTGGGCCTGCGGTTCCGCTTCAGGTAATACAGACCGGGCTTTGGGATCTGTTATGACCAGCACTACAGTTAGAGCCTGGGGGGTTGCTTTTACCAATCAAACCGGAAGTACTATGGCCTCCCTGAACATTGAATTTGATGCGGAAAGGTATTTTATCGGGGGCACCGGCAGTAATTTTGTGGTTCAATATTCCAAAACATCCACCAATGTGGGGGATGCAACCAACAGTACCAGCTGGACTACAATAGCTACTATCACAACACCTGCCAATGATCTTGCCTATACCATCTCATCCCTGGATCTGGCTAACAATGCAACGGTGTATATCCGTTGGTTCTCTGCATATTCAGGGTCATCTTCAAATATTACACTCTGGGCAACAGATAATTTCTCT
>WBZP01006114.1_pt1 | contig 12025 bp, 13 predicted proteins | sample 5204301 | NCBI WGS metagenome assembly WBZP01 (sample SAMN12412401, study PRJNA552823) | activated sludge metagenome | isolation source: activated sludge from nitrification reactor of wastewater treatment plant... | place: USA: Pennsylvania | collected 2017
ATAAAGGACTAGCCGTTGTAGCGTCCTGAAAGCAGTCTTCCCAATCGCTGCAGCAGACCCACCTTCATCGGTGGGGCAGTGTTCTGTTTCTGGTTATCCTGCTGTGGACGGTGTCCGCTTCAAGACTTGGCAGCGAAGGGGTGAGCGACCGAGTTGCGCTGAGCGGTGGCTTCAGCAGCGGTCGGCTTGCCGGCGACGGCGCGGGCAAGAGCTTCCTTCGTGGCGCGGTAGTTGAAGTCCTGGATCTTGGCGTCGTCAGCAGCTTCCCAGTGGATGAACACGCCGACGCAGACGTAGAGGTCGTCAGCTTCAGCAGCCGGGATCACGCCTTCAGCAACCGAGTCCTGAATGGCCTTGGCAACGCCATACTGGGCGGGTCCGAACATCTGGACAGCCTGGCGGGCGTCCTTGATGGTGACCTTGTTATAGAGGATCGTCGAGGGCTTGCAGGCCAGGTTCGGAGCGATGACGGCGAGGAGCGACGTGAAGCCATCCTTGTTGTTCGTCAGCGAGTTGCAGAACGCGGTCTCAGCAGCCGAACCGCGCGGTCCGACGATGAGATCGATGTGAGCGACTTCGTTGCCGTCACCGACGAGCGACTCGCCGATCATGACTTTATTGATCTTGGCCATTAGGGGGGTTCCTCCCACGAATTGAACATTAACGAGCACCAACGCTCCCCCGTCGAAACCGCGGGACTTCGCTGTACTGCTCAGGCGGTTAATATCCGCGGGGTCCGTCCGGGTGCTTGCCGGCAATTTGAACCGCAGATCTTGTCCGTGTGCCTTGCGGACACGCGTGCTGTATTAGCCCCACCTTGCCGCCAGAGACAAGTACTTAAGTAGGGTGATCTGACGGCGATCCGGAGGCGGCCCTTCGCGACAGCAGCTCGGTAAACAGCGTGGTTACGACGAAGTCTGCCGTTGTCCCCGGATTGAGGCCTCGTTCCTTCAAGGATGCGTCGAATTTTAGCAGCTGTCCAAAGGCGTTAGATGCAACGATCGGGCTCCAAAGCGGCCTTAGTTCCTGCGCTTCCTCCTGGACCAAGCGGGCCATGTCCGGCCCCCATTTGCGCAGGATGTGGCTGTCGGCAAATTCCGCCAGCAGGGCCATGTGCAGTGCCGTCACCGCCAGATCCGCGCGCTCGCCCGTGGCCCGGGCGTCGCGAAGGACGGGAAGCGCGAAGTCGAACACGTCGCTATAGGCGGTGACGTATGCGTTAGCGATGCGGTCGCGGTCCTTGGCGAGGTCCATGGCTTCGATGAGGGTGAAGCGCGGGGCGGCAGGGCCGGCGTCGATGCTGACGTCGCCCTTGTCGACCTTGCCCAGACCAGCAGGATTGGCGAGCCGGATCGCGGCAAAAGCGTCTTCCGCGTCTTGATAGTCGAGTTTCGAGAGCAGGATGGCGAGGCAACGTCTGAGCCCCATGCCGACTGAGGTTTCGGCTGCGGCCTTGGCGAGAGGCGCGCACAACAGAATGATGCCGAGATTGGTGTTGACGCCGGTCGCCGCGAAGCTTGCCTGTGTCGCGTGCAGGATGCGCTTGCCGATGCTCAAGCCAGGATCGGCGATGACGGGCGCTGCCGCTTCCGCCGCGCGCTCGAAGTCGGCGACCTGCATGCGGTGGCCCGCCGCATAGATGTGGACGTTGCCAGGTTTCAGGGCATGCAACTCAGCATGGCAGGCGGCGCGGAAGGCCGTGGCGATGCCGTCACTGGTGCGGTCGGCGCTCAACGGGCGGCGCGCTCGCTGGCGCGATGAGCGAGCACGGTTTTCAGGAAATCCTCGGCAATCGCAAAGGCGATGTTGACGTCTGCCACGCCTTGCAGACCGCGCCAGGCCGGATTGGAATTGACCTCCAGCACCTGGAGCTGGCCCGATGCCGTGCGGATCAGGTCAATGCCCGCATAGTCGGCGTCGATGGCGCGCATGGCGGCCATGGAAACCTCTGCCATTTCCACGTCGGGTTTGTGCGTGCGGGCGGCAGCACCTTGATGAATGTTTGTCACCCAGGTTTTGCCGCGCCGGGTCATGGCGGCAACGATGCGGTGCCTTGTGGCGAGCACGCGCCAATCCTCAAACACGTCATCCTTGGGCGCCACGAAATCCTGCATGTAATAGATATGATCGACGCTCTCGCCGGCCGGCAGTTCCGCCTGGGTCGAGATCTGGCCGATGCCCTTTCCCTGGCTGCCGAACAGTGGCTTCATCACCAGCGGCCGCGCCAGGGCTGCGGTATACTCACGGGCATGGGCTTCGGTTTCGCAGACACGGGTGCGCGGCGTCGGGATGCCGGCTTTGTGCAGCAGAAACGTGGTTTGCGATTTGTCCACGCAGCGCTCGATGACGCGGGCGTCGTTCCAGACGCGGACGCCACTTTCGCGCAGCGCATGTAAGAGGCCCAGGCGGAACGTGATCTGTTCCAGAGTGCCGGCCGAAATCGAGCGCACGAATACGCCGTCCGGCAATTCACCCTTGAAGCCCGGAATATCGACACCCGATTGCAGCGCGGTATCGAACGCGCAATGCGGCAGCGATGACACCGTCACGCGTGCGCCCATCTCCTCGAGCGAGCGCACGATACGCCGCGCGTGCCACTCGCCCCGGCCTTCCTCGATCAACAGCGCAAGATGAAGACCGCGGCCGTTGGGACGCACGTGGCTTCCTTCTCCCATAGGGAGAAGGTGCCCCGAAGGGGCGGATGAGGGGCTTTGTCTGACTCCCATTGGCGTTAAGTCGCTCATACCGGTTGGACCCAAGTCCCTCACCTGTCCCTTCGGGACATCCTCTCCCGTTCCGGGAGAGGAAAAACTATCGCAAGCATGGCACCCCCTCCCGACAAGGGGGGAAGGGAGCTTTGATCAAGCAAAGCTCGCATCGACGATCTCGGGGGCGATTTTTCCGGCGTGGAAGGATTTGCCGGTCTCGACGTTCGAAACCGTCACTTCGGCTGGCGAGAACAGCATGGCGTCGATTTTATAGAAGTCGCCCTGAACCTCAGCGAAGATATCGGCAAACGGCTTGCCGTAAGCCGTCGACGATGAGGACGGCAGTCCATCCGCAAGCTTTTTGGCGTCCGCGTCCGAACCCTTGACGAACAGGTGGATGCGTCCGCCGTAGATGATGGCGTCGTTGGTGCGGCCCATGGCCTTGACGAAATCCGGGAACGGCGGGGCGATGGGGCAGGTGCCGGTGCCATCGAGAATGTTGTTCAAATCAAAATGCAGCGCATGCGCCTTGTGGATCGCGACTTCGAGAACGCGGGCGGCGATCTGCACGGTGCCGGCGAGGCTCCACGTCGGCGCGAACAAGATGGTGAGGCCTGACGGCTTGATGCCGCACGCCTCCGCAACCTTTTTGACGACGGCGGTGGGCGGGGCCTTGTCGCCTTCGATGACGAGAGCGCCGGTCTGCGAATGATCGACGTAGCCCAGCTCCTTGTAGAGTTCTTCAACGCGCGAGAGCGCGCGGGCAGGGCCGGAGCCCAACGCAAAAAATCCGCTCGCTTCGTCGGTGATGGTCCACCCGGCATACTGCGAGCCGAGGCAGGCGACGACCGGGTTGGTCGAGGAGACGGCGACGCCGAGCGGCCAGCGCGCAACCGGTGAGGACTGCGTGAACTGCACGGTGCCAAGACCGCCCATGCACACTTCGCCCAGGAGCCGGCCGGCTTCGAGGCAGCCGAGGCTGGCGCCACCCATATCGATCAGCCGTTCGCCTTCTGACCCGGTCGAAACCTCTATGCGCAGTGCGTCGGCGTTGGCGGCAATCGCATCGGCGATTTTTCCGGCGCGGCCGTTGACGCTCGGGTGACCAGTTCTCTGCATGGGGCGATGTCCTCTCCACTTCATGTTTTGGATTGTTCGTATATCAGGCTTTCAAGCTCGGCCAAGCGGGCGCGCGCCAAGGCCTCCGCGGCGCCGGGCGTTTCGGCTTCGGCAAGAACGGTCGCGAGCGGGGCGCCTTCAGGCACGAATGTGCCGATTGTTCCGCGGTCAGCCGTCCACTCGGGCCAATCGAATTTACCAAGAGTGACGGCGCCGCGGTCGGCATGAAGAATGGCGGCGGCCTTGTGGCCCACAAGGTCGCCGCCGTGCCGCTCGTGCGCCGCCGTTCCGCTGCAAGCCTGCACGTGAGACTTGATGAGCGAGCCATGCATGTCATCGAAAATATCAATCGTGGCGCCAGGGCGCGGGTTGATCTCCAGTAGGTAGGGCTTGGCATCATCGACAATGAAGTCGAACGACACGAGACCCTGCAATTCGAAGGCGCGCGCCAGTTCGCCGACTGCCTTCAGCATCACGGCTTGGAAAGGCGCGTGATCGTCATCAAGACTGACGGCGCCGCCGTAGCGGAACGGAAGGGCGGCGCTGGGTGAGGTCCACTGGCGGCTCAATGCGGTTGATATGCCCTCGGTCGTGATCAGCGCGCCGACCGAGATGCGCTCGCCATCGATGAGCTTCTGGAAATATCGCCGTGCCCGGCCCCCGCTTCGCGTCTGAGGGATGCGGATGTGACGTCCGCCGCTGCCCCCCACCCGCTTGCTGATCCAACCGGTCAGGTCGGGCGGCGGATAGTTCTGCGTTTCGGGATGAGCGATACCCAGTTCATCGAGCACGCCGAAAAAGATGTCGGGGTCCTTGCAGGTCCGCACCGTCTCCGCCGAGCAGCCAAGAATGCGATAGCGCCGGTCGAGCGCGTCCCACAGCATGGGTTTGTCTTCGAAACCGGAGCCGAGCACGATGCCGATAGGTTTGGTCTTGGACGCATCGATGAGCGCGTCGAGAACCGAAATCAGCGTGCGGCTTTTGAAGCCGCCGTCCAACACGCCCGGCACCACGCGGTAATCGTGGGCGGCGCTGCACATGTCGGTATCGCCGAACGCATCGGCCACCAGCGGACGATAGCCGGCGCGCCGCGCCGATTGTGCCAGCGCGCGGCCGGAGAAGGCTGCGATGAGGACCGTTTCGCCAGTCATGCTGAAATCCCCTCTCCCCTTGGGGAGAGGGTTGGGGTGAGGGGGCAGTTATGCTGTTCGTATCTCAAGCACAGCCCCCTCATCCGGGCTACGCCCACCTTCTCCCCAAGGGGAGAAGGAAAGCCGTTACGCGATCCCGGTCAGTTCCTTGGCCTTGGCGTAGGCATGGCGGAAGTCGTAGGCGACAGGCTTGTCGGACGACAGCATCTGCTTGAAGAGACCGCTTTCGCACTTGTACTTGATATCGCCGATGGCGAGCGCGCCGACGCCGAGTGCCTGGCTGCCCGGCAGCTGCGCGCCGTCCATGAACAGATCCATGCCATCGACACCCGGAGGCGGCACGGCGTTGACGTCGGCAACGACGAGAAGCTTCTTGGCGATGTCCTTGTCGGCGGCGGAGACGACCTGCACGCCGGCGGCGGCAGCGGCGAAAATAATCTCGGCGTTGGCGATGATGTCGCGCTTCTGATCGGCGGTTTCACCGGCCACCGGTTCAAGATCGACGCCAAAGCGTTCCTTGGAAACGGCGGCGCTCTTGATGACGCGGTCGACGCCACGGTGGGCAACGAGGCGGACGTTGGCGCCTTCAAGCGCGGCGATGATCGAAGAGGCGAAACCGACAACACCGGTCGCACCGAACACGGTGACGTTGGCGCCCTTCCAGCTGCGGTTGAACTTGTTTTTCAGAACGCGTTCGACGCAGGCAACCATGGCGGCGGCGGTGGTGAACGAGCCGGCCGGATCGGCGAACACCGAGCATTCGAACGGCGGCACCATGGCCTTCTTGGCCGCCTCGATCATGTCGAGCGCCATGATGGCGTCCTTGCCGCCGAAGAAGAAGCCGGTGCGCACGCCGTAGTTCGGCGGGCGGGAGAAAATGGCGTCCTGGATGAGCGGGGTGACGTCAGCCAGCTCGACGTTGGTGTAGGGTACGATGACCTTGTAGCCGGCGTCAGCGGCCATGTTGACGTCGAACGGCGACACATGCTTGCGCGGGTCGAGCATGTGAAGGATTGGGGTCGCTTCGCTCATAGCCTTCTGATTCTCCAGATGTTTTTTTATATCAGACCGTCTCAATGCGGGCTCCCGCGTTGCGGCCCTGTGTAATGAGGATTTCAAGCCCGTCGCGTTTAGCGTCTTCGACTAAAGAATGATAGAGGCGGTTTGCCGCTTCCGCGCTGTCGACGAAGGCGAAGCCCGTCGGCCCCCACGAGCTCTGCCCGACGCCGGTCGCGCCCAGGGTCTTCATGCGTGCGGCAAGCTTGCCGACGGCGGGGCTCGTCCAGGCGCTGCCGCCCTGTTTGGCGGCAAAATGGTCGCCGACGATTTCTTGAATGCGCGTCAAAGCCGTGCCGAAGGCTTGGATATCCGTTTCCATCAACCCCGGCACGAGCTGCATGAGGATTAAGTGGCAAATGTGCGCCGCACTCGATTCCGGGAAATGGGGAAGGGCCGCGAAGGCCTCAAGCTCCGCCTCGCCGGAAACGCCGGCACGCCTTGCGTCGAGGATCAACAGAACCCGCCACGCCGCTGGAAATTCCGTGCGCAGCGTTAACGGCGGAGGCAGATCGCGTTTGCCTTTGCCGCCGTCGATCAGGAAGCCGCCGCCGGTGAACGCGGCCAAGCCGATGCCGGAGCGCGCACCCCGATCACCAAGCGAGGCGATATCGGCGTCAGTCAGCGGCCGGCCTTCGAGCCGGGCGATGGCCGCGCCCACAGCGAGCGCAAGCTGGGTCCCTGAACCTAGCCCGGCATGGGCGGGGATCGCTTCTTCAACGGTGACGGAATAGCTGGCAGCTTTGTGTTTGCCTGAGAAACGTTCGATGAGGTTCAAAACGCGTTCGCGCTCAGGTCCTGTCGCGTGCGGCTCAGGGGCGCGCGTGAGCGTCAGTCGGGTAAGCGGTGCTTCAACAGCCAAGCCGATCGAGCCGAAGCGGCGGCCGAGCCCGCCATTCAGATCGAGAAACCCCAGATGCAGCCGGGCCGGTGCCGTCACACGAAGAGTGGCCGTGGATGCGCTTTTTAGGCTCACGCGGTCGAAATCCTTGTTCTGCCAGGAGTGGAGTTTGCCTTGGCGCGCCGCTCAGCGCTAGGTTGGAGGCCCCAATCTCCGATAAACCCCGGGAGAGAGCAATATGAGCACCGAACGCGAAAAACCGATGGGGGATGCCGAGGTCAAGGCGTGGCTCGCCGCCAACCTTCCCCACTGGAAGCTTGAAGACGGCTGGATCAAACGGACCTACAAGACATCGAGCTGGAAGGGAACCCTGATGGTCGTCAATACCGTCGGCCATCTCGCCGAGGCGGCCTGGCACCACCCGGATATCACCGCCTCTTATGCCTGGGTCGAAGTGCGCCTGATGACGCATACGGCCAAGGGCATCACGCCCAAGGATCTGGAGCTTGCCCGCAAGATCGAGGACGTCGTGCAGTGGCAGCCAGGTCGGGAAGGCAAGGGGCTCGAGGGGACCCCGCAGTCCGACCTGCGCTTCTCCTATATCAAATACGATTGAGCGAATGACCACATGACGCGACGACTGCATGCCGTGCCCGATCCCGCGGCCTTTCCGGCCGGGACGTGCACGGCGACGCTGGGACTTGGCTCCAACATCGGCGACAAAGCTTCAAACATCGATGCCGCGATCGAGATGATCGCAGCGCACGGCGATGTGCGCGTCGTTGCCATTTCGCGTAAGTATCGCTCGCCGCCGTGGGGCGATCTCGATCAGGATTGGTTCGTCAACGCCTGCGCCGGAGTGGACACGGAGCTTTCGCCGCGCGAACTCCTCGCCCGCTGCCAGCAGGTCGAAACCGAAATGGGGCGCGTGCGCTTGCGCAAATGGGGGCCGCGCATCATCGACGTCGATATTCTCACCTATGGCAATCAAACCATCCGCGAGCCGGACTTGATCGTTCCCCATCCGCTGATCGCCGAGCGGCCATTCGTGTTGATCCCGCTCGCTGATATCGCGCCGAACCTCATCATCGATGGCCGGCCGATTTCAGCACGCATCAATGACTTGCGCGACAGTGGCGTCGAGCCTGTCACATGACGCCGACCCCGCGCGCTTTGCGCAAAGAAAAAGCGCCGCGGATTTTTCCGCAGCGCTTCTCCAAATCATCCGATGCGAAAACTTACTTCGCGGTCTTGATGTATTCGACGAGGTTGTCGAGATCGGCCGCGTCCTTGATGCCCATGAACACCATCTTGTTGCCGGGAACGACAGCCTTGGGGTCCGTGAGATAAGCCTTCAACGTGGCTTCATCCCAGGTCTTGCCCGAGGCCTTCATGGCGTCCGAATAGTTGAAGCCTTCGACCGTGCCGGCAGCGCGGCCGACAACGCCCGTCAGGTTCGGACCAACGGCGTTCTTGGCGGTGGCGCCGATCTGATGGCAGGCTTTGCACTTGTTGAAGACCGTCTTGCCGGCTTCCGCGTCGGCAGCCTGAGCTACGACCGGCATAGCAGCGATCATCGAGACCGCCAGAACCCACTTGCGCATCGTTGATTTCCTCTCCGTTTTCGCCCGTGTGAGCGTTGTCATGACGCCAACGCTTTTAGAGCTAGGCGCACGAAATTGGCAGAATTTTTGTGAACCCGGCCTGAACGAAATGCCGCAGTGGTGCAGAACTGTTATCCGTCAGCCAGATGCTGCGGTGCGGCAAAATATGAATGTATGTCCGTGACTTAAGCGGGGCCGGTCAGCCGGCGCCGCCCAGTCTGCGGTAGACGAAGGGGGGAGGCGTGTGCGCCGCGCTTTCCTGCTCGGCGGCCGCCACGAAGGCGGCGTGGTGGGAGGAAAACTTGCAGGCGGGATCGGTGTTGGCCGGATCGCCGGTAAAAGCCATGGCCTGGCAGCGGCAGCCGCCGAAATCGATCTCGGCCTTGGGGCAGCTCTTGCAGGGCTCCTTCATCCAAGAGGTGCCGCGGTAGGCGTTGAAGGCCTGGCCGTTGAGCCAGATGTCGGCGAGTTTTTTATCGCGAATGTTGTCGAACTGCAGGCCCGGGATGGTCTCCGAGGCGTGGCAGGGCAGCACCTTGCCGGCGGGCGTCACGTTCATGATGCCCTTGCCCCAGCCCCCCATGCACGGCTTCGGCGTCTTGGCGTAGTAGTCGGGCACCACGAAATCGAACACCAGCACGCCCTTCAACCGCTCCTTTGCGGCTTCGACAATTTCGGCGCTTTTCAAAACTTGCGCCCGCGTCGGCATCAACGCCGCGCGGTTCTTGAGGGCCCAGGCGTAGTACTGAATGTTGGCGACTTCGATGCGCTCGGCCCCCATCTCGACGGCAAAGTCGATGATGCGCGGCAGGTTGTCGATGTTGTGGCGATGGATCGGCGCGTTGATGGTGAGCGGCATGCCGAACTCGCGCACCCACGTTCCCAGCTCGCGCTTTTTGGCAAGCCCGCCCTTGTAGGCGGAAATCTTTTCGGCGTTGGCGTCATCCACGTCCTGGATCGACAGTTGGACGTGATCGAGGCCCAAGTCCTGAAGCTTTTTCAAACGGTCGCGCGTCAGCGTCACGCCCGCGGTGATGAGATTGGTGTAAAGGCCGGCCTTGGCCGCAACCTCGACGATGTCTTCCAGATCCTTGCGGACAGTCGGTTCGCCGCCGGACAGATGGATCTGCAGGATGCCGAGGTCCGCCGCCTGGCGCATCACATCCTGCCATTCGGCCGTCGTCAGTTCCTGATTGACGCGATCGAGTTCAAGCGGATTGGAGCAATAGGGGCACTGAAGCGGACACCGGTGCGTCAACTCCGCGAGCAGCCCCACGGGCGCGCGGGCACAAGCCGCCGAAAGCGCTTCGGTGCTGCACTTGTCGGCTTCCTGAAACTGCTCAAACGGCGCGATCTCGTTCATTCCGGCGGGGCTCCCTGGCGCGGTGGCGCTTAAGCTTTGACGACACCCTTGTCCGACAACTCCTGCAACATGGATATGGTGTCGGCGAGGATCTCTTGCAAAGGCGCGTTGTACTCCGTTGCAAGCTGTTCGGCGATGCTTTGCACGTTCGTCTTGCCATCACACTTCTTCAAGATCTCGACAGCAATCGGATCGGGCTCGAAGACGCGCTCGGGCGCAAGTACATGCCAGCGGCCGCGACCCGCGTCGTGGCGCAACTTGATGTGATTGGGCAATGCCGGCATCGATTGCGCGCCGATGATCGTGCGGGTGCGCTGGGCGGTTTCAGCCATCGTCTAAGCCTCCGGACGGAATGCGCCGGGCGGAATGTTGCCGGCGACGTAAGCGTTATAGAGCGCGTCGAGCTGTACCCACAGCACGTTGCATTTGAAGCGGACGGCGTCGATGCACGCCTCCTGCTCGTCGCGGGTCTTGGCGTTGTGCAGCACGTACTGCAGCGCGAATTCGGAATCGCGCGGCGCCTGTGTCAGCCGGCGCTTGAAGTAGGCCATCACCTTGTCGTCGATGAAGCTGTAGTTTTCCAGCATGCCGGAAATGCGCTCTTTGTGGATTTTGGGCGCAAAGAGCTCGGTGAGCGAGGAGGCGACAGCGACGGTGAGCGGCTGCTCGCGCACGAACGTCACGTAACTCTCGACCGCAAAGATGGTGGCGGCGAGCGCGCCCTTGCGCGAGATGACGTAATCGCGGTCGAGGCCGAGGCCATCGGTCAAAACAAGCCAGCGTTCGATACCGCCCGGCTCCTCGGGCGGCAGACCGTCGTGATCGTGAATGCGATGTAGCCATTCGCGCCGCAATTCGCGATCGTGCACACGGGCGATGAGGGCTGCATCCTTGCGCGGCACGGCCGCCTGATAGCAGTAGCGGTTCAAGGCCCACGCCTGCACCTGCCCTTTGTTGAGCTTGCCGCCGTGGAGCATGTGATGAAACGGGTGCAGGTCATGATAGCGCTCGGGTCCGACGGCGCGGATCGCCGCTTCGAACTCTCCAATGCTCATCAGTGGCTCGCTGACGCGGCGCTTCACCGAAGCGGTTTCCAGGCTGACTGACGTCACAGGCGCACCTCCATACCGTCGTAACCGACTTCCCAGCCCGAGGCATCGACGAATTTTCGCGCGTCCGATGTCTCATCCAGGATCGGATTGGAATTGTTGATATGCACGAAAATACGGCGCTTCACGCCAAGCGGGCGGAAGGCCGCGATCGTACCGCCATTGCCGGAGACGGACATGTGACCCATGCGATGCCCGGTCTTGGGCATCAGACCCTGCTCGATCATTTCGTTGTCGGTAAAGAGCGTGCCGTCGAAAAAGACCAGTTCGGCGCCCTTCAAGTGTGCTGCGAGCGGGGGATCAATTTCGGCACAGCCGGGAATGTAGAAGAACGATTTGCCGGTCTTATCGTCGGTGATCTTGAGGCCGATGGTATCGCCGTCGCGGCTGCCGAAATTGTCGGTTTCACTGCCTTTTTCCAAAAACAGCGCAATCTTGCCCGGAACCGCAAAGCCTTCAATCGTCAGGCCAAGGTCGATACCTGCTCCAGTGAGTTTCACGGCCGTATCGAGCGGCAGGACGTGGCGGGGAACCTTGTCGCGGGCGCAGACATCGAAAATCGAATTGGAGTTGAGCGTCGCCATCACCCGGTCCGAACCGTAGATCGAGAATGGCTGGGCTTCGCGCAGGTGGACAAGTCCGGTGATGTGATCGACGTCGGCGTTGGTCACGACCACGGCCTTGATCGGCGAGTTGCGCAGCGGCCCGTTCTTGTCGGGATGCAGTTCCGGCGTTTCGTTGATCTGCTGGCGAAGATCGGGGGAGGCGTTGAGCAGCACCCAGTTTTTGCCGTCGGCGCTGACCGCGAGCGACGATTGCGTGCGCGGCCGGTATCCGGCCTTGCCGGAGCGAACGGCAGAAGAGTGGATGCCATTGCAGTTCCACTGCGGGAAACCGCCCCCCGCGGCAGAACCGAGGATTTTGATGATCATGGGTGCGTTGCCGTTAGCGGCGCGGGTGCGCCGGTCCTCAATGCCGGTCCTCAATTCAGTGCCGGCACCTGTCACTGTCACCGGCTCTGCGACTGTTGATGCAACTTGCGCGAGGCGTGAGCCCAAGCCCCTTGCGAGCCAT
>WBZP01006116.1_pt1 | contig 12024 bp, 8 predicted proteins | sample 5204301 | NCBI WGS metagenome assembly WBZP01 (sample SAMN12412401, study PRJNA552823) | activated sludge metagenome | isolation source: activated sludge from nitrification reactor of wastewater treatment plant... | place: USA: Pennsylvania | collected 2017
ACAAAGGCTATGAAGTCGCAACGGCTATGCAGCAAATCTATGGCGGACATGGCTACATCGAAGAATGGGGCATGAGCCAGTACGTCCGCGATGCCCGCATTACCCAGATTTATGAAGGCGCGAATGGCGTTCAGGCGCTTGACCTGGTCGGCCGCAAGCTCGCGCAAAATGGCGGGCGCGGAGTGAGCGCGTTCTTTGCACTGGTGACTGCCGAGATTGAGGCTGCAAAATCAAACGTCGCTCTCTCGGACTATGCAACACGTCTTGAAAAGGCGTTGGGGGACCTTCAGGCCTCAACAATGTGGCTGATGCAGAATGGCATGGCCAATCCCGACAATGCGGGTGCCGGTTCCACACCCTATCTGCATCTGATGGGCATTGTTTCGGTCGGCCTGATGTGGCTCAGGATGGCCACAGCAGCCAAAGCAGCTCTTGACGCGGGTTCGGAAGACAAGATGTTCATGGAAGCTAAGCTCGTGACAGCTCGTTTTTTTGCTGAACGAATCATGCCGGACAGCGGCGCCTTGCGCCGTAAGCTCGAGGCGGGAGCCGAAGCGATGATGGCATTGCCGGCAGAGGCCTTTTGATTGGAGATTGAATGAAGACCCTGGTTATTGGCCTGATTGCCCTCGCTGCGGCATTGTTTCTGTTCACTCGGCTCGTTGCCCCCCCGAACCAGCTCGACTATCTCGATATTGCCTGGCCAGGAAAGAACGATGCCGAAAAATTGGCAGCGGACCTGGTCTTCGACCCGGCGAGCGGCCAGAAGTTGAACATCTGGGGCACCAAGGAAACTTCCGCAGAGCGGAAAAAGCCGGTCATCGTCTTCTTTTATGGAGGTGGCTGGGCAAACGGGGATCGGGACCACTACGGCTTTGCTGCGCGAGCCTATGCAAACCGCGGTTTCATTGTCGTCCTGCCCGACTACCGCAAGGTGCCGCAAGTTCATTTCCCTGTTTTCAACCAGGATGCTGCGACCGCGGTTCGCTGGGTGCATGACAATATCGCCCGATACGGCGGCGATCCGAGTCATATGGTCCTCGCTGGCCATTCGGCGGGTGCATATATCGCGATGATGCTGACTCTCGACGGCGCCTACTTGCGGGCTGTTGGACTGAACCCGTCGATCGTGCGCGCCACGGTCGGCTTGTCTGGTCCCTATGATTTCTATCCGTATGACTCTCGCCGTTCGATCAACGCGATGAACCGTTGGCCAAGGCCGCTCGAGACGCAGCCAATCGCTTTTGCGCGCAGTGATGCACCACCGATCATGATCGTTACCGGAACTGCAGACGACACTGTCAAGCCGCGGAATGCGATCCTGCTGGCGCGGCGGTTGACCGAGCTTGGGGCGCCAGTCACGTTTCAGGCCTATAATGATCTTGGCCATGAAGACATTGTGATGGCCCTGTCGAAGCCATTTCGAAGCAAGGCTCCGGTCTTGCAGGACAGTGTGGATTTCCTCATGAAGGCAACAAAGACGCCATAGGTGAGGATTCCCCGTGCTAAACGACGCGCAACTGACAGCAGTCGGCAAACATATTGCGCTGGCGCTGGACACGCCCGATGCGGCCATCACAGATATTCGGCGTTTTCATGGTGGCGCATCTCGTGAAACTTACGCGATTGACGTAGCGGCAGGCGACATCCGTCATGCGCTTATCCTGCGCTGCGACCCCGGGGACAGTCTCATCGATACGCCACGGGCACTTGAGTTTGCGGCCTATAAGTCTGTCGAGGACTGTGGCATCCCTGTACCTCGCGCAGTCAGCCTGTGCGAAGACACTGCATTGATCGGTACACCGTTTTTCATCATGCAGCGGATAGAAGGCGGAGAGGCTGTGAGCCCGTTTGTCGCCAATGCCTACGCTGGTCATCATGAAGAGATCGGGCGGCAATTTTTCGCATTTCTTGGAAAAATCAACGGGATCGATGCCAGATCCAGCCCCCTTGCGCAGCAGGTGGACATACCGGATGCGCGCAGCTGCTGGTCTCGCGAGTTGGATTACTGGTCCGCCCAGATTGAAAAGAACGGCCTTCAGCCGGAACCAATATTGATGGCAGCAATTCGCTGGCTCCGAAGCAATCCGCCGCCGCCTGCTCAACGATTGGCAATTATCCACGGCGACTATCGCAACGGCAACGTTCTTCACGACGGCAGTGGCAACATTGTTGCTGTCCTCGATTGGGAAATGGCCCATATCGGCGATCCACTTGAAGATCTTGCCTGGGCGCTGGATCCGCTATGGAATCTGCAAGATCCAAGTCGTGCCGCAGGCCTGATCGAACGCCTCTGTCAAAGGAATGGCCATCTGGATTTCGTCTGGCCACGCCAGTGTGGCCGGCATCAACACCGATCCGGTGCTCGCATTTTCGGCATGGTATCCAAAAACGATCGGAAATCATGTTCTTGCGACGCGGCTTGCGGGAATATTCGCATGAAGCCGGGTATTGATCAGCTTCTTATGGCGCTTGCCACCACTCTTGCAGCGCGGATCCTGCCGCAATTGGAGACCCAGTCCTATGCGACCGGCGATGCACGCATTGCTGCGCTTCTATCCGTCCTCCTCGCCCAGGAAGCCGATCGCGCGGCTGACACGCTGGCTCGGGAAAATCGGGAAATGCGGATGCTCTTCCTGACCGCTTCACGGCTCGACCTGATCCCGGCACTGCGTGTTCGGTTGGCCCACGATGCCGCGACGGAAGAGGCGGATCTGAAGCTCAGCACCCTCTCTCCGGCGCATGACCGGTACACCGAGACTCTGATGGCCCTTCAAATCGCAATAGAGACGCTCGAAGACGATTGGGCGCGCGCGCTCAATCGCGAAATCTGGCAACTTCTGGTCGCCAGTGCCGAGCGTCGAATGCTGGTTATGCCTGCCATGTAGGTGATAAACAAATGCCCGGACCGTTTCCAGTCCGGGCACCTGCGTGACGAATCCGTCACCCCCCGTTTTGGTTTTCGTCTCAACACTGCCTGCCGGTTATTCCAGCTTTGGCGTGGAGCCGTCCACCTCCCCGAACCGTGGCATCACGTTTCAGAAGCATGTCGCTAGGGAAGCATGATCGATTTGTCATCGCCTGATTGGTGTGGCGGAGTCGATTTGGCACTCACTGTGTTGATTCCGCCACAGTGTCATTTGCTTGCCAGTGAAGCTCGCGCGCTCTAGGGCCTTTTCATGATCCTTTCTGCCCACGAGCGCATGATCGCCAAACGCTATCTGCTTCCCGGGCGCGGCGAAGGATTTATTTTTCTTGTAGCCGGCATAAGCCTGTTTGCCGTGATGCTTGGTGTAGCAGCCCTCATTGTTGTGATGAGCGTCATGAACGGTTTTCGAGCAGAACTGTTCGACAAGATCGTTGGCCTGAACGGTCATGCCGTCGTCCAGGGTTATGGCGGCAAGCTGCCAGACTGGCGGCAGATCATGGTTCAAGCCAAGGCGACTCCTGGTGTCTTGACGGCAATTCCGCTCATCGAGCAACCTTTGATGGCAAGTTATCAAGGGCGTGTTGAAGGCGTGTTGCTGCGCGGAATGACGGTTGAAGACATTCGCACGAACTCTGCGATCCAGAACAAGGTGTTGACCGGAAAGCTCTCCGAACTCGTCCCGGGCAGCGGTAACGTGGCGATAGGTGCGCGACTGGCTGATGAACTTGGCGCGCAAGTCGGCGGTAGCATCAGCCTGATTTCACCCGACGGCCAAACCACACCCTTTGGTTCGGTTCCGCGCATCGTGAGCTACCGCGTTGCGGCGATCTTCGAAGTCGGTGTCTATGACTATGACAAGTCTTTCGTCATCATGCCGATTGAAGACGCTCAGACATTGTTGTTGCTTGGCGATTCGGTGGGCATGGTCGAGCTCGACACGATCGATCCTGACAAGGTGGGCGCGATCCTTGCCCCGCTTGCGGCATCGGTCGGAGACCGTGCCGTAATTTCAGACTGGCGCAGCATGAATGCCTCTTTGTTCGAGGCGCTCGCCGTGGATCGGGTCGTTTCGTTCGTTATCCTCTCGCTGATCATTCTGGTTGCCGCGTTCAACATCCTCTCCTCGCTGATCATGCTTGTTAGGGCCAAGACCCGCGATATTGCGATCGTTCGGACAATGGGGGCGTCGCGGGCAAGCCTGGTCAGGATATTCATGACTGTTGGCATTGTGATCGGCGCCCTGGGCATTGCGGCGGGCGTAATGTTGGGGTTTGTCATTCTCCATTTTCGGCAGGGCATGGTAAATGGCATTCAGTTCCTGACGGGCCAGAATTTGTGGGATCCCTCGATCCGGTTTTTGACCGAATTGCCTGCGCGGACCGATCCGTTCGAAGTATTGGGCGTCGTCCTGATGGCGCTTGTGCTCACGATCCTTGCGACACTCTACCCTGCCCTCAAGGCTGCAGGCACCGATCCGGTGCAGGTGTTGCGTTATGAATAACGTGGTTGTCGTATCGGGACTGAAGCGGAGCTTCACTCAAGGCATCACAACGATCGAGGTGCTCCGAGGCGTCGATCTGACCGTCGGCGCCGGTGAAATTGTGGGTCTGCTTGGCCCGTCCGGATCGGGAAAATCGACGTTGCTTCAGGCGCTTGGCCTGCTTGAAGGGGGCTTTTCGGGTTCCATCTGCATTGGTGGCGAGGAAGCCGCCAGTCTCGACAATCACGGTCGCACACGCTTGAGGCGTGACATGCTAGGGTTTGTTTACCAGTTTCACCATTTGCTGCCCGATTTCTCGGCGATCGAGAATGTGATCCTGCCCCAGCTTATTCATGGAATCGGCCGCCTCGAAGCCGAAGCGCGAGCAGGATCCCTGCTTGGTGCTCTTGGCCTTTCAGGGCGCCTCGATCATAGACCAAGCCAGCTTTCAGGCGGCGAGCAGCAGCGGGTTGCTGTCGCCCGCGCTTTGGCCAACCGCCCTTCCCTTATCCTTGCCGATGAACCGACCGGCAATCTTGATGAAGCAACGGCCGATGTTGTGCTCGGCGAATTTCTGAAGCTGGTCCGTGAAGAAGGGTCTGCGGCGTTGATCGCAACGCACAATGAGCGCATCGCAGCGCGAATGGACAGGACGTTGAGGCTCCATGACGGGATTTTGGGCTGACGGCATTGATCAGTCCGACCACTGCACCCATATAGCCCATAATTGCCGTTTGGAGCTACAATGACCCAGTCCTATCCCGTCCTGCCGTTGCGAGACATCGTGGTATTTCCGAATATGGTCGTACCGTTGTTCGTTGGTCGCGACAAATCCGTGGCTGCCCTCGAACAGGCCATGAATGCGGACAAGGAAATTTTCCTCGTCGCACAGCTTGATCCTGCGCAGGATGATCCTGGCCAAGACGACCTTTATGACCTTGGCGTGATCGCATCGGTACTTCAGCTGCTGAAGCTTCCCGACGGCACCGTTCGCGTGCTGGTTGAAGGCAAGCAGCGCGCGTCGCTCGCGACCCTGACCGGCTCAGGCGATTTCCTGACGGCAACGGTTGATGTTGTCATAGAGGAAGCATCAACTGGCGCCGAAGTGACCGCACTGATGCGGTCCGTTGTCGACCAGTTTGAAAACTATGCCAAACTCAACAAGAAGCTGCCGGCAGAAACAGCAGTTCAGCTCTCGGAAATCGAAGATGCGTCGCGGCTTGCGGATTCTGTAGCTGCCAATCTGTCACTCAAGGTCAGCGACAAGCAAGCGTTGCTGATCGAACGTGATTCGCGAAAGCGGCTCGAAATGGCCTATGCCTTCATGGAAGGTGAACTCGGCGTCCTTCAGGTAGAAAAGAAGATCCGCGGTCGCGTAAAACGCCAGATGGAAAAGACGCAGCGCGAATATTATCTCAACGAACAGCTCAAGGCGATCCAACGCGAACTCGGCAATGAAGGCGAGGACGGCGAAGGCGATGAGCTGGCGGAACTCGCCCGGAAGATCGAAACGCTCAAGCTTTCCAAGGAAGCCAAAGCAAAGGCGACTGGCGAGCTGAAAAAGCTGAAGGCCATGGCTCCCATGTCCGCCGAAGCGACGGTCACGCGCAATTATCTCGATGTCCTGCTGGGTTTGCCCTGGGGCAAGAAGTCCAAACTGAAGAAGGACATTGCGGCAGCGCAGGCTGTGCTGGATGACGATCACTATGCTCTTGAGAAGGTCAAGGACCGGATCGTTGAATATCTTGCAGTCCAGGCGCGCACGTCAAAGCTCAAGGGACCGATCCTTTGCCTCGTTGGACCTCCGGGCGTCGGCAAGACGTCTCTTGGTCGTTCGATCGCCAAGGCCTGTGGACGCGAATTCGTGCGCCAGTCGCTGGGCGGCGTTCGTGACGAGGCTGAAATCCGCGGCCATCGCCGAACTTATATCGGCTCGCTCCCGGGCAAGATCGTGACCAACCTGAAGAAGGCAGGAACGATGAATCCCCTCTTCCTGCTCGATGAGATCGACAAGCTTGGGCAGGATTTCCGCGGCGATCCGGCTTCTGCGCTGCTGGAGGTGCTCGATCCCGAACAGAACAGCAAGTTCCAGGATCATTACCTTGAACTCGATATGGACTTGTCCGACGTCATGTTCGTGACGACGGCGAACTCGCTGAACCTGCCGCAAGCTTTGCTCGACCGTATGGAGATCATCCGGCTTGAAGGCTACACAGAGGATGAGAAGGTCGAAATTGCCAAGCGCCACTTGCTTGAAAAGCAGATTGAGGCGCATGGCCTGAAAGCAGGCGAGTTCGAATTGACCGATGCCGGGCTGCGAGCCCTCATCCAGGGCTATACTCGCGAGGCCGGGGTTCGCACGCTTGAGCGCGAAATCGCCAAGCTCGCCCGCAAGTCGCTGCGGCGGATACTGGAAGGCAAGGCGGAAAAGGTCGTGATCACACCTGAGAATCTCTCTGAATTCGCAGGAGTGGTCAAATTCCGCCACGGCCTCAGTGAAGAGGAAAACCAGATTGGTGCCGTAACCGGGCTGGCCTGGACCGAGGTTGGCGGCGAATTGCTGACAATTGAAGCCGTAACGGTTCCCGGCAAGGGTGCGGTTCGCACGACTGGCAAACTGGGCGAAGTGATGACTGAATCCATTCAGGCAGCCCTGTCGTTCGTGAAGGCGCGCAGCCCTGCCTATGGCATCAAGCCGAGCCTGATTGCCCGTAAAGACCTGCATATCCATCTTCCCGAAGGGGCAGTGCCCAAGGATGGACCTTCTGCAGGGATTGGCATGGTCACGGCCATGATTTCGACCCTGACCGGAGTGGCCGTTCACCGCGACGTGGCGATGACGGGCGAAGTCACGCTGCGTGGCCGTGTCTTGCCAATTGGGGGCCTAAAGGAAAAGCTGCTCGCGGCCATGCGCGGTGGCATCAAGACGGTGATCATTCCTCAGGAGAACGAGAAGGATCTGGTCGAAATTCCGGCAAACATCCGGGAAGCTCTGACGATCATTCCCGTGCGCCACGTGGACGAGGTTTTGGCTATTGCACTAACGGAAACGCTCCATCCCATCGAATGGACCGAGGCAGACGAGCTGGCTTCTCAACCGCCGGTCACACTTGGCGGATCAAGCGAATCCCTGCCTCACTGATGATTCACCGAAAAATCGCACAAATTGTCTGATTTTGGCGATTTTTCGCGTAATTCCCTTTGACAGCAGCCCAACGGTTGGAGTTAGTAGCCGCCGGACTGACCGCGAGTCACTCTGTAACCATCTGATAGGGGGTTCGTCACAATGAACAAACAAGAACTTATTTCATCAGTTGCCGATGCTTCGGGTCTCACCAAGGCCGATGCGAGCAAGGCGGTTGAAGGCGTATTTGATGCCATCACCGGCGCTTTGAAGAAGGGTGATGAAGTTCGCCTGGTTGGTTTTGGCACTTTTTCGGTTTCCAAGCGCAAGGCTTCCACCGGTCGTAACCCCCGGACCGGAGAGCCGATGAAGATCAGCGCTTCGACGCAGCCGAAGTTCAAGGCCGGCAAGGGTCTGAAGGACGCTGTAAACTAATCGCTCTCTCCTTCGGGAGATGCAGAAAAATGGGCGGGTGGCATCAAGCGGTGCCGCCCGCCTCTTTTGTGTCGCCTACAGCCTTGTCTTTCGAGGCGCCCTTGTCTAACGGCCTCGCTGCACAGTGCGGGCGCGTAGCTCAGTGGTAGAGCACACCCTTCACACGGGTGGGGTCGCAGGTTCAATCCCTGCCGCGCCCACCACGCACTTTGCAACCGCCCTCTCCCCGGGTCGAACGTTCAGGACAAGTATGAGCAATCTACACCTAGTTTTTGGCGGTCGTGTGAACGACCCGCGCACGTTGGATTTTGCGGACCTCAAGTCGATCGACATTGTTGGGATGTTTCCCGACTACAAGACCGCAGAAAAGGCATGGCGCGCCGCAGCACAGCGCACGGTCGACGATGCAGAAATGAAATATGTTGTCGTCCATCTGCACCGGCTGCTTCAGCCGGATATGATCACACGGTGAACGAGCGTTACCTGTCATGCTGAACTTGTTTCAGCATCCATGATCACAGAATTTTAATGCACGGCCCCGGAGTTCATCGACCCTGAAACAACTTAAGGGTGAGGATCTGGCGATCCTCAGATAAATTCGATCTTCGAGACGAGATAGTAACGATCTCCCGAAGGCACGGTCACCTCGACTTCATCATCCACCTTGCGCCCGATAAGGGCGCGGCCAAGCGGGGAATTGTAAGATATCTTGCCTGTCTTGGCGTCCGCTTCCGGCTGGCCAACGATCTGGTACTTGATCGGCTTTTCGTTTTCGTCGAGCAGGGTCACGGTCGCCCCAAAAACGATCTTGTCACCCGACAGGGTTGAAGGATCGATGATCATCGCGCGGCTGAGCTTGTCCTCAAGATCGCTGATCGTTGCCTCAACTTGGCCCTGACGTTCCTTGGCTGCGTGATACTCCGCATTCTCCGAAAGATCACCATGAGCGCGTGCTTCCTCAATCGAATCGATGATCTGAGGACGCTCTGCCTTGAGACGCGAAAGATGCTCAGTCAGCATCTTGTGCCCTTCGAGGAGCATCGGCATCTTTTCGACTGTCGCCATCTCTCAAACCTTCGTTCGTCAAAAAATCCACATCAAGCGGCTCCGTCCGGAGGCCGCCCGCCCGTTCACCAGAATTGTCGGGATCAGCGTGCGCTGGAGGAATGATAGGACTGAAGTGTGCGAACTTCAAGTTTTCTCGACCGCAGTGCAGCAATTCCCTGCGCGGCAGCTACTGATGCAGAGGCTGTGGTGAAATACGGAATCTTACCCATCAATGCCGATCGGCGAAGGGATTCGCTGTCCTTCAGCGATTGCCAGCCTTCCGTCGTGTTGAAGATCAGATCGATTTCTCCGTCCTTGATCTTGTCGACAATGTGCGGACGCCCTTGAGCCACCTTATTGACACGCTCCACGGAAATGCCCTGTTTGGCCAGATAGTCTGCGGTTCCTCCGGTCGCGCAGACAGCAAAGCCCAGCTCGACCGCCTGCTTCACGGCAGGCAGAATCACGATCTTGTCGCTGTCCTTCACCGAGACGAACAGCTTGCCGCTATCCGGCAGCATCGTTCCGCCGCCCATTTGCGCCTTGGCAAAGGCCATCGCAAAATCCTGGTCAATGCCCATTACTTCCCCTGTCGACTTCATTTCCGGGGAAAGAACCGGATCGACACCGGGGAAGCGGGCGAAGGGGAATACGGCCTCTTTGACGGCGATATAATCGATATCGAGATTGATCTTCGGCAGATCCTTCAGCTTTTCGCCTGCCATGACACGGGCTGCGATCTTGGCAATCGGCGCACCAATAGCCTTCGCTACAAATGGCACAGTGCGCGACGCACGCGGATTGACTTCAATCAGATAGACTTCACCATCCTTGATCGCGAACTGAATGTTCATCAGCCCCCGTACCGATAGCGCGCGTGCCAGAGCTTCCGCTTGTGTGCGGATTTCCGCAATAATCTCTGCGGGAAGGCTATAGGGCGGCAAGGAGCACGCACTGTCGCCCGAATGGACCCCGGCTTCTTCGATATGCTGCAGGATACCGGCCACAACAACGTCATCGCCATCCGCAATCGCATCCACGTCAACCTCAATCGCATCCCTTAGGTAACGATCAATCAGCACAGGCGACTCCCCGGAAACCAGCACCGCCGTCTGGATATAGTTCTCCAGCTGGGCCTGGGTGTCGACGATCTCCATCGCGCGGCCGCCCAGCACATAGGACGGGCGCATCAGCACGGGATAACCAATGGCTTCGGCTACAGCGATGGCTTCGTCGCGGCTGCGCGCTATCCCATTCTCCGGCTGCTTGAGCCCAAGCTTGTTGACGAGCGCCGCAAACCGTTCACGATCTTCGGCCAGGTCAATGGCATCGGGCGACGTACCAAGAATGGGGACCCCGGCCTCTTCCAGCGCCTTGGCGAGGTTGAGCGGTGTCTGTCCCCCGAACTGGACAATCACGCCCTTGAGCTTGCCCTTCTGCTGCTCCACATGGAGAATTTCGAGAACATCCTCCGCCGTCAGCGGCTCGAAATAGAGACGATCAGATGTGTCATAGTCAGTCGAGACTGTCTCGGGATTGCAGTTGACCATGATTGTTTCATAGCCAGTGTCAGAAAGCGCAAAGCAGGCGTGGCAGCAGCAATAATCGAACTCGATCCCCTGCCCGATCCGGTTCGGGCCACCGCCAAGGATGACGATCTTTTCGCGGTCCGACGGTTGAGCCTCGCACTCTGGCATGCCGAACGACGGCGCCTCATAAGTTGAATACATGTATGGCGTCTTGGCTTCGAATTCTGCGGCGCAGGTATCGATCCGCTTGAAAACGGGCCGAACCCCCAGCTTGTGGCGCAAGGCGCGCACCTGGGCTTCGGTGACACCACCAGTCATCGCCCGCACGGTCTCTGCGATCAGGCCGGAGCCATGCGCAACGGCGCGGCCCATTCCCCCCGGCAAATTCGCGGATTCGAGCGCAAGAAACGCCAGCCTCTTGTCCGAAAAGCCCATGGCCTTGAGCCGACGCAAGCCTTCGGCATCCTGTGGCAGCCCATTGGCGGCGACATTCTTTTCAGCCGCAACGATCTCCGCAATCCGTTCCAGAAACCAAGGATCATATTTGGCAATTGCGTTGATCTCGGCAACAGTCATCCCCTCGCGCAGGCATTGAGCCGCAACGAGCAGCCGATCCGGCGTCGGACGGGACAATTCGGCAATCAGGTCATCGCGGGAAGCACCCTTGAGTGAGTCGACATAGTTGAAGCCCGCCAGCCCTGTTTCGAGCCCGCGAAGCGCCTTTTGCATCGACTCGTGGATGTTCCGGCCAATGGCCATCACTTCGCCGACGGATTTCATGGCCGTCGAAAGCAGCGGCTCTGCTCCCTTGAACTTTTCAAAGGCAAAACGCGGTATCTTTGTCACGACATAGTCGATCGTCGGCTCAAACGACGCAGGCGTGGCGCCCGTGATGTCATTGTCGATCTCGTCGAGCGTGTAGCCCACGGCCAATTTCGCGGCGACTTTGGCAATCGGAAAGCCCGTGGCCTTCGAAGCGAGTGCAGATGACCGCGATACACGCGGGTTCATCTCGATTACAATCAGGCGGCCATCCTTTGGATTGACTGCGAACTGTACGTTGGAACCCCCTGTTTCAACGCCGATTTCGCGCAAGCAAGCGATGCTTGCATTGCGCATAATCTGGTATTCCTTGTCGGTCAGAGTGAGCGCCGGGGCGACGGTGATTGAATCGCCCGTATGCACGCCCATCGGGTCGACATTCTCGATCGAGCAGATGATGATGGCATTGTCGTTCCGGTCCCGGACGACTTCCATTTCATATTCTTTCCAGCCGATCAGCGATTCCTCGATCAGCACTTCCGTCGTCGGCGAAGCGTCGAGCCCGCCGGTCACGATCTGGATGAACTCGTCCCGATTATAGGCGACGCCGCCGCCAGTGCCGCCCATAGTGAAGCTGGGACGGATGATCGCGGGCAGGCCGGTGCGCTCGAGGACGGCCAGCGCGTCCTCAACGGAATGCGCGATGCCGGAACGCGCG
>WBZP01006117.1_pt1 | contig 12023 bp, 11 predicted proteins | sample 5204301 | NCBI WGS metagenome assembly WBZP01 (sample SAMN12412401, study PRJNA552823) | activated sludge metagenome | isolation source: activated sludge from nitrification reactor of wastewater treatment plant... | place: USA: Pennsylvania | collected 2017
ACAGCCCGATGAGCGACTCGAGCTGGCGTTCCGTTTCGCGCGCGACGTTGTCCGGCAGCAGGAGAAGGATATCGACGTCCGAGGCCGGGTAGAGTTCGCGCCGGCCGTAGCCGCCGACGGCGACGACGGCGAGGCCGAGCGGCAGGCGTGCCTCCTGCCAGAGAACCTTGAGCACGTCGTCGACCAGCTGGCAGCGGCCGCGCAGCAGGGCGAGCGCATCGCCGCGCTCGGCGTAGGCCGCCTTGAGCGCGGCCTGCTTCCAGGTCAGTTCGGCCTTGAGCTGGAGGGCGCGCTGGCGCAGGCGGGCAACGGGATCTTCGCCGGCCGCGGTCGGCATGTCAGCCCTGCAGCTTCGGCTTCGCGGGCGCGCCGGCAGAGAGCGTCAGCACCTCCGGGCCGTTTTCACCGACCAGGACGGTGTGCTCCCACTGGGCGGACAGGCTGCGGTCCTTGGTGACGATGGTCCAGCCGTCGGGCAGTTCGGAGATGGCGGCCTTGCCGGCATTGATCATGGGCTCGATGGTGAAGATCATGCCGGGATGCAGTTCCGCGCCGGCGCCGGGCCGGCCGTAATGCAGCACTTGCGGCTCCTCGTGGAATTTGCTGCCGATGCCGTGGCCGCAGAACTCGCGCACCACGGAGAATCCGTTCGATTCGGCGTGGCGCTGGATGGCATGCCCGATGTCGCCGAGATGTGCGCCCGGCCGCGCCTGGGCGATGCCCAGCCAGAGACATTCGTAGGTCACCGCGCACAGGCGGCGCGCCTGGATGGAGCCCTCGCCGCCGACGATGAACATGCGGCTGGTGTCGCCGTGCCAGCCGTCCTTGATGACCGTGATGTCGAGGTTGACGATGTCGCCCTTCTTCAGCGCCTTGTCGCCGGGCACGCCGTGGCAGACCTGGTGGTTGACCGAGGCACAGATGGATTTCGGATAAGGCCGGTAGCCGGGCGGCGCATAGTTCAGGGGCGCCGGAATGCAGCCCTGCACATTGACCATGTAGTCGTGGCACAGGCGGTCGAGCTCGGCCGTGGTGACGCCGGGCTTGACGTAGGGCTCGATGTAATCGAGGACTTCCGAGGCCAGGCGGCCGGCGACCCGCATCATTTCGATTTCTTCGGGGGTCTTGATGACGATGCTCATCTCTCTGGGGGTGCGGTACATGGCGCTGCGAAAAAAGAGAATTATGCTTGAAAATACAAAGGAAAAACCGCTATAATGTGCGACTTGCCCGTCCTCGGACAGGCAAAATTCGCACGCCCGGCGCCGAAAGGGTGCCAGAAGCAGCAGCACGGCCGGGCGGAGGCCAACCCTTATCGGAGAATCTGATGTCTACGACCATGCGTCAAATGCTGGAGGCGGGTGTCCATTTCGGCCACCAGACCCGCTTCTGGAACCCCAAGATGGCCCCGTTCATCTTCGGCCATCGCAACAAGATCCACATCATCAACCTGGAAAAGACCCTGGTCAAATACCAGGAGGCGATGACTTTCCTGCGCAAGATGTCGTCCAACAAGGGCACCGTGCTCTTCGTCGGCACCAAGCGCCAGGCGCGCGAGATCGTGCGCGAGGAGGCCCTGCGCGCCGGCGTTCCCTTCGTGGACGAGCGCTGGCTGGGCGGCATGCTGACCAACTTCAAGACGGTCAAGCAGTCGATCAAGCGCCTGAAGGAGCTCGAAACGATGTCGCAGGACGGCACGTTCGACAAGCTGGGCAAGAAGGAAGCCCTCATGCTCCAGCGCGAGAAGGTCAAGCTGGAGAAGAGCATCGGCGGCATCAAGGACATGAATGGCCTGCCGGACGCGATCTTCGTCATCGACGTCGGCTACCACAAGATCGCCATCACCGAAGCCGGCAAGCTGGGCATCCCGGTCGTCGCCGTGGTGGATACCAACCACAATCCGGAGGGCATCTCCTACGTCATTCCGGGCAACGACGATTCCAGCCGGGCCATCCGCCTGTATGCGCGCGGCGCTGCCGATGCGGTGCTGGAAGGCCGCAGCCAGTCGGTGCAGGAAGTCGTCGCCGCGGTATCCGACGATTTCGTCGAGGTCGACGAGGGCGACGAGGGCGGCGAGGACAAGGCTGCCTGAACGGCGGCCGCATGAACCCCCGCGGGGCGGCCTGGCCGCCCCGCTGTGCATCAATAGCATGAATTCAGGAGCAATCATGGCGGAAATCACCGCTTCGATGGTAAAGGAACTGCGCGAGAAGACCGACGCGCCGATGATGGAATGCAAGAAGGCCCTGACCGAGGCCGGCGGCGACATGGCAAAGGCCGAGGAGATCCTCCGCGTCAAGCTGGGCAACAAGGCCAGCAAGGCCGCCTCCCGCGTGGCGGCCGAGGGCATGGTCGGCGTCTTCATCGCGCCTGATGCGAAGCTGGGCACGATCATCGAGGTCAATTGCGAAACCGACTTCGTTGCCAAGAACGACGATTTCCAGGCCTTCACGAAGGCGCTGGCGGAGCTGGTGGCCAAGAACAATCCGGCCGACGTCGCCGCCCTGTCGGGACTGACTTTGAACGGCGCCACGGTGGAAGCCACCCGCACCGCCCTGGTGGGCAAGATCGGCGAGAACATGTCGATCCGCCGCTTCGCCCGCTTCGAGGCGAAGGGCAAGCTGACCAGCTACATCCACGGCGGCGCCAAGATCGGCGTGCTGGTGGACATGGCGGGCCAGGATGACAATGGCACCCTAGCCAAGGATGTCGCCATGCACATCGCCGCCTCCAAGCCGAAGGCGCTGGACGCCTCGGGCGTGCCGGCGGACCTTCTCGACACCGAGCGCCGCATCGCCGTCGAGAAGGCGCGCGAGGCCGGCAAGCCGGAGGCCATGCTGGAGAAGATCGCCGAAGGCACGGTGCAGAAGTACCTCAAGGAAGTCACGCTGCTCGGCCAGGTCTTCGTCAAGGCCGAGGACGGCAAGCAGACCATCGAGCAACTGCTCAAGGCCAAGGGCGCTACAGTCGCCGCCTTCCAACTCTACGTGGTGGGCGAGGGCCTGGAGAAGCGTTCCAACGACTTCGCCGCCGAGGTGGCCGCCCAGGCCGCCGCGGCCGCCGCCCGCTAAGCGCATGCCCGCCTACAAGCGCATCCTGCTCAAGCTGTCGGGCGAGGCCCTCATGGGCAACGACGCCTACGGCATCAACCGGGAGACGCTGACGGGCATCGTCGCCGAAATCAAGTCGGTCGCCGACCTGGGGGTCGAGATCGGCGTGGTCATCGGCGGCGGCAACATCTTTCGCGGGCTGGCCGGCAGCGCCTCCGGCATGGATCGCGCCACGGCCGACTACATGGGCATGCTGGCCACCGTGATGAATGCCATGGCGCTGGCCGATGCCATGCGCCAGGCCGGCCTCAACGGGCGCGTCCAGTCGGCGCTGAACATCGAGCAGGTGGTCGAACCCTACATCCGCGGCAAGGCGATCCGCTACCTGGAAGAGGGCAAGATCGTCGTCTTCGCAGCCGGCACCGGCAATCCGTTCTTCACCACCGACACGGCGGCGGCGTTGCGCGGCTCGGAAATCGGCGCCGAGATCGTGCTCAAGGCGACCAAGGTGGACGGCGTCTATACCGCCGACCCGAAGAAGGATCCGACCGCCACGCGTTATCACCGCGTCAGCTTCGACGAGGCGATCGGCAGGAACCTGGGGGTGATGGACGCCACGGCGCTGGCCCTGTGCCGCGACCAGAAGCTGCCGATCAACGTCTTCAGCATCTTCAAGGCCGGCGCGCTCAAGCGGGTCGTCCTGGCCGAAGATGAAGGAACCATGGTGCATTGTTAGGAGCGATGTAGATGATTCCCGAGCTCAAGAAAACCACGGAACAAAAGATGCAAAAGTCGCTCGAGGCGCTGAAGGCCGATCTCGGCAAGGTGCGCACCGGACGCGCCCACGCCGGCATCCTCGATCACGTCCAGGTGGACTATTACGGCTCGATGATGCCGATCAACCAGGTCGCCAACATCAACCTGATCGACGCCCGCACCATCGGCGTGACGCCGTGGGAGAAGAAGATGGCGGCGGTGATCGAGAAATCCATCCGCGATTCGGACCTGGGGCTCAATCCCTCCACGGTGGGCGACACCGTGCGCGTGCCCATGCCGGCGCTGACCGAGGAGCGGCGCAAGGACCTGATCAAGGTGGTGCGCCACGAGGCGGAGAACGCCCGCGTCGCCGTGCGCAACCTGCGCCGCGACGCCAATCACGCCCTCAAGGAGGCGATGAAGGCGAAGACCATCTCCGAAGACGACGAGCGGCGCGCCCAGGAGGACGTGCAAAAATTGACCGACCGCACCATCGCCGAAATCGACAAGGCGCTGGCCCAGAAGGAAAGCGACCTGATGGCCGTCTGAGGACGGCCCTCGCGCGGCGCCCAGAGCAGCGGCCGTGACCCTCTTCCCCAGTTCCACCCAGGACATTCCGCCGGTCGGCGAGGTGCCGCGTCACATTGCCATCATCATGGATGGCAACGGTCGCTGGGCCAAGAAGCGTTTCATGCCGCGCGTCGCCGGCCACAAGCGGGGCGTCGAAGTCGTGCGGGAGATCATCCGCGCCTGCGTCGAGCGCGGCGTGTCCTACCTGACCCTGTTCGCCTTCAGTTCGGAGAACTGGCGGCGGCCGCAGGAGGAGGTGTCCTTCCTCATGCAGCTATTCCTGCGCGCGCTGGAGGAGGAGGTCGCCAAGCTGCACGAAAACGGCATCCGATTCCGCGTCATCGGCGACCTTTCTCGCTTCGACCCCCAGATCGTGGACCTGATCCGGCGCGGCGAGGCGCTGACTGCAGACAACGCCAGGCTGACGCTGACCATCGCCGCCAACTACGGTGGCCGCTGGGACATTCTCCAGGCCATCGAGAGAATGCTGGCCGCCCGGCCGGACAGGCGTACCGGCTTCACCGAGCAGGACCTCGCCGCCCACCTTGCGCTCAATTACGGCCCGGAGCCGGATCTCTTCATCCGTACCGGCGGGGAGCAGCGCATCAGCAATTTCCTGCTCTGGCAACTGGCCTACAGCGAGTTCTACTTCACCGACACCCTCTGGCCGGAATTCGATGCAGTGGCGCTCGACCTGGCGATCGAGTCCTACCGCCAGCGCGAGCGGCGCTTCGGCCGCACTTCCGAGCAGCTCCAGGCACTTCCTGCGCCAGCGCGGCCGGAAGACGCCATCCCACCCGCCGCCACGCGAGAGAATGCTTAAGGCGCGGATCGTCACCGCTTTACTGTTGCTGGGCGGATTCCTGGCGGTCCTGTTCCTGCTGCCGTTTGCGGGATGGCTGCTCTTTGCCAGCCTGGTGGCCGGACTGGGTGCATGGGAATGGGCGGGCTTGATCAGGCTGGCAGGTGCCCTGCGGCCGGCGTATGCGGCGATGGCGCTCGCCCTCTGCGCATTCCTGGGATCGCTTGCTTTCGACGTGGCCGCCGGCCAGATCAGACAGCCCGACATCCTGATGGCGCTCTTTGTGCTTGCGGGCGTATTCTGGCTGGCGGTCGTGCCATTTTGGCTGCGTTCCAGGTGGTCGCTAGGCAAAGGGCCTGGCGCGATGGTCGGTCTGATCGTCGTGCTGCCGGCCTGTCTTGCCCTGATGCAGCTAAGGACGGTCAGTCCGCTGCTTCTCCTGGCGGCGGTGGCGTTTGTCTGGCTGGCTGACATTGCCGCCTATTTCAGCGGCAAGGCCTACGGGCGTCACAAGCTGGCGCCGTCCATCAGTCCGGGCAAGTCCTGGGAGGGCGTGGCTGGCGCCGCCATCCTCGTCGTGCCTTACGGCCTTCTGGTGGCATGGACCGCAGGTGCCCTGCCGGGGTCGGCCGCTGCTCTTCTTGCCCTGATGTTCGCCCTGGAAGCCCTCCTGGCTGTCAGCATTCTGGGCGATTTGTTCGAATCACTGGCCAAGCGCCAGGCAAATATCAAGGACAGCGGAACCCTGCTTCCTGGACACGGTGGGGTGCTGGATCGCATCGACAGCCTGACGTCGACCCTCCCGCTGATCGGGTTGGCCCTGCTGCTGGGGGAGGCCTGGCCGGGATGAAGCGCCAGAAGCTGGTGATTCTGGGGGCGACCGGTTCGATCGGCGTCAATACGCTGGATGTGGCGGGCCGCCATCCCGATCGATTCGAGATCCTGGCGCTGACGGCGCATAGCCAGACGGACCGGCTTTTCGAGCAATGCTGCCGCTTCAGGCCGCGCTATGCCGTGGTACCCGCAGCAGACGTCGCCGCAAGCTTCGAGTCCAGATTGCGCGAAGCGGGTTGCGACGCTACGGTGCTGACAGGAATGGATGCCCTGGAAAAGGTGGCCAGCCTGCCCGAGGCCGACACGGTCATGGCCGCCATCGTCGGTGCCGCCGGTTTGCGGCCGACCCTTGCGGCTGTTCGCGCGGGCAAGAAGGTGCTGCTTGCGAACAAGGAAGCCCTGGTCATGGCAGGGCCGGTGTTCATGGCGGAAGTGGCGCGAAGTGGCGCGTTTCTGCTTCCGATAGACAGTGAACATAATGCTATATTTCAATCACTTCAAAACGATACCTCATGTAGTTTAGAGAAAAAGGGGGTGCGCAGGATTCTCCTCACGGCATCCGGCGGGCCGTTCCGGAATGCATCCCTCGAAGCCCTTGCCGACGTCACGCCCGAGCAGGCCTGTGCGCATCCCAACTGGGTGATGGGGCGCAAGATATCCGTCGATTCGGCAACCATGATGAACAAGGGCCTGGAGGTCATCGAGGCACACTGGCTGTTTGGGGCAGCTCGGGAACGCATCGAGGTCGTGGTCCATCCACAAAGCGTCATCCATTCCATGGTCGAGTATGCCGACGGCTCGGTGATAGCCCAGTTGGGCAACCCCGACATGCGCACACCGATCGCGCATGCCCTGGCTTATCCTGAACGGATCGAGGCGGGGGTCGCGCCCCTGGACCTGTACCGCATAGGCCGGCTGGATTTCGAGCCCCCGGACTTCAGCCGTTTCCCCTGTCTCAGGCTGGCCTTCGAGGCGCTGGAGCGGGGCGGCAATGCGCCAGCGGTATTGAATGCCGCCAACGAGGTGGCGGTGGAGGCTTTCCTGAACGACGGCATGCCATTCATGTGCATACCGCTGATCATTGAGGAAACCCTCGCGGCCGTGCCGCAGGCGGACCTGCAGGACTTGCCGGCGGTCATGGCGGCGGATGCGGCCGGCAGAGAAGCCGCCCGCCATCTGGTCAGAAAGCGCTGCCAGCGGCAGGCATGAGCAACTTTCTCTTTTATCTGGGCGCATTCATCGTGGCGCTCGGTCTTCTGATCGTGGTGCATGAGGCTGGCCACTTCCTGGTGGCCCGCTGGTGCGGCGTCAAGGTGCTGCGCTTTTCGGTCGGCTTTGGCAAGCCGCTGCTGTCGCGGCGCTTCGGCAGCGACCAGACCGAATTGGCGCTGGCGGCCTTTCCGCTCGGTGGCTACGTCAAGATGCTCGACGAGCGGGAGGGCGAAGTCCCGGTACAGGAGCTGCCGCGCGCCTTCAATCGCCAATCGGTATGGAAGCGATTCGCCATCGTCCTGGCCGGACCGGTGGCGAACTTTGCCCTGGCTGTCGCCATGTACTGGGCCTTGTTCGTGCACGGCGTCGACGAACCCCGCCCCATTTTCGGCAAGCCGGTCGCGCATTCAGCTGCCGAGCGGGCCGGCTTTCAGGAAGGGGAACTGGTGCGCAGCATCAACGGACAGGCGATCGCGGCCTGGCCGGAGTTGCGCTGGGAATTGCTGCAGCAGGCCTTCGGCAAGGGCAGCGTTACCCTGGAGGTCATCAATCCGCGCAATGAAATCTCCTTCAGAAGAATGGATCTGTCGTCTGTGGATACCGCCGACCTCGAGGGAGACATCCTGACCCAGTTGGGTTTTCGTTTTTACCGTCCGGCGTTGCCGCCGGTGATCGGACGGGTCGAGCCTGGCAGCGTGGCCGACGGGGCGGGGCTTCGCGCAGGGGATCGCATTGCGGAAGTCGACGGCGTGGCGACAGAGGCCTGGACACAGCTTGTGGCGGTGATTCGCGAATCGCCAGGCAAGCCGATTCGCATGGGTTTGGAGCGCGAAGGAGTGCGCATGGAGATTTCGCTGACGCCGGCGGAGGCCGAGGATCGCGGCAAGCGCGTCGGTCGCATTGGCATCGGCGTCAGGGAAGACGGGATCGACCGCGCGGCCTTGATGACGACGGTGCGCTACGGGCCCATCGATGCCCTCGGCAAGGCCGCCGCGCAGACCTGGGAAACCTCCGTCTTCAGCCTCACCATGCTGGGACGCATGATCCTGGGGGAGGTTTCATGGAAGAACCTGAGCGGGCCGGTGACCATCGCCGACTATGCGGGACAATCGGCCCGGCTCGGCCTGGCGTACTACATCAAGTTCCTGGCGTTGATCAGCATCAGCCTCGGCGTGCTGAATCTCCTGCCGATCCCCTTATTAGATGGGGGGCACTTGTTGTATTATATGGTCGAGATAATCAAGGGCGGTCCTGTTTCAGAACGCGTGATGGAAATCGGCCAGCAGATCGGCTTGGCGCTGCTGGCGATGCTGATGGCTTTTGCCTTGTATAACGATATCAACCGCCTGGTTTCCGGCTGACCAATGAACAAGAAGATCCTCCCCGGCCTGCTTGCGGCGCTGTTCTCGGCTTCGGCCTTCGCCTTCGAGCCTTTCGTGGTGAAGGATATCCGCGTCGAGGGCATTCAGCGTACCGAAGCCGGCACGGTATTCAGCTATCTTCCGGTCAAGGTCGGGGAAACCATGACCGACGAGAAGGCCGCGGAAGCGATCAAGGCCCTTTTCGCCACCGGCTTCTTCAAGGACGTTCGCATCGAGGTCGAGAATCAGGTCATCGTGGTCGTGCTCGAAGAGCGCCCGGCCATCGCCTCGATCGACTTCGTCGGCATCAAGGAATTCGACAAGGAGACCATCAAGAAAGCCCTCAAGGAAACCGGATTGGCGGAATCGCGCATATTCGACCGATCCCTGCTCGAGCGCGCCGAGCAGGAACTGAAACGCCAGTATCTCAGCCGCGGCTTGTACGCGGTCACGGTTACCACGACGGTGACGCCGCTCGAGCGCAACCGCGTCGGCATCAATTTCGCTGTGGACGAGGGGAGCGTCGCCAAGATCCGCCAGATCAACATCGTGGGCGCGCAGGCCTTCAAGGAAAAGGAACTTCTGGGCGTCTTCGCGCTGCGCACGCCGAACTGGATCAGCTGGTACACCAAGAACGACCAGTATTCCAAGCAGAAACTTTCCGCAGATCTCGAGAGCCTGAAATCCTTTTACCAGAACCGGGGCTACCTCGAGTTCAACGTCGAGTCCACCCAGGTTTCCATCAGCCCTGACAAGCAGGACATCTACATCACGATCAACGTCAAGGAGGGGGACAGGTATTCCGTCTCCTCCGTCAAGCTGACCGGCGAACTGACGCTGCCCGAGGACGAGATCCGCAAGCTCGTCACCATCAAGCCGGGCGAGGTTTTCTCGCGCGAAAAGCTGGTCGACACGACGAAACAGATCACCGACAAGCTCGGCAACGAGGGCTATGCCTTCGCCAACGTCAATGCCGCGCCGGAGATAGACAAGGAGAAGAAGGAGGTCGCCTTCACGATCTTCATCGATCCGGGCAGGCGCGTCTACGTGCGCCGAATCAACGTTACCGGAAACACGAAGACGCGCGACGAGGTCATCCGGCGCGAGGCGCGGCAGATGGAAGGGGCCTGGTACGACGGCGACAGGATCAACAAGACGCGCAGCCGCGTGGACAAGCTCGGCTACTTCGAGGAAGTAAACATCGAAACGCCGCCGGTGCCTGGCACGACCGACCAGGTCGACGTCAACCTGAACGTGAAGGAAAAGAACACCGGCAACATCATGTTCGGCGCCGGCATTTCCAGTTCGGAAGGCGTCGTCCTGTCCGGTTCGGTATCGCAGAACAACGTCTTCGGCAGCGGCCGGCATGTCGCCGTCCGGGTCAATTCCGGCAAGGTGAACAAGGTCTATTCGCTGTCATTCACGGATCCCTATCACACCATCGACGGGGTCAGCCGCGGATTCGACATCTATCGCCGCGACCTCGACGCGAATTCGACGGGCGTCGCCAATTACAAGACCTCGTCGGTCGGGCTCGGCGTGCGCTACGGTTTCCCCATCGCCGAAGACAATGCCATCGGCGTCGGCCTGTCCTGGGACAAGACGGACATCACCACCTATGCCGACAGCCCGCAGCAGTACCTGAAATTCGTCCAGGACTACGGCAACAGCAACACGACGCTTTTGCTCAACACGAACTGGACCAACGACCAGCGCGACAGCCTGATCTATACCACCAAGGGCACCGTGCAGCGCGCCTATGGCGAGGTCGGGCTGCCCGGGGCCGACATGAAGTTCTACAAGCTCAGCTATCAGCACCAGGTGTTCTGGCCCGTGACGAAGGACATCACGCTGATGCTCAACGGTGAGGCCGGATATGGAAACGGCTACAGCGGGCAGGGCCTGCCCTTCTATCGGAACTTCTATGCGGGCGGCGTCGGATCGGTGCGCGGCTTCAAGGCAGGCTCCCTCGGGCCGCATGACGTGCCCCCTCACGAAAAGGATGCGCTCGGCGGCAACCGGAGGCTGGTCGGCAACCTGGAATTCCTGATGCCGGTGCCGGGATTCGGCATGGACAAGACCTTGCGCGCGGGCGGCTTCCTCGACACCGGCTATGTCTGGGCACCAGGGGCCAAGATGCGCCTGTCCGATTTGCGGTACAGTATCGGCGTTTCGGTTTCCTGGGCATCGCCGTTCGGTCCGCTCAAGTTCAGCGTGGCCCAGCCGCTCAACAAGCAGTCGGGAGACCAGGTCGAGCGCTTCCAGTTCCAGATGGGAACCTCATTCTGAGGCTTACATTCGCAGGAGACTTATGTTGAACAAACTTGTTATCTTTGCCGTGCTCGGCCTGATGGCGCTGCCGGCGGCTGCCCAATCCAAGATCGGCTTCGTCAATACCGAGAAGATTTTCCGCGAGGCCGCCCCCGCCGTGCGCGCCCAGAAGAAAATCGAGAAGGAGTTCGAGAAGCGCGACCAGGACATGCAGCGCATGGCCAAGCAGCTGCAGACGCTGCAGGAAGGCCTGGAGAAGAACGCGGTCACCATGTCGGAATCGGAAAAGCGGAACAAGGAACGCGAACTGAACGATCTGAACCGCGATTTCCAGCGCAAGCAGCGCGAATTCCGCGAGGACCTCAACCAGCGCCGCAACGAGGAACTGGCCGCCGTGCTCGAGCGCGCCAACAAGGCGATCAAGGCGATCGCTGAGGCCGAAAAATACGATGTCATCATGCAGGAGGCGGTATACGCCTCGCCCAAGATCGATATCACGGACAAGGTCATCAAGGCCTTGGCTGACGCCAAGTAAGATGCATGCATGGCCGGGCGCGATGAGGGCGTCAGCCTGGGTGAAATCGTCGCGCTGTTAGGCGGCCGGCTCGTGGGCGATGCAACGCTGCGCGTCAGCCAGGTGGCCACGCTGGAACTGGCCGAACCGGACCAGATCGCCTTTTTCGCCAACAAGAAGTACCGGCAGCAGCTGAAGTCCACCCGGGCCGGCGCAGTGATCCTGGCGCCCTCGGCAGTTCAAGACTGTGCACGCCCGCACATCATCTGCGACAACCCCTATGCGTATTACGCGCGGGTCGTCCGGCTGCTCAACCCCACAACGGCCGCGTCGGCCGGGATTCATCCTGCTGCCGTCGTGCTTTCCGAACTGCCTGGGACCGTGCACGTCGGGGCCCAGGCCTTCGTCGACGCCGACGTGCAGGTCGGCGAGGGGGCGTCCATCGGAGCCGGCTGCATCCTCGGCAGGGGCGTGCGCATCGGGGCCGGCTCGCTGCTATACCCGCGCGTCACGATATACGAAGGCTGTCTCATCGGCAGCAACGCCATCCTGCATTCGGGTGCCGTGATCGGTGCGGACGGCTTCGGCATGGCGCGGGAAGCCGACGGCAGCTGGACGAAGATTCCCCAGATTGGCCGCGTCGTGATCGGTGA
>WBZP01006120.1_pt1 | contig 12019 bp, 8 predicted proteins | sample 5204301 | NCBI WGS metagenome assembly WBZP01 (sample SAMN12412401, study PRJNA552823) | activated sludge metagenome | isolation source: activated sludge from nitrification reactor of wastewater treatment plant... | place: USA: Pennsylvania | collected 2017
CCTCGGAGGTCGCCGCGTGCTGATGCGCCAGCTACTCAACAAGCAGCTCGACGTCTACGAGAACCAGGTGACCAACGGCACGCTCAGCCCCAGCACGCTCGAGGGCTACAGCAAGGCGATCCGCAGCGAGAGGATGCAGTTCTGGGACGACAAAGCCGTGGCCGAGGTCACGCCCAGCATGCTGCGCGACTGGATCGGCGCCATGGGCGTCACCGCCAAGCGCGCGCGCAACCTACTCACGCCACTGCGCAGCGTCTTCGAGGACGCGCTCAACGACGAGCTGATCGCCGGCAATCCCTTCGAAAAGATCGCGCTGAACAAGCTGCTGCGGCAGACTACGAAGGGCAGCGACTATGAGGTCGACCCCTTCTCGGCCGACGAGCGCGCCACGATCCTGGGGCACGCTCGGCCAGACGAGGCACCGATGGTGCGATTCTGGCTGAACACCGGCCTGCGGCCGGGCGAGCTGATCGCTCTGCGCTGGCCCAAGATCGACTGGGTGGCAAAGAAGGCCCGCGTCGACCGCAACCAGGTGTCGGGCGTCGAGAAAGGTCCGAAGACCGAGGCCGGCGTACGCGACGTCGACCTGAACGACGACGCCATCGCCGCGCTGATTGCCCAGAAGGGCACGACCTTCCTGGCCGGCGCGCACGTCTGGCACAACCCGCGCACAAACTCCGCTTGGGGCACCGACGCTCAGATCCGCAAGACGCTGGGGGAGCCGCTGCTCAAGCGCTCCGGCGTGCGGCACCGCAATCCCTACCAGTGCCGGCACACGTATGCGAGCTCGATGCTGACGGCTGGCCAGAATCCCTGGTACGTCGCCCAGTAACTGGGCCATGTCGACGTGCAGATGGTGTTCAAGGTGTACGGCAAGTTCATTGCCGCTGACTACCAGCGTCCCGCGATGCCTGTCGGCCGCGCTGCGGCCCAGTAGCGGCTATCCGATCAGCGGGACGGCTGAGGGTGCCGACGGAGCGGTGTCGGGGCGCAGATGCGTCAGACGAGCGCTGTCGGAGCAGGAGGGCCATTGCTTGTGCTGCTCCGCCTCGGCCGCCTCGCGCTGCACCTTGTCGCCAGCCTTGGGCAGCGCACACACCTGAAGACTGAAGGCGGCAGAGCGCGTGTGAATTTGCGTGTGAATCCAACGCCAACGAAAGGCGGTTTGAGACGGTCTGACGAGACCAGCGCCTATGGTCTTTCATAGGCGCTGGTTGTCTTAGATGGTGGAACCGGGGGGAATCGAACCCCCGTCCGCAAGCCATCGCCGGACGGTTCTACATGCGTAGCTGTCTGATTTGGATTTAGGAGCCCCGATCGCGCAGCAGCACGCTACCGGTTCCCCGAGTCATTTGAGTTTAGGCCTGCAGTGAATGACACACCGCAGGACGAGCCTATGTGTATGACCTCGCAGCCTGCCGTCTTGCGACTTCAGGCCCAGCCCATGGGCCAACTGTTGCGAGGCTCACCGGTTTTAAGCGGCGAGGGCGTACGAAGTATCGTTCGCAGTTACTTTGTTTCCAGTGGATTTACGAGCGAACTGGTGCTCGGCATGCCCCGCGCCGACTCCGCACCCACGTCGAAGCCAGGTCGGTCCCAAGGCACTGAGTTTAGGCCAGTTCCAGGAATTGCAAGAGTGCCTGAGGCCGATCCAGGATAGTGTGGGCTCCCCAGGCCTCGACGTCGGCGTCAGGCCCCAGATAGCCCCAGGCGGCCACGCCGGTGAGCATGCCTGCGGCCAGGCCGGCCTGCACATCGCGTTCGTCGTCACCGACATACAGGCAGCGTTCCGGCGCAACGCCCAGCCGGCGGGCCGCCTCCAGCAGCGGGGCTGGATGGGGCTTCGTGAAGGGCGTGCTGTCGCCGCCCACCAAGATCCGGCCATCGCTCAGCAAACCCAGGCCCTGCGCCAGCGGCAACGCCATGCACAACGCCTTGTTGGTGACGATGCCCCAGGGCAGGGCCAGATCGGACAGCGCCTGCAGCACCGGCCATACCGGCTCAAAGGTTGACGACTCCTGTAGCAAGCGCATCTGGTAACGATCGAGGAACTCCAGCCGGCTGCCGTCGTAACCGGCGGCGCCCTGTTGCAGGCCCAAGGCGGCCCCCAGCATGCCGCGGGCACCGGATCCGGCATGCGGGCGCAGGCTCTGGTAGGGCAAGGGCGGCAAGCCGCGCTGCGCGCGCATCTCGTTGGCCGTGCCTGCCAGATCAGGCGCGCTGTCGACCAGGGTACCGTCCAGGTCGAACAACACCGCCGCGACGCTGGGCATCAGGCCGGCCGGCGACAGGCCACGAGATAGTTGACGCCGATATCCGTGCTCAGGCGGTATCGCTTGTTCAGCGGGTTGTACTGCAGGCCACGGCTGGCCTGCAGTACCAGGCCGGCATCGCGGCACCAGCGCCCCAGCTCGCTGGGCCGGATGAAGCGTTCGTACTGGTGCGTGCCCCGGGGCAGCAGGCGCAACAGGTATTCGGCGCCCACGATAGCAAACAGGAAGGCCTTGGGGTTGCGGTTGAGGGTCGAGAAGAACACCCAGCCTCCGGGCTTGACCAAGGAGGCGCAGGCCCGCACCACGGCAGCCGGGTCGGGCACATGCTCCAGCATCTCCATGCAGGTGACGACATCGAAGGCCGCCGGCCGCTCTGCTGCCAGCGACTCGGTGGCGATCTCGCGGTACTCGAGGTTTTCGACCCCGGCGTCCAGCGCGTGCAGCCGAGCCACACCCAGCGGCTTGACGGCGAGATCAATGCCCGTCACATGAGCCGCCTGGCGCGCCATCGATTCGGCCAGGATGCCACCGCCGCAGCCGACATCCAGCACCCCTTTGCCGTGCAGGCCGGCCAGTTCGTCGATCCAGGCCAGGCGCAGCGGGTTGATCTCGTGCAGCGGCCGGAACTCGCTGTCCAAGTCCCACCAGCGGTGGGCCAGGTCGCTGAACTTGGCCAATTCCTGGGCGTCGACGTTTGGCATGTTCCGATGGTACCGAAGGAAACGCAAAACCCCGCCGAGGCGGGGTTTCGATAGGTGAAGAGCGGCGCGGTGCGCCGCCGGCTTTACTTCTTGGTCCGGGTACCGACCACTTCCACCTCGACACGGCGGTTCTTGGCGCGGCCTTCGGCGGTCTTGTTGTCGGCCACGGGCTGCTTCTCGCCCTTGCCTTCGGTGTAGACGCGGTTCTTCTCGACGCCCTTGCTCGTGAGGAAGGCCTTAACGGCTTCGGCACGCGCCACGGACAGCTTTTGGTTGAACGCGTCACCACCCACGCTGTCGGTATGGCCGACGGCGATGATGACTTCCAGGTTCACGCCCTTGGTCTTGTCGACCAGGTCGCTAAGCTTGGCCTGGGCTTCGGGCTTGAGCTTGGACTTGTTGAAGTCGAAGAACGCATCCGCGGCGAAGGTGACCTTCTCGCTGACCGGAGCCGGGGGCGGAGGCGGCGCGGCGGGAGCGGGCGCGGGAGCGGGCGCTGCAGGTGCAGCAGCAGCGGGCGGCGGCGGCGGGGGCGGCGTGGCAACCCTTGGCGCCGGAGCCGGCGGGGGCGGCGGCTTGATGGCGCCGTCGCACTCTTCGAGTGCCGTGGCCGGCGTCCAGCCGGCATCGCGCCAGCACAGTTCATTGGTGCCGTTCTTCCAGACGGTGCCATCGGCGGCACGCCAGTTGTCGATGGCCTTCGGTTGCGCGAAGCCAGCGATGGGGGCGGCAAGTGCGGCAGCTGCAAAAAGCATTGCCACCTTGTTCAATTTCTTCATGATTCTCCTCTCGAGGAAAGCCGCAGACTAGCCTGCGTAATGTCCAAAACGACAAGCGGGAAAATTGACGACCGACCGGGCAAATCCCCACAGTCGCGGGCACTTACCACCGACGGATGATTGTGCCATAGGGCGTCGGTTGCTCTGTATTTTGGGGCCAGCGCAGGTGCAGCCTCGTGGCGCTGTTGCGCAGCCGCGACAGGCCCACCCCCCGTAGAATCCACCCGTATTCACTGCCGCACCCCTGCCCGGCAGTCTTGTCCGACCCCCATCGCATGACCTCTTTCGCCAAGGAAACACTCGCCGTCAGCCTGGAAGAGGAGATGCGGCGTTCCTACCTCGACTATGCGATGAGCGTCATCGTCGGGCGAGCCCTGCCTGACGCGCGCGACGGACTCAAGCCGGTGCACCGCCGCGTGTTGTACGCGATGCACGAACTGTCAAACCACTGGAACCGGCCCTACAAGAAGAGCGCCCGCATCGTCGGCGACGTGATCGGCAAGTACCACCCGCACGGTGACACCGCGGTGTACGACACCATCGTGCGCATGGCGCAGGACTTTTCGCTGCGTCACATGCTGGTCGACGGCCAGGGCAATTTCGGCAGTGTCGACGGCGACAACGCCGCGGCCATGCGCTACACCGAGATCCGGCTGTCGAAGATCGCGCACGAGATGCTCGAGGACATCGACAAGGAAACAGTCGACTTCGCGCCCAATTACGACGGCTCCGAGAAAGAGCCCACGGTGCTGCCGACGCGGCTGCCCAACCTGCTGGTCAACGGCAGTGCCGGCATCGCGGTGGGCATGGCCACCAACATCCCGCCTCACAACCTGAACGAGGTCGTCGACGCCTGCCTGCACCTGTTGAAAAACCCGGACGCTTCGATCGACGAATTGATGGAGATCATCCCGGCGCCCGACTTCCCCACCGCCGGCATCATCTACGGCCTGAACGGCGTGCGCGAAGGCTACCGCACGGGTCGCGGCAAGGTGGTGATGCGCGCCAAGTGCCACTTCGAGGACATCGACAAGGGTCAGCGCCAGGCCATCATCGTCGACGAGATTCCCTACCAGGTTAACAAGAAGACGCTGCTCGAGCGCATCGCCGAGCTCGTCCACGAGAAGAAGATCGAAGGCATCAGCCACATCCAGGACGAGAGCGACAAGTCCGGCATGCGGGTGGTGATCGAGCTCAAGCGCGGCGAAGTGCCTGAGGTGGTGCTGAACAACCTGTACAAGCAGACGCAGCTGCAGGACACCTTCGGCATCAACATGGTGGCCCTGATCGACGGCCAGCCGCGGCTGTGCAACCTGAAGCAGCTGGTCGAGATCTTCCTGGACCATCGGCGCGAGGTGGTGACGCGGCGCACGGTCTACGAATTGCGCAAGGCGCGCGAACGCGGCCACGTGCTCGAGGGCCTGGCGGTGGCGCTGGCCAACATCGACGAGTTCATCGAGACCATCAAGACCAGCCCCACGCCGCCGGTGGCCAAGGCCGCGCTGATGGCCAAGAGCTGGGACAGCTCGATGGTGCGCGAGATGCTGGCCCGTGCCGAAGAGTCCACCCGCGGTGGCCGCGAGGCCTACCGCCCCGAAGGCCTGCCGCGCAATTACGGCCTGCAGCCCGATGGCCTGTACCGTCTGAGCGACGACCAGGCGCAAGAGATCCTGCAGATGCGCCTTCAGCGCCTCACCGGGCTGGAGCAGGACAAGATCATCGGCGAGTACCGCGAGGTGATGGCGCAGATCGCCGACCTGCTGGACATCCTGGCCCGCCCGGAGCGTGTGAGCGCCATCATCAGCGGCGAACTGGCGGACCTGAAGCAGGAGTTCGGCCAGACCAAGCTCGGCGCGCGCCGCAGCGTGATCGAACGCAATGCACTGGAGCTGGGCACTGAGGACCTGATCACGCCCGCCGACATGGTGGTCACGCTCAGCCACACCGGTTACGTCAAGAGCCAGCCGCTGACCGAGTACCGCGCGCAGAAGCGCGGCGGCCGCGGCAAGCAGGCCACGCAGACCAAGGAAGACGACTGGATCGACCAGCTCTTCATCGCCAACACGCACGACTGGATCCTGTGCTTCAGCGACCGCGGCCGGGTCTATTGGCTCAAGGTCTGGGAAGTGCCGCAGGGTTCGCGCAACAGCCGCGGCAAACCCATCGTCAACATGTTCCCACTGCAGTCCGGCGAGAAGATCACGGTAGTGCTGCCGCTGACCGGTGAGTTCCGCAGCTTCCCGGCCGACCACTACGTGTTCATGTCCACCGCACTGGGCACGGTCAAGAAGACCCCGCTGGACGAGTTCAGCAACCCGCGCAAGGCGGGGATCATCGCGGTCGACCTGGACGAGGGTGACTACCTCATCGGTGCCGCGCTGACCGACGGCCACCATGACGTGATGCTGTTCAGCGACGGCGGCAAGGCGGTACGCTTTGCCGAAGACGAAGTGCGGCCGTTGTCGCGCAACGCGCGCGGCGTGCGCGGCATGGCACTGGAAGACGGCCAGAGCGTGATCGCCATGCTGGTGGCCGAGGACGAAACACAAAGCGTGCTGACGGCCACCGAAAACGGCTACGGCAAACGCACCAGCATCGTCGAGTACACCCGGCACGGCCGCGGCACCAAGGGCATGATTGCCATCCAGCAGAGCGAACGCAACGGCAAGGTCGTGGCGGCCACGCTGGTGCGGCCGGCCGACGAGATCATGCTCATCACCGACAAGGGTGTGCTGGTGCGCACCCGGATCAGCGAAGTGCGCGAACTCGGTCGCGCCACGCAGGGCGTGACACTCATCGCCCTGGACGACGGCGCCAAGCTCTCGGGCTTGCAGCGCATTGTGGAAAACGACGCCCCCGGTGAAGGCGACGACAACGACGCCGGCGAGCACGGCACGGAAGGATCCTGATGGCGAAGATACTGATTCTGGTGCTGGCCCTGGTCAGCGCAGGCGTGGTGCAGGCGCAGGCGCAGGCGGTGGGCGGCAAGAAGGAACTGGTGGCCAAAGTGCTGCAGTTGCAGCAGCCCGGCATCGAACAGATGGCCCGCACGATGGCGCAGCAGCCGGCCGCGATGATGATGCAGCAGCTGGCGCCGGTAATCCAGCGCCTGCCGCCCGAGCGGCGCGACGCGCTGGCGCGCGACATCGAAGCCGATGTGCGCAAGTACGCTGAAGACGCGGTGCCGCTGGTCACCGAACGTGCACTGAAATTGGCGCCTTCCACGATCGGCGCCTTGCTCGAGGAGCGTTTCACAGAGGACGAACTCAAACAGATCATCGCGATGCTCGAATCCCCGGTGAACCGCAAGTTCCAGGGCATGGGTGGCGACATGCAGCGTGCCATCACCGAGAAGCTGGTGGCCGAGACCAAGCCGCAGATCGAACCCAAGTTGCGCGCGCTGGAACAGGTCGTCTCCAAGCGCCTGGCCAGCGCGCAGGCCAGCGCAGCCTCGGCTGCGGCGGGCAAGCCAGGCGCCGCGGCCTCGGCCCCACAGGCCAAGAAGTAGGCCCCGGCGCAGGCATGGCCGACCAGCCCACCATCGACCCCGCGCTGCAGGCCCTGCGGCAGCGCATCGACGGGGTCGACCGCGAGTTGCTCACGCTGCTGAACCAGCGCGCGCAGCTGGCGCTGGCGGTTGGCGAGATCAAGAAGCGCGAAGGCTCGGTGGTATTTCGCCCCGAGCGGGAAGCGCAGGTCATCGCCGGCCTGAAGGCCATCAACCTCGGCCCCTTGCCCGACGAATGCGTGGCGCCGATATGGCGCGAGATCATGTCGGCCAGCCGTGCGCTGGAAACCCCGACCCGGGTCGCCTACCTGGGTCCCGCCGGCACCTTCAGCGAAGAAGCCGCGCTGGGCTACTTCGGCAGCAGCATCCTGCGCGTGCCCTGCGCCAACTTCGACGAGGTGTTCCACGTCACCGCTACCGGCGCCGCCGACTTCGGCGTGGTGCCGGTCGAGAACAGCACCGAAGGCGTGGTGACGCGCTCGCTGGACCTGTTCCTGCACACGCCGCTGTTCATCATCGGCGAGACCAGCCTGTTCGTGCGGCACAACCTGCTGCGCAAGATCGATTCGCTGGCCGATGCAACAGCCGTCGTGGCGCACCCGCAGGCGCTGGCGCAATGCAACGCCTGGCTGTCGGCCCATCTGCCGCATGCCGAACGCCGTCCGGTGTCCAGCAATGCCGAGGGCGCCCGCCTGGCCTCGCTGGACGCCAGCCTGGCCGCCATTGCCAGCGCCCGGGCCGGCAGCGAATTCGGCCTGCACGTCGTGGCACCGGCGGTGCAGGACGACGCCCACAATCGCACCCGCTTTGCCGTCGTCACGCACCCGCAGCGCCACCCGGCGCCCAAGCCCAGCGGGCACGACTGCACGAGCCTGGTGGTCAGCGTCACCAACCGCCCCGGCGCCGTGCACGACATGCTGGTGCCGCTGAAGAAGCATGGGGTGTCGATGACCCGCTTCGAATCGCGCCCGGCGCGCTCGGGCCAGTGGGAGTACTACTTCTACATTGATATCCAGGGCCATCCCGACGAGCCGGGCGTGGCCGCAGCGCTGCAGGAACTGCGCAGCGCCTGCGCCTTCTTCAAGGTGCTGGGAACCTACCCCGTCGACATGCACTGAGACCATGTTCAACCAGCTGGGTGTCATCGGTTGTGGCTTGATGGGCGGCAGTTTCGCGCTGGCCCTCAAGCGCGCAGGCCTGGCCAAGCGCGTGGTCGGCTACAGCAAGTCGCCATCGACCACCGAGCGTGCCCGCAAGCTGGGCGTGATCGACGTGGCTGCCGAGTCGGCCCTGCTGGCGGCCGCCGGATCCGACCTCGTGCTGGTCGCGGTGCCAGTGTCGGCCACTGAAACCACGCTGCGCGCCATCCGCCACATCGTCGAGCCCGGCATGCTGTTGATGGACGTGGGTAGCACCAAGCGCGACGTGGTGGACGCGGCGCGGCGTGCCTTACGCGAACGCATCGGCTGTTTCGTGCCGGCCCACCCGATCGCAGGCAAGGAAGTCTCCGGCATCCAGAATGCCGATGGCGCCCTCTACAGCGGACGCCAGGTGATCATCACGCCGCTGGCGCAGACGGCACCCGAACTGGTGCAAAAGGCCACCGACGTGTGGAGCGCCATCGGAGCCCAGGTGCTGATGATGACACCGGAAAACCACGACGCAGCCTTTGCCGCGGTCAGCCACCTGCCGCACCTGCTGGCCTTCGCCTACTTCAGCGCTGTGGTCAATCAGCCGGCCGGACGTGATTTCCTGTCGCTGGCCGGGCCCGGTTTTCGCGACTTCACGCGCATTGCAGCCAGCAGCCCGCAGACCTGGCGCGACATCCTGGTTTCCAACCGCGAAGAAGTGCTCAAGCAGTCGCAGCGCTTCCGCCAGGCGCTGGATGCCCTGGAGCATGCGATGCGCGAAGGCAATGCCGATGCCCTGGAGGGCCTGATCCGCGGGCCTTCCGAAGGTCGTACAAGCTGGCAGATGGGCGCCCGCATCATGCCCACCGGTGGCAGCAAGAGCTGATGGCGCTGCGGTCGGGCGCGCACCTGCAGTGAGCGCAAAGCCAGATGTACGACATTCCCTTCATTGACCTGCCGGCGATGGACGGTGCCCAGGGCACGGTGCGCCTGCCCGGATCCAAGAGCATCTCCAACCGCGTCCTGCTGCTGGCCGGTCTGGCCGAGGGCACGACGGCGGTGCACGATCTGCTGGACAGCGACGACACCCGCGTCATGCTTGGCGCGCTGCAGCAACTGGGCTGCGGCCTGCACCGCGAGGGGCCGGTGTGGCTGGTCACCGGACTTGGCGGTCGGCTCGTGGTCCATGAAGCCGCGCTGTTCCTGGGCAACGCCGGCACGGCCATGCGGCCCCTGGCTGCGGCGCTGGCCGTGCTGGCCGCCACGCAGGGCGGGCGATTCGAACTGAGCGGCGTGCCCCGCATGCATGAGCGCCCGATCGGCGATCTGATCGATGCCCTGCGTCCGCTGGGCTGCACGGTCGAGGACCTGGGCGAACCCGGCTATCCGCCGTTGCGCCTGAGCGGCACCGCCGGCTCGCGGCTGGCGCTGCAGCAGCCGATCCGCGTGCGCGGTGACGTATCCAGCCAGTTCCTGACGGCGCTGCTGCTGGCCCTGCCCCTGGTCAGCCAGCATCTGGCCATCGTGATCGAGGTCGAGGGTGAACTGATCTCCAGGCCCTACATCGACATCACCCTGAATCTGCTGGCGCGCTTTGGCATTACCGTGCAGCACGAAGATTGGCAACGCTTCACGATCGCGCAGGGCAGCGTCTACCGCGCGCCGGAGCAACTGCACGTGGAAGGCGATGCCTCGTCGGCCTCCTACTTCGTTGCGCTGGGAGCGTTGGCCGCTGCGGACGGCAGGTGCTTGCGCATCGAGGGCGTGGGCAGCGATTCCATCCAGGGTGACATCCGTTTTGTCGAAGCCGCCGTGGCCATGGGTGCCGTGGTGCACAGCGGCCCCGGCTGGCTGGAAGCAAGGCGGGGCCGCTGGCCCCTGGCCGGGATCACGCTGGACTGCAATCACATCCCGGATGCCGCAATGACGCTGGCTGTGATGGCGCTGTACGCCGATTCGCCGTCCCGGCTGAGCGGCATTGCCAGCTGGCGCGTGAAGGAGACGGACCGCATCGCCGCGATGGCTGCCGAGCTGCGCAAGGTCGGCGCACTGGTCGTCGAGGGGGCGGACTTCATCGAAGTGTGCCCGCCCGCACGCTGGCACAGCGCCAGCGTGCAGACCTATGACGACCACCGGATGGCGATGTGCCTGTCGCTGGCCGCCTTCAACCCGGCGGCTGGCGGCAACTGCCCACAGCGCATCCTCGATCCGCGCTGCGTCGCCAAGACCTTCCCGGACTACTTCGAAACGCTGTTCGCAGTGGCCCGGGCGCAGCCGCAGGCCGTACCGGTGATCACCATCGACGGCCCCACGGCATCCGGCAAGGGCACCCTGGCGGCCGCGGTGGCGCAGGCGCTGGGCTACCACCTGCTCGATTCCGGCGCCTTGTACCGCGCCACCGGTCTGGCATCACAGTGGGATGGCGTCGCCGCGGAAGACACCGCCGGGTTGGCCGGGCTGGCTGGCCAGCTGGACTTGAAGTTTGGGCATGGCCCCGAAGGCAGCCGCACTTGGCTGCGTGGCCGCGAAGTCAGCCTGGAACTGCGCACCGAAGCGGCAGGGCAGCTGGCCTCGCGCATCTCCGCCCTGCCCCCGGTGCGCGAGGCGCTGCAGGAGCTGCAGTGGGCCTTTCGGCGCGTGCCGGGCCTGGTGGCCGACGGGCGCGACATGGGCACCGTGATCTTCCCCGACGCCACGCTCAAGGTGTTCCTTACGGCCAGCCCCGCACAACGTGCGCTGAGGCGGCATAAGCAGTTGATTTCAAAAGGTATTCCCGCTAGCATTGACAGTCTTCGCACCGACTTGGAAGCCCGGGACGCCCGCGACAAACAGCGCAGTGTCTCGCCCTTGCTGCCGGCGCAGGATGCACTGCTGCTGGACAACTCGGACTTGAGCATCGAAGACTCGGTGACACAGGTGCTGGCTTGGTGGCAACAGCGCAGGCCGTTCTGCCCGCTTGCCTGATGTTCTGATGTCCTGAGGCAAGCGCAAGGCGGCAAAAGCGTTCCAGCTCGCCTCCCACAGCGGCCCGCCTCGGTCCCGGCGCGCTGGAGATATCAACCTCAACCCCGCGGCACCCGCCGCAAGCACGCCCGGCACTGCTCTTCAACTACCCCGGGCACTCCAGGAAACCCATGTCTGTCACCACTACCGTCACCGCTCAAGGTGGCGCTGCTTCCTTTGCGGCTCTGTTCGAGGAAAGCCTCAAGAGCAATGACATGCGCGTCGGCGAGGTCATCTCCGCCGAAGTCGTGCGCATCGAGTTCAACCACGTCGTGGTGAACGCCGGTCTCAAGAGCGAAAGCTATGTGGCCATCGAAGAGTTCAAGAACGACCAGGGCGAACTCGAAGTCCAGGTCGGCGACTTCGTCTCGGTGGCCATCGACGCGGTCGAAAACGGCTACGGCGACACCATCCTGTCGCGTGACAAGGCCAAGCGCCTGGCCTCGTGGATGAGCCTGGAAAACTCGCTGGAAAGCGGCGAATTCGTCACCGGCACGGTCAGCGGCAAGGTCAAGGGCGGCCTGACGGTGCTGGTCAACGGCATCCGCGCGTTCCTGCCCGGCAGCCTGCTGGACACACGTCCGGTCAAGGACATGAGCCCGTTCGAGGGCAAGACCATGGAGTT
>WBZP01006121.1_pt1 | contig 12019 bp, 9 predicted proteins | sample 5204301 | NCBI WGS metagenome assembly WBZP01 (sample SAMN12412401, study PRJNA552823) | activated sludge metagenome | isolation source: activated sludge from nitrification reactor of wastewater treatment plant... | place: USA: Pennsylvania | collected 2017
GGGTCGTCGCGCAGGCGGGAGCGCTGTCGCCACGCGGCGGCTGCGGCTCCCGCGGCGGCGGCGACGATGGCCAGAAGGATCATTCCGCCGCGGTGACGGGGTGTCTGTTGCGAGACCTTCATCGAAACGGACCTCCGTACGGATGTGGGCGACCTGCCCGGAATGGTGCCTTCGTCATGGTGCCCCGGGTTCCTGGTGACCAAACGTACGACCGGTGCGGGGCCCGCCACACCAGGCCTGCGCCGGGGCCGGGGGATGCGTCGGAAAACCTCCGTTCACCCGAGTGCAGTAACGGCCCGGGTCACCCGATAGCAGCAGGGTGAGCACCCTTCGCCTCCCCCTGACGCCGACGGCCGCGCTGGCCGCCGGTTCGACCTACACGGCCGCCCTGCTCGCCCCGTCGGGAGTCGCGCCCTGGGCTCTCGCCGCCGGGGGCGCGGCGCTGACCGCAGCGACCATCTGGAGCGGGCACCGCGATCGGCGCCGGCTCGAACGGCGGGCCGCCCAGGTCTCGATGACCGCCGCCCAGGCGTCCGAGCGCGTCCGCCGCGCCGTCGACGAGACCCTGGTCCCGGTGGCCGAACACCTGGGCGCGCTCGCCTGGGCGCGCGACGTCGCGGGCCTGGACGCCCTGCGCGGCACGAGCGTCGACACCGTGCTCCAGGCGGCCTCGCGGCTGCCGGGTGCGGGCCGGGCGAGGGCCTGCTGGTTCGAACTCGTGCCCGGGTCGCGCCCCGGCACGCGCAGCCTGCACCCGCGCCGTCACGCAGGGCTCGACACCCGCCCCACCACCGTCTTCGTCGAGGGCACCGTGGCCGGCGACGCCGTCCTGCACGCCCTGGACGACGCCCGGGCGCGGTTCGTCGAGGACGTCGCCGCCCAGTCGCCCACCGGCTGGGACGACACCGAGCGCTCCTACCGCACCTTCATCGCCGTCCCGGTCACGTCGGCGGGCCACTGCTACGGCATGCTGACCGTCGACGCCGCCCGGCCGGGTGATCTGGTCCTGGACGACGTGCCGCTGGTCCGGCTGATGGGGCAGCTGCTGGCCGACGCGCTCGCCATCGGCGAGGCCGCGCCGGTCTCGCTCACGCTGCCGCTGACCCGCGGTGCGGCGCCGACCGCGGAGTCGGTGCACGGCGAGGCCCGCTCGCGCGGGGCGCACGCCGCATCGGCCCCGACCCGACGGCGGGTCCGGTCGCACGCCGGGTCGACGCACGTCGGGTCGACGCTGCAGCGCTGAGTCGGCTCAGGCCGCGAGCGAGGTGAGCGCCACCGCCACGGTGGCCACGATCTCGCCGACGCCGATCCGGGCCGGGCTCGGTGGCGGCGAGAGCCGCGGCACCAGGGCCGCCCGGACGGCGAGCGCCCCGAACACGGCGACGGTCGCCCACCCCGGCCGGCCGGTGCCCGCGAGCGACAGGGCCGTGGCGATCACGGCCGCGGCGACGCAGGCCAGGTGGTAGCCGACGCTGAGCCGCAGGAAGGCGGCGTCCCCGCGCTCGCGGATCATCGACTTGACGTAGAACACCGTGCCCGCGAAGTAGGCGGCCTGGACGGCCGCGAGCATCCACGCGCGGGCGGAGTCGGGCGGGGCCGCGACGTGGGCGCCGGCGTCGTAGGCGACCACGGTCATCAGGGCGGAGCCGACGGTGGTCGCCAGCCCACTGAGCAGCGCCCGCTCACGGCGGCGCGCGGACGACCACAGCCCGATCGCCAGGGGGACGGCGAAGAGCGGTGCCCACCGCACCAGGCGGGGCTCGATCAGCAGGACGACGACGCCGAGTGCCGTGGTGAGGGCGAGGTAGGTGCGCATCGGCGGCAGGTAGCGGGCGCGCCGTCCGGATTTGAGCCAGAGTCCGGTCGCGAAGAACGCGAAGTAGCCGACGAACCAGAACAGGGCGAGCGGCAGGTGCACCCAGGCCGGCCCGCCGGCGAGGACGCCCACCAGGAGCGGGCTGGCCAGCATCGCCCAGGCGCCGTGCTGATTGGGGACCCAGCCGGGGCCCCGGCGTGAGGTCCGGCGGCGGGTAGGTCGGCGGGTGGGTCGGCCGTCGGGAAGGGCGGCGCCCTCGGGATCGGCGGTGCTGTCGGCGGCGGCGCTGTCGGCGGTGGCGCTGTCGACGGCAGGGTCTGTCGGGCGCACGCGTCCAGACTAGGCGCAGATGTCGACCCGTCGAGTCGGCCATCCCGTCGCCCCCGATCGGCCGCGAGGGCCCGGGCAAGACATCGGGCAAGACCTCGGGCAAGGGCGGATCCGCAGGCTGGCGGCGTGCCGGCCACTCCGATCAGCCCCCTCGCCCCGGCGCGCCCGCCGCGGTCGGGGTTGGTGCGTACCCCGCTGTCCGTCGAGGCCAGGATCGCTGCCCGTCGTCGCGCGGCCGCGCCCGGGCGGGCCCGGCTCGACGACGAGTGGTCGCGGCTCGACACCGACCCGGCGACGGCGATGGCGTTGCGCCGGTGGTCGCGCCGGCACCCGGTGCTCGTCGGGCTCACCGGGCTCGGGAACCTGATCGACACCCTGGACGCCGCGACCCCCGACCAGCAGGACGCGTTGCTGCTCGCCCTGCTCACCTTGTTTCAGTCGGGCCAGCAGCTCGCGGGCCGCACGGTGCTGCAGGCCATGCTCCCCAGCGTCTGCCGCCTCGCCGCCCGGAGCCAGGTGTCCGCGCGGGTGGCCGGCCACGGTGAAGACCGCTTCCAACTGGTCGTGTGCGAGTTCTGGCACGTGCTGGGGGACTACCCGGTGCGGCACCGCGCCGCCCGCGTCGCGGCGAACCTGACCATGGAGACCCTCGGCCGGCTGACCCGGCTGCCCAGCGCCGCCGAGGAGGTTCCGGTGGAGCCGGGCCGGATCGAGGTGCTGGCCGAACGCCGGGCGGTGACCGGGGTGGATCTCGGGTGGGGGCTGCCCGAGCTGCTCGCCTGGGGGCAGGCCACCGGCGCGGTGACCCAGGCCGAGAGCGACCTGCTCACCGAGCTGTACGAAGACCCTCCGGACGGCGCGCGCCGCACCGGGCAGGACGTCACCGCCGCCTACCGGCGGCTCGCCCGGGCGCACGGCTCGAGTCCGGCGGCGCTGCGTCAGCGGGTGCACCGTGCCCGCGAGCGGTTGAGGCTCGCCGTCCGGGCCGCCGCCCCGGTCACCGGCTGATCCGGCGGTTACTCCGGGTGACGGCGCGCCCTGGGCCGAGCCGGTCGAAACGTGCTTGCTCTGTCAAGTGCGCCCCCCTGAGTTCCGAAACACACCCATTCCCTGATCCATCAATCGTCTGCTCGAGCCGTCAGTACCTGCTCGGCCCTCCCTGGGGTCGGGCCAGTACGTCGGTCGCTCGACCCAGGCCGCCCGTACCTCGGGGTTGCCACCAACCTCGGTTCGGCTGAACCGTGGTCGTCTCTCACTCGGGAGTACAGATGAGGGTCACCGTTGCGCGGCGCCTCGCCGCCGTTGCGCTGATCGGGGTGGGCTCGCTCGGCACGGTTGCCGGGATCGCCGAGTACGGCAGCGCCCGGCAGGGCGAGACCACCGAGGCGATGGCGCAGATCAGTGCAGGCCTGTCCCGGCAATGGAACGCGGACATGATGCACGACGGCATTCGGGCGGATGTCATGTCCGCGCTGTATGCCCGGTCCGGCGCCCAGCGAGCGGAGCTGGAGGTCGACTCGGTCGGTGAGAAGTCGGCCGCGATGGTCGAGCACCTCCAGGCGGCCGCGGCCGCGGCGCCCCCCTCGCTCGCCTCGCGGTACGCCGACGTGTCGCCCAAGGTGCAGGCGTACGGGACCCTGGCGACCCAGCTGGTGGCGCTCGCCGGAACCGACCACGCGGCAGCCGAGAAGCAGCTCCCGGCGTTCCAGAACGCCTTCAACCTCCTGGAGGAGGAGTTGGGGGCGATCGACGCGGAGATGCTCGACGCCGTCGAGGCCCGCGACGCCGCGGCGCGCCAGACGGCCGTCAAGGCCCGATGGATCACGCTCGGCGTGGGGGGAGCGGCCATTGTTCTGCTCGTCCTGCTCAACTGGATGATCAGCCGGGTGATCGTCACCTCGGTGCGCCGGGTCGAGTCGGCCCTGGGCCAGGTGGCTGAAGGCGATCTCACCGTGCGCGTTCCCGTGACCTCGGACGACGAGGTGGGCAACATGTCGCGCGCCATGAATGTGGCCCTCGAACGCATCTCCGCCACGATCGCGGACGTCGGCTCGGTCGCCGGCACGCTCGCGGCCGAGTGCAACGGGCTGAACCAGCTCTCCGCCAATCTCGGCAAGGCCGCGTCGCGAGCTGCGGGGCAGACGCACGAGGCCGGCGATTCCGTCCGGGACGTCAGCGAGCACGTTCGCGTCATGTCGCAGGCGACCGGGCAGATGGAGACCGCGATCGGCGAGATCGCCGGACAGACCGCCGCAGCCTCGACTGTGGCGGCCGAAGCGGCCCGGGGGGCCTCCGCGACCCGCGCGACCGTCATCGAGCTCAACCGCGCCAGTGAGGAGATCGGCGAGATCGTGCAGGCGATCACGTCCATCGCCGAGCAGACCAACCTGTTGGCACTCAACGCCACCATCGAGGCCGCCCGCGCCGGGGAGGCGGGCAAGGGGTTCGCCGTGGTCGCCACCGAGGTCAAGGACCTCGCCCAGGAGACGGCCAGGGCGACCCACGACATCACCGAGAAGATCGACACCATCCGGTCGATCACCGCGGCCGCTGCCGAGTCGATCGCCGACATCACCACGGTGATCGACCGGATCAACGAGAACACCGGCATGATCGCGGCGGCGATCGAGGAACAGTCCGCCACGACGTCCGAGATCAGCCGGAGCGTCGGCGAGGTCTCCACCGGGGCGGACCGGATCTCACAGAGCATGGGCGACATCGCCTCCTCAACCGCCGACACCGCTCGGGGGGCCGACGAGACCGAACGCGTTGCCGTGACGCTGTCGGCCGTGGCGGACCAGGTGAACTCGCAGATCCGCCGCTTCCGGGTCTGAGCTGCCTCCGGCCCATCCCCGCGACTCAGCCGGCAATGCCTCGCAGATCCACCGTGCCCGACCGGCCCTCGACCAGGGACAGCACCGCCAAGGTCGCCGGGTCGAGGTCGACGCCCAGCTTGTCCGTGAGCGAGAGCAGGCGGTCGGCGGCAGCCCGGGCGGCCGGCGCGTTGCCGCTCTCCTGGGCCGCCATGATCCGGAGCCGCCAGAGTGGCTCCCACGCCGGTTCGACCTGCAGCCCGATCACGATCGCCGACTCCGCCTCCCGGTAGCGGCCCTGCTGCACCCGGCGCCGGGCGACCTCGAACGCGACGTCGACGACCTGGATGCCGATCACGTGCCGGAGCCGGTCAGCCCAGGCGTAGCGCCGGGGGTGCACCCCCTCGAAGGGTCGGCCCCGGACGAGGCCGAGTGCGGCTTCGAGCGGTGCCGTGTCGGTCAACTCGGGGTGCGTTCCGACCAGCAGGCGCCACTGGTCCCAGTCGGTGGTGACCGACGGGAGGAGTCGGTAGCCCTCGCCCGCGGCGTGCCGCGGGAGGTAGTCGTTGCCGTCGTCGTCGCGCCCCAACCAGGCCCGGGCCTTCGAGGTCGCCGTGTTGCGGGTGTTGAGGTTGTCCTCGCGGCGCCGGTCGGGCCAGATCGCCTCGTCGATCTCCCGGTGCCCTGCGCCCGGGGAGAGGGCCAGGAAGGTGATCAGCTCGGTCAGGCGCGCCTTCTTGGAGACCTCGACACTGCCCCGGGCCCGTTCGACCACGACGGGCCCCAGCACCCTCACCAGCGGCGCGTCGTCCGTGATGGTGGGCATGGCCGCCTCCGCGGGGTCGGGATCGAGGACCTCGCGGGAGGTCGGGTCGGCCGGGCCGGTGGAGTCGGGAAGGCCCGACACGGGGGGAACGACCGGTGCCCGGGGCGTGGCGGCGTCGGGCGCCCCTGATCCCGACCCCGGCAGCGGTGAGCCCGCCGGCATCAGCTCGGCCTCCGGGTCGGACTCCTCGAGCAGCTGCAGCACGTGGCTCCGGGAGTCGTCGTCGAGCAGCTGCGGGAAGAGCTGGGTACCCACCGGCTGCAACGTCGCCGGCTCGACGGCATCGTCGGGCACGGCCAGGGACCACCGGGCGAGCGAGGCGTCGGTGCAGACCACGGCTGCGGCGACCCGCGGGCCCGTGGCGAGCCGGTCGGCCAGCTCGCGGACCTGCCGGCGTTGCTCGTCGGTGAGATCACCGGCCAGGACGAGCACCCGTGGGGTCCAGGTGGCGGCCACCTGCCGGCGGGTCCGCGCCGCCGGCGCGTCGGGGAGGGCGGCCGCCGTGAGCGCGGCCAGGTCGCCGTCCAGGTCGGTGGTCAGCTCGTGAAGGGCCCGGGCGACGGCCGGTTGGTAGCGGATCCGGCCGCTGGCCAGCGCGTCCTCGACGGCGGCCAGGTCGCCGGCCACGGTGACCTGCACGTCATCGGCCCAGGACGAGGTCGCGAGCTCGAGCACGAGCGCACCCAGCGCGGCCCGGACCCGATCGGGCCGCCCGGTCACGGCGAGGCTGCCGACATGCTCGAGATCGACCATGACGTGGTGGTCGGTCAGGTCGACGCCCAGCGTGGTCAGCGCGGGGTAGGGCGCCGGGACGTCGGCACTCGCCGTCCGGCCGGCCAGCTCGGTGAGTTGCGCGGTGGTGAGGCGCCAGACCAACCCGGGTGCCTGGGTCGCGCCGACCCACGGGGCGGGAAGGGCCGCCGGCTCGGCCAGATAGAGCTCCAGGTACCTCGGGCCCAGCCTGGCGCAGCGCAGGTCCGGTACGTCGCGGGACGTGGCCCGGCAGCGATCCGCCAGGTCACGAAGCGCCAGGTCGACCGCGTGCACCGCCTGCGGCTCCGCGCTCGCCCGGAGCTGTTGTTCGGTGAGCGCGGGGCCGCTGATGGCCGGCAGCTGAACCGGGGCCATCGGATGGTGTCGCCCGGGTGGGCGCCGGAGGTGCTGAAGCCGTCGGCGCATCCCGATCGTGCCGATCAGACCTGCGGCCAGGACCGCGCCGACTCCGCCGGTCTGGGCCACCCACGGGGCGGCCGAGTCGTCGTCCTCGACCCCCGCCGGCGGCGTGGCCGGCGTCGTCGGGTCGCTCGGGCTGGTCGACGGGGCAGTGGGCGACGGGGCAGTGGGGGACGTGCCAGCGGGGGACGGGGTAGCGGGAGACACGGGAGTGGGAGACACGGGAGCGGGAGACACGGGAGCGAGGGACAGGCCAGCGGGAGACGCGGGAGCGGGGGACGGGCCAGCGGGAGACACGAGAGCGAGGGACGGGGCAGCGGGGGGCGCGGCCGTCCGGGGCTGGACGGTGTCGGGCGGCGCCGGTGCCGGGCTCGACCCACCCTCCGGCACCGTCAGCCGCCACCCCGGACGCACCAGGTCGGGATCGGTGAGGCGGGCGCCGTCCGGTTGGCGCCGACCCCGGTTGGCGTCGTAGATCGCCGGCCAGTCGTCCCCGTCGCCGAGCTCGCGATCGGCGATCTGCCAGAGCGATTCCCCCGGACGTACCACGTGCACCCGTTCGGCCTCCGCCGGGTCTGCGGTCGGCGGGGCGGGGACCAGCAATCGCCACCCGGGCTGGACCCAGTGGCCCGGGGTCAGCCGGGCCCCATCGGGCTGCGGGCGGTCGTAGTTGAGCTCGGCGATCTCGCGGAACCGGGCGCCGTCCCCGAGGTAGTGCTCGGCGATGGTCCACAGGGTGTCGCCGGGGCGTACCACGTGCTCGATCGTCGGTCGTGCCGTGGCGGACGGCGCGCGGGCCGTGACGTGTGGGGCCGTGCTGTGGGGGGCCGTGCTGGGTAGGGCCGTGCTGGGCAGGGCTGGGGCATCGGGCCGAGCGGGTGGACCGGGGACGGCGGCGACGGAGGTCGCGACGGTCGGGGCGGCACCCGGCGCCGGGCCGATCGCCGCGGACGCGGCCGAGGCGGGCCCGGCCGCCAGGAAGACGGCGGCCGCGGCGCCGACCAGCAACCGCGCCCCGCCCTGGGGCACCGAGAGCGCCGGCAGCGCCGGTGTCGGCACCCGCCGCACCTGAGAGACGATCTCGAGCAGCAGGCACCCGGCGACCACCGCCCAGGCCAGCCAGGCGACGAGCTGGGCCAGCGCGAGCAGCATCGTGCCGTCGTCCGGCGAGGTCAGCAGCAGCCGGAGCCGGTCGAGGGAGCGCAACGGTGCCGGCAGCGGCCCCGCACCGGCCGTGAGCAGCGCGGCGGGAACCCCGACGAGCAGCACCACCACCGCGATCGCCGCCGCCAACGCCCGCGCGACCACCACGGGGCCGCGCCCGGCGCCACCCCCCGACGTGCTCCTGCCTGCCATCCCTTGTCCTCCGCCTCGGCCCTTCGGCTCCCTCACCTGCTCACAGGTGCCCGCCCGGCCTGTCGTGTGACATCGCCTGCCCGACATTTCCTCCGCGAGATCAGGGCCCGCGCTCGCGATAGGTGTCGACCGGACTGCTCGCGGTCTCGGTCAGCACCCGGACGCCCGGGGCGCCGGGGACGAGCACGTCCGCCACGTCCACCGTGCAGCTCACCGTCGCCGAGACGGCGGCCTGCGTGCCCACCGGGGCACCGAACCCGGCGAGGTCGAGCACCACCTGGGTGGTGGTGCACCGCAGGCCCTCGTTGGTGAGCGTCGCCCGGGCCGCCGCCTGCGCGGTCGTCCCGGCCACGGCCCGCGACCGGGCGATGGCCGCGGTGCGCGCGGCGTCCGCGGCGGCGGCGTGCACGGCCTGACGTGCCAGCGCGATCCGGCCCGCGTAGATCGCCAGCAGCAGGAAGAGCAGCAGGACGGGGGTGATGATCACCAACTCGACCGACGACGACCCCCGGTCGCCGTCGCGCCGGCTCACCCGGTCACCCGTTCGACGGGCGCGGACGCGCTCTGCCGGATGGCGCGCCCCGGGAAGCCCGGGACCAGGCTCACCGAGGTGCCGGAGACGGTCACGGTGACCGTCGTCGCCGTCCGCTCGCTGCTCACCGCGGAGGCGCCGAGCAGTTGCGCCCCGGCCCGGTTGACGAAGGCGGACGCGGCGTTCGCCCCCTCGGTCGACGTGGCCCCGCGGGCCGCGGCGGCGCGGGCGCCCTCCTGCGCCGCGGCGAGGGCGACGTTGCGCGCGTAGAAGTAAAGCCCCGCCTGCACCGTGATGAAGATCAGCGCCATCAGGGCGGGGAAGAGGACGACGAGCTCGACCGAGCTCGATCCGGCGTCACGCCGCGCCGTCATGCCACCCCCTCCGTCCCCGCCCCTCGTCGGGCGCCCTCGTATCCCTACAGGTGGGCGCGCGCGCCATTCTGTGACATCTCCGCCCAGACCACGGCCGAGTTCACAAATGGGTGACGATCAGTGACGGTTCGGCGTCGCCAGGTGGACCAGACGGTCCATCAGTCGGCGCAGCGTGACCACCGGGTCGGTGGTCACCCCCGGGTGCACCGGCCCCGGCTGGACCACCGTGCTGCGCGGTGCGGTCAGCCAGCCGAACATCTCGCGGGGCGGGCCCTGGTCGCAGAGCCGCCGGACGCCGTCCAGCACCGCCCGGACGGCGGCGACGTCGAGCGCGGGGTCGAGGGCGAGCAGGCGCGCCTCGTCGACGTGCGTGCCGACGGTGAGCAGCGCGGCGTCCTGGCAGTAGAGCAGCACGCCGACGTTGACGAACTCACCCCGGTCGACCCGCGGGACGGCGCGCAGCACCGCGTACTCGAACGGCACCTCGCCGGTCGGGGTCGGGACGGAGGGCTGCGCGGGGGTCATGGCACGAGCCCCCGCTGCCACGGGCGCGGGGCCGCGAGACGCGCCGTCAGGTAGGTGAGGTAGCGCTCGCGCCAACCGTCCGCCGTCCGGGGTGCCTCGCCGGACGCCGCGCGCCGCTCGGCCTCGCTGCGCGCGGAGTTCATCTCGAGCAGCCAGGCGTCCGGCACGAGCTCGAGGACGTCGCGCAGCACCGGCTCGGTCAGCAGCGCCGCCAGGTCGGTGTCGAGCGCGTGCCAGGCCGTCGCACCGACCCGGCTGGCCGGGCCGAGCAGCACGTGGTCGGCGAGGTCGTAGACGCGCCGGGCCCACACCCGCGGGTCGGGCCAGGCGTGCTGGAAGACGAGGGCCCCGGCGTGGTCGATCGCCCAGATCCGCCCGTGCCAGACCAGCAGGTTCGGGTTGCGCCATGAGCGGTCGACGTTGCCGGTGAGTGCGTCGAGCCAGAGCACGGTGGCCGCGTCGGCGGGGGGCGCCGACCAGCCCATGCCGTCGTAACCCGTTGAGCCGGGCAGGAAATCGAGCCCGAGGTTGGTGCCGGTGCTGGCGCGCAGGAGGTCCTGGACCTCCTCGTCCGGCTCGCGCGGGGCGATCCGGGCATCCAGGTCGACGATGACCAGTTCGGGCACGCGCACCCCGAGCCGCCGCCCCAGCTCGCCGACGATCACCTCCGCGACGAGGGACGCCGTCCCCTGTCCGGCACCGCGGAACTTGGTGACGTAGATGCCGTCGTCGTCGGCCTCCATCAGCGCCGGCAGCGACCCGCCCTCGCGCAGCGGGGTCAGGTAGCTGAGGGCGCGCACGGTGCGCAGGCCGGTCACGCGTCGACTCTAGATCTGCGCGAGATCTGGGTCTGCACCGGGATTGGTGTGCAAACGCAGATCTCGCGCTCATGGTTGGTCGCGTGACCGGGGCCATGTCGCCCCCCACTGCGCCAGCGTGCACGGGCCGTTACCCTCGGCCCCGGGGTGCGTCGTCCGCAGCCTTCCGGGGGGACACGGAGTCACGAAAGGGAGAGCGATGGTCCACGAGCGCGCAGGGCAGGTGGCCCAGCCGGGTGACCTGGTCGATCTGGCCCATCTCGTCACCGCCTACTACACGACCTGGCCCGACCTGGACGACCCCGGTCAGCGGGTCGCGTTCGGCACCTCGGGGCACCGCGGGTCGAGCCTGAAGGGGGCCTTCACCGAGGCGCACATCGTCGCCACCACCCAGGCGATCTGCGAGTACCGCGCGGGGCAGGGCATCGCCGGGCCGCTGTTCGTTGGCCGCGACACGCACGGTCTCTCCGAGCCGGCCTGGGCGAGCGCGCTCGAGGTGCTGGCCGGCAACGGGGTCACCACGCTCATCGACGACCGCGACCGGTTCACCCCGACGCCGGCCGTCTCGCACGCGATCCTGGCGCACAACCGGCGCTTCGGGGCGCCCGACGGGGGCACCGACGCGGGCCGCGCGGACGGCATCGTCGTCACGCCCTCGCACAACCCGCCCGCGGACGGTGGCTTCAAGTACAACCCGCCGCACGGTGGCCCGGCCGACACCGACGCCACGAAGTGGATCGAGAACCGGGCGAACGAGCTGATCGCGGCGCGGCTCGAGGGGGTCAAGCGGGTGCCGCTGGCCCGCGCGCTGGCCGCGGAGACGACGTCCCGGTACGACTTCCTGGGCCGCTACGTCGACGACCTGCCCTCGGTGCTGAACCTGGACGCCGTCCGGTCGGCCGGGGTGCGGATCGGCGCCGACCCGCTCGGCGGGGCGAGCGTCGACTACTGGGGGGAGATCGCCGAGCGGCACAAGCTCGACCTGACCGTGGTGAACCCGCTGGTCGACGCGACCTGGCGGTTCATGACGCTCGACTGGGACGGCAAGATCCGAATGGACTGCTCCTCGCCGTCCGCGATGGCCTCGTTGATCGCCGCGCGTGACCGCTTCCAGATCTCGACCGGCAACGACGCGGACGCCGACCGGCACGGCATCGTCACCCCCGACGGCGGCCTGATGAACCCGAACCACTTCCTGGCGGTGGCGATCCAGTACCTGTTCGCGAACCGCCCGCAGTGGGGGGCGCAGGTGGCGATCGGCAAGACGCTGGTGTCGTCGTCCATGATCGACCGGGTGGCGGCGGCGCTCGGGCGACGGCTGCTCGAGGTGCCGGTCGGGTTCAAGTGGTTCGTGCCCGGTCTGCTGGACGGCTCGTTCGGCTTCGGCGGCGAGGAGAGCGCGGGGGCGAGTTTCCTGCGGCACGACGGCACGGTCTGGACGACGGACAAGGACGGC
>WBZP01006122.1_pt1 | contig 12016 bp, 9 predicted proteins | sample 5204301 | NCBI WGS metagenome assembly WBZP01 (sample SAMN12412401, study PRJNA552823) | activated sludge metagenome | isolation source: activated sludge from nitrification reactor of wastewater treatment plant... | place: USA: Pennsylvania | collected 2017
CGACCTGACCTGGGTGCGGTGGGAGCCGGCACCGGGATGACCTGCTTCGACTTCAAGGGCGGGATCGGGACGGCATCGCGAGTCGTGACGGGCGGGTTCACTGTCGGCATACTCCTGCTGACCAACTTCGGCAGCCGCCACCGACTCACCGTGGCAGGGGTCAATGTCGGCGAGCGGCTGCCACTGCCGGCGGCAACCCCGACCCCACCGGATGCCGGCTCCTGCATCGGCATCGTGCTGACGGATGCACCGGTCGACGCGGCAGGATGCGCTCGGCTGGCCAGACGGGTCGGCCTTGGGCTGGCCCGGACCGGGAGCGTGGCCACCCATGGCTCCGGCGAGATCTTCGTGGCCGCGTCGACCGCGCTGGCCGCCCAGAGAGGCCAGCGATCACCGCAGACCCCGCTGCACGGCAGTGCCCACGACGAGCTTTTCGAAGCGGTGGTCGAGGCAAGCGAGGAGGCGGTCATCTCGAGCATCCTGGACTCGCCCACCGTCATCGGCCGCGGCGGTCACCTCGTGCCGGGTCTCACCAGCACGCTGTTGCGACATGCGATGGAGGGCTAGTCCGCCGCAAGGCAGGCAGCGCCATGGGTGCCGTCGTCGGCCAGGATCGGCGGTGACTCCTGCTCACACCGCGAGCGCAGCTGCGGGCTTGCCTCGGCATACAACGGGCAGCGCGGACGGAACCGACACCCTGCCGGGATCTTCGTCGCGTCGGGTGGCTCGCCGGTGAGGATCACCGGCGTCAGCTGCTCGATCTCGGGGACGACCGAGAGCAGCGCCTGCGTGTAGGGGTGGCGCGGAGCGGAGAGCACTTCCTCGACGGTGCCCAGCTCGACGATCCGCCCGAGGTACATCACGGCGATCCGGTCCGCGATATTCCAGGCCAGGCCCAGGTCGTGGGTGATGACGGCAACGGTGAGACCGAGCGACTCGCGCAGGCGGAGCAGCAGCGCCAGGATCTCGCCGCGCACGGAGGCGTCGAGGGCGGAGACCGGCTCGTCGGCAATGAGGACGTCGGGCTCAAGCGCCAGCGCGCCTGCGATGACGACCCGTTGCCGTTGACCACCGGAGAGCTCGTGTGGGTAACGCAGGAAGAAGCGTTCGGGTGGCCGCAGGCCGGCCTTGGCCAGGGCAGCGGCGACCAGCTCCGTCTCGTCGCCAGCGAGGCGATGGATCCGGATCCCTTCGGCGACCGCTTCGTACACGCTGTGCCGGGGGTTCAAGGCCCCGGTGGGGTCCTGGAGAACGAGCTGGACCCGCCTGCGGTGCGCCTTCAGCGCGGCCGACGCCGTGGGTAAGGGGGACCCCTCGAACTCCACGGTGCCGGCGGTGGTCGGGACCAGTCCCAGGAGGGCCCGGGAGAGGGTGGACTTACCGCAGCCGGACTCGCCCACGATGGCGATGATCTCGCCCTTGCGGATGCTCAGGTGGACCCCATCGACGGCCCGGGTGGTGCCGCCTCGGAAGGCGACGTGGACATTCTCGGCGCGCAGGACCTCGTTCATCGCTGTCCATCCACCGGGTTAAAGCAGGCGACCTCGTGGGCCTCAACGGGCTGCAGTGGCGGATCGTCGGCCGCGCACTCGGTGGTTGCGCGGGAGCATCGGGGGGCGAAGGCGCACCCGGTGATCGGCATGGTGAGGTCGGGCGGATCACCGGGCAGACCCTCGGGCCGATAGCGCGACTGCTGCTGCCCGATCGTCGGGAAGACCGCCGACAGCCCTGCGGAGTACGGGTGTCTCGCCGCATCGAAGACCGACCTGGACGGTCCCGACTCGACCACCTTGCCGGCATACATCACACAGACCCGATCGCACTCGGTGCCCAGCACTGACAGGTCGTGGCTGATGATGATGAGCCCTAGTCCTCGGTCGCGGACGAGACCCTTGAGCAGCGCCATGATCTGGGCCTGGACCATGACGTCCAACGCCGTGGTCGGCTCGTCCGCGATGAGCACCTTGGGGTTGCAGGCCAGCGCCATCGCAATCATCACGCGCTGTCGTTGGCCGCCGGAGAGCTGATGGGGGTATGCCGAGGCCCGCGACGCAGGGATGCCCACCTGCCCTAACAGCTCGTGGGCCCGCAGTCGGGCCTCCCTCTTGGACACCCGCTCGTGCACCTCGATCGGCTCAGCGACCTGCCGATCGACCCGTTGCACGGGGTTGAGTGAGTGCAGCGCGCCCTGGAAGACCATCGAGGCCTCAGCCCACCGGACCCGACGCACCTGCCCCCAGGTCATCTCGAGCACGTTGGCGTCGGCCAGCTGGATCCGCCCGCTGACCTGCGCCGAGGGGGGCAGCAGTCGGAGTACCGAGGCGGCCACGGTCGACTTCCCGCAGCCCGACTCCCCGGCGAGGCCGACCACCTCGCCGGCGTCGACGACGAGGTCAACCCCGCGGACGGCCCGGAGTGGGCCGGCCGTCGTGGCATAGCTGACGTGCAGATCCTCGATCTTCAGCACGCTCATCGGGACTCACCGGACCTCGGGTTGAGCGCGGTCTCCAGCGCCCGCCCGACGAGCATGAACGACAGGACGACGATCACGACAGCAGCACCCGGTGGTATGACGTACCACCACTTGCCGGAGCTGATCGCCCCAGCCGACTGAGCGTTGTCGAGCATCGTGCCCCAGGAGACCTGCGACGGGTCCCCGAAGCCGAGGAAGGACAGGGTCGTCTCCGACAAGATCGCCACGGCCACGGTGAGGATGGTGTTGGCCACGACCAAGGGCATCACGTTGGGCAAGACGTGCTGAGCCATCTGCCGCCAGTGACCAGCGCCGAGCACCTTGGCCCGTTCGAGGTATGGCCGGCCCTCGATGGCCAGCGTCTGGGCCCGGACGAGTCGCGCGGTGCCGGGCCATGAGGTCATGCCGATCACCATCACGACATTGGTCAGGGATGGTTGGAGGACGGCCGCCAGCGCAATCGCGAGCGGGAGGAAGGGTATGACGAGGAACCAGTCGGTGACGCGGTTGAAGATCTCCCCTCCCCAACCCCGAAAGTGCCCGGCAGCGATCCCGATGACCGTGCCGAGGAGTACCGAAATAGCCGTGCTCGCCAAGCCGACCAGCAAAGACACCCGGGCGCCCCAGATGAGCAGCGTCAGCACCGAGCGACCGCTCTCGTCGGTGCCGAGCCAGTAGGTGCCAGTCGGTGGCGCGAGAGCGGCACCAGTCGCTTTCGTCACGAGCAGCCCGTCGGCAGAAGCCAGCAGCGGGGCGAGGAGGGCCACCGACAGGAAGGCGAGCAGGAGGACCAGGCCGATGAGCCCGGAGCGCTGGGCCCGGAACCGCCGCCACAGGCGTCCCGCGGCAATGCGCCGTCGGGCCCAGGCGATGCTGGCTGGGCTCCCCGGTGTCCGGAGGTCTCGCTGGGCGGTCTGGTCGCTCACTGGGCACGCACCCTCGGGTCGAGCAGGCCGTAGAGGAGGTCAGCGATGAGGTTGGCGACCACGACCCCGACGGAGATGAGCAGGAAGATCGCCTGCAGCAAAGGCACGTCCGGCCCCCGCAAGGCCTGGTACGTGAGCTGCCCGAGCCCCGGCCAGGAGAACACCGACTCGACGGTAATGGCGCCGCCGATGATGAAGCCGAGGTTGAGAAAGATCAGCGTCATCGTGGGAAGCAGGGCGTTCGGCACGGCGTGCCGACGGCGGACCACTGCATCGCGCAGCCCCTTGGCCCTGGCCGTGAGCAGGTAGTCGGCACCAACCTCGTCGAGCAACGAGGACCGCATGACCAAGGCGTACTCCGCGAGGTAGGCCAGCGTGAGCGTCAACGCGGGGAGGGCCAGGTGGGCCACCGTGTCGTCGATGCTCGCCCACGTCCCACTGACGCCGACCGAGCTCATCCCGCCGCTGGGGAAGATGCCGGGGAAGGGGCCGACCCCCGCAGAGAAGGCGATGAGCAGGAGCATGCCCAGCCAGAACTCCGGCATCGCGTAGAGGACGATCGAGGCGGTCATGGCAGCCTTGTCGAAGGCACTCCCGCGGCGCCAGCCGGCGCGGATCCCGATCCATGTCCCGACCACGGTGGCCAACAGGGTCGCCGTGCCGACGAGGAGGACGGTAGGCCAGAACCGCTCCCAGATCACCGAGTACACCGGTTGGCGGAACTGGACCGAGAGCACCTCGTTGTTGAACGGGTGGGTCACATATCCCCAGAACTGGGTCCACAGGGACTCATCGAGGCGCAGCGACCTGCGCAGCTGAGCCAGCTGCTCGGCGTCGATCTGGCGCCCGCGGGTATACGTGCGGACGGGGTCGCCGGGCAACATCCGGAACAGGAAGAAGTTGAACACCAACACGAAGACGAGGGTCAGCAGCGATAACCCGACCTGCCGGAGCGCCCACTTCATGACTACTCGCGCACGTCTTCGAGGCGTCGGTTGCGGCGCCCCAAGGCATAGCCCCCGCCGAAGAGCAGGAGCCCACCGATGAGCGAGCCAAGGATGAGCGTGGGCCCGAGCTGGGTCGTGCTCGCCGTCGCCGCACGGGCCTGGCCCTGCTTGGCGTCGAAGTCTGCCTTCGTCATGACACTGCGGTAGGTGTACGTCCCGTACTGGAAGACGATGACCCCGTCGGGCTCGGGCTGCGGCACCACGTTGGCGATCTTGTCGCTGCGGTACGCCTGGAGGTTGTCGTAGTAGTACTCCAGCAGGTACGGCACATCGTCATACAGCAGCTTTTGCGCCGCCTTCACCGTCACCGCGCGGTCGGTGACATCGATCTGGGTCTTCTGTTTCGTGTACAGCGCGTCATACTGCGGGTTGCAGTAGAACCCGTCGGACAGGCCGGCCTGGACCTCGCCGCCCTCTTTGGTCGACCGCTGAGCACAGGTGAAGACCGAGAGCTGGAAGTCGGGATCCGGCTCGACCACCCAACCCCACTCGAACAGGTCGAAGTCGCCCGTGGTCACCGCTTCGGTGAGCTGGTCCTCGGAGATGGTCTTGGGGATGATCTGGACGCCGACCTGGGAGAACCATTCCTTGACATAGTCCATCGTCGTCTGGGAGGGCTTGGACTCGGCGCGGGCGAAGAACCGGAAGCTCAGCGGGCGTGTGCCGTCCGGCATCCGACGGATTCCGTCCGCGCCCCGCCGGTAGCCGGCGGCATCGAGCATCTGGTTGGCCTTCGCGATGTCGAAGTCGTAGCGGGTCTCGGGTTGGTAGTGGAAGGTGCTGTACATCGACGGGACCACTCCGGTGGCTACTTCGCCATACCCTCCGATAGCCCGTTTGAGGATCGTGTCGAGGTCGACGGCATGGGCGAGCGCACTGCGGACGGCCTTGTCCTTCAGGGCCGGGTGGCCGTCACCGATGGGCGTGCCGTCGACGAGTGCGGCTCCGACATTGAAGGCGATCTCGTTGAACCCGGAGTACTTCGACTTCAGCGTGGTGATGCCGGGCTGGCCCTTCAGCGAGTCGAAGACATTGGCCTCGAGGCTGTCGGCAATGTCGATCTCGCCCTTCTTGAGAGCCTGCGCCAACGCCTCCGGGCTGGAGTACACGCGGAAGATCAGCTCGTCCATGTGCGGTGCGCCGGCCCAGTAGCTCGTGTTGGCGACCAGGCGGACGTACTGCCCGACCTTGCGCTCCTTGAGGATGTACGGCCCCGAACCGACCGGCTTGACCACATCGGTGGGGGAGTTCTTGTAGGTCGAGACCTGCTCGGCGCTGATCTGCTTCCAGATGTGTTCGGGAAGGATCGGGACAGCCAGGTGGAGCATCGTCGGGGTGGGCTGGTCGGTGGTCAGAACCAGCGTGGTGTCATTGGGCGCCTCGGCCTTGATGATATTGGCGACGTAGTTCCCGTAGTTCGTCTTCTCCGCCGTCCCGTTGATGATCCTGTTGAAGGTGTATGCCGCATCGCGAGCGGTCAACGGCGTGCCATCTGACCACGTCACACCCGAACGGATGGTGTAGGTCCACGTCTTGCCGTCGGCGCTGGTGCTCCACTTCTCTGCCAGCCCCGGAACGGCCGCGAAGTCCTTCTGCCCGTAGCCGGTCAGCGAGTCGTACATGAGGCCCCACACCTCATAGGCCTCGACGACATACCCGACGAAGGGGTTGAGCGAGTCGATGTCGTTGACGATCCCGACGGTGAGGATGCGCTGCGGGGGAGTCGTCTCGGTGGGTGCGGCCGTGGCCTGCACACCGAGGATCATCAGGATGAGCGAGACTCCGAGCGCCTGGGCCAGCTGGGCTGTTCTTCTCACCGCGGGTACACCTCTCTTTTGCTGGGAGTATGGCCTCCAGTGGACTGTGCGCGCTAGGGAATGCACTGGCTGGGGGCTCCCTCGGCGTTAGGGTCCTCGCGTGAGCACCCCGTGGCCCCAAGCTCCGAAGCGGCCCTTCACGCGCGTGCTGCACGCGGAGGCGGTCGACGACCCGTGGCAGTGGATGCGTGATCACCAGGACCCCGACCTCGCCGCCTATCTCGCGGCAGAGCGCGTGGCGTACGACGACGCCATTGCGCCTCTGGACGCGCTTCGCGGGGAGATCGGCACCTCGTTGCGGCGGCGCATCCCGGCTCGCGACGCCGGGTGTCCGTGGCGTCAGGGCGAGTGGACCTATCAGCGCCGCTACCCGGAGAGTGCGGACTACCCGCACTACGTCCGGTGGCGCGAGGGGGCTGCTCCCGAAACGGTCCTGGAGGTTGTCGGCGACGAGTATGCCGAGGTCGGGCTGTTTGAGGTCAGTGACGACGGAGGCCTGCTGGCCTACTCGCTGGATCGCACAGGGGATGAGGTCTACGAGCTGCGGTTCCGCGACCTGCGCACCGGTCTCGACCTGCCCGACGTGATCGAGCGCAGCTACTACGGCGGTGCCTTCGCCGGTGACGGCCAGACCTTCTTCTACACGGTCCACGACGCGACCTATCGTCCCCACCAGGTATGGCGCCACCGCATCGGCGACGGGAACGACGTCCTCGTTCTCCAGGAGGACGACCGGCGGTTCGAGCTGACGGTGCGTCGCACTCGCTCGGGCGGCTACGTCATCATCACGGCGGCCTCCCGGGCCACCGTCCAGGAGTGGGCCCTGCCGGCCACGGAGCCAGAGGCCATCCCCGTGCCCATTCGCCCGCGCGTCCATGGGCATGAAGAGACCGCCGAACACCACCGGACCGCCTCCGGTGATCGCTGGCTCCTGGTGACCAACGAACGCCACTCGGAGTTCTCCCTCCTCGGGTGCGCCGTCGAAGCCTGGCTCCGGGGCGAGCCCAGCTGGGAAGAGCTCCTGCCCGGTCGCGAGGACCACCGCCTCGATGCGGTGGAGGCCTTCGACGCGCACGTCGTGGTCCGCACCCGCCATCGGGCGCGCCCCCGGTTGGAGGTCTTCGCCGGCGCCGACTTCTCGTCGCCAGCCTGGTCGCTGACCTCCGATCAGGTGCTCGAGTTCGGGGTCAACGCCGACCCGGGTGCGGAGGGCATCGTCGTCGGGCGGTCCTCCTTCGTCGAGCCGACCGTGTGGGAGCTGCATCCCTGGTCCGGGGGACCGGTGCGAGTCGTCCATCGGGATGAGGCGGTGGGCCACGACCCCACGGCATACCACTGCGAGATGCGTTGGCTGCCCGCCCGCGACGGCACGCCCATCCCGGTGACGATGGCATACGCCAAGGACACCCCCCTGACCGGGTCGGCCCCACTGATGCTCTGGGCATACGGCGCGTACGAGTCCTGTGACTGGCCGGTATGGGACCCGGTGGTCCCGGAATGGCTCGACCGCGGAGTCGTCTATGCGCAGCCACACATCCGCGGGGGCGGCGAGGGCGGTCGGCGCTGGTGGGAGGAGGGGCATCTGGCCGCCAAGACCAACACCTTCACTGACCTGGTCGATGTCGCTGACGGGCTCGCTGCGGCCGGCGTGATCGATCCCGTGCGGATCGCGACGCGCGGCCTGTCGGCAGGGGGACTGCTTCAGGGCGCGGTCTTCAACGCCCGCCCGGACCGGTGGCGGATCGTTGTCGCCGAGGTGCCGTTCACCGACTGCATCAACTCCATGCTCGACGACTCCATCCCCCTCACCGTGGCGGAATGGGAGGAGTGGGGCGATCCGCGCAAGCCGGAGGAGTACGCGTGGATGCGGGCGTACACGCCATACGAGAACGAGCCGTCGGGTGCCTGGCCCCGGCTGGTGGTGACCGGGGCCGTGCACGACCCGCGGGTCCTGGTCCACGAACCGGCCAAATGGGTGGCGAGGCTGCGCGATCTTCGACCAGCAGCTGATGTCCTCTTCCGCGTCGAGACCGGTGCGGGCGCGCACTCCGGTCCCGCCGGGCGCTGGGCGCACCTGGACTATGAGGCCGAGATCATGGCCCTGGTCCTTGCTGAGCTCGGGTGACCTCCCGCACCGCGATCCGGCGCGAGAACGAGATTGCCTGTCAGCGGGGGGCCACGAGCCGAAGGCAGAACTGCTCGACCGCCGCGACCGCCCAGGCCCGTGTGGCACCGCGGCGGCCGAGCATCACCTCGAGGGCGTAACCGTCCATCAGCCGGCAGACGTCGTATGCCGTCCGCCGCGGATCTGGGCAGGTCATCTCACCTGTGGCGCAGCCGGCCTCGATCACGGCGCTGAGACTGGCGGTCCAACCGTCGATGACGCCGGCCACCTTGTCCCGGGTCGCCGCGTCGGCGGGTGCCCGAGCCAACAGCTGGGCCCACAGTCGCCATCGGGCGTCGGAACGGCCGCTCGGCAGGTACATCCGCACGAAGACCGACAGCGCTGCCGTGGGGTCGGCAGCGGTCCTCACGCGGCGGTCGCGTCTGCCGGCGAGCTCCTCCTCGGCATACAGCAGCGTCTCGGCGACGATATGTTCTCGCCCGGCGAAGTAGTACATGACGTGGCCGGCGCTCATGCCCGCTCGGGCAGCGATATCGGCAACTCGGACCGGCCCCGGTGCAGCGGCTGCGGCCGCCTCCAGCGCGGCGCCGAACACCCGGGCTCGTCGCTCGTCCCGCCGGCTCATGACCACCCGGCAAGTCTAGGCAGGCCCGGCAGCGACGGAGGCCGTCGTCCCTCAGGTCTAGAAATCTTTTCTAGACTTGGCTACCGTCTGCCCATGCCTGAGCCTGCTCGCACTATCGAGGACAGCGGACCAGCCGATCGCGCAGTGGAGCAGTTCGGCGTCGACACCATCCCCGAGTCGGAGCGGACCTCGCGGCCACGAGATGTGGCGGCGATCCTCATCGGCGGCAACCTGGCGCTCTCGGTCGGCGTCTTCGGGTGGCTGCCGATCCTCTACGGGTTGAGCTGGTGGTCCGCAGTGACCGCCATCGTCGCCGGGACCGTTGTCGGCGCCGCGACCGTGACACCGATGGCCCTGCTCGGCTATCGCACAGGGACGAACAACTCGGTGACCTCGGGGGCCTTCTTCGGGGTTCGTGGTCGCCTCGTCGCCTCCGTCATCGGCCTTCTTCTTTGTCTTGGGTATGTCGCCCTCACGATCTGGACCGGCGGTGACGCCCTGGTGGCCACTCTTGACCGGCTTCGGGGTGCGGAAGAGACGACGGGCCAGCTCGTGCTGGGGTATGCCGTCCTCGCCGTGGCCGTCGCGGCGGTCGCCGTCTACGGCTTTCGGTGGTTGCTCCGCGTCAACACGCTGATCGTGTGGGTGGTCGGCGCCACGATGGTCCTCACCGTGATCGGGCTCTGGGGTGGCTTCTCGGCCGCGACCCCGAGCCCGGAGCCGGCATACCTGCTTGGTGATTTCTGGCCGACCTGGCTCCTCGCGGCACTGACGGCAGGAGTGGCGGGGCCGGTGTCCTATGTCACGCAGACGGGGGACTGGACGCGGTACATCACCCCGCGGCTGCACCGACCCCGGCCGCTGCTCCTCGCGACCTTCGGGGGTCTGCTGGCGGGCTTGCTCCTCCCGACGCTGTGGGGCGCCTTCGTGGCGACAGCGGCCTTCGACGAGGCGAGCTTCGTCGTCGGCCTCGTGGCCGGTGTTCCCACCTGGCTGCTCATCCCCACCCTCATCGGCGCTCTGGTGGGGAGCCTCGGTCAGGGCGCGATGAACCTCTACAGCATGGGGCTGGACCTCGACGCAATCCTCCCGCGGCTCAGCCGGGTCCAGTCGACGATGCTCGTGACACTCGGATCGACAGCGCTGGTCTTCCTCGGACGGTTCGTCTGGGACGCAGAGACGGCCGTGACCACCTTCGTCGTCGTGCTCACCTCACTGGCCACCCCCTGGGCGGTCATCACCCTCATCGGGTACTGGCGCACCCGCGCGCGTTTCGACGAGGCCGCCCTTCAGGTGTTCAACCACCGTGGCTCGGGAGGTCGCTACTGGTATGCCGGCGGCTGGAACGCCGGCGCCCTGGGCGCGTGGGCTGTGGGGAGTGTCGTCGGAGTGCTGTCCAACTCCACCGACGCCTACACCGGCCCGTTCGCCGAGCAGCTCGGTGGGATCGACATCAGCTTCCTCACCTCGGGTGTGGCAGCGGCGGTCGTGTACCTGGTCGCGCTCGGGCTGCGCCCGCAGTGGCGCGGAGATCTCGGCCCGGGCGAGCCGGACCGGGCCGAAGGAGGCCGGGCGTGAGCCGGATCGGCAACCTCTTCGGGCCGGACTTCACCTTCCTCGGTGTGCCTGCCGCGGCTCTCGACGACCCGTCGAGCTGGGCGGATGCCGATGTCGTCATCGTCGGCGCCCCCTTTGACGGCGGCACGTCCTACCGTTCCGGGGCCCGGTTTGGTCCCCAGGCGATCCGCGGGACGGACTACCTGCCGCACGACGGGTCGCGGCCGTCGCTGGCGCTGCGCACTGATGCGCTACAGGACCTCCGCGTCGTCGACGTCGGCGACCTCGAGGTGTATGCCGGTGACATCGAGCGTTCCCTCGCCCAGATCCGGGACGCTGTGGGCGCGATCAAAGGCGCCGGGGCGATCCCCGTCATCCTCGGCGGAGACCACTCGATCACGTATGCCGATGCCTCTGGGGTCGCCGACGTCATGGGGGCCGGTCGAGTCTCGCTCATCCACTTCGACGCCCACGCCGACACCGGAGACATCGACTTCGGTTCGCTCTGGGGGCATGGCACGCCGATGCGTCGGCTCATCGAGTCGGGTGCGGTGCGCGGCGACCGGTTCGTGCAGATCGGGCTGCGCGGGTACTGGCCCGGCCCGGACACCTTGTCGTGGATGGCCGAGCAACGGATGCGGTCCTACGAGATGACCGAGATCGTCCATCGAGGCCTGAGCGACTGTCTCAGCGAGGCCTTCGCCATCTCGATCGACGACTGTGACGGCGTCTTCCTCTCCGTCGACATCGACGTCTGTGACCCCGGCCATGCGCCAGGCACCGGCACCCCGGAGCCCGGCGGCCTCTCGGCCCGGGAGCTGCTGGACGCCGTCCGCCGGATCTGCCTGGAGCTGCCTGTCGCGGGCATCGATGTCGTCGAGGTCGCGCCGGCCTTCGACCACGCCGATATCACCGCAGCCCTGGCCAACCGCGTGGTGCTGGAGGCCTTGTCGGCGATCGCCCGACGCCGCGCCGACGCGGCCCAGGGAACGCGGTGGGATCCCGCCATACCGCTGCTTGATGACCGCGTGGCCCCGGTCCCCGAAGGAGAGGTCAGGGGCCACCGTCACTGAGCCGCGGGTGCCTCACCCCTCGACCTCCGGGGTGCCGTCGCCGCGGACTGGTCCGAGGTTCTGTCATCACATGAACACACAACGGGCAGTTGTGGAAACTTTCACCCCTGTAACTGTTCCACAAGGAAGCTGGCTGTGAGGTCGAACCAGAGAGCCCCCGGGGCGACTCAGCGTCCTCGAGGGCTCTCGGCCACACCCCCGGCCTAGCCGAACAGGCCCGTGAAGAAGTCGGCGACGTCGTTGCCGAAGGACGTGAAGGCATCTCCGATCGCCGCGATCGTGGCGCTGCTGAACCCGAGGCTCGACAGCAGGTTGCCGATGGCTTCGACGGTCTCGTGGAAGGTGTTCGACAGGACCGTGTTGATCTCCGCCGCCGTCGCACCGATCGACTGGAGGATCGCTGCCGCCCCGTC
>WBZP01003750.1_pt2 | contig 12015 bp, 6 predicted proteins | sample 5204301 | NCBI WGS metagenome assembly WBZP01 (sample SAMN12412401, study PRJNA552823) | activated sludge metagenome | isolation source: activated sludge from nitrification reactor of wastewater treatment plant... | place: USA: Pennsylvania | collected 2017
CGGGCGACAACCGCAGCAAATCGAGGCCATTCTGTCCGCCTATCACCTGCACGATATCGAGCAGGCCGACCGGAATCTTCAGGCGATGGCGGGTGAGCCCCACCATCGGCGTCAACTGGCGGAGATCCTCCCGATCCTGCTGGATTCCATTTCGAGAACCGCCGATCCGGACCAGGCCTTGAACCATTGGGAGCGGTTGTTCGGCGAGGTCACGCGCTCCTCCTTCCTCGACTATCTGCGCAGTTCGCCCCGCATGCTCGATCTGCTCTGTACAATCTTCGGCAACAGCGATGCGCTGGCGTTTACCGTCATTCGCGATCCCATGCTGGTCTACTGGCTGTCGGAGGAGGCGGTATTGTCGAAGCCGCCTGCCCGGAAGGAGTTGGAGACCGCGCTACACAAGAGCCTGGCGCATCTGACGGTGAAGGAGATGAAGCTGGAGGCGCTGCGCCGGTTTCGGCGGCGGGAGATGCTGCGCATCGGCGTGCGCGATCTGCTGCGGTTGTCGCCCGTGCCGGAGACGACGGCCTTGCTCTCGGATCTGGCGAGTCTGTTGATCCATGCAGCCTACGAGATCGTCGATGCCGACCTGCGGCAGCAGTACGGCGTGCCGATGCACAAGACGAAGCAGGGGCGGTGGGTGGAGACGGGGTTTGCCGTGATGGGCATGGGGAAGCTCGGCGGCCATGAACTGAACTACAGCTCGGATGTCGATTTGATTTACGTCTACGCGTCCCATGACGGCGAGACGAAAGCGCCGCGCGGCAAGCAGAAGGTGAAGCCCGGCGCGGTCGGCATCTCCAATGAGGAATATTTCGAGATCCTCTCGCGCGAACTGACGAAGGCGCTGGTCGAGCAGACGCGGGAAGGCTATGTTTTTCGGGTGGACCTGCGTCTGCGAGCCGAAGGCTCGGTCGGGCAATTGGCGCGATCACTGGACGACTACAAAAAGTATTACTCCACTAGAGGCGTCGTGTGGGAGCGGCTGGCGCTGCTGAAGGCCTGGCCGGTGGCCGGTTCCATGGAGGTCGGGCTGGCGTTTCTGAAGATGGTGAAGCCGTTCATCTTTGGCCCGCCCAAAGACAAGATCGATCTGCCAGGCGCGCTGGCGATTGTGCAGGATGTGCGAGGGGTGAAGGAGATGATCGATGCGAAGATGGTCGATCGCGGCCATGAGCGGCGCAACGTGAAACTCGGCATCGGCGGGATCAGGGAGATCGAGTTTCTCGTGCAGACGGTGCAGGTCATCGCCGGGAAGCGGGTCACGGGTCTGCTCGATCGCAGTACGCTCGGCGCGCTGAACCGGTTTGTCCGTTACAAGCTCATCTCCACCCAGGAGCGGGATGATCTGACTGCTGCCTACGTCTTTCTCCGCGATGTCGAACACAAGCTGCAGATGGTGCAGGATTTTCAGACTCACGCCTTGCCCGATACCGCCGAAGAGCTCGAACGCTGCGCGATCCGCGGCGGGTACGAGACTGAGGATCGCGCCAAAGGTGTTGCCCGCTTCCGCGCCGACCACGAGCGCTATACCGGTCTCGTGAACCGGTTCTTCCGTACCTTCTACTACGACTCCAAGACCTCGCCTGTCCTGAAGGCTCTGCTTTCTCTCGCTGATATCAAACGGTAGTACGCACTCTTGCTTGCGGCTCTCCACCGGTGGAAGACTGCGTCTTGTTCTGTCATCTGGGCCGGTAGTTCTACTAGGCGATCATTCATTGAGCCGGCTGTCTCTTCCAGTCGTAGACAATACATTTTGAATGCTCAGTGGTTGTTTCCGGTTGGTGCACCGATATAGCGGTCGTTACCCAATGTGTTGATTTGTGGCGACTGTATAGACGCTGCGGGTGACAAGACGCCTATGCGGCCTTGATCGGACTGCTGCCGCCGCTCTCCCTTTGCGGTTTATTTTTTCGGGCGGGCTCAAGTTCGAAGTTTACGGGCCGAGACAGAGACACCTGACCAGAGCCCTGCAGGTCTTGGCCTGGTCGGGCCGGAATATTCCAGCTCGTTGGCTTGGGAGCCGGACCCAATTTTTATTCGGCATAGGGACCGTTCCTATGCAGAAAGTTTGATACATCCATGTCTGCCCGCACGCTCGAGTTTACGGGCTCCGCCACTGCCAGTACCAACATTCTCCTGATCGAGGACAATGAGGGGGATGCCCGACTTACCAGAGAGTTATTACAAGATTCCCGCAGCGGCTCTTTTTCCGTTGTGCATGTCACCAGTCTCAAAGGAGCCCTCGACTGTCTTCAGGGGCATGGTTTTGAAGCCGCACTTCTCGATCTGACTCTCCTGGACACACAGGGGCTCACCACTCTGCGACGGATTCGATCCGCCTTTTCCTCCCTCCCCATTGTGATTTTGAGCGGCCTGAACGATGAAGCCATGGCCCTGGAAGCTATGCAGCACGGTGCCCAGGATTATCTGATCAAGGGACAGGTGGATGGCCGGAGCCTGGAGCGATCCATCCGTTATGCCATCGAGCGTCAGCGGATCGAGCGGCGGTTGGAAGACTCGAACCGAACGCTGGAACGCATCAATGCCGAGCTGGTGGAAGCCAGAAATCACGCGTTGGATGCGGCGCGGATCAAAGGCGAGTTTTTGGCCAACATGAGCCATGAAATTCGGACGCCGATGAACGGAATCATCGGCATGACCCAGTTGCTACTGATGGCGGAGTTATCGGTGGAGCAACGGGACTATGCGGAGACGATTAAGGGCTCGGCTGAACACCTGCTGTCTATCGTCAATGACATCCTCGATTTTTCCAAGCTCGATGCCAAAAAACTGACATTGGAATGTATCAACTTTGATCTCCGGCGCACGGTCGACGACATCGTGCATCTTCTTGCAGCGCAGGCGGCACAGAAAGGACTTGAACTTGTCGGGGTCGTGTCGGCGAGTGTGCCCGATGACCTGCGGGGCGATCCGGGGCGCCTCCGTCAAATCCTTTTGAACCTGATCGGGAACGCCATCAAGTTTACCGATCAGGGCGAGATCGTCGTCTGGGTGACCTCGGAGGGGGATTCGAACGGGGGCCCTGTTTTGCGGTTCGAGGTTTCGGATACCGGGATCGGGTTGACGGCGGAGCAGCAGGCTGGGCTGTTCCGGCCGTTTAGCCAGGCCGATGGTTCTGCCACCCGCCGGTATGGCGGAACGGGGTTGGGGCTCGCCATTTCAAAAAGCTTAGTTGAAAAGATGAAAGGCCGGATCGGAGTGGAGAGCATCTCGGGGAAGGGCAGCCGATTCTGGTTTCATGTCTGTCTGGAAAAACAGATTGATGGAGCGGCTGTCCGGCTGCCGATGCGCCGAACGCTGCAAGGCCTTCGTGTCTGCATTGTGGATGATAGCGAAGCCTGCAGAACCATCCTGGGCCAGTATGCTGTTGCTTGGGGAATGGAGTATCGGACGGTTCAAGACGGTACACAGGCGTTGGCGTCGATCCGGGAGTATGCCCAGCGAGGGTTGCCGTTCGATCTGGTGATTTTCGACGACAAGCTGCCGGACATGACGGGATTTGAGCTGGCCCGCGCCATCCGTTCCGCGCCGTCCCATCATCCGCCCCGCCTGATCTTCCTGGCTTCGCTCGGTGAACGAGGAGACGGCGCCCGGGCCCGCGAATTGAACCTCTCGGCTTATCTGACAAAACCGATCAGGGAACGGCAACTCTATGAGTGCCTCTGTACGGTGGTGGGGACCGGATGTGAGGTCGCTGCCGAATCGGCCGCGCCTCCGGTCTTGATTACCGCCCACAGCTTGGCGGAGCAGCATGCCAAGCATCGAATCCGGGTGCTCGTGGCTGAAGACAATCCCATCAATCAGAAGGTCGCCGTTCGAATGCTCGAACGAATGGGTGTGCAGGCCGACGTCGTGCAGGATGGAAAACAGGCGGTGGAGGCCGTCAGGCGGCATGCGTACGACCTGGTCTTTATGGACTTGCAGATGCCGGTGATGGACGGGTGGGAAGCGACGACCGCCATCCGTCAGTTGGAGAAGCACGGCGAGGCCGCTTCGCGCTCAGTCCAGGAGGAGCCATGCGATAGGACGGAAGGGGGCGCCGGTCGTCGACATTTGCCGATCGTTGCATTGACGGCCAGCATCATCGCCGCCGATCGGGAGCGCTGTACGGAGGCGGGGTTGGACGAGTATGTGATGAAGCCGCTGTCGCTCGATGGTTTGCGGGCGGTACTCGAACGGTGGATTCCTGAGGCGCGTTCGGGTGCGTATAACCCTGGACCGAAGGGTAATCGCTTGCCTGAGGTGTGAAGGAGGGAATCCGATGAGGCATATTCTGCTGATTGAGGACAATCTTGGCGATGCCCGGCTTGCTCAGGAAATGCTGGCTGAATCGTCAGATTTTGAGGCGGACGTGCAGTGCGTCGGCCGGCTGGCACAAGCCTTGGAGGTACTCCGGGCCCAACCGATTGAACTGGTTCTTCTCGATTTGACGCTGCCGGACTGCCATGGGCTTGAAGCGCTCAAACAGCTGCAGTTGCTGGCGAAGGATGTGCCGATTATCGTCCTGAGCGGCCAGAGCGACAAGGCGGTGGCGCTCGAAGCCGTCAAGCATGGCGCCCAGGACTATCTGATCAAAGGCACAATGAATGCGGAAGCGTTGACCCGCGTCATTCAGTATTCGATCGAACGAAAATCAGCGGAAGTCCGGTATCGCTCGCTGGTGGCGAATATCCCCGGCGTCGTGTACCGCTGTCACAGCGATCCGGCCTGGTCGATGGTCTATATCAGTCAGGCCTTTGACGCGGTGACGGGCTATACGTCGGAGGAGTTTCTGAATGCCATGGCGGGTCGTTATGTCGATCTTATCCACCCCGATGATCTGCAGGCCGTCACGCGCATGATTTTGGGGGCCGTGACGCGGCATCAGCCGTACTCCGTCGAGTACCGCCTCCTGCGCAAGAATGCCACAGTCGGATGGGTGCTGGATCGGGGACAGGCGACCGGCCGTTCGAACGGGGCGATGCCGTCCCGAGACGGCGTCCTGTTCGACATCACCGAACAGAAGCAGTTGGAGGAACAGGTCCGTAGAGGGGAGCCCCAGATCTGGAAAGCCAGGCAGTTTGCCGCGATGGGAAATCTGGCCGGGGGGATTGCGCACGACTTCAACAATTTGCTCACCGCCATCAACGGATTTGCCGATCTTGCGCTCAAGGATGTGGCGGTGGACAGCCGCGCCTATGCCAATCTGGGACAAATCCGGAGGGCGAGTGCCCGTGCGGTGACGATTGCACAGCAACTACTGGCGCTTGGCCAGGCCCATGCCCGGGAGGTGACGCTGGTCGACTTGAATCTGTTGGTGGCAGATATGGAGCGGCTGATTCGCTTGGTGATCGGGGCACACCGGCGCATCGAGATTGCCACGGACCAATTGGCCGGGCGCGTCAGGGTCAATCCCGGGCAGCTGGAGCAGGCGATCCTCGTCCTGGCCATGAATCTCTTTTCCGGACGGGGAGATGAGGCTCAATTGCAGATCGACGTTAGATTGTGGGAGGTGAGCAGGGATGATGCCGAGCTATTGGGTTTTGTATTCGGCGGAGCGTATGTGGCGGTCATTCTTCGCACCGGGCCTGGTCATGAGGTGCCTACCGATGAAGCACTGTCCATGCAGGTTGTGAGTCCGGACGGAGAGATTGTGAATGATATGGGGTTTGGGCTGGCAGCGGTGCTGAAGATCGCCTCGGAGCATCAGGGACATTTTCTGGTTTCACGGAACGAAGCCGGTGTGCGGGAATATCAGATCGTTCTGCCTCGCGCTCAAATTACCAGCGACTCATTGGCTTTCTCCGATCCAGGGCTCCCTTTGCGCCGGCAGGGGACTGAAACGGTGCTGGTGGTGGATGACGAGGAAAGTGTACGGGCCTTGGTCCGGCAGCTGTTGAAAGATCAGGGATATCGAGTGCTGGAAGCCGCCGGTGGGTTGCAGGCGATCGATGTGAGCCGACAATACGGACAGCCCATCGATTTGCTCATTGCAGATGAAGTGATGTCGGACATCCGTGGGCATGATTTGGCTGAACGGCTTCGCGATGAGCGCCCGGGGCTGTCTGTTCTGCCGATGTCGACGAGCCGGTGGGAACCGGATAGCGGCAAGCAGCCGTTTCTTCTGAAACCGTTTACGGCTGAATCCCTACTCCGGTCTGTAGGGGAAACGCTGGCCGACGGTCGAGTCGATGGAGTGGAGCCTCTGAAACCCAGATGATCGGATTTATGATGGCACTGGTCGGGACCAAGCGCGCAGGGGCGCTATATACGAACGCCGGCATGGCGATGCTCTTGGCGGCGTCGATCGTCGTCATGAGTCTCCACCCTCGGGCGGAATGGGAGTATCCATTCCTGCATGCCGTCCTTGAGGCGTTCGGCTCCTTTCTCGCCGGGATCATTGCCTGGCATCTCTTTACCCTCTATGAGATCAACCGACAGGAAGTGTTCCGCATCTGGATGGCATGGGCCTTTCTGAATATGGGGGTGCTCGACGGATTCCATGCTTTGGTCGGTCCCGGTCATGTCTTCGTGTGGTTCCACAGTTGCGCGGCACTTGTGGGAGGGGTGTTATCACTGCTGATTTGGATGCCGGCGCGCTTGACCCCTCGTGTGAACGTTCGCACGGGTCTTGTCATCTGTATGTTTGCCTATCCGCTCTTCGGTCTCTTGTCGGTGTGGTATCCGCATCTGATTCCTCCCATGATGGACCAGGAAGAATTCTCTCTGATAGCGAAAGGCTTCAATATCACCGGTGGCCTAGCATTCGTCGGTACATCCTGTTGGTTCGTGCGCAATTATTCCCGATGCGGACGATCAGAAGATTTATTGTATGCCTCCTGTTATTTTGCCATCGGCGCGTCGGCATTGCTGTTTGAGGTGTCTACCCTGTGGGATCCGATCTGGTGGTGGTGGCATGGACTGCGGTTTGTGTCCTACGGGTTCATCGCCTACAACGCAAAAACCGAATTCGAAAGCGGACTTGTCAACCGTATAAAATCAAACGCGCAGGAAGCCGAGAACCAGCGGTTTCGATTGGTTGTCGAATCGGCACCTTGCGGGATGCTGATGGTGAATTCCGATGGCATTATGACGCTCGTCAATAAGCATGTCGAAACATTGTTCGGCTATGACCGTCATGAATTGATCGATCAGCGCGTCGAGCAGCTGATTCCGGAGCGGTTTCGCGAGGGGCATCCCGGGCAGCGCGCGAGGTATTTTCAATCGCCGACGGTGCGAGCCATGGGGGCGGGACGGGAACTCTTCGGGCTCCGCAAGGACGGACGGGAAGTCCCTATTGAAATCGGATTGAATCCCATCGAGACGGATGATGGCCTCATGGTCATGGCCTCGATCATCGACATCACTGAACGGAAGCGAGCGGAGGAGCAGTTCCGTCTTGTGGTGGAGTCTGCTCCCTGCGGGCTGGTGATGGTGGACGAAGCAGGGATGGTGATGCTGGTGAATCCCGAGCTTGTGCAGCAGTTCGGATACAGCCAGCAGGAATTGATGGGGCAACCGATCGAACTTCTGGTACCGGAACGATTCAGGATCCGGCATCCAGACCACCGCCGGTCTTTTCAGGACTCTCCTTTTGCGCGCCCGATGGGGGGAGGCCGTGATTTATACGGGCTCCGTAAGGACGGGTCTGAGTTTCCGGTCGAGATCGGACTGAATCCGATTCAGACCGCTTCCGGATTGCGCATTCTCGCGACAGTGGCGGATATCAGCGAGCGGAAGCATGTGGAACGGCAAATTCGTCTCAGCGAGTTCGCTTTGACCCATGTGTCGGTGCCGACCTTCTGGATCGATCCTGATGCGAAGGTACTGCGGGTGAACCAGGCGACCTGCAACATGCTGGGGTACTCGGAAGAGGAATTGCTGCGCATGTGCGTGTCCGATTTCAATCCGTCGTTCCCCGTCGACATCTGGCCGGCTCATTGGGCGGAGCTGCGGGAGAATCGACATATGCACTTCGAATCGAGCCTCAAGCACAAAGACGGTCATCTGTTTCCGGTCGAGGTCACCATCAATTTTCTGCAATTTGAAGGACAGGAATATAACGTGGCGTTCGCGACGGACATCACCGAGCGGCGGCGGGCTGAGGAGCATCTGGCACAACAAGCGGCGGAATTGGGCCGGTCCAACAGCGAACTGGAGCAGTTCGCCTATGTGGCGTCGCATGATCTTCAGGAACCTCTCCGCATGGTCTCAAGCTATTGCGGGCTGCTGGCCCGCCGGTATCAGGGAAAGCTGGACAAGGACGCCGATGATTTCATTCACTTTGCGGTCGACGGGGCGACACGGATGAAGGATTTGATCGATTCCCTGCTGTTGTATTCCCGTGTCGGGCGACGGGGAAAACCATTTACCCCGATCAATTCCACCGACAATGTTCATGCTGCCCTGGCAAATCTGGCAATGGCGGTGCAGGAGACCGTCGCCGCTGTGACGATCGATCAATTGCCGGTGGTTTATGCCGATTCAGTCCAATTGACGCAGGTCTTCCAAAACCTCATCGGGAATGCCATCAAGTTCCGGGGTGCGGAGGATCCCCGGGTGCATATTTCTGCCCAGTGCGCATCAGGGGGGCACGATCGATCTCAGTGGGTTTTTGCCGTTCAAGATAACGGCATCGGTTTTGAGCAGGAACTCAGCGAGCGGGTGTTTGCTATCTTTCAGCGATTGCATACCAGGGAGCAATATCCCGGCAATGGAATGGGCCTGGCGATTACGAAGAAAATCGTTGAACGGCATGGTGGCCGGATTTGGGTGGAGTCCGCACCAGGGGCCGGCACGACCTTCTACTTTACGTTGCGGGGTCAGCCTGCAGACGGTATCGGCGTCGCCTTGCCGGAAGAGGTCCAACGGCCGTTCTCGGACGGTGCGATCACTGGCCGGGTTCCGATGTCATGACGCAGCGGCAAGGAGGGAAATATGATCAAGCACCGGATCGGACCCATGACGGTGTTCAATGTTCGTCCGTTCCCAGACGAGATCCAGGCGGTTCAGGACGCGCGGGCCGAGGCCAAAGTAGTCGATAGCGATCAGGTGGTGTGTCGCGAGCGAGATTGCTATCTGAGATTGGTTCCGGCGCGGCGGCAAGGGAGCGATATGATGGGGCAGGAGATGGGAGACCCGATAGAAATACTGTTGGTCGAAGACAATGCCGGCGATGTTCGACTGACGCAGGAAGCGCTCGAGGAAGCCAAGGTGCCCAATCGTCTGCATGTCGCCCAGGACGGGATCGCGGCGCTCCAGTTCCTGAAAAAGCAGAAGCCGTTCGCGGGAGTTCCCGAACCCGACCTCGTGCTCCTCGATCTGAATATTCCGAAGCGGAGCGGATTCGAGGTGCTCGATCAAATCAAATCGGACCCGCACCTCAGGCACATACCCGTGATTATCTTGACCAGCTCGAATGCGGAGAGCGATGTGTTGCGGAGCTATCAGAGTTATGCCAATTCGTATGTCACCAAGCCGGCGGACTTGGACCAGTACTTCAAGGTGGTCGAACTCATCGATGAATTCTGGTTGTCCACCGTCAGGCTCCCGGGGAAGCACGGTTGACGGCCCCAGGCAGGGCTGGAACGGTTATTCGGAGAGAAGCGGTGCGGTCCGTGTGCTGAGACACCCGGAGGGGTATCTATGACTAGTCCCACTGATATTACGATTCAGAACCCTGTGCTCGATGCAGAGATCATCCGTGTCCTGCTGGTGGAGGACAATGCGGGGGACGCGCGTCTGGTCGAGGAAACGATTAGGGAGTCAGGATACAGGCATGTGTGCCTCACTCACACGGACCGGCTGAGTGCTGCCATGGAGTGTCTCGAATCAAAGACCATCGATGCAGTTCTTCTCGACTTGGCGTTGCCTGATGGTCAAGGACTTGAGGGGATGCTGATGATTCAAAAATCCTATCCCCGTCTGCCGATCGTTGTGCTGAGCGGAGGACAGGATGATTCTTTGGCCGTCAAAGCGTTGGAACAGGGCGCACAAGACTATCTCAAAAAGGGAGAGGCGGACGGGAAAAGTCTAGTTCGTGCGGTGCGGTATGCCATCGAACGACAGCATGTCGAGGATCGGCTGACCTATCTGGCCACGCATGATCCGTTGACCGGCTTGGCCAATCGCATGCTGCTCCATGACCGGCTTGAGCACGCGGTCGACCGGGCCAGGCGTTGCGATCAGCCGGTGCATGCCCTCTATCTTGACCTCGACGGCTTCAAGATGATCAACGACAGTTGCGGCCATATGGTAGGGGATCACTTACTGCGCAGCGTCGCTGAACGCTTGCGAGCTTGTATACGGCGGGCCGACACCGTCGCACGTATCGGGGGAGATGAGTTCGTGGTGGTGTTGGAGTCGACCGCGCATGTGAAGGATACCGATACGATTGCTCAAAAAATTGTCGACACCATTGCACGCCCCTTCGAGATTCAGGGCCGGCGCATCACGGTCACAGCCAGTATCGGGCTGGCGGGTTTTCCTCAGGATGGGGAGACGGTCGATCAACTCGTCCGTCATGCCGATGCGGCAATGTATATGGCGAAGCAGGGAGGGGGGCACCGGATTTGCTGGTTCTCGCCTCAGAAGCGCCATTCCCGGAAGGTCCCGACAAGTCTGTGTCAGGATTTTCGCAAGGCGCTGGAGCGGCATGAGTTAGTCGTGTACTACCAACCGCAGTTGAATCTCCGGACGAATACGGTTTCGTCGGTGGAGGCGCTGCTGCGATGGAACCATCCAACGGCCGGTATGGTGCTGCCGTCTTCATTCATTCCGTTCGCGGAGCATAGCGGACAGATGTCGGCGGTGGGAGAGTTTCTGCTCGAGACGGCGGCGGCACAGTATCACCGGTGGAAGAAAACCACAGTTTGGTCGTTTCGCCTGTGTGTAAATCTGTTCGCCAGGCAACTGGCGTTCGAGCAGGGGGCGACCGAGTTTGTGAAAGTGATCGAGCGCACAGGACTCAGTCTCGCCGATGTCGCGGTCGACTTGCCGGGCCTGTCGCTAGGGGATGATTGTGAGCGAGAGCGCATCATTCTCAGCGCCTTGCAACGGCAGGGCCTTCAGATCGCCTTGGATAACGTGGGGACGAACGCCTGGTCGCTCGATGCGTTGCGACGATTGCCGTGGGATGTTGTCAAGATCGATTCGTCCCTCGTTCAGGGTGGGGCTCAAGGGACTGAGGAGGCGGCGATGGTTCGCATGCTCGTCGGGCTCGGAAGTGATTTGGGGCGCAGAGTCGTTGCGGAAGGTGTGGCAAATCTCGCCCAGTTAAAATTTCTTCGGGCGGTTGGCTGCTCCGATGCCTTAGGCTACTTCATCTGCCCCCCATTGCCGGATCGGGAGATGATGGCATGGCTGCAGGAACGAAATTGTCCGGCGACAGCGGCAGCGTAGTGGTTTTTCAACTGTACGGAAACCTTCCGGTATGAGCCCGGAAAACACGAAGGGCCCGGCGGTTTCCCGCCGGGCCCTTCTGTCGCCGCACGCAGGGCGTGATCAGCTAGATCTTAATACATTCCTTCCATGCCGTGGTTGTGTCCGGCATGGCCGCCGCCGGCGGCTTCCTTCTTCTCTTCGGGGATGTCGGTGATCATGACTTCGGTGGTGAGCATCAAGCCCGCCACGGAGGCCGCGTTCTGCAATGCGCAGCGCGACACCTTGGTCGGATCGATGATACCGGCCTTGATCATGTCCACATACTCTTCCGTCGCCGCGTTGTAGCCTGAGCTGGCGTTCTTGTCGTTGCGCACTTTCTCAACGATGACCGAACCTTCCATTCCGGCGTTGGCCGCGATCTGGCGGATCGGCTCTTCGAGGGCGCGGCGGATGATGTTCACGCCCACCTGCTGTTCGGGGACCAGCTTGAGCGAACCCAGCGCGTCGATGCAACGGAGATAGGCCGTTCCACCGCCGGGCACGATGCCTTCTTCGACGGCTGCCTTGGTCGCGTGGAGGGCGTCCTCGACGCGGGCTTTCTTTTCCTTCATTTCGGTCTCGGTCGCGGCG
>WBZP01006123.1_pt1 | contig 12014 bp, 13 predicted proteins | sample 5204301 | NCBI WGS metagenome assembly WBZP01 (sample SAMN12412401, study PRJNA552823) | activated sludge metagenome | isolation source: activated sludge from nitrification reactor of wastewater treatment plant... | place: USA: Pennsylvania | collected 2017
GGCGGTTGAACCTGGACGACATGGTCACCCGGCAGTACAAGCTCGAGCAGATCAACGACGGCTACGCCGACATGCTCGAGGGCCGCAACATCCGCGGCGTCATCCGCTACACCGACGCCGACCGGTAGCCGGCTTCTTCCTCGCGAGCAGACGCAAACGGCCCCTTTTCGACGACGGAAGGGGGCCGTTTGCGTCTGTTCGCGCTGTATAGGGTGGGGCCATGGCCACCATCTTCACGAAGATCATCAACGGCGAGATCCCGGGTCGGTTCGTCTACGAGGACGACGAATTCGTCGTCTTCCTGACCATCGAGCCGATGACGCAGGGCCATACCCTGGTGGTGCCGCGCGCGGAGATCGATCAGTGGCAGGACGTCGACCAGGCCGTGTTCGCCCGCTGCATGGCCGTCGCGCAGCGCATCGGCCGCGCGGTGACCAAGGCCTTCGGTGCGCAGCGCGCGGGGCTGCTGATCGCCGGACTCGAGGTGCCGCACCTGCACGTGCACGTGTTCCCGGCCTACAACCTCACCGACTTCGGCTTCGCGGGAGTGGACCGCAATCCGTCGCCCGAATCCCTCGACGAAGCTCAGGCCAAGATCAAAGCCGCTCTGGCAGAACTGGATTGACCAATTCGGCGTCGTCGGCCACGTCCGCGAAGTCGTCGGTGTCCTCGACGTGCTCGGCCGCATCCGCCACCCGCGGCAGCGCCACCCGGAATCGGCAGCCCCGCCCCGGCGCCGTCGTCACCGTGACGGTGCCGTTGTGGGCGTGCACCAGCGAGTCGACGATGGACAGGCCCAGCCCCGTGCCGCCGCTGCTGCGGGTGCGCGACGAGTCGGTGCGGTAGAACCGCTCGAACACCCGCTGCGCATCCTGCTGATCCATACCGGGCCCCTGATCGACCACCTCGAGCACCGCCTCGTCGCCGACGGTGCCCACCCGCACGGTGATCCCGGCCCGCACGGGCGTGTGTTGCAGCGCGTTGGCCACCAGATTGCCCAGCACCTGTCGCAGCCGGGCCTCGTCGCCGACGACCTCCGGCGTGCCCGGCCCGTCGAACACCTCGAGGGTGATGTTGCGCTGGGGCGCAATGGATTGCGCGTCGTGGACCGCGTCGGTGGCCAAGGTCAGCAGGTCCACGCGGTGCTGATCCAACGGACGCTGGGCGTCCAGGCGGGCCAGCAGCAACAGATCCTCGACCAGCAGGCCCATCCGCCGGGATTCGCTCTCGATGCGCGACATCAACATCTCGACGTCGCGCGCCGCGCCCTGGCGGTACAACTCGGCGAACCCGCGAATGGTGGTCAGCGGCGTGCGCAGTTCGTGACTGGCGTCGGTGATGAACCGGCGCATCCGTAGCTCGGAACGGCGCGCCTGCTCCGCGGACTGGTCCGACGACGCGACCGCCCGCTGGATCTGCGCCAGCATGCCGTTGAGCGCGAGCGAGAGCCGACCGACCTCGGTGCGTGGATCACGTTGTGGCACACGGCGATCCAGCTCACCGGCAGCGATCGCGGCAGCCGTGCGCTCCACCTCCACCAGGGGCCGCAGGCTGCGGTGCACCACGGCATAGCCGACGATGCCGAGCACCAGCAGCACCGCGGTCCCGATGCCGAACTGCGCATACACCAGCGACCGCAGCGTCGACTCCACGTCGGAGAGGTCCATGGCGACCGTGGTCAGCTCACCCTCCGGGCCGCGGACCGACACCGCCCGCCACCGCACGTGCGAACCGTCCATCGAGCCGACCGTGGTCGGGTCCGGGCCGACATCGTTGTCGTCGGGCAGATCGGGCTCTGCGTCCCGGTCGTTGACGGCGATCCAGACCTGGCCGTCCTGGCCGATGCCCCGCACGTAGAAGTTCGACGGCGGCCGTCCCGGGTTGGGCACCTCGGTGGCGGCCGGAGAGGTCCGCCGCGGCGCCTGCGCCCAACTGTTGGACGCGTCGATGAGCGTCTGGTCGACACGGTTGATCAGATCGGCGCGCAGGATGGTGGTGACGGCGATGCCGGACGCCAGCAGGCCCATCGCCACCAGCACCAGGGTGGCCGCCACCAGCGCCACCCGCAGCGGAATGCCGGGCCGCACGGATCGGGACATGGCGCCCATTGTCCGCTAGCGGGGCTCCCGCAGGACATAGCCGACACCACGCAATGTGTGCAGCAGCCGCTTCTCCCCCGTGTCGATCTTGCGTCGCAGGTAGGAGACGTAGGACTCGACGACGTTGACGTCACCGCCGAAGTCGTAGCGCCACACGTGGTCGAGGATCTTCGGTTTGCTCAGCACGGTGCCGGCGTTGATCACGAAATACCGCAGCAGCGTGAACTCCGTCGGCGACAGCGACACCGGCTCGCCGGCCTTCCAGACCTCGTGGGTGTCCTCGTCCAGCTCGATGTCGGCGAAGGACAACCGCGACGTCCGGACCTCCTCGGCGCCCCGGTTGGTCCGGCGCAGGATGACGCGCAGCCGCGCCACCACTTCCTCGAGGCTGAACGGCTTGGTCACGTAGTCATCGCCGCCCAGGGTCAGGCCGGTGATCTTGTCCTGCAGGGTGTCGCGGGCCGTGAGGAACAGCGCGGGCGCATCGATGCCGTCGGCGCGCAGCCGGCGCAGGACCCCGAAGCCGTCCATCCCCGGCATCATCACGTCGAGGATCACCGCGTCGGGCTTGATCTCGCGCGCACGGTCGAGCGCCGCGGGGCCGTTGTCGGCGGTGTATACCTCGAAACCCTGGAATTTCAGGCTGACCGACAGCAATTCCACGATGTTGGTCTCGTCGTCGACGACGAGCACGCGGGCTTCGGGCGTTGTCTGAGTGCTCACGGGCGCAGCCATTCCTTCAATGTCCTCCCAGTTCCTTCCCCATCGTCTTCCAGGTTCCTGCCAGTTTCCTGTGAATGGCCCGCCGGCCACTCCTTAGACTGATTGCCATGGACCTGGGCAAGAATCTGGTGAACTTGGCATTCGCCCCGGTACGCGCCGGTGCGGCCGTTGCGGAGGCCGGCCTGGGCATCGCCGAGAACGTCATCGGCCGGGCGCGCCGGACCGCCGACGAGGCCAGCAAGCAGGCCGCACCCGTGGTGCTGCAGACGCTGGGACTCGGCGACACGGTCGACGGCGTCAACAAGGTGGCCCGGGTCGCCAACGAACTGCTCGACGACGACGCCCCCCTGGGCCGGGCGATCGCCCCGGGCGGCTCGCTGGACCGGCTGTTGCGGCCCGGCGGCCTGCTCGACCGCATGACCGAACCCGGCGGTCTGGCGGACCGGCTGACCGCCGAGGGCGGCACCCTCGAACGGGCCCTGAAGCCGGGTGGCGTGCTGGAACGCCTGCTGGCGGAGGACGGCCTGTTGGAGCGGCTGCTGGCCGACGACGGCCTGACCGACCGCCTGCTCGCCGAAGAGGGCGTGATCGACAAGCTGACCGCCGCCAACGGGCCGTTGCAGCAGCTCGCCGACCTGACCGACACCATCAACCGGATGGGTCAGGGATTGCAGGCGATGGAGCCGACGGTCGAGGCGTTGCGCGACGCCGTGATCACCCTCGGCTCGGCGATGAATCCGCTGAGCAATTTTGCCGACCTGATTCCCCGGCCCGGCCGCAGCCGCCGGTACAGCACCCGGCCGACGACCTCGCCGCGCGTGATCGACCACCGCGACTGACCCGATAGGCTGTCAGGCGATCCGGGACGCCCGGACCCGCCCCCGTAGCTCAGTGGTAGAGCATTTGCCTTGTAAGCAAAGGGCCGTCGGTTCAATCCCGACCGGGGGCTCAGTTGACCAGATAACTTGTCGGTGCGTGGAGCTAGCGTCCGAGTATGACGTTCTGCCGGGCGTGCGGACTGCAGCTGACGACTCGCAGCCAGAAGATCTACTGCAGTAATGCGTGCCAAGCGACCGCTCGACGCAACGCGAGCACACAACTGTGGCTTCAGTCGGGCGACGCCTCGGTGGGCACCAGACGTCGCCACTACATTCGGGAGTACCTCGCCGCTGCCCAGGCAGGCTGCTGCGCGATCTGCCAAAGCACCAGCACATGGCAGGGAATGCCGTTGGCGCTAGTGATGGATCACATCGATGGCAACCCGGATAACAATCACCGCGAAAACCTCCGGCTGGTCTGCCCGAACTGCGACTCGCAGCTGCCGACCTTCAAGAGCCGCAACCGGGGCAACGGGCGCAGCTTCCGCCGCCAGCGGTACCACGACGGAAAGTCCTACTAGGGCAACCGAACAGACGCGGTTCCGACCGGCACCGAGGGAATCCTGGCATCTGCAGATCAAGCGGTGCTTCCGCACTCCTCTCGTATCCGAAGAACCTTCAGAAGTCGGCTCGTTTCTCGTGGCCGGGTTTGTGCGGCCTGCGATCGATCCACTTCGCCAGTGGATAGAGCAATCCGTTGGCGGCAACGATCATCACCGCGCCCACTACCGCTTCGCGCCACATCCCCACGCCGCACAACGCACCCACCGCCGCCGTCGCCCACAGCGTCGCGGCCGTGTTGAGCCCGGCCACCGTCATGCCCGACTTGATGATCACCCCGGCGCCCAGGAAGCCGATGCCGGTGACGATCTGGGCGGCCACCCTGAGGCGGTCGCCGTCGTTGGGGAAGGCGTATGCACCCATGACCGTGAACAACGCCGAACCCATGCTGACGAGCGCCATGGTCTGCAGCCCGGCCATCCGCGACCGCCACTGGCGTTCCAGGCCGATCGCGACACCGAGCAGCGTGGCCAACCCCACGCGGAGCAGCAGATCGAACCCCGGATGGGCTGCGTCCATACCGATCATTTTCACACCGCCGGCCGCGGTTGAAATGTGCTTCCCCGGATTTTCCGGACGCGGCGAACACGCCGGCCCGCGTTGCGCGCCGTCACCCCTCAGAGACGGCGCGCAACGGCGGGAACGTGTCACACAGGTCCGGGTGATTCAGCTGCACCACCCGCTCCGGACGCGTCATCCCGCGCAAGGGGAAGCGCCCGAGGTCGTGCAGTCGGGCGCGATCGGGCAATGCCTGCTCGACCAGCTCGCAGGTCGAGCCGGAAAGCAGCACCTGACCTCCGTGGCCCAGATCGCGCACCCGTGCAGCACGGTTGACGGTCGGCCCCATGTACTTGTGCTCGTCGCGCAGCTGGACCTTGCCGGTGTGCACCCCGACCCGCAGTCGCAATGGCGTGAGCGTGGCCCGCTGTAGTGCGAGCGCGCACGCGACCGCGTCCGCGGCGTGGGCGAAGGCGATGACGAAGCTGTCGCCCTCGCCCTGTTCGACCGGGCACACGAGGTGATGAGCCGGCACCAGCTGGCCGAGCACCCGGTCCATGGCCAACAACGCCGATGCCATCACCGCGGGCCGGGTCTCCCACAGCCGGGTGGAGCCGACCACATCGGCCAGCAGCAGTGTCACCGTTCCGGTGGGCAGTGGCGAGCGAGAGTCGTTGGCCGCCTGCGTGTTCCGCGGCGAGTAGATCACGCGCTCCGACGGCGAAGATCCGGCCGGCGAGCGGACGACGAGTGACATGCGATCCCCCGATCACGAGAATCCAGCGAGGTGATTGGTTTCGACTACGAACTCAATCCTGCTGTGTCACAGCCTGTATCGCGATCATGCCCACAACACAGTCGGTGGTGGTGCGTGCACCCCTGGGGTCAGATCGGCGCGGTGACGACGGCGACGATGCGGGTCCCCCGACCGGCGGCGCTGTCGACGTCCAGCGTGCCGCCGATCGATGACAACCGGTCGGTCATGTTGACCAGACCGTGGCCACGCATCGCGGGATCGAATCCGCACCCGGTGTCGGCGATCACCAGGGTCAGCGTCCCGCCGTCGTCCCGCGCGGTGAGCGCCACCGTGGTACCCGGGCCGCCGTGTTTGGTGGCGTTCTGCAGCGCCTCACTGCAGCAGTAGTACAGGGCGGCCTCGGTCGGCGCCGGATACCGTCCGACGCCGTGGAGGTTCAGCTGCACCGGCACCGCGGACCGCGCGACCAGGGTGGGCAGCGCCTCGGGCAGGCCGCCGCTGATGAGAAGGGGCGGATAGATGCCGTGGGCGAGACGGCGAATTTCGACGATCGAGGTCTCGACGAGTTCGGAGGCCTCGGCCAGCAGCGCGCGCGACTGGTCGGGTTCGGCATTGCGCGCGAGTCCGAGCAGCACGGACAGCGCGACGAGATGCTGCTGGGCACCGTCGTGTAGGTCCCGCTCGATCCGGCGCCGTTCTTCGTCGGCGGCAGTGGCCAATCGGGTGCGGGACGCGCCGAGTTCGGCGGCGCGTTCGGCGAGTTGCCCCTCGGAGGTCCGCAGCGCCGCGGCGTTGTTCCACACGATCACCAGGAGGTGGAACGCGTGCACCGGCACGGCACCGACGATGAAGGCGATGCCCACCCACCGGGGCGCCGCCGCATCCGCCGCGGCAGCGGGCATGAAACGCGCGCTGGTCGACATCACGGCCATCGCGAGCACGCACAGTCCGGTGATGACGGTGAAGACCAGGCCCTGCTGCCAGCGCATATAGGGCTCGGCGAAGACGACGGGCACCAGAGCGACCAGCACCATCACCGGCAGCAGACCCGGAAAGACGAAGGTGACGATCAGGGTGGCGATCCAGGTTCCGATGCAGACCAACGTGATCGAACGCTGGTAGTCACCACGGCGGGCCAGCCGCAGGGCCACGGCGAGCACGACGCAGTGCGCGGCACAGATCGCGGCGAGCACCAGATACCAGATCGAGGGCAGGATCCAGAAGTACTCCCAGACCGGGAGCGCGACGCCGGCGCCGGCCCACATGGCCAGGTGGGCCAGGATGAACAGCTGGAACCGCGCGGCCGTGAACTGGTTGACCAGCTGGTGGCCCAGGATCGAGGACGACCGGACCGCCAGTGTCAGCAGTACCTTGGGCACCCGCCAGTGCGGCATCAGCTCACCGGGCGGCGAGGTCGTCAGGTCGCGGTTGCCCATATCCGGCCCAACACGTCCGGCGCGAGCCGTTCCTTGTGCAGGTACGCGGTCGCTCCGCAGCTCGACGCCGCGGCCGGCAGATCTTCGAGGTCATAGGTGGACATCAGCACGACCACGACATCGGGGTTCGCGGCGCGGATCTGCCGCGCGGCCTCGATTCCGCCCATACCCGGCATGTGGATGTCCATGAGCACGATGTCGGCGTCGCCGCCCTTCAGCGCGGCTACGGCCGCTTCCCCGGTTTCGCATTCGCCGGCCATCACAAAGCCGTCCATCGCAGCCAGCGCCGCGGCGGTCGCCCGCCGGAAGGCGGCCTGATCGTCGATGACCCAGACGCGCACGCACTCTGCTGACACCGTGTCATCGTGTCCGACATGTTTGCCCCGCGCGAGGGTGTACACACCACCATCGGCGCCCCCGGTCATGGCGGTCCGCCGTCGCCGAGGAACATCAGCACCGCCTTGACGCGGCGGTCAACGGAGTCGTCAACGGTCAATTCGAGCTTGGCGAAGATCGAGTTGATGTGCTTCTCCACCGCGCGCTGGGACAACACCAGACGTTGCGCGACCGTCCGGTTGCTGAAGCCGGTGGCGAGTTCGCTGAGCACCTCGCGCTCGCGTGCGGTCAACCGGCTCAGCATCTGGACGGACCGCGGCTGGGCCAGCAGTGCCTCGACCACCAGCGGGTCGAGGACCGTACCGCCGTCCGCCACCTGGCGCACCGCGTCGTGCAGTTCCTCGAACCGGGCCACCCGTTCCTTCAGCAGATAGCCGCGGCCGGCCGTGCCCCGCTCCAGCAGACCTGCGGCGTAGCCGGGATCGGCGTAGTTCGACAGCACGATCACCCCGATGTGCGGGTGCGCGGTGCGCATCCAGCGCGCCAACCGGATGCCCTCGTCGGTGGACGTGGGCGGCATGCGGATGTCGGTCACGACGATGGTCGGTGAGTGCTCGGCCACCAGGGCGACCGCGGCATCGTAGTCCTCGGCGACACCGACGACGGTCACGTCGGGATCCGTCGACAGCGCCCGCACCACACTGTCGCGGACCAGCAGAGAATCCTCCGCCAGGACGACCGAGATCCGATCCCTCACGTTGCGCGCCCCTCCCCGGGCCCCTGTCCTGCCCCAAACGTACGTAAGGGCGGAAAAGACCGAGTGGAATTCGCCATTTCGTGGATGTCGGCAGCTGTCGCGTTCGGGCCACCCGGCGTCTCCGGACGAATATCGTTGACGGATGTCGGCATCGAAGTGAGGTGATGTCACGTGGGCAAGAAGAAAGCCCCCCGCGGCGAAGTGGCGACTCCCTACGGCCTCGTCTCATTGCCCAACCAGACCGCGCCCAACCACACCGCGGCGAACCCGTCGGCCGCCCGGCCGAAGATGAAGACCAAGCATTACGAGCGTGAGCTCGCAACGCTGCAGGCTCGCCTGGTGGCGATGCAGGAGTGGGTGGTTGCCACCGGCGCACGGGTCATTGTCGTGTTCGAGGGCCGGGACACCGCGGGAAAGGGCGGGACGATCAAGCGGATCCTCGAGCGCGTCAGTCCCCGCGTCTTCAGGCTGGTCGCCCTGCCGGCGCCCACCGAGCGGGAACGGTCGCAGATGTACATCCAGCGCTACATGCAGCACCTGCCCGCTGCCGGCGAGGTCGTGATCTTCGACCGCAGCTGGTACAACCGCGCCGGGGTGGAACGGGTCATGGGCTTCTGCACCGACGAGGAGGCCGCCCGGTTCCTCGAGCTGGCCCCACTGGTGGAGCGCATCATGGTCGAGTCCGGCATCGTGCTGATCAAGTACTGGTTGGAGGTCAGCGCCGACGAACAGACCCGGCGGCTGAAGAGCCGCATCGGCGACCCCCGCAAGACCTGGAAGCTGACCGACATGGACCTGAAGTCCTACAGCCGCTTCTACGACTACTCGCGGGCCCGCGACGAGATGTTCGCGGCCACCGACACGCAATGGGCGCCGTGGTTCGTGGCCCAGTCCGACAACAAGAAGCGAGCCCGGCTCAACATCATCTCGCACCTTCTGGGCCAAGTCCCGTACCAGGACGTACCCCGGGCCGAGGTGACGTTGCCGAAGCGCCAGGCCGCCCGCGGTTACCGGGAGCCGGACTACCCCTACCGGTACGTTCCCGAGACGTACTGATCCGGCCACCCGCCCGACCAGGTGTGGCCCCGATCACTGTCGAACCCTCGCTCAGGCGTTCTTCAGCCACTACCCGCATACTGACGCGATGTCCAGCAGCCGCCACCGCATGCCTCCGGCGCACGCCGGGTGGCGGGGTCGCACGCTGCGCGGGTTCACCGCGGTGGCCTCCACCCTGGCCCTGCTGGCGACCGCCCTGGGCTGGTATTCGGTGCACGGACTGCTCGGTGGGATCAACGTTTCGCAGGCCCTCGGCGCCGACGCGCCGCGCTCCACCGGCGGCGAGATGAACCTGCTGCTGATCGGTCTGGACTCCCGGAAGGATCAACACGGCGACGACCTGCCGCAGGAGATCCTCGACCAGTTGCACGCCGGGGACTCCGAGGCCGGCGGCTACAACACCAACACCCTGATCCTGGTTCACGTCGGCGCCGACGACAAGGTGGTCGCGTTCTCGATCCCCCGTGACGACTACGTCCCGTTCAACGGCATCCCGGGCTACCAGAACATCAAGATCAAAGAGGCCTACGGCCTGACGAAGGCCCACACGGAACAGCAGCTGGCCGACGAGGGCGTCACCGACCGCGAGGAGCTGGAGACCAAGGGCCGCGAAGCCGGCCGCACGGCCACCCTCAAGGCGGTCCGCAATCTGACCGGAGCGCCGATCGACTACTTCGCCGAGGTCAATCTGGCCGGGTTCTACCACCTCACCGAGAATCTCGGTGGCGTGACGGTATGCCTGAATCAGGCTGTGCACGACGACTATTCGGGTGCCGACTTCCCCGCCGGGATGCAGACCCTGAACGCGTCGCAGGCGTTGGCCTTCGTCCGCCAGCGCCATGGCCTGCAGAACGGCGACCTGGACCGCACGCATCGTCAGCAGGCGTTCCTCATCTCGGTGATGCACCAACTGCAGGAAGCCGGAACATTCGACGACATCGGCAAACTGCGCAGCCTGGTCGACATGGCGCACGAGGACGTGGTGCTGTCCTCGGGCTGGGGCGAGCAGCAGTTCACCCGGATCTCCGCACTGGCCGGTAGCGATGTCGAGTTCCGCACGCTGCCGGTGGTGCGCTACGAGAACGTCAATGGTCAGGACGTCAACATCGTTGACCCGGAACAGATCCGGGCCGAGGTGGCCACCGCGTTCGGAATGAGTGCACCGGCGACCAGCACCCCCACCAAACCCGGGTCGGACAGCGTCGTCGACGTCGTCAACGCCAGCCGCACCGTCGGTCTGGCGGCCACGGTGTCGGCCGACCTGACGGGCCGCGGCTTCACCACCGGTGAGGTGCGCGACCCGAACATCGACGAACCGCACTACACCTCGGTGGCCTACGGTGCCGGCGCCGACGGCGACGCGTCCAACGTCGCCTCGATGCTCGGGATCGAGGCGGGCGCCTACCGCGACAACAACCTGGCGCCCAACCACATTCGCGTCATCCTCGGCGACAGCTTCGACGCGTCGGACATCCAGAGCACGTCGAGCTACTACGGTTCGACCTCGCTGCCGACCACCACTGCGGCGGTCGACCAACTGGGTTACGAGACCACGATGCCGACGCCGGAGGTCGGGCACGCCGTGACGGCCGGGGCGGGTGGCGGCATAGCCTGCGTCAACTGACTGGCACGATGAACCGATGATCCGGATCGCGACCATCGGGACCAGCACCATCACCCGGACGTTCCTGGACGCGGCCGCCGCGGTGCCCCGGGTCGCCGTCACCACGGCCTATTCCCGCGACGGCGAGCAGGCCCGCCGGTTCGCCGCGGAGACCGGCATTCCCGGCAGCGCATCCGATCTGGACGCGCTGCTGACGTCCGCCGACATCGACGCGGTGTACATCGCCTCGCCCAACGCCATCCACTTCACGCAGGCGCTGCGCGCGGTCGGGGCCGGCAAGCATGTGCTGGTGGAGAAGCCCGCGGTGCTCACCCCGGCGGACTTCGCCACGTTGACCGAAGCGGCGGCGCAACACGGTGTGATCGTCCTGGAGGCGATGCGCAACGCCTACGACCCCGCCCTGGCGGCCGTCGCGGATCTCAGCGCGCAGCTGGGCCCGGTTCGTCGCGCATCGTTCGCGTACTGCCAGCGCTCGGCCCGCTACGACAAGGTGCTCGCCGGGGAGCGGGTGAACATCTTCGATCCGGCACTGGGTGGCGGTGCGCTCTACGACCTCGGGGTGTACTGCGTGAGCGCAATGGTGTCGATGTTCGGCGAGCCCGAGCGGGTGTCCGGGCAGGCCGTACCGATCCCCGGTGGCGCCGACGGCTGCGGTGCGGCGCTGGCGCACTACCGCGGGCAGATCGTGGACCTGTCGTACTCGAAGATCACCGCATCCGCGCGCGGCGGCGAAATCCAGTGTGAGCGTGGCACGTTGACGTTCGACAGCGTCGCGGAACCCCGGTCGGCGCGGGTGACGATGCTGGACGGAACGGTGACCGAGCACGTCTTCGACGGGCCGGCCAACAATATGGTCCACGAGATCGTGCGGTTCGCCGAACTGATCGACGGTGCCGGTGACGGCGCCGCGGATCACGCCCGCACGCTGATGACGTTGCGCGTGGTCGAGGCGATCCGGGCCTCGCTCTGACGGACCGCGGTCAGACGACCCCGCGCAGCGCGTCGGCCCCGAACAACGGCTCGAACATCGCCGAGTAGTCCGGCCCGCGGCGCACCTGCATACCACCGTCGACGTTGATGATCTGCCCGGTGACGTAGCTCGACGCGTCCGACAGCAGGAACAGCGCGACGTCGGCGATGTCCTCGACCTCGCCGATCCGCTGCAGCGGCGTACACGCCTGGTAGTCGGCACTGACCTCGGGCGACATCAGCACGGCCTCGGTCAGCTCGGTGCGGATCAGGCCCGGCCGGATCCCGTTCACGCGGACCCCGGAGATCCCGAGTTCGTC
>WBZP01006126.1_pt1 | contig 12004 bp, 3 predicted proteins | sample 5204301 | NCBI WGS metagenome assembly WBZP01 (sample SAMN12412401, study PRJNA552823) | activated sludge metagenome | isolation source: activated sludge from nitrification reactor of wastewater treatment plant... | place: USA: Pennsylvania | collected 2017
CGACCACCCAGTCGCAGCCGGCGATGAACCGCAGGTCGTGCTCCACCGCCACCACCAGGTGGCCCTCCCGGGCCAGCCGGTGCAACGCGTGGGCCAGGCGATCCACATCCTCGCTGGCCAGCCCGCGGGTCGGCTCGTCCAGCAGGATCGCCGAGCGCGGCCGCCGCGGCCGGGCCAGCAGCAGCGCCAGGCGCAGACGCTGGCGCTCCCCGCTGGAAAGGGCGGCCCCCGCCTGGCCCAGCCGCAGGTAGCCCAGCCCCACCTCGACCAGCGCCGCCAGGACCGGGTCGCCGCCGGTCCGGTCCGCCTGCTCGGCGATGCTGGAGGCGAGGGTCTCCGTGATCGTCCTGCCGTCCAGCCGGCACTCAAGGACCTGCGGCTGGAAGCAGCGGCCGGCGCAGGCCTCGCAGCCCACCGCGACATCCGGGAGCAGGTCCATGGCGACGGTGATCACGCCCCGGCCCTCGCAGGCTTCGCAGCGGCCCCCGGGGGTGGCGGTGGAGAAGGCGCGGGCGCCGAGCTTCAGCTCCCGGGCCCTCGGGGTGGCCGCGAAGCGCCTTCCCAGGCCGTCCCCGAGGCCCGCCAGGGTGAGCACGGTGCTGGCGGCGCTGAGTCCGAGGCCATCCGGGTCGAGGGTGTGGACCTCGCCAAGCCCCTCCGGCAGGTCCAGGCCGGCGCAGCCGACCGGGGCCAGGCCGAGCGGGAGCCGGTTCAGGGAAGGCGCCAGCACGCCCAGGAGCAGGGTGGACTTGCCGCTGCCCGAGACGCCGGTGACCGCCACCAGCCGACCCAGCGGGAATTCCGCGTCGAGGTCCTGCAGGTTGTGAAGGCGGGCCCGGCGGATCTTCACCCAGGCCGCGTCCGCCGGGACGGGGGGGCCGGCCGGGGCTGAAGATGGCCTGCCACGCCGTCCGGGCGGGGGACCGGCAGCCACCAGGCGGCCGCCCTGCGGGCCGGACCCGGGGCCCAGTTCGATCAGATGGTCGGCGGCGGCGATGACGGTCTCCTCGTGTTCCACCACCACCACCGCGTTGCCGGCCGCCGCCAGACCCTGCAGCACCCCCAGCAGGCGCTGGACGTCGCGGGGGTGCAGCCCGCGGGTGGGCTCGTCGAGGACGTAGGTGACCCCGACCAGCCCTCCGCCCAGGGCCGTGGCGAGCCGCACCCGTTGGGCTTCGCCGCCGGACAGGCTGGCCATTTCCCGGCCCATGGCCAGGTAGTCCAGGCCGGCCTCGGCCAGGGACCGCAGCCGCCGCAGGATGTCCGTCCGCAGGGCCCCGGCGACGGTTCGGGAAGCCGCGGACCGTTCAAGCTCGCCCAGGGCTTCGAAGCGGGCCCGGATCTCCCCGAGCGGCAGCGCGGCCCATTCCGGAAGGCGCAGGCCGCCGAAGCGGGCCGCGCGCGCAGCGGGATTCAGCCGCTCCCCGGCGCAGGCGGGGCAGGGGGCGTCCACCAGCAGCTCCGCCAGTTCATCGCCCTTCGGGTCGGCGTGGATCCGCTCGTATTCCTGGTCCACCAGCGCGGCGAAGCCGGGCCAGGGGACCCGCAGGTGGTGCACGCCTTCGCTGCGGCCGCGCCGGTAGTGCCAGGCCACCGCATGGACCTGCCCGCCGCTGCCCTGCATGGCCAACCGGCGCGCCGCCGGCTCAAGATCCCGCCAGGGCCGCTCCAGGTCTAGGCCGGCGGCCATCGCCGCCTCGCGCAGGGTGGCGATGAACTGGCCCTCCGCCTCGCCCAGGTAGGCGCCGAAGCGGGTGCCGGCCAGGGCCCCGCCGGCCAGCGGAAGGTCCGGATGGCTCACCAGCCGGTCCGGGTCGCAGCGCTGGAGGAAGCCCAGACCGCGGCAATGCGGGCAGGCGCCCGCTTCGCCGTTGGCGGAGAAGTGCGCGGCCCAGAGCACCGGCAGCACTTCCCCGCAGGTGCAGCGGTCCGCGACCCCCGGCCGGCCGCAGGCGGGGCAGTCGCGCACGCCGGCGCGGGCGAACAGCAGCCGGAACAGGGCATCCAGTTCGCTGGTGGTCGCCAGGGTGGCGCGGGGGTTGCGGCGCTCGCCGCCGGGCGCCATGGCGATGGTGACCTGCAACCCGCTGGCCGCCTCCAGGTCGGCCCCGCCGGTGCGCGGGAGCAGGCGCCGGGCCCAGGGCGAGACCAGATCGGCGACGCGGGCGCGGCCCTCGGCCAGCAGCGTGTCGAAGACCAGCGAGGACTTGCCGCTGCCGCTGGGTCCGGTGACAACGGTGAGTCCGCGGGCCGGGACGGCCACGGTTAAGCCCTGCAGGTTGTGGCTGCGCACCCCGCGCAATTCGATCGGCGGCTCCTCCGCGCACCGGACCGGCACCGGCGGGGGCACGCGCCCCCCGCGGAGCGCGGCGCCCGTGGCGGAGGCCGGGCAGCCGGCGAGCTCCCCGGCGGTGCCGGACGCCACCAGATGCCCGCCTTCAGGCCCGCCGCCCGGGCCGAGGTCGAAGATGCGGCCGGCCCGGGGCAGTACCTCAAGGTCGTGGTCCGCCACCAGCAGCGTATGGCCGGCGTCAAGCAGCCGTTCCCAGGCCGCCAGCAGCACCGCCACGTCCGCACTGTGGAGGCCGGCGCTGGGCTCGTCCAGCACGATCAGGGCCGGTCCGTTGCCGGCCTTGGCCAGTTCGGCGGCCAGCTTGATCCGCTGGGCCTCGCCGCCGGACAGGGTGGTGGCCGGCTGGCCCAGCGCCAGGTAGCCCAGGCCCACGTCCACCAGGGGATCAAGGATCCGCCGCAACCGCGGCTGGTCCGCGAACAGTTCCGCCGCCTCGGCGACACTGCCCTCGAGCACGTCGGCGATGCTGCGGCCGCGGTAGGCGACCGCCAGGACCTCCGCGTGGAAGCGCCGGCCGCCGCAGGTTTCGCAGACCTGTTCGACACTGCCCAGGTAGCGCATGCCGACTTCGATCACGCCGGCCCCTTCGCAGGTCTCGCAGCGGCCGCCGGCGGTGTTGAAGGTAAACTGGCCCTTGCCGAAGCCCCGCCGGCGGGCCTCCCCGGTGGCCGCGAAGCGGTCGCGGATCAGGTCGAAGGCGCCGCTGTAGGTGGCCGGGTTGGAGCGCGGCGTGCGCCCGATGGGGCTGGCGTCGACGCTGACAATGCGGCCGAAGGGCGCGCCGGGCGCTGCACCGGCGCGGAGGCGCTGCGCCACCTCCTCGAGCAGCGCGGTCTTGCCCGACCCGGAGACCCCGGAAACCACGTTGAGGGCGCCGAGGGCCAGGTCCACGGTCAGGTCCTGGAGGTTGCGGTGGCGCAGGCCCGAGAGCCGGATCGAACCCTGGCCCGGCCGCGGCTTTCCGCTCGTCCGCGGCGCCTCCTCCGCCAACCAGCGGCGGGTTGCTGCAGCCACCTCCCCGCCCGCCCCGGCGAGGAGAGCGGCGGGCGGCCCGCTCCACAGCAGCCGACCACCCTCGCGGCCCGGCCCTGGCCCCAGGTCGACCAGCCAGTCGGCGGCCCGGGCGATGCTGCGCTGGTGCTCCACCACCACCACGGTCTGGCCCTGGTCGCGGAGCCGCCGCAGCACCTTCAGCAAACGCTCGACCTCCACCGGATGGAGGCCGGCGGAGGGCTCGTCGAGGACCACCAGCAGGCCGCGCAGGCCGCCCAGGGCCAGGCCGGTCAGGCGCAGCCGCTGCAACTCGCCGCGGGAGAGGCTCGGGGCCGGCCGGTCCAGGGACAGGTAGCCCAGGCCCAGCTCCTCCAGCAGCTCGCAGCGGGCCAGCAGGTCGGCGCGGATCGGCTGCAGCACCGCCGACTCTGCGGGAAGCGGCGAGATGCCGGCCAGTTCGGAGTGCAGCTCGCGAACCGAAAGGGATGCGAAGTCGACGATCCGGCGGTCGCGCCAGGTCACCGCGAGGGCTTCCGGCCGGAGCCGGGTCCCCTGGCAGGCGGCGCAGGTGGAACTGCGGACGAAACGGAGGATGGAATCGTTGCGCTTGCCGCGCAGGATCTCCTCCATCACCGGCACCAGGCCGCGGTAGAAGCCCTCGGGGCGCGGCCGGGCGGTGATGCCGGTCCACTTCAGCCGGGATTCCAGGGGGTGCTTGCCGTAGGGGACCTTGATCCGCTCCGAGCCGTTCAGGACCACCTGCCGGACCTCCTCGGTCAGGTCCTGCCAGGGGCAGTCCACGGAGCCGCCGTGGGCGCGCAGGACCTCGTCCAGCACCGCCAGGGTCACCTGCGAGTACATCAGGTAGCCGTTCGGCGTGCTGACCCTGAGCGCCCCGTCGCGCAGGCTCTTCCCGGGGTCGGCGACCAGCAGGCCGAGGTCGAGGGTGTCCTCCACCCCGAGGCCCTGGCAGCGCGGGCAGGCCCCCTCCCCGTGGTTGAAGGAGAACAGCCCGCGGCTGGGGCGCACCGGCTCCGGGGCGGTGCCCAGGCGGGCGAACAGCAGCCGCAGCAGGTCCCAGCCCTCGGTGAGGGTGCCCACGGTGGAGCGCGGGTTGCCCTGGCCCACGCGCTGGCCGAGGGCCACCGCCGGGCCCAGTCCCTCGATGCCGCGCACCGCCGGCCGGGCAAAGCCACCGGCGAAGCGGCGGGCGAAGGCCGGCAGGGTTTCGAGGAAGCGCCGCTGGCCTTCGCGGAACAGGGTGTCGAAGGCCAGCGAGGACTTGCCCGAGCCGGACACCCCGGTGATCACGGTCAGGCTGCGGCGCGGGATGCGCAGGTCGAAGCCCGTCAGGTTATGCGTCTCCGCCCCGTGGATGACGATCTCGGTGCTGCTCTGCTCCGCCAAGGGCCGGGTCCTTTCGCTGCCTGGATTCTAGCGGCGCGATGCGGGCCTGCCTTCGGTTGCCCCTGGAACCTGATCGGAAATTTCGCTATAATTTCGCCAACTTCCCTTCCCGGGACACCGCGTGGAACCCCGCCGCATCGCCCACTTGGACATGGATGCCTACTTCGCGTCGGTGGAACTGCTGCGCCGGCCGGAACTGAAGGGTCTGCCGGTGGTGATCGGCGGCCGCCGCCGGGGGGGCGCCGAGGCCGTGGGCCGGCTGGGCGACTATGCCGGACGCGGCGTGGTCACCACCGCGACCTACGAGGCGCGGCGCTTCGGGGTGCGCTCCGGCATGGGTCTGATGAAGGCCGCGGCCCTGGCTCCCGACGCCCTGCTGCTGGGTGGCGACTACGAGACCTACAGCCGGGTGTCGCGCACCTTCAAGGCTGCCGCCGCGGAGGTCGCGCCGTGCATCGAGGACCGCGGCATCGACGAGATCTACCTGGACCTCACCGGGGTCGAGGGCGGCAGCCGCGAACTGGCGCTGCGCCTGAAGGCCGCGGTGTTCGACGCCACCGGGCTGACCTGCTCGATCGGCGTCACCCCGAACAAGCTGCTGTCCAAGATCGCCTCGGAACTGCAGAAGCCCGACGGGCTGACCATCCTCTGCCTCGAGGACATCCCGACCCGGATCTGGCCGCTGCCCTGCGCCGTGGTCAACGGCATCGGCCCCAAGGCCTCCGCCCGGCTCGAGGGGATGGGCATCCGCACCCTCGGCGAACTGGCCCGGATCGAGCCGGAAACCCTGATCGCCGGCTTCGGCAACCACTACGGCGCCTGGCTGCACGAAGCGGCCCACGGCCGTGATGACCGGCCGCTGACGGTCAGCCGGGAGCCCAAGTCGATCAGCCGCGAGACCACCTTCGAACGGGACCTGCATCCGAAGCAGGACCGCGACCAGCTGTCGCGGATCCTGCTCGACCTCTGCGAGCGGCTGGCCCAGGACCTGGCGCGCAAGGGGGTGCGCGCCCGCAGCGTGGGCATCAAGCTGCGCTACGAGGATTTCACCACCGTCACCCGGGACCAGTCCCTGCCGCTCCCGGTCACGGATGCCGCGGCCCTGCGCGAGGCAGCCCGGGCCAGCCTCAGGCGGGTCGACCTGGGCCGCCGGCTGCGCCTGCTCGGCATCCGCGCCGGCGCCCTGGTGAAGGAGGCCGAATACCGGCTGCAGCCGAGCCCTGCCGACCGCGCCGCCGAGCCGCCGGCGCTGTTCGCGGACCTGGAACCCTGATGGAGCGGATCACCCGACCAGTCCGGGAATTCGTCCTGCCGCTGGTCCCCCGCGGCAGCCTGGACGCCGCCCTCTCCTTCCAGCTGGAGGAGGATGCCGCTGCCCAGGGCGTGCGCCTGCACGGGCGGATCCAGAAGCGCCTGGCTGCCGAACACCCGCAGCTGGAAGCGGAGCGGGCGGTGGAATGGACCTTTGCCCAGGCGGACTTCGAATGCCGGGTCCGCGGCCGCATTGACGTTCTCCTCCCCGGCGCGGAGCCGGTCCTGGAGGAGATCAAGACCACCTTCCGGCCGCAGGCCCTGCTGAAGTCCCTCGCCGCCAGCCCGGAGCACCCCTTCCTCCAGCAGCTGCGGATGTACGCCTTCATCCTCGCGGTGAGCGGGGAAGGGGTTCCCGGCTGCCGCCTGCGGGTCGCCTCCCTGCTCGATGAAACCGAGACCGTGCTGCCGGTCGCCTTCGACCTGGCCTCCTTCTCGGCGTGGGTCGAGGCCCAGGGGCGGGGTCTTCGGGCCCAGCACCAGATGGCGATGGCGCGGACCGCGGACCGGCGGGCCGCAGCCGGATCCCTGGCCTTCCCCTTCGCGGCGCCGCGGCCCGGCCAGGAGCGCCTGCAGTCCCTGGTGGAAGAATCCCTGGCGGCCGGCACCCGGCTGCTGGTGCAGGCCCCCACCGGCCTCGGCAAGACCGCGGCGGTGCTGTTCCCGGCGCTGCGCAAGGCGCTGGCCGAGGACCTGCGCGTGTTCTACCTGACCCCGCGCAACAGCCAGCACGGTGTCGCCGAGGCTTTCATCCACCAGCTCCTGGACAGGGGCCAGCCGGTCCGCTCGGTCACCCTGCGCGCCAAGGAGAAGGTCTGCCCGCAGCCCGAAGTCCACTGCCACCCGGAGGCCTGCCCCCGCGCCTGCGGCTACTACGACCGGCTGGCGGATTCGGCAGCCCTGGACCGGCTTGCCGCGGCGGGTTGCGCCGATGTGGAGGCCATCCGGGAGCTGGCCGACACCCACGAACTCTGTCCCTTCGAACTGGCCCTCGACGCCGCCCGGGGCGCCGATGTCATCATCGGCGACTACAACTACGCCCTGGCGCCTTCCTCGACCCTGGGCCGGTTCTTCGGCGACGAACCGGCCCAGGGCCGCAACCTGCTCTGCATCGACGAGGCCCACAACCTGCCGGAGCGCGCCGGCGCCTGGTTCTCGCCGGCCCTCGACCTGGCCGACCTGGGGCTCCTGGGGAAGGGCTGGAAGGGCCGGCGGGTGGGCCTGAAGGGCCGCTTCCTGCGGCAGCTTGACCGCTGCCGGTCGCTGGTCGGTGGCCTCGCGGGCGCGCACCGGCAGGTCGAGGTGGAGGCGGGGGCCTTCCTGGAGGAGGAACAGCGCTTGCGAGCCCTGCTGGCCAAGGCCGCCGCCGAGGGCCTGGAACCCGCCCCCGGCCACCCGCTGGTGCGGCTGTACCGGCTGTGGGCGGATTTCTGCGCGGTGCTGCGCGGGCGCACCGATGCGCATCTGCTGACCTGGCTCCCGCCGGGCCGGCTGCAGTTCACCTGCGTGGACGCCTCGGCGCACCTAGCGGAGCGCTTCCGGCCGCTGGCCGGCGCGGTCCTGTTCTCCGCCACCCTGAAGCCGTTCGCCTACCAGGCCCGGCGCTGCGGCCTGGCCGAGCCGCGCTGCGAACCGGCACCTGCTGCTGGTGCCGCAGATCTCCACGCTGTACCGGCGGCGCCAACGGGAGGCGCCGCGCATTGCCGAATTCCTGGCGCGGGTGCTGCCGCTCCGCCGGGGCAACTACCTGGTGTTCTTCCCGAGCTTCGAGTTCCTGGAACGGACCCTGCCGTTGCTGGATCTGCCCGAGTTCACGGTCCTCGCCCAGCCGCGCCGGGCCGGCGCCGCGGACCTTCAGGGCATCCTCGGTCGCCTGGAATCGGAACGGGGGCTGGTGGTGCTGGCGGTGCAGGGTGGCTCCCTGGCGGAGGGCGTCGACCTGCCGGGCGAGGCCCTGATCGGCTGCGTCGTGGTGGGACCGCCGATCCCGCCCTACGGCCTGGAGCGCCGGCTGGCCCGGGACTACTTCGACCGCTCCGGCGGCGACGGCGAAGCCTTCACCAGCACCTACCCGGCCATGGCCAAGGCGATCCAGGCCGCCGGCCGGGTCATCCGTGGCCCCGGGGAGCGGGGCCTGCTGGTCTTCCTCGACGGCCGCTTCCTGGACCCCGAGTTCGCGTCCTGCTTCCCTGCCGACTGGTTCCAGGCCTCGCCGCGCGAAGCGGTGTCCGGGCGGATCCTGGAGGATGTCGCCGCCTTCTGGGACGGCGCATGAACGGGGTGCCGCTGCCGGAGGGCTACTACCTGGCGAATTTCCTCGACGTTCTTGGGGACGTGGAGGCCAGGTACAGCGATCTGCTTCTGGGTGAGGAACGCGAGGTCCTGCGCCGCTTCCGCGGCCTGTCCACCGCCGCCCAGCGGTTGTACGTGCGGCTGCTGACCCGGCGCGGGCCGTGGTTCCGGCGGGAGGGGCTTCAATACGCGGAGATCGGTGATCCGGAACCGGTGCTCGGAGAACTCCTGGCCAGCGGTTTCTGCCACGGGGAGGCCGGCCTGCCGGAGATGCTGCCCCTGCTGCAGCGGGCGGACCTCCTGCAGGCGCTGACGAAGCGTGGGTTGCGAGCGCCCAGGGGGGCCCGCCGCGAGGCGTTGCTGCGGACCCTGGTCGCGGAGGTGGAGGCCGAGCCCCTGCGGGCCAGCCTTGCCGCCCGCCTGCGCCCGGTGAAGCCCATCGGCGAGGAGCTCTGGAGGCGGATCTTCCTGCTGTTCTTCGGCAATTTCGAACAGGACCTCGCCACCTTCGTGCTGGCCGACAGCGGCCGGATCCGCTACGAGCGCTACGCAGTCGACCCGCGGCTGCGGTCGTTCGGGACCCGCCCCGATGTGGACTTCCTGCTGTCGCTCCGCGAGCTCCGGGAACGGCTGGAGCGGATCGCCGACCGGGACGAACTGGATGCGCTCACCGCCACCGCCCTGGCCATGGAGGCCCGTCCCGGAATCCGCCCGCAGCGGCGCTACCAGCGCCTGCTCAACGACCTCGGCCTGGCCTGGGAACGGGCACGGGACCCTGACCGGGCGCTGGCCTGCTACGCCCGCAGCGCGCGCCCCCCCGCCCGCGAACGGCGGACCCGGATCCTGGCGCGGCGGGGCGATCGGGAGACGGCCTGCCGGCTGGCCCTGGAAACGGCCGAGGCGCCCCGCGACGAGGGCGAGGCGCGCTTCGCGGCGGCCTTCCTGGAACGCCAGCGGCGCCAGGTTTCCTGGGTCGACGCCTGGCTGCAAGCGCATCCGCCGCCGGCGCCGCCGGACCAGGAGGATCTGTCGATCGGCCCGCACCCCGAAGGCGTCGAGCGGGGCGCCCTCGCGGCCGCCCGCGCCGAAGGCTGGGATGGGTTCTTCGCCGAGAACCACCTGTGGCGGGCCTGCTTCGGCCTGGCCCTGTGGGAGGAACTGTTCACCGCTGTCCCCGGTGCCTTCCTGCACCGCTTCCAGGACGCCCCCCTGGACCTCGGCAGCGACGAATTCTACCGGCAGCGGCAGGCAGCGATCGAGGCCCGCCTGGCGGCGCTTCGCGCCTGCCCGGACCCTTCGCAGCCGCTGCTCGCGATGGCGGTGCGCAAACGCGGCGTCGCCAACACCTTCCTGGACTGGCGCCGGCTGGACCTGGACGAGTTGGCGGCAGCCCTGCCGCGGATCGGAGGAGCCGTGCTCGGCGCCGTGCTGGGGATCCTGGTCCGGAACCCCCGCGCCTTCGCCAGCGGCTTTCCGGACCTGTTCCTGTTCCGGCCCGGCGCGCCGGACTGGAAGCTCTGGGAAGTGAAGGGTCCCGGCGACACCCTGCGGCCGGAGCAGGACGCATGGCTGCGGCGGTTCCGCGCCTGGGGCTGCGATGCCCGGGTGGTGCGGGTGCGCTACCGGGAATGCTGAGGACGCCCGGCCGAAGAATTCCCGCGGAAACCGGTTCCGGCGGGGGAGAATGCCCCGTGCGCTACGACGAACCCCTGTTCCGTCCCCCCAGCGAGGCGGAGTCCTTCATCCTCCAGGCCACCCTCGGCTGTTCCTGGAACGCGTGCACCTATTGCGCCATGTACCGCAGCAAGCGGTTCCGGGCGCGGCCCACCGCCGAGGTGCTGGCCGACATCGCCGCCGCGGCCCCCCTTGCCGAAGAGGTGCGGCACGTGTTCGTGGCGGACGGCGACCCGCTGGCCATGGATCCGGGTCAATGGGAGCCGATCCTGCTCGCCCTGGCGGCCACCTTCCCGCGGCTGCGCCGGGTCAGCACCTACGCCACCGCCCGCAACCTGCTGGAGAAGACGCCCACGGAGCTGCGGCGGCTGCGGGAGCTGGGCCTCTCGCTGCTCTACATCGGTCCGGAAAGCGGCGACGACGAGACCCTCCGGCGGATCGCCAAGGGCGCCGACGCCGCCGACCATGTGGAGGCGGCACGACGGGCCCGTGAAGCGGGCATGGACCAGTCCCTGATCTTCCTGCTCGGCGCCGGCGGCCGCGACCGCAGCGAGATCCACGCACGCGCCTCCGGTCGGCTGGCCACGGCCATGGATCCGCGCTTCCTGTCCACCCTCACCCTGACCGTGGTGCCCGGCACCCCGATCGCGACCCTGGAGGACCGCGGCCGCTTCGTACTGCCGGACGTCCGCGGGCTGCTCACCGAGCTGCGCTGGTTCATCGAGGAAGCGCGGCCCAGCGGCGCCATCTTCCGGAGCAATCACGCGTCGAACCACCTGCCGATCGGCGGCCGGCTGCCGCGGGACCGGGAGGCGATCCTGGCGGCGGTCGATGCCGCCCTCGCCGGCCGCAGGGGGCTGCGGCCGGAATGGGCGCGGGGGCTGTAGGCGGGGCTTGAGCCGGGTTCAGGCCTCGGTGGCCTGGACCTCGCTGCGGCAGGCGACCAGCCGATTGGCTGCGCTCAGGATGGCCAGGAGCGAGGCTTCGACGATGTCCTCGTGGCAGCCGACCCCGTGGCGGGAGCACCCGTCCGCGCCGCGCAGCAGGATGTAGGCGACCGCCTGGGCGCCCTCCCCACCGCCGAGGGCGTGCTCGCAGTAGTCGGCGACGTGGACGTCGAGGCCGAAGGCCCTCTGGAAGCCGTGCAGGAAGGCGTCGATGGGGCCGTTGCCATCGGCCGCCAGGATCACCGGCCGGCCCTGATCCAGGATCGTCGCGGACATGGCGCAGTGGTCGCGGGAGGCCCGGCGGGTCTCGAAGTCGGTGAGCGCGAAGCGTCCCGGGGCGAAGTATTCGGACCGGAAGGCGGCCAGCACCTGGTCGGAGGTCAGCTCCTCGCCGCTGTGGTCGGTGATCCGCTGCACCGCCTGGCTGAACTCCTGGGCCAGGGCCTTGGGCACGGCATAGCCGTGGTCCTGGCCGAGGATGAAGGCCACGCCGCCCTTGCCGGACTGGCTGTTGATGCGGATGATCGGCTCGTACTGGCGGCCGACGTCGGCGGGGTCGATGGGCAGGTAGGGCACCTCCCAGAGCGGGTTGCCTTCCCGCTGCAGGGCCTCCAGGCCCTTCTTGATGGCGTCCTGGTGGGAGCCGCTGAAGGCGGTGAACACCAGCTCGCCGGCGTAGGGGTGGCGGGCCGGCACCGGCAGCCGGTTGCAGTGCTCGACCACCTTCACCAGGGCCGGCAGGTCGCTGAGATCGAGGCCGGGATCGATGCCCTGGGTGTACAGGTTGAGGGCCAGGGTGACCACGTCGACGTTGCCGGTGCGCTCGCCGTTGCCGAACAGGGTGCCCTCCACCCGGTCGGCGCCGGCCAGCAGCGCCAGTTCCGTCGCCGCCACCGAGCAGCCGCGGTCGTTGTGGGTGTGCAGGCTGATCAGGGTTCGGGCCCGGTGGCGCAGGTTGCGGTGCATCCACTCGATCTGGTCGGCGTAGCGGTTGGCGGTGGTCATCTCCACGGTGGCCGGCAGGTTG
>WBZP01006130.1_pt1 | contig 11994 bp, 13 predicted proteins | sample 5204301 | NCBI WGS metagenome assembly WBZP01 (sample SAMN12412401, study PRJNA552823) | activated sludge metagenome | isolation source: activated sludge from nitrification reactor of wastewater treatment plant... | place: USA: Pennsylvania | collected 2017
GTCGGGCAAGAAGGTGCCTTCGCAGCAGCAGCTCAATCTCAAGCAGGTGGTGCTGGGCGTGCTCGAGCGCGCGAGCGACGAGTCCGGGCAGAAGGAGAAGGTCCGGCTGGTGCTGGAACCCCGCACCAGCAAGGTCGACGCCGACGAGATGATGGCGGTGCTGTTCGCGCACACGAGCCTCGAGTCCGGCTTCTCGGTCAACTGCACGCTGCTGGGCCTCGACGGGAGGCCGCAGCAGAAGGGTCTTGCGCAGATCCTCGCCGAGTGGGCGAGCTTTCGCGTCGCCACGGTCACCCGGCGAACCAAGCACCAGCTCGCGCGCGCCGAAGCACGCATCCACATCCTCGAGGGACGGCGAATCGCGTTCCTCAACATCGACGCGGTGATCCGCGTGATCCGCGAGGCGGACGACCCCAAGGCCGACCTCATCGCCGCGTTCGGGCTCACCGCGATCCAGGCCGAGGACATCCTCGAGATCCGGCTGCGCCAGCTCGCCCGGCTCGAAGGCATCCGGATCGAGCAGGAGCTCTCCGAGCTCGTCGCCGAGCGGGGGCGGCTCACCAAGCTGCTCGGCAGCGACAAGGCGCTGCGCGGCCTGATCGTCAAGGAGATCGAGGCCGACGCGGCCAGGTTCGGCGACCCGCGGCGAACGCTGCTCGAGCCGGTCACGCGCGCGTCGGCCGCGCGCACGACGATTTTCGTCCCCGACGAGCCTGTGACGATCGTGATCTCGAAGAACGGCTGGATCCGCTCGCGCCCCGGCCACGGCGTCGACCTGTCGACGTTCTCGTTCAAGGCCGGCGACAGCCTCGGCGCGGTCGTCGAGACCCGCACGACGCGCCCGCTCGCGATCCTCGACAGCCGCGGCCGCGCCTACGCGATCGACGCCGCCGACGTCCCCGGCGGCCGCGGCGACGGCGTCCCGATCACCTCGCTCGTCGACCTGCAGGACGGGGCGAAGGCCCGCTGCATCCTGTCCGACCTGCCGGACGCGCGGTATCTGTTCGCCAACACGGGCGGCTACGGCTACGTTGCGCCGTTCTCGGCGCTGGTCGGCCGCAATCGCGCCGGCAAGGCGTTCATGGCGCTCGCGGACGACGAGACCGTGCTCCCGCCGGTGCCGCTCACCGCGCACGGCGACGACCTGTTCGACCCCGCCGGTTTCGTTGCCTGCGCGGCGACCAACGGCAAGCTCTTGTGCTTCCCGCTGGCGGAAGTCAAGGCGCTCGAACGCGGCCGCGGCGTGATCCTGATGCAGCTCGACCGCGGCGAGACGCTGGCGTGGACGGGACTCTACCGCGACGAGCTCACGCTGCCGGTGGTCGTGCGCGGCAAGCCGCAGCGGATGACGCTCAAGGGCGAGGAGCTCGCCCGGCACGTGCTGCACCGCGCGCGGAAGGGGACGCTGCTGCCGAAGAAGGCGACGCCCGCGCGTTGACGCGTGGGGCCGGGGGCGTGCGAAGCGTGCCCGAATGGCGCGATAATGCGCAGGGGCCGCCCGCCGGGGCCCCGTGCGGCGCGCCGGGGCCTGCCGCACCGAAGCGCATCCGAGTGCCACGATGAGCCACAAACACGAAAACCTGCTCAAAGCGATCTTCCACGACCCGATCAGCGGAAACATCCCGTGGCGGGAGATCGAGTCGCTGCTCAACCACCTGGGCGCCACGGTCGAGTCGCTGTCGGGCACCCGCATCCACATCAAGCTCAACGGCCACGAAGGCACGCTGCACCGGCCGCACCACGGCAACACGCTGGGCCGCGAGGACGTCAAGCACGTCCGCGAGTTCCTCGCCCGTTCGCGCGTCACACCGTCGCTGTACGCGGCGGCGAACGCGCCGCCGAGCGCCCCGGGAAGAAAGAGCTGAGCGCGCGCCGTTGGGCGGCCCGGCGCCGCGGTCGTTGTTTCGCAAACTGCAGGAGCCGGCCATCAGCGGTCGGTGGCGAGCATCGGCGTTCCAGGCGAACGCACTCATTGCGGCCGCCCTCAACCCGAAGCGGACAGCGAACAGTCTCATGCACTTGGCGCTGGAACCGCCGCCCCCGCCGCCGGGCTCCGATCAGGCCTTCATGTGCAGCGCCACCTCGCCCGACCAAGGTTCGGTGAGTCCGCGGCCGCCGCCAAGGTCTTCCAGGATGGGGCGCAGCTTGTCGAGGTTGCCAATCATTGCGGGGCGCGCGGCGGCCAGCGCTTCAGGGCTGTCCCACTCGGCCACGACAACGAAACTGCGCTCACCCGAACGCACAAGCCAGAAGTTGCGCGCTCCCGGCATCGAGCGAATGTCCAACTCCCGGTGCAGACGTACGTATTCCTCCTCCTTGCCCGGCTTCACCCGCATGTGCACGACGTTCATCGCGGTCATGGGTTTCTCCTCGCGGACGATGGGCGTTCAGCTTAGCACCCGGCGGTGTCACGAGCCAGCAAGGCAAAGAGCACATGAGCCGTCGTCCCTGGGACGACCCCGGGCGCCCATGCGCGTCCGACCGGCGGCCTTCGGCGACGAGATCAGGACCGCGGATGTCGCTGCAGGAGCGCGAGATCAGCGGGCATGTCGGGCTAGGGCATGGCGTCGCGCCAGAAGACGGCAACCGCCTCGTCGTCAATGCCGAAGGGGCGCTTGGCGTCGCCGATGTGCACCTGAGCGGTAGAGCGGACCGGTGAACGGCACTCTGGCTCCTCTGCATCGAATACGCGGATCTGCAGGGGGACGTGACGGAACCGATGAACCGCTGCCATCAGCGAACGGGTCACGCCGGGGCCGCATGCGTGCAGATTGACTGCCCGAGCACTGGTCGCCTGCAGTTCGCTTTCGAGAGCATTCAGATTGTCGAAAGCCCGCGCAGCAACGACATAGTCAGCGGCAAAGACCATTACTGTGACATGGGCACCCGTCGATTGGGCGCCGCCAGGTCCCGCGCCGCCAAGGCCGATGGCCAAGGTCACGGAGCCGACTGCTTGCACGAGCCACCGATTTGCGGAGTTCCTGTCCATATTGGCATCCTCCATCACGCCCGAGGGCCGCGGGGTGCGCAACGTCGAGGTGATCTACACTGTGGCGATTCTTGGTCGATGGCGGACGCCGATCAAGCAACGTTTTCTCAGTGCTGGGATGAGTAGGCGGAATGGATAGGCAACGGATGCCGCGCTTATCACTTGATCTACTGCGTGGCTTTTGCGCCGCGGCGCGCCACTTGAGCTTCACGCGCGCAGCGCAGGAGCTGTTCGTCACTCAATCGGCCGTCAGTCGCGAGGTCGGAACGCTTGAGGAGCAATTGGGTACACCGCTCTTCCGCCGGATCAATCGTGGCTTGCAGCTCACGCAGGCTGGGCACGAGCTCTACCGCGCAGTTGACGACGCTCTCAGACTTGTCGATGCAGCGACAGAGCGTGTCGTCGGGCGCAGGCAGACACTGACAGTCACCACGACCGTGCCGTTGGCGTCGCTGTGGTTGGCACCACGCCTGCCGGGCTTTGCGCGCCTGCATCCGGAGATCAACATGCGGGTGGTTGCGAGCAATGACACGCTCGATCTTGAACGTGAGCATGTCGACATTGCCATCCGCTATGCGCCGCTCGGTGCGGCAGCACCGTCGCAGCACAAGCTCTTCGACTACGAGATGCTTCCGATATCCTCTCCGGCAGTCGCGTGCGACAGAGCACGGCCGATTCGCTCATGTGCCGACCTGTCGCAGCACGTGCTCCTCGACTACGAGTCCGTGCACAACGGACGAGCCTGGTACGATTGGCAGCAGTGGTTCGACACGATGAACATTTGTGGCTTCAGGGCGGCCGGCTCGTTACGCTTCTCGCATTACGACCAGGTAATTCAAGCGGCCATCGAGGGCAGCGGTGTTGCGGTTGGCAAGCGCCCGCACCTCATGCGCCACTTCCGCGCAGGGACGCTGGTTGCACCACTGGGCGATGCAGGCGTGGCGAAACTCGGCAGCTTCTATGTTGTAGTGTCTGACAGGGCACAGGGGGCTGTTGCCGATACCTTCGTGGCCTGGTTGCACGACGAAGCGCGGCAGGACGCAGATGCCGCCCAGCTGTCGCACATCCCGGCCCCGCGGGATGCGCCAACTCGGGCAACCACGATGCGCGGAAGCAAACGATGAGCGACGAACTGGCTCTTGGCGTACGGCGTGGCGGCTGCCAATGCGGCGCTATTCGCTATGAGTTGCACGGCCCCGCGCTGAAGTTGTACGTCTGTCATTGCAGCGAATGCCGCAAGCAGTCGGCATCCGCATTTGGCGTTTCAGTCTTCGTTGAACGTGAGGCGCTGCGCCTGACACAAGGCGTTCCAAGACTCTGGTCACGCCCGACCGATAGCGGACACGTGCTCGAATGCGCGTTTTGTCCCGACTGCGGGTCCCGTCTTTGGCATTGGCGCAGTGGCGACACCGCGGTGCTGAGCGTCAAGGGCGGTTCACTGGACGATCCCATCGATCTGACTGGCGCCGTTCACATCTGGACAGCGCGAATGTTGCCAGGAATCGTGCTGCCTGAAGGCGCGACGCGCTTTCCACACGGCCCGGAGTAAGTCATCCGAACCGCGTTGACTTGGTTGCCGATGCACGCGTCGAATCGGATTGGGAGATCGGGGGATTGTGTCGCTCAGCACTGACCGGCCGGAAGCCCGGGAAACCTGACGACTCGACCGCCCCGCCCCAGCGATACCACTGGGCGAGGAGCATCCGTTCGCATCACGTGCGAGCCACAACGTTGGCCGTTTCAGGAATGCGAGTAGCAATTGCACGAACTTTCGCAGGACGTTGATCGCGACCATCATGATGGGAGGCGTGCTCGTGGGCACAAGCGCATAGGCCGATCCGGCTGTGGTCGATGAGGTAGTGTCGAAGTCCTACTACCTCGCCCAGGACGCCGCGTCGACGAGGCGCATCGTCGTCGACGTCAAGCCAACCGCCGACGGCATCCCCGCCCTTGCCTATGAAAGTCGAGCATTGGCTGAGCGCGCCATTGCCGAAGCGAGCGCGTACGACATTCTGGATTGCAGCAATACGGCGCTGTCGACGGCCGGCAGTGACGGCGAGACAACACTGGCGACGGCAGAAGCAGCACAGAACTCCGCGTCTGAACAGCGGGCTATCGCGCCGCGGCAATAGGTTGTAGCCGGAGCATTGACCATCGGCGGCGGTCCAATGACCCCCTGCGTCGTGGTCTGGCGGGAGCGGCCGTGACCCGGTAACCTTCGCGGCCTTGCCCGATCGCTATCCATTGCAGACGCATTTCGAAGCGCCGACACCGCCGCCGAGTCGAAGGGTCAACACCATTCCGGCCGATTTGCTGTCCGGCATCGGTTTGGGGCCGCCGGGGACCGTCCTGGCACCCACTGCGCTCGCACGCGCATCCGCCAGCGCACGCCAATCCGTTCCCGCCCGGCGGCGGGCCGGCACGTGCCTCGCCGACCAGCGACTCCCCGTCCTAGACGTCCCGCTCCGGGTCGATGTCGTGCTCGCGCCGGCCGTAGTGCTCGGTCAACGTCGCGCCCTGAGCGATCTCGTCGTGCGTACGGCGGTCCGGATGGGGCGGGCCCGAGGCCCGCATCTGGACCTCGAGCAGGCGGCGCCAGAACTCGAACGCCTCCGTCATGGCCACCGTCATGGTTTGCAGCGCGACCAGCTGCAGTTCGAAGAAGCTCTTGGTCGGTGCGGTCATCGCCACTCCTCGGAATGGCCGGCGGGCCACGTCGCGTCGCGTACGCGCCGGCACGACTGAAGATAGCATACACCGCGATGGCGTTCCCGGCACCCGGGCAGAAACCGGGGACAGACCCCAATTTTCGCAATTTTCGTTGAAAATTGGGGTCTGTCCCCGGTTTCCCCGGTTCGTTAACCAGACAGTAGTGGGGTCTGTCTCCGTTTGGAGTGCACCGTGCCGGCCGAACCGCTTCCGCTCGATCCCGCCCTCGTCGCCGCGCTGTCGCAGGTGACGACGGCGACGCTCACCACCGTGCTGCTGAAGAAGGGGCTGCGCAACGTCTGGCTGCGCGGCGCGCGCCCGCTCGCCCCAGCGCCCCAACGGCGCGTCGGCCGCGCGTTCACGCTGCGCTTCGTGCCGGCGCGCGAGGACCTCGCCACCCCGGCGTCCTGGGGGGCGCCGATCTCGACCCGCGCGGCGATCGAGGCGATGCCGCCGGGCGCCATCGCCGTCGTCGACGCGCTGGGCGTCACCGACGCCGGCATCTTCGGCGACATCCTGTGCGCCCGGATGGCCAAGCGCGCCGTCGGCGCATTGGTGACCGACGGGGTGATCCGCGACCTCGCCGGCGTGCTCGCGACCGGCCTGCCCGTGTGGTGCCGGGGCGCCGCAGCGCCGGCGTCGGTGGCCGGGCTCACCTTCGTCGGCTGGCAGGAGCCCATCGGCTGCGGTGGCGTCGCGGTGTTCCCCAACGACGTGATCGTCGCCGACGCGGACGGCGCCGTCGTGATCCCGGCCGCATTGGTCGACGACGTGGTCCCGCTGGCGCAGGAGCAGGAGCAGTTCGAGGCGTGGGTGATCGCCGAGGTCGCTGCCGGCGTGCCGCTGCCCGGCCTCTACCCGCCCGACGAGGCCACGTTGGCGCGCTACCGCGCCTTCGCCGCCTCGCGCGACGCGCACGGCTGACCGCACGGGCGCGGCCGCACGTCGTCACGTCGAGGCGACGTCGGATGCGAGCGCCCACTCCGGCGCTCCGGCAAAGCGACGCACCAGGAAGTCGACGAACACGCGAACCTTGGCCGACAGGTGCCGGCGGCTCGGGTAGGCGACCACGATGTCCGACACCGGCGGCGCGTAGTCGGGCAGAACGACGACCAGTCGTCCGGCGCGAATGTCCGGGGCGACGATGAAGTCGGGCTCCAGCGCCACGCCGAGCCCGGCAACGGCGAGCGCGGCGAGGAACTGGCCGTTGTTCGCGTGCGCGCCGCCGCCGATGCGCACGCTGTGCTCGGCGCCGGCGCGATCGCGGAAGCGCCAGACGTTGCCGCCGGCGAGGTACGCGTAGGTGAGGCAATCGTGCGCCGCGAGGTCGGCCGGCGTGCGCGGCGTGCCGCGGCGCGCGAGATAACCCGGTGCGGCGACGAGCACCATCCGCGTGATCGCGAGCTTGCGCGCGATCAGCGCCTGGCTGCCGATGCTGCCGATGCGCACGGCGAGGTCGAGGCCCTCCTCGACGATGTCGACGGTGCGATCGGAGAGCTCGACGTCGAAGTCGACCTCCGGGTGCAGCGCGCTGAAGTCGGCCAGCGCCGGCGCGAGGTGGCGCACGCCGAAGGTGATCGCCGAGGTGAGACGCAGCGTCCCGCGGGCGACGAGTGCCGACGCCGAGACCGCCTCCTCGGCCTCGGCGAGGTCGGCCAGGAGCTGCACGCAGCGCTCGTGGAACGCCTGACCGCTCTCGGTCAGCGACAGCCGGCGCGTGGTCCGGTGGAGCAGGCGGACCGCGAGCCCGGCCTCGAGCTCGCCGACGTGGCGCGAGACCGCCGACGTCGACAGCCCAAGCTTGTCCGCGGCACGGCTGAATCCGCCCTGCTCGACGACGGCGGTGAAGATGGTGAGGGCGGCGAACTTGTCCATGTCCGGGCCTTATTATTGCATTTATCGCAATAATCTATCATGCGCGTCGGCATTTATTCTGTCCAAGGAAATCGCAATACTTCGCCCCGTCGCGCCACCCCGGCGCACCAACCCCCAAGGAGTTCACCATGAACGACGTCAACCAAGCCGCGATCGCCGCGCTGGTCCTGCGTGTTTCGCTGGGCGTGATGTTCGTCGCCCACGCGCTGCTCAAGCTCTTCGTCTTCACGCTGCCCGGCACCGCACAGTTCTTCGACTCGCTGGGGCTGCCCGGCTTCCTCGGCTACGCGGTCTTTGCGGCCGAGCTCGTCGGCGGCTTGCTGCTCGTCCTCGGCGTCAAGGTGCGCACCGTGGCGCTCGCGCTCGTGCCGATCATGGTGGGTGCCACCTGGGTGCACCTCGGCAACGGCTGGCTGTTCTCGGCCAAGGGCGGCGGCTGGGAGTACCCGGCGTTCTGGACCGTCACGTTGATCGTCCAGGCGCTGCTCGGCGAAGGCGCCTACGCGCTGTCCGCGAAGCCCGCGCCGGCGCTGCGCGCGGCCTGACCGTCCGGCGCCCGGCCGAGCGCTCGGCCGGGCCGCCGACCCCACCAACGGCGAATCCCCCTCTGTCCTCTGTCCTCCGAAACCATGACCCGCCTGCCCACGCTGTTCGTCTCGCACGGTTCGCCGCAGAACGCCATCGCCGACAGCGACGCGAGCCGCGCGTGGGCGACGCTCGGCCGCACGCTGGAACGCCCTCGGGCGATCCTGATGGTCTCCGCGCACTGGGAGACGTCGCTGCCGATGCTCTCCGGCGCGCGCACGCCCGAGACGATCCACGACTTCGGCGGCTTCCCCGACGAGCTCTACCGGCTGCGCTACGACGCGCCCGGCTCCCCGGACCTCGCGCAGGCGGTGGCCGCCAGGCTCAAGGCCGGCGGCCACACCGCCGGCATCGACGGCTGCCGCGGCCTCGACCACGGCGCGTGGGTGCCGCTCAAGTGGATGTACCCGGACGCCGACGTCCCGGTCGTCCAGCTGTCGGTGCAGCCGGCGCGCGGGGTCGCGCACCACCTGCACCTGGGCGCCGCGCTCGCCGGCCTCGCCGACGAGGGCGTGCTGGTGATCGGCTCCGGCCACGTCACGCACAACCTGCGCGACTGGATGACGGCGCTGCGCTCGCCGCAGCCGTTCCCGTACGTCGACGCCTTCGCCGACTGGATCGCCGCCCGGCTCGAAGCGCACGACGCCGACGCGATCGCCGACTACCGGCGCCGGGCACCCGAGGCCGAGCGCGCGCACCCGACCGAGGAGCACTTCCTGCCGCTGCCCCTCGCGTGGGCCGCGGCCGGCGCAGCACCGCGCGTCGAGCGCGTCTACCGCGGCAGCGAGAGCGGCGCGCTGGCGATGGACGCGTACGCGTTCCACTGAGAAGGTGTGCCCGATCGGAGGGCATCGACCTGCTAGAATCGCGCCTCTCTTCCAGACACCTGCGGGAGCTCCGATGGCGAACCCCACCAGCCGCGCCGGCGAAGCGGCGCTCGACCCCAACGGCCTCTATCGCGAGGAAATCTACACCGACCGGCTGGTCGGCACGCTGCGCGTGCTGGTCCCGGTGACGGCGAACGGTGCACCGGACGCCTCGCGGCCGACGGTCTACACCGGGGAGGCGCAGTTGCTCACCAACATGGGCCCGGTGCCGATCGGCTTCGACATCGAGGCGAAGTCCCTCGCCGAGGCGGTCGCCAACTACGCGGCCGCGTCGAAGGAGGGCATCGAGCGCACGATGCGCGAGCTGCAGGAGATGCGCCGGCAGGCGTCCTCTTCGATCGTGATCCCGCAGGGCGGCGCCGGCGCGCTCGGCGGCCTCCCGGGCGGCGGGCTCGGCGGCGGGGGCAAGATCCAGCTTCCCTGACGCCCGGCGTGGGCGCAAGCAGGGGTAGCGCGCGATGACCGGTGCCGCGATCGCCGCGGCCTCCGGGCTTCTGCTGGTCGCGTACCTCCTCGACATCTTCGGCCGCCGGTTCCGGCTGCCGTCAGTGGTGCTGCTGATCGTCACCGGCATCGTCGTGCGCCAGCTGCTCGACCGCGCGGGACTGCACTTGGGCTGGGTCGATCCGGTGGTGCCGGTGATCGGCACCGTCGGCCTCATCCTGATCGTGCTGGAAGGTGCGCTCGACCTCGACGTGACCCGCGACCGTCTTGCGCTGATCGTCGGCTCGGCGCTGTCGTCGACGCTGGGGTTCGTCGCGTCGCTGGCCGCGATCACGCTGCTGCTGGCGCTGGTGCTCGGCCTGCCGACGGCGACCGCGGTGCTAGGCGCGCTGCCGTTCGCCGTGATCAGCAGCGCGGTCGCGATCCCGAGCGCCGCGGGCCTTGCACCGCACGCGCGCGAGTTCGTCGTCTACGAGAGTTCGCTGTCCGACATCCTCGGCGTGCTGGTGTTCTACGCCTGGCTCGGCGCCGGCGGCTCGCTGTCGGCTTTCGCCGCGGATCTGCTGGGAGGCGGCGCGGTCTCGGTGGTCGCCGCAGTCATCGGCGCCATCGGCCTCTACGTGCTCATCAACCGGATCGAGGGGCACGTCCGCTTCCTGCCGATGCTGGCCGGCATCGTGCTGCTCTACGCGCTGGGCAAGGAGGTGCACCTCTCGCCGCTGGTGCTGGTGCTGGTCTGCGGGCTGCTGCTCAACAACCCGCAGCTGCTGCGTCGCGTGCCGCGCGTCAACGCGATCCGGCACCCCGAGTACGACCAGACGCTCAAGGAGTTCAAGGGGCTGGTCGCCGAACTCACGTTCGCGACCAAGAGCTTCTTCTTCCTGCTGCTGGGCTACTGGACCGACCTGGCCGAGATGCGCACCGGGCGCGCCTGGCTGCTGGCGGCCGGCATGGTCGCGAGCATCTACGCGACGCGCTGGGTGCTGCTGAAGCTGCTGCGGCAGAGCGAGGCCGACCGGCTGGTCTGGATCGCCCCGCGCGGGCTCATCACCGTGCTGTTGCTGCTCGCCGCGTTCGAGAGCGGCGAGCTGCACAGCTTCCCGTTCGGCACCGTGATGCTGGTGGTGCTCGCGACCAGCGCGCTGACCGCGCTCGCGCACCGCGGCGCGGGCGCCGCCGAGCCGGCCGCGTCGCCCGGACCCGCGACGCCGGCACCGGCAGCTCAGGTCGGCGCAACCGTTGCCGACGAGCTTTCCGGAACGAACAGGAGCCCACGATGACCGCCATCGACGTCACGCACAACGCCGCCGCCAGCCGCTTCGAGGTCACTGTCGACGGCTTCCTCTGCCGCGCCGACTACCACCTGGTCGACGGCGTGATGCGGATGACGCACACCGAGGTGCCGCGCGAGCTCGGCGGCCGCGGCATCGCCGCGGCGCTGGTCGCCGCCGCGCTCGCGCACGCCGGGCAGGCCGGATGGAAGGTCGAGCCGTGGTGCTCGTACGTGCGCACGTACATGCAGCGCCACGCCGACACGCAGCACCTGCTGCCGCCCGGCTTCCGGCTCTGACCCCGACCGCGCTCGAGTCGGCCTGCTCGCGCACCCGCGCAGGGCAAGCCGTGTACTGCTTGATCTCGATCAAACCCCGCCACCACCGGCAGGCCGTGATGTAACGGTTCGTTTCAGCGGCGAAACAACGCACCCGGAGTGCGCTCCAATTTGCAGGACCGAAACGAAAACGGTTCAGCCGGGCGCCTTCCGGGACGCCGGGGTCGATCACCAACCAAGCAGGAGCACACGATGAAGAAGCTTGCACTCACCCTCGGTTTCGCCGCCGCAACGATCGCCACGTCCATCGCCTTCGCCGGCCCCGGCGGCGGTCCGGGCTACGGCCCGGGCGCAGGCCCAAACTGCACCGACGGCACGGCCGCGACCTGCCAGGGCGGCAGGGGCCCGGGCATGGGCGGCGGCTACGGTCGAGGGCAAGGCGGCGGCCTCGGCCTGATGACCCCCGAAGAGCGCGCGGCGCACCGCGCGCAGATGCAGAGCCTGAAGTCGCTCGACGAGTGCAAGGCGTACGTCGCCGCGCACCACGAAGCGATGGCCCAGCGGGCGAAGGAAAAGGGCATCACGCTGCCCGAGCCGCGCGGCAACGCCTGCGAGCGGATGCAGGCCCGCGGCCGCTTCGACTGAGCCCGGCGCGCGGCGCGAACGCGCCGCGCAGGCCCGAAGGGCACGCCGCCGGGCGATGGAGGTCGGCCGACTGCGCGATGCATCGGGTCCCTCCGACGGGGCGGAGGGCCGACGGCTGATCCGGGCCTCCCGCAGCTCCGCCCGGTCCCCGCCGGGGCGCGGCCAGCACGGCGCGCCCCGGTTCGCTTTTGCTTCAGCGCAGCGTCAATACCGCGCGCTGCCCGGCGTGCGCGGGAACGGGATCACGTCGCGGACATTGGCGAGGCCGGTCGCGTAGGCGATCGTGCGCTCGAACCCGAGGCCGAAGCCGG
>WBZP01006131.1_pt1 | contig 11994 bp, 9 predicted proteins | sample 5204301 | NCBI WGS metagenome assembly WBZP01 (sample SAMN12412401, study PRJNA552823) | activated sludge metagenome | isolation source: activated sludge from nitrification reactor of wastewater treatment plant... | place: USA: Pennsylvania | collected 2017
CCTTCACTGCGAAACTGATTGTAGTGATGAAACGCGACGGATGCCATGCGCGCCTTGTGTGATTCGCGCGGTCCGTAGACATTGAAATAGCGGAAGCCGACGACCTGCGAAGCGAACGAACCGACCTCCGCGAGCCGTCGGCGAACGATCTGATCGAAAAGGAACTTCGAGTAGCCATAGACATTCAGCGGCGCCTCACACGGCCTCTCCTCGCGAAAAACGTGACCGCCGCCATAAGTTGCTGCACTCGACGCGTAGAGGAACTGGACTTCCTGATCGAGGCACCAGTCGAGCAGCGACAGAGAATAGCGGTAGTTGTTTTCCATCATGTAGCGGCCGTCGCTCTCCATCGTATCCGAGCAGGCACCGAGGTGAAGAACCACCTCGACATCCCCGTCGAAGTCGCCTTCCACCAATCGCGCGAGGAAATCGTCCTTGTCGATGTAGTCGGCGACCTCACAATCGACCAGATTGCGGAACTTGGCTGCCCGTGTCAGGTTATCGACCGCGATGATCTTGCGCAATCCGCGCTCGTTCAGTGCCTTGACCAGATTGGAACCAATGAAACCAGCCGCCCCGGTAACGATCGTGTACATGAAATTCCCTCACCTCAATTGAGCGCAGACTCGAGTTCACTGCGACTGACCACTGCCGTCCCCAGCTTGCCGACGACTATTCCGGCGGCAAGGTTGGCCGCGCGCACGGCGTCGGCCCATCCGCAACCCCCGGCCAGCATGACGGCCAGCGTCGCGATAACCGTATCTCCAGCACCGGAGACATCGAACACCTCTCGCGCCACGGCCTTTTCGTACAGGGCGCCGGCCGAGTACACGAGCGACATCCCTTCCTCGCTGCGCGTCACCAGCAGCGCCTCGAGATCCAGCGCCCGGCGCAAGGCCTCGGCCTTGTGGACCAGATCCTCGTCGCCCTGCCAGCGCCCAACGACCGCGCGCAGCTCGGCTCGGTTTGGCGTGATGACCGTTGCGCCGGCATACTTCGAAAAGTCGTCTCCTTTCGGATCAACGAGTATTCGTTTCCCGGCCTCGCGCGCCAGCCGAATCATTTCCGCGATATGCGTCAGACCGCCTTTCCCGTAGTCGGAAAGAACCACCGCATCGTAATCGGCCAGACGTGCAGTGAACTCGACGAGCTTCGCACACAGTACCTCGTGCGAGGGCGAGGTTTCGAAGTCGATGCGCAACAATTGCTGCTGGCGGCCGATGACGCGCAGCTTCACCGTCGTATTGATGAACGGATCGACATGCAGGCTGACGTTGATGCCGTTCGCCGACAGCAGTCGGTGCAGGCTCTGCCCGGCCTCGTCGTCACCGACAACCGACAACAGGCCGACCTGCGCGCCCAGAGCAGCGACATTGCGCGCCACGTTGGCGGCGCCACCCGGTCGTTCTTCCGTTCGTTCGACCTTGACCACCGGCACCGGCGCCTCGGGAGAAATGCGCGCCACATCACCAAACCAGTAGCGGTCGAGCATTACATCGCCGACGATGAGCACGCGCGAACCGGCCTGATCAGGGATGCGCATCGCTGCCGCCCCCAGTCGAAAGGAGTGCGCTGCCGGCAGGCGCGGCGGATATCGCTTGCAGAGACTTGACGAACACGCTGGTCATCGGTGAGTACATTAACGGTGCGGCGGCGAACGTGTGCGGCTGCCGCGTCGAAAGCTAGGGTGCGAGATCGAATTCTTCGCTGCGCCTCGGGGGGTAGGTTTCCCAGCCACCGCACGCCGGGCAACGCCAATAAAACTGGCGCGCCTTGAAGCCGCAATTATCGCATCGATAACGGGCAAGACGGCGCGTATAGCCATGCACGATTCCCTTGGCCAGTTCCAGATCTGGACGTACGTCCGACGAGGCGACCAGCAGCCGGGCCTCGAGCAGCTTGTCGAAACCGAGCAGCGTCGGATTGCGTTTTAGCTCGTCGCGCACCAGCTTGTATGCCGCTTCCGGGCCGTCGCCTTCAAGAACGAGCTGAAAGACGACATCCAGCAGGTCGAGCGATGGGTATTGCTCGAGATAGCCATTCAACAACCGCAGGCCTTCCTCACGCCTGTCGAGCTTGCGAAAGGCGTCGAGCAGACGTTGAGCAACCAAGGCAAGATAGGTCGGGCCCTGCTGCTCGATGCGTTGCCACGACTCGATGGCCGCAGCCGGCTGCTCCTGCTGGAAGTAGATGTCTCCCTGCAGCAGACTGGCACGAACGCACTTGCGGTTACGTTCGAGCGCTGTCTGCAAGTAGCCGGCCGCCAGGTCGTAGCGCGAGCGGATCATCTCGGCTGCCGCGAGTTCACAGTAGTACTCGGCAATCTCCTTGTGCGAAGCAAAGTCCGGCAACTCGGAGGCAATCGCAATCGCCTTCTCCCAGTCCTTTTCAAGCTGATAGATCTCGAGCAGGTTGCGCTTGGCGTCCTCGGCCAGTGTCGAGTTGCGCAAGCGGTCGAAAACCTCTTCGGCGCGGTCGAGCAGCCCGGCCTTCAGGAAATCCTGCCCCAGCTCGGACAGCGCCTGCAACTTCAGGTCCTGCTTGAGATCCTCACGTTCGATCAGATTCTGGTGCATGCGGATCGCCCGCTCGGTCTCGCCGCGCCGGCGAAACAGGCTGCCCAGGGCAAAGTGCAATTCGATGGTTTGCGGATCAACCCTGACGGCCTCGACGAAGGCCTCGATGGCCCGGTCGGGTTGCTCGTTGAGGAGAAAGTTCAGTCCCTGGAAATACGAACGCGGTAGGCTGCGCGATTCCTTGACCAAATGCCGGATATCGATACGCGCCGCCGCCCAGCCGAGGCCGAAAAAGAGGGGGAACAGTAGCAACTGCCAGTATTCGAACTCAATCATACGCGATCGACCTTGTCATGTTGCTGCCCTTGTCAGTTCTTGCTCAGCCAGCTCACACGGGATGCTCACGACCCCCAGCCGCAAGGGAACGGGCCTCGGCAAGATCTCGCCTGGCTGCGGCCAGCGCACGACGCAAACGAAACAGGCTTGCCAGGAGGAATAACACGGCGAGAATCGCTCCGCCGGCGAAGAAACTCAGCAAAACGATCACCAATGGCGCATGCCAGGCCAGGTCGAAAAAAAAGCGAACGGCTACCGGGTCCGTATTATGGACGGCAAACGCAAAGAGGAAGAGAAAGAGAAGAATTCTCGACATCCAGAGCAGCGTACGCATTACTCACTTCCCGACGAGAAACGGGCGGCTCCCCGCCGCCCGCATGGCACGACCCATTGACCACTCAGACCAGTTCGTGAGCGCCGTCGACCCGTTCGCGCAATTCCTTGCCTGCCTTGAAATGCGGAACCCACTTTTCCGGGACGTCAACCTTTTCACCCGACTTCGGATTTCGACCGGTTCGCGGCGGCCGGTAGTTCAGGGAAAAACTCCCGAAGCCGCGAATCTCGATGCGGTCGCCCCTGGCCAGTGCCTCGGCCATCGCTTCAAGAATCATCTTGACCGACAGGTCCGCGTCTTTGGTCACCAGTTGGGGAAAACGCACCGCCAGTTGAGCGATAAGATCCGACTTGGTCATCCTTCAACCTACTGAGGGTTGTTGAGCTTGGCTTTGAGCAGGGCGCCAAGGTTGGTGGTCGCCGAACTGGCACTGCTGTCCGCCGAAAACTTCTGCATCGCCTCCTGCTGCTCGGCCTGATCCTTGGCCTTGATCGACAGGCTGATCGAACGCGTCTTGCGATCGATGTTGATGATCATCGCCTCGACCTTGTCACCTTCCCTGTACACCTTGGTCAGATCGTCAATCCGCTCGCGCGAGACTTCGGAGGCGCGCAGGTAGGCCTCGATGTCGCCATCGAGCGTGACCACGGCACCACGCGCATCAACCGACTTGACGATGCCACGGACGATGCTGTTCTTGTCGTGCGTCGCGATGTAGCTCGTGTAGGGATCACCATCGAGCTGCTTGATGCCGAGAGAAATCCGCTCCTTGTCGGTGTCGATGGCGAGCACCACGGCATCAACCTCATCGCCTTTCTTGAAGTTGCGGATGGCCTCTTCGCCGGGCAGCGACCACGACAGGTCGGAGAGGTGGACGAGGCCGTCGATACCGCCTGGCAAGCCGATGAAGACCCCGAAATCGGTAATCGACTTGATCGCGCCGCGCACCCGGTCGCCCTTCTTGTAATTCATCGAAAAATCGTCCCACGGATTGGCGGCGCACTGCTTCATGCCGAGGGAAATGCGCCGCCGATCTTCGTCGATTTCGAGGATCATCACTTCGACTTCGTCGCCCAGCTGAACGACCTTCGACGGATGAACGTTCTTGTTCGTCCAGTCCATTTCCGATACGTGGACGAGACCTTCGATGCCTTGCTCGATTTCCACGAAAGCACCATAGTCCGTCAGGTTGGTCACCCGGCCGAAGAGGCGCGTCGTCGGCGGATAGCGACGCGAAATGCCGACCCACGGGTCTTCGCCCAGCTGCTTCAGGCCGAGAGAAACGCGGTTCTTCTCCTGGTCGAACTTGAGGATCTTGGCCTGAACCTCATCGCCAACGGCAAGCACTTCCGACGGATGGCGCACGCGACGCCAGGCCAGATCGGTAATGTGCAGCAGCCCATCGATGCCTCCAAGGTCGACGAAGGCGCCGTAATCGGTAATATTCTTCACCACGCCCTTGACGATGCTGCCTTCCTTGAGCGCGGCAAGCAGCGCATCGCGTTCTTCGCCGACGCTCGCCTCGAGCACGGCGCGTCGCGAAACGACGACATTGTTGCGCTTGCGATCGAGCTTGATGACCTTGAATTCGTAGGTCTTTCCCTCGTACGGTGTAGTGTCTTTGACCGGCCGCATATCGACCAGCGAGCCCGGCAGGAAAGCGCGGACGCCGTTGGTCATCACCGTCAGCCCTCCCTTTACCTTGCCGGTAATGGTGCCGACGACCAGCGTCCCATCGTTGAGAGCCTGCTCAAGGGCATTCCAGGCGGCGACCCGCTTGGCCCGGTCACGCGACAAGCGGGTTTCACCGAAACCGTTCTCGAGTTGCTCGATGGCCACCTGGACAAAATCGCCAATCTTGACCTCGACTGCGCCCTGATCGTTGAGGAACTCACCGAGTTCGATGTAACTTTCTGATTTAAGGCCGGCGTTGACGACGACGAAGTTCTGATCGATACGAACGACTTCGGCGGTGATGACTTCTCCTGGACGCATTTCCTGGCGACCCAGGCTCTCTTCGAAAAGCTCGGCAAAGCTTTCCTGCATGGTGGGATTGGCTGACATATGAGTTGAGTTGAATGACCTGTCCGCAGCGCTGCGGGTTGAGTTGAAAACGACCACCAGCTCGGTCTGGCAAGAACGCTTCGCCGGAACGGAAGGCAGCGGCGCTGCCCGGCAGACTGGTGCCGGGCGTTGACCGAGCCGGCCGAGCGACGGGCCGAGCTGATGACACCCTGGGCAGGCGACGAACAGCCGCCCTACCCCTTGTTCGGAAGCTTGTTGACCCAGGCCAGAACCTGCGCCACCGCGGTTTCGATGGTCAGATCCGTCGTATCGAACAGTTCGGCATCCGCACTTTGCTGCATTGGCGCAACGCTGCGTTGCCTGTCCCTGTTGTCACGTTCGCGCAGATCCAGCAAGAGGGCCGCCATATTAACAGCGATTCCTTTTTCGATCAACTGCTTATGCCGCCTCTTCGCACGCATCTCCAGGCTTGCGCTGAGAAACACCTTGGTTACCGCATCCGGGAAGACGACCGCCGCCATGTCGCGCCCGTCGGCGACCAGTCCGGGCGGGCGCCGGAAGGCCCTCTGGCGGAAAAGCAGGGCGGCCCGCACGCCGGGCAGAGCCGCCACGCACGAGGCCCCGCGGGAGATCTCCTCGCTGCGTATGGCGTCACCGACATCGCCGCCGGCCAAGGAAACCAGCCCCCCGGCGAACGAAACATCGAGATCGGCCGCCACTCTCGCCACACCGTCCTCGTCGTCCCAAGCCACCCCGGCGCGTTGCGCCGCGAGGGCAGTCAGCCGGTAAAGCGCGCCCGAGTCGAGATAGTGCCAGCCCAGGGCCTGGGCCACGCGCACGGCAATGGTCCCCTTTCCTGAAGCAGAGGTGCCGTCGATGGCAACGACCGGCACCGGCTGCGTAAGCTCGGCAAAACGTGCAAAATATTCCGGGAAGGTCTTTGCGACGACCTCGGGTTGATTGATCCGCAATGGCGTGCCGAGCGCCGCCAGTGAAAACGCCATCGCCATGCGATGATCATCATAGGTGTCGATCACCGCCGGCAGTAGCGGGCGCCGGGCAGCCGGCGGAAAGACGCGGATGAAGTCCGCGCCTTCCTCGACGCGCGCCCCGAAGCGGCGCAGCTCGCGCGCCATGGCGCTGATGCGGTCGGTCTCCTTGACCCGCCAGCTGGCTATGTTGCGCAGTGTCGTCGGTCCGTCGGCGAACAGCGCTGCGGTTGCCAAGGTCATTGCCGCGTCCGGGATGGCGTTGCAGTCGAGATCGACGCCGCGCAAGCCGGTGCGCCCGCCGATCGCTGGCGGCGCCGAGGCAGCCAGCCAGTTCGCACCACTCGTCATGCGCGCACCCATCTTCGCCAGTGCGTCGGCAAAGCGCACGTCGCCCTGGATCGAATCCGGGCCGACGCCTTCGACGCGCAGCGGACCGCCGCCGAGCGCACCAAGGGCGAGAAAATACGACGCCGACGAAGCATCGCCCTCGACATGGACGACGCCCGGCGAACGGTAGGCGCTGCCCTCCGGGACCGTGAAACGCCGCCAACCGTCGCGTACGACATCAACCCCGAAACGCGCCATCGTCTGCAGCGTCATATCCACGTACGGCTTGGAGATCAGCTCGCCGCGCACCTCGACCGTCGTCGTGCGCCCACGCCGCAGCGGCAAGGCAATCAGCAGGCCAGTCAGGAACTGGCTCGAAACCTCGCCACGCAGCGTGACGACGTCGCTGTCGCCGGGCCCCGGCCGGCCGATCAGCAGAGGCGGAAACCCCTCGCTGCCGGCGTAGCGAACATCTGCCCCCAGTTGGCGCAGGCCGTCGACGAGATCGCCGATTGGCCGCTCGTGCATGCGTTGCACGCCGGACAAGCGGTAGCACCCACCCGCCACAGCGAGGACCGCCGTCAGGGGACGAAACGCCGTTCCCGCGTTGCCGAGAAAGAGATCAGCCTCGCCAACCGGAAAGCGACCCGCCGTCCCGCTGACGCGGACCACAGTTTCCGACCGGCGGACGACGTCGACGCCGAGGACGCGCAACGCATCGATCATGCGCTCCGTGTCGTCGGCGAGCAGCAGATCGTGCAGATCCGTTTCACCCGAGGCCAGGGCCGCGAGCAGCAGCACGCGGTTGGAAATGCTCTTCGAACCCGGCAGGCGAACCGTTCCTGCAGCCGAAAGCATCTGCGGCAGATCGACAAAGCCGCTGCTCACTCGCCGGCCTTCCGCTCGGCCCACGCGCGACGCGTTTCCCGGGCAAGATCGAACATCGCTTCGAGACGCACGCCATCGCCATCGTGCAATGCCGCACGCAAGCCAGCGAGCTGAGCCAGATAGGCGTCGAGTTCGGCCAGCAGCGCCGCGCGGTTGGCCAGACAGATATCGCGCCACATCTCCGGGTGGCTGGCGGCGATGCGCGTGAAATCGCGAAATCCGCTGGCGGCGAAGTCGAAGAGCAGATCGCGATTGCTGCGCTGTGCCAGTGCATGGACGAGCGCAAACGAAAGGAGGTGCGGCAGGTGGCTGACGGCAGCAAAGACATGATCGTGCTCTTCAGCGGTCAGCTCGCGCACCAGCGCCCCACAACACGCCCAAGCCGAACGCACGCGTGCGACGAACGCGGGAGGATTCTCCGCCAGCGGCGTGAGGACCACCTGCTTGTGCCGAAAGAGGTCGGCCCGCGCCGCTGCCGCGCCGCTGTGTTCGGCGCCGGCAATCGGATGTGCGGGAACGAACTGCCCGACCCGTTCGGCAAAATGCTCGCGGGCAGCGGCAACGACATCCTGCTTGGTGCTGCCGGCGTCGGTGACCACCGTTTGCGGCCCGATGTATGGCGCAAGGCGGGCCATGATCTCGCCGCTGCGCCCGACCGGCACGGCAAGCAGAACGAGGTCGGCATGCGAAACCTCCTGTCCGACGTTGAAACCGATGCGGTCGAGCAAGCCCAGTTCGAGCGCTTGCGTCAGCGAACCGAGCGTACGCCCGAAACCGACGACCTCGCCAACTTGCCCGGCCGCCTTGAGCGCCAGCGCGAACGAGCCACCGATCAGCCCGACGCCGAAAACGACGACCTTGGCCAATTCCGGCCTGCCGCTCACCGCGCTGCCCTTGCGCGTGCACCGGCCACCGGGCGGGACGCCGAGACGTCTGGCGAGTTCATCGTGCCGCCCCAAGCGCCGCCAGGAAGCGCGCATTCTCGTCCGCCCGGCCGACCGTCACCCGCAGCCACTCGGGCAGCGCGTAACCGGCGAGCGGACGAACGATGACCCCCTGCCGGAGCAGTCGCTGGTTGATCGCCGCCGCGTCGCCGGCGCGGAAGGTGACAAAATTGCCGTACGAGGGGAGTTGAGGAAAGCCGAGTGCTTGCAGCCCGGCGACGATCTGCTCCATGCCGGCGCGGTTGAGCGCATGGCTGCGGGCGACAAAATCTTCGTCGTCGAGCGCCGCCGTTGCCGCCGCCAGCGCCAGATTGTTGCAGTTGAATGGCTGGCGAACACGGTTCATCAGGTCGGCGACCTCGGCCGCGGCCAGCGCGTAGCCGACGCGCAGGCCGGCCAGGCCGTAGATCTTGGAGAACGTCCGCGTAATCAGCAGATTCGGCCAGCGGGCGAGCCAGGCGGTCGTATCGCTGCGCTCGGCTGGCGGCAGGTACTCGTTATAGGCTTCGTCGAGGACGACGAGCACGTCGCCCGGAACCGACGCCATGAATGCTTCGAGTTGTGCGTAAGGAACGAAGGTACCCGTCGGGTTGTTCGGGTTAGCGATCCAGACGATCCGCGTATCGGGCCTGATCGCCGCCCGCATTGCCGTCAGATCGTGGCCGTATTCCCGCGCCGGCACGGCAATCGCCTCGCCACCGGCCGACAGCGTCGCCAGCGGGTAGACGGCAAAGGCGTACTGGGAGAAGACCGCCGAGCGCCCCGGCGCAAGAAAGACGCGCGCAGCCAGATCGAGCACATCGTTCGATCCGTTGCCGAGAACGATACGCTCCATGGGCAGCCCGCTGTGTTCCGCCAGAGCCCGCTTGAGGACGAAATCGTCCGGGTAGCGTTCCAGCGTATCGATCGCCGCAACGAGCGCCGCCCGCGCCTTCGGACTCATGCCGAGCGGATTCTCGTTCGACGCCAGCTTGACGATCTGGTCGACCGCCAGGCCCATCTCGCGCGCCAGCTCGGTGATCGGCTTGCCCGGCTGGTAGGGCGAAATGGCGCGAACGTAGGGAAGCGACTGGGTGGACAGGGTCATCGAAGGTCCTCGACAGGTGTTGCTCAATAAGCGGCCATCGGATAGGAACCGAGCAGCTTGAGGTAAGGCGCCCGGCGAGCGAGTTCCGTCAGCGCGGCATGCACGGACGTGTCGTTGCGGTGACCTTCCAGATCGACAAAGAAGACGTACTCCCACAGCGTATGGCGCGCCGGTCGTGATTCGAGGCGCGTCAGCGAAACGCCGGCATCCGAGAAAGGCGATAGCAGCTTGCTCAGCGCCCCGGTCTGATTCTGCGCCGACATGATCAACGAAGTCTTGTCGCGACTGGATGGCCCGGCATCCTGCCGGCCGAGAACGACAAAACGCGTCGTGTTGTTCGGCTCGTCCTCGATGTTGCTCGCCAGGCGGGGGAGCTGATAGCGCTCAGCGGCCGCCTGACCGGCGATCGCAGCCGCGCCGGCTTCGCCACCGGCGAGCTGGGCCGCCTGCGCGTTGCTGCCGACCGGAATGCGCTGCGCCTGCGGCAGCGAGCGATTCAACCACTCATGGCACTGGGCAAGCGACTGCGCGTGCGAATAGACCTTCGTCACTGCGTCGAGCGCCGGCGCGCTCGACAGCAGATGCTGGTGGATGCGCAGGACGACTTCGCCGCAGATTTTCAACGGCGTATTGAGCAACAGGTCGAGCGTCCGCCCGATCGCGCCCTCGGTCGAATTTTCGATCGGCACCACGGCGTAGTCGGCATGTAGTGCTTCCACCTCGCGAAAGACGTCGTCAATCGACAGCTGCGGCAACAGCCTGGCGGCGTGCCCGAAGTGCTTGGTCGCCGCACTTTCCGAGAAGGTGCCGAGCGGCCCGAGAAAAGCGATGCCGAGCGGTTGTTCGAGCGACAGGCAGGCCGACATCACTTCGCGGAAAAACCAGGTGACGCTCTCGTTCGACAGCGGTCCGGGGTTGATTGACTGGATCCGGTGCAGGACCTGCGCTTCGCGCTCCGGTCGATAGATCACACCGCCCTCGCCGTGCCGCTGCTTGAGCGCGCCGACCTGCTGCGCATAGCGCGCGCGCTGATTAAGCAAGGCGAGAAGCTGTGCGTCGAGCGCGTCGATCTGCTGGCGGACGGCCGCCAGCTCGTTGGCCAGATCGTCGCTCATCGACCGTCGTACGCCCACTGCCCTGAGGCGGCGTCAGCAAAAGGCCGGCAGCGTCTCATGCCGACTCCGGCTCGCCACCCGCCGCGCGATCGGCAGCGGACGCACCGATCAGATCCGGATCGTCCTCAGTCTCGACGACCTTCTCCAGACCCGCAAGTTTTTCTCCTGGATCGAGGGCGATCAGCGTGACGCCCTGCGTCGCCCGCCCGAGTTCACGAATCTCGCGTACGCGCGTACGGATCAGCACGCCGCCCGTGGTGATCAACATGATCTCGTCCTCGTCGCGCACCAACCGCGCCGCGACGACCTTGCCGTTGCGGTCGCTGGCGGCGATCGCGATGACGCCCTGCGTCGCCCGCCCGGAATGGCGGAAATCGGCCAGCACCGTGCGCTTGCCGAAACCGTTCTCGGTCGCTACGAGGACCGTCTGCTGATCGCTGTCGGCAACCAGCAGCGAGAGCACCTGCTGCTGCTCGGCCAGCTTCATGCCGCGAACGCCGCGCGCCGTCCGGCCCATCGGCCGCACGTCCTCCTCGTCGAACCAGACGGCCTTGCCGGCATCCGAAACGAGAACGACGTCCTGCCTGCCGTTGGTGATCTCGACGCCGATGAGGACATCGCCTTCGTCGAGCGCAACGGCGATGATGCCGCTCTTGCGCGGATTGGAAAAGTCCGACAGCGGGGTTTTCTTGACCGTCCCCTGCGCCGTGCACATGAAAACATAGCGATCCTCGGCAAACTCCTTCACCGGCAGGATGGCGCTGATCTTTTCCCCCTCTTCGAACGGGAAGAGGTTGATGATCGGCTTGCCGCGGCTTGTCCGCGTGCCTTGGGGAACTTCGTAGACCTTCAGCCAGTAGACCCGCCCGCGGTTGGTGAAACAGAGGATAAAATCGTGCGTGTTGGCGACAAACAGGTGATCGACAAAATCGTCTTCCTTCATCGCCGCCGCCTGCTTGCCGCGCCCGCCGCGCCGCTGCGAGCGGTAGTCAGCCAGCGGCTGCGACTTGACGTAGCCGGTATGCGACAGTGTGACGACCATATCGACCGGCGTGATGAAATCCTCGATCCCCAGATCCTGCGTATGAATGACGATTTCGGAACGTCGCTTGTCGCCGAACTGGGCGCGAATCGCCGTCAGTTCGTTGCCGATCATCTCGGTGATGCGTTCGGGCCGCGCCAGAATGTCCATCAGGTCGGCGATGCGCGCGAGCAATTCGCTGTAGTCGGCGACGATCTTCTCGCGCTCGAGACCGGTCAGGCGCTGCAACCGCAGATCGAGGATCGCCTGCGCCTGCGCTTCGGAGAGCAAGTAGCCGCTGCGCGATAGACCGTACTCGAGCCCCAGGCCTTCCGGCCGCGTCGCATCGAGCGCGGCGCGCTGCAGCATCTCGCCCACGGTCGGCGACTTCCACAGCCTCGCCATCAGG
>WBZP01006133.1_pt1 | contig 11992 bp, 9 predicted proteins | sample 5204301 | NCBI WGS metagenome assembly WBZP01 (sample SAMN12412401, study PRJNA552823) | activated sludge metagenome | isolation source: activated sludge from nitrification reactor of wastewater treatment plant... | place: USA: Pennsylvania | collected 2017
TGTGAGTTGAAGTAGGTCTCGTCCACCTGCTTCTTCGGTCTGGCTCTCGTCTGATTCAGCGGGTACTTCCTCGGGTGATTCGGCGGGTCACTTCACCTGGGAGTTTGGTGCCTCACCTGGCAGATCTGCTGTGTGAAGTAACAAAGTCACAAGTGAACTTGTGACTTTGTTCCGTGGTTGAGCAATCCGCCCACCGTGCACCCTCAACACAGCCCACCAGTAGCCCACTACCGTGCTGCCATGTTCACCAAGATCCTGGTCGCCAACCGAGGCGAGATCGCAATCCGAGCTATGCGCGCCGCCATGGAGGTCGGCGCCGACACCGTCGCGATCTTCCCCTACGAGGATCGCGCTAGCGAGCACCGGATGAAGGCCGACGAGGCCTACGAGATCGGTGAGCGCGGACACCCCGTCCGCTCCTACCTCGACCCCCACCTGATCGTGGCTACGGCCGTGCGAGCCGGTGCGGATGCGGTCTATCCCGGATACGGATTCTTGAGTGAAAACCCTGAACTTGCTCAGGCCTGCGCAGATGCCGGGATCACCTTCGTCGGCCCGAGCGCCGACGTACTCCGGCTGACCGGCAACAAAGCCCGCGCGATCGCCGCCGCTAAAGCAGCTGGAGTGCCCACGCTGGCCAGCGTCGCGCCAAGCAACAACGTTGATGAGCTGGTCAGTGCAGCCCACAGCCTCCGCTTCCCCCTCTTCGTGAAAGCCGTGGCCGGTGGTGGTGGGCGCGGAATGAGGAGGGTCGATGACCCCGAAACACTGCGGGAGGCGATCGAAACCTGCATGCGCGAGGCCGAGGGTGCGTTTGGTGATTCGACGGTCTTCATCGAGGAGGCGGTCACCGATCCCCGCCACATCGAGGTGCAGATCCTCGCTGACGGCGAGGGCAACGTTGTCCACCTCTTCGAGCGGGACTGCTCGGTGCAGCGCCGTCACCAGAAGGTGGTCGAGATCGCTCCCGCTCCCAATCTCGACCCCGCGCTGCGCGAGCAGATCTGCGCCGACGCGGTTCGGTTCGCCAAGACGATCGGCTACCGCAACGCCGGCACGGTGGAGTTCCTGGTCAACCCGGCGGGCGACTATGTGTTCATCGAGATGAACCCTCGGATCCAGGTCGAGCACACCGTCACCGAAGAGGTCACCGACGTCGATCTGGTTCAATCCCAACTGCGGATCGCCGCCGGAGAAAGCCTTCACGACCTGGGACTGGCTGAACAGTCCTCGATCACGTTGCGCGGTGCGGCGTTGCAGTGTCGGATCACCACGGAGGATCCGGCCAACGGGTTCCGCCCCGACACCGGCAAAATCACCTCCTATCGCTCACCGGGGGGTGCAGGCGTCCGCCTCGACGGTGGTACGACGTACACCGGCGCCGAGGTCAGCGCCCACTTCGACTCCATGCTGGCCAAACTGACCTGTCGAGGGCTGACCTTCGAGAAGGCGGTGCAGAAGGCCCGACGCGCGCTGCAGGAGTTCACCATCCGCGGTGTGGCCACCAACATCCCGTTCCTGGCCGCGGTGATGGATGATCCGGACTTCATCGCCGGCCACCTCACCACCAGTTTCATCGAGACCCACCCACACCTGCTGGACGCCCGGCCCAGCGCCGACCGCGGCACCAAACTCTTGAACTGGTTGGCCGACGTCACGGTCAACCAACCGCACGGCAAAGCCCCGGTCACTCTGTCGCCGACTACCAAACTGCCCAAGGTCGATCTGCGCACTGCGCCCCCGCCCGGTTCGCGGCAGCGACTCTTGGAGTTGGGCCCGCACGAGTTCGCTCGCCAACTGCGCGCTCAGGATCAGGTCGCAGTCACCGACACCACGTTCCGCGACGCCCACCAGTCGTTGCTCGCTACCCGGGTTCGGACCAAGGATCTCCTTGACGTCGCCGGGCATGTAGCTCGACTGACTCCGGAGTTGCTCAGCTTGGAGGCCTGGGGTGGAGCGACGTACGACGTAGCCCTGCGCTTCCTCGCCGAAGATCCTTGGGAGCGGTTGGCCAAACTGCGCGCCGCCGTACCCAATATCTGTCTGCAGATGCTGCTCCGCGGACGCAACACCGTCGGCTATACGCCCTACCCAACCGCGGTCACCGACGCCTTCGTGCACGAAGCGGCCCAGACCGGCATGGACATCTTCCGAATCTTCGACGCCCTCAACGACGTCGAGCAGATGCGACCAGCGATCGAGGCAGTGCGCGACACCGGCACGTCGATCGCCGAAGTCGCGCTCTGCTACACCTCGGATCTGTCGGACCCCGGCGAGAAGCTCTACACCCTGGACTACTACCTGCGCCTGGCCGAGCGGATCGTCGAGGCTGGCGCGCACGTGATTGCGATCAAAGACATGGCGGGGCTGCTCCGTGCGCCGGCCGCACGCACCCTCGTCACCGCGTTGCGCTCGGAGTTCGATCTCCCGGTGCATCTGCACACTCACGACACCCCAGGCGGACAATTGGCCACACTTCTGGCCGCGATCGATGCTGGCGTCGATGCGGTGGACGCAGCCTGCGCCTCGATGGCTGGTACGACGTCTCAGCCAGCCCTCTCGGCTCTCGTCGCCGCCACCGACCACAGCGAACGCGAAACCGGGTTGAACCTCGCTGACGTGTGCGCGCTAGAGCCCTACTGGGAGGCAACGCGTCGGGTCTACGCGCCGTTCGAATCGGGTCTGGCCTCACCAACAGGCCGGGTCTACACCCATGAGATCCCCGGCGGACAGTTGTCCAACCTGCGGCAACAGGCGATCGCTCTGGGCCTGGGTGAGAAGTTCGAGCAGATCGAAGACATGTATGCCGCGGCGAACCGCATCCTCGGCAACATCGTCAAGGTCACCCCCTCCTCAAAGGTGGTCGGCGACCTTGCGCTGGCCCTGGTCGGCGTTGGCGCCTCCGCTGCCGACTTCGAGGCTGACCCAGGCCGCTACGACATCCCCGCGTCAGTGATCGGCTTCCTCAACGGCGAACTCGGCGACCCGCCAGGTGGCTGGCCCGAGCCGTTCCGCACCAAGGCCCTTGCCGGGCGAACGTGGACCGCTCCATCGGTGGAACTCACCGCCGAACAGTCCGCGGCGTTGGCCGACAACCGCCGCGACACCCTCAACGAACTGCTCTTCCCGGGTCCCACGCGTGAGTTCAAAGAGGCGCGCGCCAGCTACGGCGACGTGTCGGTGCTACCGACCCTGGACTATCTCTACGGCCTGCAACCCGGCGAGGAACACGAGGTCACCTTGGAGCAGGGGTTGGCCATGACGGTCGGTCTGCAGTCGATCTCGGCACCTGACGAGCGCGGCTACCGCACCGTGATGTGCACGCTCAACGGCCAATTGCGACCGGTCTCGGTGCGCGACCTCTCGGTGTCGGCTGCGACGCCGTCTCGTGAACGCGCGGACCTGAGCAAACCGGGGCACGTGGCCGCGCCGTTCGACGGGTCGGTGACTGTTCAGGTGAAGGAAGGCGAGGCAGTGGAGAAGGGGGCTGTGGTGGCCACGATCGAGGCAATGAAGATGGAAGCCGCCATCACTGCACCGGTGGAGGGGACCGTGACTCGGGTGACCTTCTCTGGCACCTCCCCGGTTGAGGGCGGCGACTTGGTGGTCGTGATCGAGTAGAGCGGGGCGGCGCGATGTCAGCCGCTTGCTGACGCCTTGGACGTCATACGACTTGGTCGCCCGAACCACCTGAACGTATGACGCTATGCGGGACGTCATACGACTTGGGGGCTCCCACCACTGCAACGTATGACGTCCCGCCCGCGAAGCGGGCGGTCGACGGGACCCCGTCGCGAAGGCCCCAACGGACCAATGGACCTACTTGATTGTGAACCAGTTCGACCGCAACCCGTAGAGCGAGCGGAACTCAGACCCGGAGAGGGCCTTGGTTCCCTTCGTCCCCACCAGGGTCATCTGCAGCACTCGCCCTTGCCAGTCCCCGTTGCCGTCACGACTGGTCACTTTGATCGCGGTGAGTGTTCCGATTGCGGGGAATTTGCGCTGGGCCACGCCGGCCTTCACGTCGATCGACCACGAGTGCACCTTGTTGCCTGACCAGTCGTCGTACGGGTCTGCCTTGGCGGTCAAATACGGCACCGATCCAGCCGAGGTGTAGCCACCAGTGGAGGCACTGAACTGCGTGAACGCAGGGGCACCCTTGTAGCTGAGGAACTCCCCCGCCGTCGCGTCGATCGCAGCGTTGGTCGACGCCACCTCGGCTGAGTACCCGCGATAGACCTGGCAGGCGGTGGTGTCACAGATCTGCCAGTGGCGGTTCATGCGCGACTGCCGCGACCACAGCCCATAGGTGCGGGCCGCCACCGCCTGAGCCTTGAGAGCGGGCGCGCTCCAGGAGGCAGGCATTTCCGCTGGTACGACGCCGCGCAGATAGTGCTCCACACTGACCACGTTGACCGTGTCTCGTGCCCCGCTGCCCGCGGCGGGCGATGCCGCGCGCAGCGCACCGCGATAGACCCGAGTCCCAACCGGGGTGACCAGGCTCAACCGCCCGGAGTCGCTGGTGAACTCACCGTCCCCTGTGAACGTGGCCTTCCAATAGCGCCGCCACCTGTCGGTCTTGTATTGCACGATCGTGCGACCCGACGACGTGGTCAGCCGCCACCGGGTGACGCCTGCTTTCGACAGCGCGAAGGCCGCGTTCTTGCCCAAGTCCCGAACCTTCAAACCACTCGCAGGCAGTACGACGACGTCGTCAGTCGTGTCCGCACTGATCAGGACCCGGATGTTGCCCGAGACGCTGTCAAACGTCGTGCCCGGGTAGTAGAAATCCAGGATCTGGCGATAGGTCAGACCCGCTCGGGCCGCACCCTCGGCGCCGTACTGACCCATGCCGTGACCGTGGCCAAATCCGTGGCCGACCACGGTGAAGTTGCCGTCTGCGGGGATCTTGTAGGTCTGCGAGACGCTGACCCCGGACGCACTGCACCCCAACGCTCCGATCGCCGCCATCACAAGGGCGCATGCGACCGCCCAGACTCGCTTCCTGCCCATGCCGAATACCCCGAACTTGTGAGACGAATGTGACGAGAGTAAATCGAGGATCCGCAGGTCAAAAGGAATCCGGCGGAACTACATCCATGTAGTTGCGCGTCGACCCAGATCTATTCCGGGGCTTGGTGCAGTCGTCGGGCCGCCTCAGCTATCGAACCACTCATCGAGGGATAGACGGTGAATGCCTGGGCGAGGTCGTCGACCGTCAGCGACTGAGCGACCGCGATCGAAATCGGATGGATCAACTCCGACGCGTGCGGCGCGACCACGACGCCGCCGACCACGACGCCCGTGCCAGGTCGGGCAAACAACTTCACAAACCCATCGCGCACCCCCTGCATCTTGGCGCGCGCATTGCCAGCCAGGTCCAAGCGCACCACTTCGGCCTGCACATCACCAGCATCGATTGCCTGTTGGGTGACCCCAATCGTGGCGATCTCCGGCGCGGTGAAGACGTTGGCCGAGACTTTGCCCAGCGCTAGGGGAGCCACGGCGTCGCCGAGGAAATGCCACATCGCGATCCGGCCCTGCATCGCTGCCACCGAGGCCAACATGAATACGCCGGTGCAGTCGCCAGCGGCATAGACACCGCGAGCCGTCGTACGAGAGACCCGATCGACCTGGATGAAGCCGCCCGCGTCGAGGGTCACGCCCGACTCCACGAGGCCCATCTCGTGGGTGTTGGGAATCGATCCGAGGGCGAGCAGACAGTGGCTGCCGCTCACCGTGCGTCCGTCAGTGAGACTGACCGTCACGACATCTCCATTGCGGACCACCGACTCCATCCGCGAGGAGTCCATCACCTCCATGCCCTCACGGCGCAGCACCTCTTCGAGCAGGTTTGCGGCATCCGCATCCTCGCCGGGGAGGACTCGCTCCCGCGATGAAACCAGGACGACGTCTACTCCCAAGTGGAGGTACGCCGAGGCGAATTCGGCGCCGGTCACTCCGGACCCCACCACAATCAGTCGCGTGGGGAGTTCGGTGAGGTTCCAGACCTGCTCCCAGGTGAGGATGCGCTCACCATCGGGCTCGGCAGTCGCCAGCGTTCGTGGCGATGCACCGGTGGCGATCAGAACGGCATCAGCGGCCAACCTTTGCGAGGTGCCATCAGCCAGTTCGGCGACTACGGTCCCGGGTCCGTCAAGTCGACCTCGACCGCGGAGCACTTGCACTCCCTCGTCCGCCAACCGAGTTTCGATATCGGCAGATTGCTCGGCCGCCAACCGTCGTACGCGCGCATTGATTCGGGCCAAGTCGACATTGACTTGGTGGGCCGCATCGCCTTCGTCGTCGGAGAAGACCAGACCCAACTCCTGGGCGCCGTTCAACTCCGCCATCAAATCGGCGGTCGCGATCAGAGTCTTGCTGGGCACACAGTCGGTCAAGACCGCAGATCCACCCAGTCCATCGGTGTCGACCACCGTGACCTGCGCACCCAACTGCGCGGCCACCAGAGCCGACTCGTAGCCTCCTGGACCGCCGCCGATGATCACCACATGAACCACGGAGGCACACTAGCCTGCTCTCGTGACTCTGTACGCGGCCTACGGAACCAACCTGGACCCCGCCCGCATGCAGGAGCGCTGTCCGCACAGCCCCCTGCACGGGACCGGGTGGTTGCAGGGCTGGCGGCTTACCTTCGCGGGCGAGGAGATCGGCTGGGACGGCGCCCTGGTCAGCATCGTTGAAGACCCCTTCGAGCAGGTCTACGTCGCCATCTACGACATCACCGACGACGACGAAGCCGCCCTGGACCAATGGGAGGCCGCCGATATCGGCCTCTACCGCAAGATCCGGGTCCGGGTCTCGCTGCTCAGTGGCGAGGAAGTGGCCTGGATCTATGTGCTGGATGCCTGGGAAGGCGGCCTACCCTCGGCCAACTACCTGAGTGTTCTGGCCGATGCTGCCGAAGCCGGCGATGCCCCAGCCGACTACGTCGCCGACCTGCGTCGGCGCGAATGCCGCTCAAACGGGTGACGCCGAACGCGGGCACTGCATAAGGTCGCCCTATGGAGCCCACCTACCAAGAGCAGGCCGCCGAGGCCGCAGACCGACTTCGCGAACTCACCGGCATCGAGCGGCACGACGTGGCCTTGGTGTTGGGCAGCGGTTGGCTGCCCGCCGTAGACGCGCTTGGCCCGGCCACTGCCGAACTGCTCTCCACCGACCTGCCGGGCTTCGCCCCACCCGCTGTGGAGGGTCACGCTGGCAAGATCCGATCGATCAAGGTCGGCGACAGCCAGGTGCTGGCCTTCCTCGGCCGAACCCACTTCTACGAGGGCCGCGGAGTGCGGGCTGTCGTTCACGGTGTGCGTACGTCGGCAGCGGCGGGGGCACGCGCCGTCGTACTCACCAATGGATGCGGTGGCCTCAACCCAACCTGGACCCCCGGCACGGCCGTGCTGATCCGCGACCACATCAACCTGACCGCGACCTCACCGATCGAAGGCGCGAACTTCGTCGACCTCACCGACCTCTACTCGCCGCGGCTACGGGCCGCCTGCCGCGAGATCGACCCCGGCCTCGATGAAGGGGTCTATGTGCAGTTGCCCGGTCCGCACTACGAAACCCCGGCCGAGATCGGCATGGTCAAGGCGATCGGTGGCGACTTGGTCGGGATGAGCACCACCTTGGAGGCGATCGCGGCCCGAGAGGCCGGGCTCGAAGTGCTCGGTCTGTCGCTGGTGACCAACCTGGCTGCTGGTATCAGCGACGCTCCGCTGAACCACGAAGAGGTGCTCGAGGCGGGCCGGATCGCGGCTTCGCAGATGGGTGACCTGCTCGGGCGGTTGATTCCGGCGATCTAGGTCGTCACTACTGGTGCGCCCCTCGGCGGTGGGTCTCGTCGTTCGCTCGCTCCGCTCGCTGCTCGACCACCACCCTTCGCCATTCGGCCACGTCGTCCGCTCGCTGCTCCACCACCGCCTCCGGCATCGGCCACGTCCGCTCGCTGCTCCACCACCGCCTCCGGCATCGACCACGTCCGCTCACTGCTCGACCACCACCCTTCGCCATTCGGCCACGGCGTCCGCGCACCTCTCGGCCATCGATCCCGGTCGTCGGTTTGCCGCGGGGTCGACCTAGGCTCGGCTTATGACCCGGTACGTCGAGCACACCGTCACCGACCACGTCGCCCATGTGCGACTGGCCAGACCGGACAAACTCAATGCGCTCACCCTTGACACACTCGACCAGTTGATTGAGACGGCTCGGGAGTTGCGCAAGGACCGTTCGCTGCGGGCCGTCGTACTCAGTGGTGATGGTGACTCGTTCTGCGCCGGACTTGACTTCGGCACGGTGATGCAGAATCCGCGCCGGATTGCGACCAGCTTCGTGCCTAACCCGTGGCGCGGCACCAACAGGTTCCAAGAGGCATGTTGGGCGTGGCGGCGGCTCCCGGTCCCGGTGATCGCAGCCGTGCATGGTCACTGCCTCGGCGGGGGGCTGCAGATCGCGCTCGGCGCCGACTTCCGCATTGCCACTCCAGACTCCACGTGGTCTGTGCTCGAAGGCAAGTGGGGAATCATCCCGGACATGTCGGGGGTCGCCTCACTCGCCGAAGTGATCGGGATGGACCAAGCCAAGTTGCTCACCATGACCGCCCGGATGATCAGTGGCAAAGAGGCCCGCGACTTGGGCCTGGTGACTGATCTGGCCCCCGACCCGATTGCTGCGTCATACGAACTGGCTGCTGAGTTGGCCACCAAGTCGCCCGATGCATTGGCCGCTGCCAAACGTCTCTTCAACGACACCTGGCAGGCCTCGCCGCGCCGGGTATTTGCGCGCGAACGCATCGAGCAAGTCCCACTACTCTTCGCCGCCAACACCAAGGCGCTGCGCAAGGCGGTGGCGGCCAAGGCGGCCCCGGTATTTGGCCCTCGGGGCGGTCTCCGATGACCGCCGCGGAGTACTGGCAGTTGACCATCGATTGTCGCGACCCAGGCCCGTTGGTGGCCTTCTGGGCGGCCGCACTGGGCTATGTGACCGCACCTCCCCCTGAGGGATTCGAGTCGTGGAACGCGTGGTATCTCTCCGTCGGCGTACCCGCTGATGAACTCGATCTGGACGACCCCATGGGTGGTGCGGATCGGTTGATGGACCCCACCGGCCGCGGTCCGCGAATCTGGTTCCAGCCGGTGCCGGAGGGCAAGACGATCAAGAACCGCCTGCACCTGGACCTATACGCGATCGAGCGCACCCGCCCCTATGCCGAGCGCAAAGCGGTCAATTCGGCGTGGGTCGAGGAGTTGGTCGCACTCGGCGCCACCGTCAACTACGTCACCGATCTGCCTGAGCACGAGCGCTACGCCGTCACTTTGCAGGACCCTGAGGGCAACGAGTTCTGCGTCGGCTGAGTGAACGGCAACGACTCCGTTCGGCCCGGTCGTGTAAAACATGCCCATGGCTACCACTGCACTCGGCGGCGCTCCCGTCCAGACTTCCGGCGACCTCCCCTCCGTGGGCTCGGCTGCACCCTCCTACACCCTCACCGGACTTGACCTGGGTGACCTGCCCTCCAACTTCTCCGCATCCCGCACCGTGCTCAACGTCTTCCCGAGCATCGACACCGGTGTCTGCGCGAGTAGTGTGCGCAAGTTCAACGAACTGGCCGGAGGCCTCGACAACACCCGCGTCGTGTGTGTCTCCAACGATCTGCCGTTCGCCATGGCCCGCTTCTGCGGCGCCGAAGGCATCGACAACGTCACCTCGGCTTCTGCCTTCCGCAGCAGTTTCGGCGACGACTACGGCCTGACCCTGACCGAATCCAAGATGGCTGGCCTGCTGGCTCGCGCCGTGATCGTGGTCGACACCGACGGCACCGTGCTGCACAGCCAGCTGGTTCCTGAGATCGCTCAAGAGCCCGACTACGACGCCGCCATCAGCGTCCTCGCCTGATGGCCGACCTGGTCGCCCAGGCCCAGGCGTGGCTCGATCAGGACCCTGATCCGGCCACCAGGGCCGAACTGCAGGCGTTGCTCGATAAGGGCGACACCGCCGAGTTGGCCGACCGCTTCCAGGGAATGCTGGAGTTCGGCACTGCCGGACTGCGCGGCGCGCTCGGTGCTGGCCCACATCGGATGAACCGCGTTGTGGTCACCAAGGCGGCGGCCGGCCTGGCGGCGTACTTGCTGGCCGAGAGGGCTACTCCTGGCGACGCCGTCGTGATCGGATACGACGCCCGACATAACTCCGACGTCTTCGCCCGCGACACCGCAGAGGTCATGACGGGAGTGGGACTGCGCGCGCTGGTGTTGCCGCGTCCGCTGCCCACTCCCCTGCTCGCCTTCGCGATCCGGCACCTCGGCTGCGTTGCCGGAATCATGGTCACCGCCAGTCACAATCCGCCCGAAGACAACGGCTACAAGGTCTATCTCGGCGACGGCAGCCAGATTGTGCCGCCTGCTGACCACGACATCGCTGCTCAGATTGCCGCGATCGGTGACATCCGAGACCTGCCAAGGGGTACGTCGGGAGAGGTGCTGCCCGAGTCGATCGTGACCGACTATGAGGCTGCGGTCGGGTCGATCATCGGCCCCGGTCCCCGGGATCTGAAGTTGGTCTACACGCCGTTGCATGGGGTCGGCGGGTCCACTGTGGTCGACGTACTCACAGCGGCTGGGTTTGCCGCCCCGGTCGTCGTACCTCAGCAGGCGGAGCCTGACCCCGACTTCCCGACGGTGTCGTTCCCCAATCCCGAAGAGCCTGGGGCGATGGACCTCGCGATGGCGCTGGCCGCGGAGGTGGGAGCGGACCTGGTGGTAGCCAACGACCCTGACGCCGACCGCTGCGCAGTGGCTGCGCCGGGTCGCGCGGGCTGGGCCATGCTGCGCGGCGACGAGGTCGGCGCACTGCTTGGCGACCACCTGCTCCGCAAGGGGCGATCGGGGGTCTACGCCAACTCGATCGTCTCCTCCAGCCTGCTGGGTGCCATGGCCGCCGCACACGGCCAGCCACACCAGGAAACGCTCACTGGTTTTAAGTGGATCGGGCGAGTTGAGGGCTTGGTGTTCGGCTACGAAGAGGCGCTCGGCTACTGCGTCGACCCAGCCCAGGTGCGCGACAAGGATGGCGTCTCTGCACTGCTGCTGTTTTGTGAATTGGCTGCCGAACTCAAGGCCTCCGGTCACACCGTGCGTGATCGACTCGACGAGATCGCGCACACCTACGGTCTCTACGCCACCGACCAACTCAGCGCCCGGATGAGCGACCTAGCCGCAATTCCGGCCACGATGGATCGGCTGCGCACCTCGCCCCCATCGTCACTGGGGGGCCTGGGTGTGCTTGTTGTCGACGACCTGGCTGCCGGTTCAGCCGAACTGCCCCCCACCGATGGACTCCGCTTCCGTCTAGCGGAGGGGGCTCGGGTGATCGTGCGACCGTCAGGCACCGAACCCAAGGTCAAGTGCTACCTCGAGGTCGTCGTACCCACAGACGACGGAGTCGACGCGGCCCGAATCACCGCAGCCGACCGGCTCAACGCCATCAAAGCCGATCTCCGCACCGCCGCCGGCCTCTCCTAAAACGCCGAGTAGGGGGTTATCGCGGGCCGAGTAGGGGGTTATCGCGGGCCGAGTAGGGGGTTATCGCGGGCCGAGTAGGGGCTTATCGCGGGCCGAGTGGGGGGTTATTGCCCGCTGAGTAGGGGGTTATCGCGGGCCGAGTAGGGGCTAGGGGCACCGAGTACGCGTCGTAGCGTGCTGATCGACCCGCCCGTGACGAAGTCAGTGCTGATGGCTAGGTCCGCAGCGCCAATTGAGGTCAGGACTTGTCGCCGGAGCGGACGAGAACTCTGAGGCCAGTCGAGGAAGGCCACCTCGCCCTGGAAATCGGCTTGCACACGGCGTACGTCATAACAACCCCCCACTCGGCCCGCGATAACCCCCGACTCGGCCCGCCATAAACCCCCACTCGGCAGGCCATAAACCCCTACTCGGCCTGCTATGAACCCCTATTCGGCGGGCTTGGAGAGGGGTGA
>WBZP01006136.1_pt1 | contig 11990 bp, 7 predicted proteins | sample 5204301 | NCBI WGS metagenome assembly WBZP01 (sample SAMN12412401, study PRJNA552823) | activated sludge metagenome | isolation source: activated sludge from nitrification reactor of wastewater treatment plant... | place: USA: Pennsylvania | collected 2017
CAGGTCGCCGAGGCGATCAACGCGCCGGGCGGCATGAACGCGGTCAACCTGAAGATCGCCGAGCAGTACGTCGCCGCGTTCTCCGGCATCGCGCGCACCGGCAACACGCTGATCGTCCCCGCCAATCTCGCCGACCTGGCCGGCCTGGTCAGCGCGGCGACGACGGTGTTCCGCGGCCAGACGAAGTGACCCGCGGCGCGCCGTCCAGTCGCGGCGGCCTCCGCTCCCGTGCGTCACATCGTTGCCGCGCGGTGTCGGCCGCCCCAGCGACATTCGGCTTGCCGTCGATCCCCGCGCGCCGCGCGGGGTCCCTCGCCAGGTGCCTCAGTCGCGGCGGCCTCCGCGCCCGTGCGTCACATCGTTGCCGCGCGGTGTCGGCCGCCCCAGCGACATTCGGCTTGCCGTCGATCCCCGCGCGCCGCGCGGGGTCCCTCGCCAGGTGCCTCAGTCGCGGCGGCCTCCGCGCCCGTGCGTCACATCGTTGCCGCGCGGTGTCGGCCGCCCCAGCGACATTCGGCTTGCCGTCGATCCCCGTGCGTCGCGCGAGGCCCCTCGCCAGGGGCCTCAGTCGGCGCGCGCGGTGGCCAGCGCCGCCGCCACCATCGCCACGAAGAACGCGAACGTCCATGCCGGGATGCCGAGGCCGAGGAACTGCCAGCCCTGCTCGGCGCAATCGCCGCTGCCGTTGAGCACGGTGCCCATGACCGCGGACAGCGGCAGCGATTCCAGCAGGTAGGCGAGCCCGCTGCCGCAGGCCTGCGCGGCGGGCTTCGGCTGCGCCTGGATCCAGACGTGCCAGCCGGCGAGCCCGGCGCCGGCGGCACCGACGACGAACGCGAGGCCGGCGTAGACGATCGCTCCGATCGGTCCCGGGTTGTGCAGCGCGGCGACGAGGAACAGCGCGCCCAGCGCGGCGACGGCGATGCGCTGGAACGCGCACAGCGGGCAGGGCTCGAGGCCGAGGCCGAACTGCAGCCACAGCGCCCAGGCGATGAGGCCGGCGCAGACGGCGAAGCCGAGCACGTACGCCAGGCGCCGCCGGGGAAGGATGATGAGCGCCAGCGACAACGTCCCCAGCGTGGCGAGCCCCATCCGGTAGGCGGTCGCGGCGAACCCGGGCTCGGCGCCGGAGTGCAGCAGCAGCCAGTGCTGCCCGACCAGCGCCACGACGACGGCGAGCGTCGCCCAGGGCCAGGGAATTCCCGGATAGCGGCTCACGACGGCATCGTCCGGGCGACGGCCGCGTCACTGCGCGAACCGGCGCGGCGCAGGCGGGCCGCGCCTCCGGGCGCTGTGCACACTGCGGTCCGAATATCCATCGATCAGCTCGCCGGCGGTGGAAAATCGACGCCGGATTCTAGCGCATCCTCCGGCGGGCTGCGGCGGAATCGCCGCACCTCTTGCGCTTGCGCGGCCTTGCGACCGCCGATGATCGGCTGCACCATTCATCCTTTGCCCCGGGGCTCACGGCGCGGCCGCGTCGCCGCCGTCGCTTCGTCGCAACTCACGTCCAAGCACCCGCACTCGTGTCGACGCCCAGACCGAAGACCCGCCCAGGGGAGCCGCGCGCCACGCCCGATGCCGGCGAGACGCAGTCCACCGAGCGGCTGCTGTCGCTGTCGCAGCGGATGCTCGACTTCCTCGCGCTCCCGATCTCGTATTTCGACCGGCAGCAGCGGGTGCGGTTCGCCAATGCCGCGTACCTCGAGTGCGTGGGCCTCGACCTCGCCGGCGTCCTGGGACAGCCCGTCGCCGACGTCATCGGCCACGACGTCTATCCGCTCTACCGCGCCTACGCCGAGGCAGCCCTCGCCGGCGAGTACACCGGCTTCGAGCGGCAGCTCACGACGCCGGGGCAGGCGCCACGCTGGGTCCGTGTCGACTACCACCCGGACCGCGACCGCGAGGGCGCGGTGCGCGGCGTCATCGTCACCTACATCGACGTCGACAACCTGAAGCAACTGGAACTCGAAGCGGGCGAGCGCGAACGCTGGATGCGCCTGGTCACCGACAGCATCGGCGCGCCGGTCTTCTATTGCGACCGGCAATCGAGGCTGCGCTTCGCCAACCAGCCGTTCGGCGCCTGGCTGGGCGTCGCGGCGGAGGACCTGCTCGGCCGCCGGCTCGACGAGGTGTTCGGCCGCGACGTGATCGCCCCGCTCGGCGAGTGCGCCGAGCAGGCGTACGCCGGCCGGACGTCCAGCTGCGAACTGCGGCTGCGGCGGGCGGACGGTCCGCTGCGCTGGGTGCGCGTCGGCTTCCACCCCGACGGCGACCCGAGCGGGGACGCCGGCGGCGCGTTCGTCGTCGTCAACGACATCGACGACGACATCCGCATCCGCGAGACGCTGCGGGCGCAGGAGCAGCAGCTGCGGCTGTTCGCCGACAACATCCCCGAGCCCGTCGTTTACATCGACGCGACGGGACGCTACTCGTTCGCGAACGAGGCGTTCCTCGCGCTGACCGGGCTCGGGCGCGACCAGGTGCTGGGACGGCGCCCGTTCGAGGTGATCGGCTCGCAACTCGACCTCGGTCTGCGGCCGGAATCCGAGCGGGCGTTCACCGGCGAGACGGTCGCCTACGAACGGGTGCTGCGCGACGCGCACGGGCGCGAGCGCTGCCTGCGCGGCAGGATGGTGCCGGACCAGGGCCCCGACGGGACGATCCGCGGCCTCTACGTCGTGGCCCACGACATCACCGACCTGCGCGAGGTGCAGCAGGCGCTGGCGGCGCGCGAATCGCAACTGCGCGCGATCATGGACGGCGTGCCGGCACCGGTCGCGTACCTCGACCGCGACGAGCGCTGCCGCTACGTCAATCGCGCGCTGCGCCAGTACTTCGGTCGGACCTCCGGCGAGGCGTCGACGCTGACGCTGCGCGACGTGATCGGCGAGAACATCTACCAGAGTGCCCGGCCGCTGGTCGCGCGCGCGCTGGCCGGCGAGCCGACGGCGTTCGACCGGCTGGTGCCCGGCGCCGGCGGTGCCCGGCGCTGGATGACGCTGCGCGTGGTACCCGACGCGGCGCCGCAGGGCGCGGTCAACGGCGTGTTCGTGCTGATGCACGACGTCCACGGCCTCAAGCAGGCGCAGGAGGCGCTGCGCGCGTCGGAGAGCGAGCTGCGCCTCATCATGGACAACGTGCCGGCGCGCGTCGCCTACGTCGACTGCGAGTACCGGCTCCGGTTCGTCAACCGCCACAACGAGGAGTGGCTGCGCGTCCCGCGGCACGAGCTCGCCGGGCGATCGCTGGTCGAGGCGATGGGCGAGCGCCGCTCCCGCCAGCTCGCGCCGATGCTCCAGCGCGTGCTCGACGGCGAGGTGGTCTCGGCCGAGGCGCTGCTCGCGCAGCCGCACGGCGACGACCGCTGGGAGGCGGTGCACTTCGCGCCCAACCGCGACGCCGCCGGCGCGGTGCTCGGCATCTACGCCGTCCACACCGACATCCACGACCAGAAGATGAACGAGGACGCGCTGCGCCGGGCGAACCGCACGCTGTCGTCGCACATCAGCAACACGCCGCTCGCCGTGCTGGAGTGGGATCGCGATTCGCGGCTCGTCCGCTGGTCGCCGCAGGCGGAGCACATCTTCGGCTGGCGCGCCGACGAGGTGCTGGGGATGGCGATCGACGCCAACCCGCTGGTCCACGACGCCGACCGCGAGACGATCGTGCAGATCCTGGCCAAGCTGACCGGCGGCGAGCAGCCGCGCGCAACCGGGCTCACCCGCAACCACCGCAAGGACGGCGGGACGATATGGTGCGAGTGGTACTACTCGTGCCTGCAGGACGACGACGGGCGGACCGAGTCGATACTGTCGTTCGTCCAGGACGTCTCGGCGCGGATCCGGGCCGAGGAGAGGCTGCAATACCTCGCGACCCGCGACACGCTGACCGGGCTCCCCAATCGCCTGCTGCTGCACGAGCGGCTGGCGCAGGCGATCGCCAAGGCGAAGCGGTCCGGCCACCGCGTCGGCGTCCTGTTCATCGACCTCGACCGGTTCAAGAACGTCAACGACACGCTCGGCCACCGCATCGGCGACGAGCTGCTCAAGCTGGTGACGCAGGCGCTCGCGGAGTCGCTGCGCGAGACCGATCTCCTGGCACGGCTCGGCGGCGACGAGTTCATGGTCATCGTCGAGGACGTCGACCGCACGGAATCGCTGGGGCGGGTCGCGCAGAAGCTGCTCGACGCCGTGGCCCAGCCGTTCATGGTCGAGGAGCACGACATCTTCGTGACCTCGTCGATCGGCATCAGCGTCTACCCCGACGACTCGGACGACCCGGACGAGCTGCTCAAGCACGCCGACGTCGCCATGTACCGGTCCAAGGAACTCGGCCGCAACACGTTCCAGTTCCTCGACGCCGACCTCGCGGCGCGACGGACGCGGCAGCACACGCTGGAGACGGCGCTGCGGGCGGCGATCAAGTCCGGCCGCCTGTCGCTGCACTACCAGCCCATACTCGAGGTGGGCAGCCGGCGGATCGTCGGGGCGGAGGCGCTGCTGCGCTGGGACGATCCGGAGCACGGCAGCGTGCCGCCGCGCGTGTTCGTCCCGCTCGCCGAGGAATCCGGGCTCATCCACGCGCTCGGCGAATGGGTGGTGCGCGAGGCGGCCCGCCAGTGCGCCGCCTGGCGGCGCGCCGGGCTCGCGCTCGACGTGTCGATCAACCTGTCGGCGCGGCAGTTCTACCGCGAGGACCTCCCCCGGCTGATCGCCGATATCGTCCGCGGCGAGGACTGCCTCCCGGCGTGGCTGGAACTGGAGGTCACCGAGACCAGCCTGCTGCACGACGTCGACGCGATGCGCAAGCTGCTGCAGGAGCTTCGCAACGAGGGCTTCGCCGTCGCGATCGACGATTTCGGCACCGGCTATTCGTCGCTGACGCACCTCAAGCACTTCCCCATCGACACGCTGAAGATCGACATCTCGTTCATCGCCGACATCGAGACCGATCCCGGCGACGCCGCGATCACCGAGGCGATCATCGGGCTGGCCCGTGGCCTGGGCCTCACCGTGGTCGCCGAGGGCGTCGAGACCGACCGGCAGCTCGCCTTCCTCGCCGAGCACGGCTGCCACCTGTTCCAGGGGTACTGGGCGGCGCGGCCGCTGCCGGCCGCGCAGTTGCAGGCATTCGCGGCGGCGTCGGTCGCGCCAGCCGACTGAATTCGGCACCCGGCGCCGGGAACTTCGCGCCGGCGCGGCGGACGAACACGCATTCCCCCAGCGAGGAGTTCGTCGTGACGATCGTGGTCCCAGGCGGCACCCTGCCGCTCGCCGGCGCAGAGCCGGTCATGGAGGAGATGCGGCGCACCTCGCCGCTCGCCTACTGGCGCTACGCGCACGACTACCTGCGCGTCGTCCGCGACCTGTCGCGGCAGCACCGGGTCGCAGGTGCCGAGGCACAGGCGCTGCTGCACCTCGCGGCGCAGGCCATCGACTTCGCGCTGATCGCCTGGGTGACCGCCCGCGGGGCCGGCGTGAACGAGACCGGCTCCGGTGGATGCGGTGCGCTCGCCCGCGCGCTGCAGCGCGCCCGGGCGCTCGGTTTGCCACCGTTGACGCGGCGCTGGGAGGCGGCGCTCGACGAACTCTCCGGCTGCCTCGGCGAGGCGCAGTTCCGGTACCTGCCGTTGCCTGCCGGCGCCTTCGCCGACCTCGACCCCGTGCTCGAGGCGGGGGTGTTCATCCTTGATCAGTGCGCGCCCGAGGTCGCCCGGTCGTTCGTCGGGCGGTTCGGCGACGGCGAGCCCTCGACCGTGGCGTCGCTGGTGCAACGGCTGCGTGTCGACCTCGCGGCGACCGCCGACGTCGGCGCGATCCGCGGCGGCGCGGTCAGATCGTCGCCAGCCAGTCCCTGATCGCGCGCGCCGGGGCCTCCCAGCCGCGCTCCAGCATCATCACGTGCGCGAGGCCCGGCAGCAGTGTCGGTTCGACGCCGTGGTGCCGGGCCGTGGCGACGATCTCGTCGGGCGGGCACACCTGGTCGCCCTCGGCCCCCAGCACCAGCAGCGGTGCCTCGGTGTGGCGCAGCAGGTCCCAGTGCAGGCGCAGCGACATGTCGATCAGCGCCCGTGTCGACTCCTTGCCGAAGTGGACGATCGACTCGAGGAGGATCGCCGGTTCGACGTCGGGGCTGAAGTAGAACGGGCGCAGCGCGTCGAGGACGTGGTCCTCGAGCTCCATCGGATCGTTGCTGGCGATCGGCAGCAGGAACTCGGGATGACGCGTCGCCAGTCGCGCGGCGATCGGCAGCAGTCCGGCCGGCGACACCGGCGCCAGCAGTGCCGCCGCGCGGATCGGCTGCATCGCCTGGATGCGCTCGACGATCGCCGCACCCATCGAGTGCCCGATCAGCACCGGCGGCTCGGGCAGCGTGGCCATCACCTGCAGCACGTCGTTCGCGTAGTCGTCGATGCTGGTGACGAACAGCGTGTCGTGTCCACCGGACGCCCCGTGCCCGCGGAGGCTGAGCGCGTGGCTGGCATAGCCCTGTCCGGCGAAGTAGGGCAGGAAGTAGGGTTCCCAGCACCAGCCGTCACAGTAGCCGCCGTGGACGAACAGCAGCGGTGGCCGCGACGTGCGCGACCGGGCGGCGCCGGCCGGCAGCCGGCAGCGGATCTCCAGATTCAGTTCGGGGGGAAGCATGAGTCGCCTCGTCGCCGGCCGCGGGCCGGCGCAAATGGGAGGAGGGAAAATGCTACGATTCGCGGCCGTCATGCCGCAGACCATGCAACAGCCGATCATTGTGCCAGATTCGGACGGCGCCGCCGTCTACGATCGCGAATGCCGTCGCTGCCCGCGGCTCGCGCGGCATCTTGACGCGGTGCGGGCCGAGCACCCGGACTACCCCTGCCGACCGGTACCCCCGTTCGGCGATGCGGCGGCGCGGCTCGTCGTCGTCGGGCTGGCCCCGGGCAAGCACGGGGCCAACGCGACCGGTCGCCCGTTCACCGGCGACCACGCGGGCATCCTGCTGTATGCGACGCTGCACCGGCACGGGTTCGCGTCGCAGCCGGACGGTGCCTCGCCGGACGACGGCCTGCAGCTGCGCGACTGCCGGGTCACCAATGCGGTCAAGTGCCTGCCGCCCGACAACAAGCCGCTTCCTGCCGAGGTACGCGGCTGCAACGCGTTCCTGGCCGCGGAGCTCGCGCGGCTCGCTCGCGGCGGCGCGCTGCTGGCGCTGGGGCGCGTCGCGCACGCGGCGGTGCTGCAGGCGTTGCGGCTGCCCGCGACGCACTACCCCTTTGCGCACGGGGCGCGGCACGATCTTCGCTCCGGCCACGCGTTGTTCGACAGCTATCACTGCAGCCGCTACAACACGAACACGCGGCGCCTGACGGCCGAGATGTTCGACCGGGTGGTCGGCGCTGCCGCGGCGCACCTGGCGGCCGCGGGCACCACGGATGGACACGGCGCCGGTCCCGCCGCCTGACGACGCGGCGCCCTTCGACGCACGCGAACTCGTCGCGTCGCTGCCGCACCGCCCGGGCGTCTACCGGATGTACGACGCCGGCGGGGTCACGCTGTACGTCGGCAAGGCGCGCGACCTGCGCAAGCGGGTGGCAAGCTACTTCCAGCGTGGAAGCCACGAGACGCGGATCGCGCGGATGGTCGCGCAGGTGGCGCGGGTCGAGACCACGGTGACCCGCTCCGAGGGCGAGGCGCTGCTGCTCGAGAACAACTTCATCAAGGCGCTCGAGCCGCGGTACAACATCCTCTTCCGCGACGACAAGAGCTATCCGTACGTCTGCCTCACCGGCGACGACTTCCCGCAGCTGCGGTTCCACCGCGGCCGGCTCGACCGCCGGCACCGGTATTTCGGGCCGTTCCCGAGCGCCGGGGCGGTCCGCGAGGGAATCGCGCTGCTGCAGAAGGTCTTCCAGCTGCGCACCTGCGAGAGCACGGTGTTCGCCAACCGTTCGCGACCGTGCATGCTGCACCAGATCGCCCGCTGCAGCGCGCCGTGCGTGGGCCGCGTGTCGGTGGCCGATTACGCTGCCGACGTCGGCGCAGCGCTGCTGTTCCTGCAGGGCCGCACCGACCAGGTGGTCGCTACGATGCAGTCGCAGATGGAGGCGGCGAGCGCCGCGCTCGAGTACGAGCGGGCGGCCCGCTGGCGCGACAAGATCAACCGGCTGTCGCAGCTGCAGGCGCGGCAGTTCGTCGAGAGCGCCACGGCCGGCGACGTCGACGTGGTCGCCGCAGCCGCCGAGTCCGGTCTCGTCGCCGTCAACGTGGTGATGATCCGCGGCGGGCGGCACGTCGGCGACCGGACGTTCTTCCCGCAGCACGCCGAGGCCGACGACCTGCCGCTGGTCGTCACCGCCTTCCTCGAGCAGCACTACGTCGAGCAGCCGGTGCCGCCGACGATCATCGTCTCCGACGCCGGCGACCTCGACACGCTGGCGGAGGTCCTGAGCACCCAGGCCGGGGGCAGGGTGACGATCACCGGCAACCCCGGCGGCGAGCGGCGCGTGTGGCTGGCGATGGCGGCGCAGAACGCCGTGCTGGCCATCGGCCAGCGGATCGCGCAGAAGGCCACGCAGGACGAGCGGCTCGCGGCGCTGCAGGCGGCGCTGGAGCTGCCGACCGACGTCGAGCGGATCGAGTGCTTCGACGTCTCGCACACGATGGGCGAGCGGGCAGTGGCCTCGTGCGTCGTGTTCGACCGGCGCGCGCTGCAGACCGGCGAGTATCGGCGATTCAACGTCGCCCCGGCGCACGGCGGCGACGACTACGCGGCGATGCGCGAGGCACTGTCGCGCCGCTGTGCGCGGATCGTCGCCGGCGAGTACCCTCCGGCGGACCTGCTCGTCATCGACGGCGGCCGGGGCCAGGTCGGTATCGCGGCCGAGGTGCTCGCCGAGCATGGGCTGCACGAGACGCACCTGATCGGCGTGGCCAAGGGGCCGGAACGCCGGGTCGGGCACGAGGACATCGTGTTCCCGGGGCGCGACGCGGTGCTGCAACTGCCTCCCGACCACCCGGGATTCCACCTGCTGCAGCAGATCCGCGACGAGGCGCACCGGTTCGCCGTCCAGGGCCACCGCGCGCGCCGGGCCAAGGCGCGCGTGACCTCGTCGCTGGAGGACATCCCCGGTGTCGGGGCACGCAAGCGGCAGGCGCTGCTCGCGCATTTCGGCGGCATCAAGGGCGTCCGGGCGGCGAGCGTCGACGACCTCGCCCGGGTTCCTGGGATCGGCCGCGCGCTGGCGGAGAAGATCTACGCCGACCTGCACTGACCGGGCCGCGCCGGCGCGCGACCGGCGCCGCCGCGGGCGGCAACAGCGGCGACCAGCGGCACGGTAGAATGGGGCGGCCCCCCGTAGGGCCGAACCGATGTTCTCCAACATACCTACCGCCCTGACCTGGCTGCGGATCGTGCTGATCCCGGTGTTCGTCGTCGTCTATTACGTCCCCGACACGTGGCTCGGACCGGTGGCGAAGAACTGGACGGCGATGACGGTGTTCAGCATCGGCGCGATCACCGACTGGTTCGACGGCTACCTGGCGCGCCGCTGGGGACAGACGAGTGCGTTCGGCGCCTTCCTGGACCCGGTCGCCGACAAGCTGATGGTCGCCGCCGCGCTCATCGTGCTCGTCTGGCTCGATCGCGCCGACTCGTGGCTGGCGATCATCATCATCGGCCGCGAGATCGCGATCTCGGCGCTGCGCGAGTGGATGGCGCAGCTGGGTGAAACGAAGAGCGTCGCCGTCGCCTTCATCGGCAAGGTGAAGACCGGCGCCCAGATGACCGCGATCATCGCCCTGCTGCTCTGGCAGCCGGTGATCCCCGGATTGTCGACGCGGTGGCTGGGTACGGTCGCCCTCTGGCTGGCCGCGATCCTCACGCTGTGGTCGATGTTCCACTACCTGCGGCTCGCCGCACCGCATTTCCGGCGGCATGGCGGCGGGTGAGGCTGGCGGGAGTCGCGGCGAACGAACCCCCGGCTTGAGGCGCGGTCCGCGCTCGTGCCGGCGCGGCGGCTAGCGGACGATCGATGCGCGGTACGCCGCTGCCCCGATCGACGCTGCGCGCCGAGTTCGCCGGCGGCTGCGCCAGCGCGGCGGTGGGCGTCGCGCTGGTGCTGTCCACGGGAGTGATGGCGTTCGCCCCGCTGGGCGCCCAGTTCGCGAGCATCGGTGTCTGCGCGGCGTTCACCGCGGCGATCGCCGGCAACGTGTTCGCGACGCTGCTGGGCGGCTCCAGGCTGGGAGGCAGCGGGCCGCGCGCGTCGGGGGCGCTGATCGTCGCGGCGCTGCTGCTGGCGCTGTCCTCCGACCCCGACCTGGCGCCGCAGGTGCACGGCCCGGCGCGCCTGCTGGCGATGATGGCGGCCAGCGTGGCGCTGGGCGGCGTGCTGATGGTCTTCTTCGGCGTAGCCCGGCTCGGCCGGATCGTCAAGTTCGTTCCCTATCCGGTCGTCGCCGGGTTCATGGGCGGCATTGCGGTGCTGATCGTGTTCGCCCAGTTGCCGCCGTTGGCGGGCATCCCGGGGGACGGCAAGGCGGCGCTGTCGTCACTCGCGCAGGCGCAGCCGGCGACACTCGCCGTCGGGGTCGGGACCGCCCTGCTGATCGTCGGCCTCGGCCGGCGCCGGATGCGCCGGATTCCGCCGCTCGTCGTCGGTCTGATCGCCGGTACCCTCGCCTACCACGCCGTGCGGGCATCGCTGCCGGGCGTGGCACTCGGGCCCGCGTTGGGTGCGTTCTCGCCGCTGCTGCCGCTCGGCGACGTGTGGCGCGAGGGAGGCGTGCTCCTGCACGGCGGGGAATTCGCGGCGCACCTGCGCCAGGTCCTCGGCGCCGCGGTGGTGATCGCGTTCATCTGCGGGCTGGACTCGCTGCTCGCGGCCGTCGCCGTCGATGCCAAGACCGCGACCCGCCACGACCCCGATCGGCAGCTGATCGGGCAGGGGATCGGCAACATCGTCACCGGGCTGCTGTGCGGGCTTCCCGTTTCCTACTCGTTCGCCCGGGCGGCGCCGGCGTACGACGCCGGGGCGCGGCGCCAGGCCGCCGAGATGTTCGCGTCCGGCCTGCTCCTCGTCGTGCTCGTCGCCGGGCACGGCGCGCTCGCCGCCGTGCCGCTCACCGTGATCGCGGGCGTCATGCTCACCGTGGCGCTGGTGCTGATCGACGACTGGACCAAGCGCCTGTTCGGGCAACTGCGCGCCAGCGGCAACTCGCGCGACATCGTCTACCAGGCGGCGACGGTCGTCGTCGTCGCCGCGATCACCATCGCCGTCGACTTCGTCATCGCGGTGGCCGCCGGCGTCGTGCTGGCGATGGTCCTGTTCATCGCCGCGTCGCAGCATTCGCTGGTGCGCGCCGTCCGCACGGGCGCCACGCTGGCGTCGCGCCGGGACTACCCGACGGCGCACAGCGCGGCGCTGCGCCAGCACGGCGAGCGTACCTGCGTGCTCGACCTCGAGGGGGCGCTGTTCTTCGGCACCGGTGATCGACTCGGCGACGAGGTCAGGCAGCAAGCTGCCGGCGCCGACACCATCATTCTCAATTTCGCGCGCGTCACGGCGATCGACGAGACCGCCGTGCAGACGCTGCTCGCTCTCGATCGCCGGCTGGCGCGCGCGGGCAAGACGCTGTACTTCGCGCACGTGACGCCGGGCGGCAGGCTGGGCCACGCGTTGCGCGAGTTCGCCCGCGCCACGCCCGATCACGAATGCCGCTGGTTCCCCGACCTGGACCACGCGCTGGAGGCGGCCGAACTGGCGCTGCTCGGCCGGCTCGGGATGGACTTCGATCGTCGTGAGCTCTTGCTGCCGGAGTTCTCGCTCTGCCGCGGACTGGCCGCGGAGGACCTGGCGGCGCTGGCGGCGCGGCTGGAACGGCTGGAGGTTCCGGCGGGGCAGGTGCTGTTCCGCGAGGGGGATGCCGGCGATCGGCTGTATCTGCTCGCCCGCGGCGCAATCCACATCATGGCCGCCGATCGCCACGACAAGGCCCGGCTGCACCGGATCGTCA
>WBZP01006137.1_pt1 | contig 11986 bp, 9 predicted proteins | sample 5204301 | NCBI WGS metagenome assembly WBZP01 (sample SAMN12412401, study PRJNA552823) | activated sludge metagenome | isolation source: activated sludge from nitrification reactor of wastewater treatment plant... | place: USA: Pennsylvania | collected 2017
CCGCGCACCGAGCCGCGGCAAAGGAGGTGAACGAACAGAAAAACCTTTACACTTATCCACAGTCGACCTTCGCCCGGTCGGCATTTATCACCGGCTCAATATTCGGTCGGCACGGTGGCTCAAATTTGGATCGGCGCAGACACGCAGGCATTCCGTTGTCCGTGTTGGTTCTGAAATCCTCATCGCATTTCAGTCCATCTTAAGCCGGGATCTTGGCGCGTCACCCCCAGGTTTTGAGCACGCTCTGCCCTCCCTACACCCCGTACGGTTCAACGTCATATCGTGATTTGGACAACCGAGATCTACTATGATCAAAACGTAGGCGGGGCGGCAGGGCTGTGCGGACGGCCTTCCCGAGGACGAGTGGGATGAGTACGTGGTTGGTCAAACACCGAACGCCCGTCTTTGACGGCGCGGGGGAGAAAGGCGAGCGTATGGGAGAAGTGACGGCAAGTTCGCCATCCGAAACGATGGATGATCGTGAGGCGATGCTGCGGGACATCGAGCAGGAAGTCGCGTTCACCCGCCGCGAGATCGGCAAAGATGCGCTCGACAAGCGTGTGCTTGCCGCGATAGCGAAGGTGCCACGCGAACGCTTCATTCCGGAGCCGCATCGCTCCTGTGCCTTCTCCAACGGCCCGGTGCCGATTGGCCATGGCCAGACCATCTCCCAGCCTTACATGGTGGCGCTGATGACGGACCTCCTCGATCCAAGGCCGCACAGCACCATGCTCGAGGTGGGCACCGGTTCTGGCTACCAGGCGGCTGTTCTGGCTGAAATCGTCCACCATGTCTATAGCGTTGAGATTGTCGGTGCGCTGGCCGAGGCGGCGACGGAACGCCTGAAGCGGCTCGGCTATGGAAATGTCACTGTGCGCAATGCCGACGGCTATCACGGCTGGCCGGAACATGCGCCCTTTGACGGCATTATCGTGACGGCGGCAGCGCCCGCCGTACCGCCGCCGCTTGTCGAGCAGTTGAAACCCGGAGGGCGCCTGATCATTCCGGTCGGCGAACCCGGCGAAGTGCAGACCTTGACGATTGTCGAGAAGGGCGCCAATGGTAGCGTCAGCAGCCGCAACCTCCTGCTGGTCGCCTTCGTGCCGCTGACGCGGGCGCCGATCTAGCGTTGTACCGATCCTCTCGTGCTACTCGCGTACGCAGTTCAGCATGTACCCGATATTGCGGACACGTTTCGGCTCAAGCGACAGAAGGAATAGGAACCAATGTATGAACCGGATAGGAGTGCAGCGTGCGAATTGAACAGGACCTGAAACTCGATTTCAAGGATGTCCTGATCCGGCCCAAGCGCTCGACGCTCACCTCGCGCGCCGACGTCGACATCTCCCGCGAGTTCGTCTTCCTGCACTCTCGTCGTAAGTATCACGGTATCCCCATCATCGCCGCCAACGTGGATGCCACCGGCACCTTCGAGATGGCCGCCGCGCTGGCCAGGCAGAAACTCTCGGTGGCGTTGCACAAGCATTACGGGGATACAGAACTCCTCTCGTTCTTCCGCGATCTCGCGGTCAAGTCGACCGCGTTCTCTTCGATGGGGATCAACCCGCCCGATTACGACAAGTTTCGCCGTATCAAGGAGCAGGCGGGCGATGCCATCGAGTATGTCTGCGTCGATGTCGCCAACGGCTACACTAAGGCGTTCGTCGATTTCCTGCACAAGGTACGCACGGCCTACCTGGAGGTGACGATCATGGCGGGCAACGTCGTCACCGGCGAGATGACCGAGGAACTCACGCTTGGCGGCGTGGATATCGTAAAGGTGGGCATCGGTCCAGGCTCGGTGTGTACGACACGCAAGATGGCCGGAGTAGGCTATCCGCAGCTGTCGGCGATCATCGAATGCGCCGACGCCGCCCATGGTCTTGGTGGGCTGATCTGCGCCGACGGGGGCTGCACCTCACCCGGCGACCTGGCCAAGGCCTTCGGTGGCGGGGCCGATTTCGTGATGCTGGGCGGGATGCTGGCCGGGCACGACGCGTGCAATGCCGAGATTGTCGAATGTGACGGTGTGCGCAAGATGCGTTCCTACGGCATGAGTTCTCGCACCGCGATGGAACGACATGCCGGGGGTGTAGCAGAGTATCGCGCCGCCGAAGGCAAAGAGGTGCGCCTCGACCGTCGCGGATCCGTGGAGAACACCGTACAGGAGATTCTCGGCGGGGTGCGATCGGCCGGTACCTATGTCGGTGCCCGCAGGCTCAAGGAACTGTCCAAGCGCACGACCTTCATCCGCGTCACCCAACAACTCAATGAGGTATTCAGTTGATCCCGAGGTGGCGAAAACAAGGGCGCGACGTGCCTGGCGGGAGCCGGGTCAACCAAATTCCGACGCCCGCCAGGGCGAATCGACGCGCATGAATGAAACGTTCCCCGTTCGCTACGTGGATCCGGTGTTTCGCCCGCCCAGCGAAGCCCAATCCCTGATCCTCCCGGTAACGGACGGCTGTTCATGGAACCGCTGTACGTTTTGCGAGATGTATACCGAACCGCAGAAGCACTTCAGGGCGCGCGACGAGAACGAGGTGTTGGAGACCATTCGCCGCTGTGGCGAACGCTTCGGCCCCGAGATCCGCCGGGTGTTCCTGGCCGACGGAGATGCCCTTGTGCTGTCTACGCGGCGGCTGCTCGATATTCTCCTCGCCATCCGCAGCCACCTGCCGGCCGTGCACCGTGTGTCGAGTTACTGCCTGCCGCGCAACTTGCGCAAGAAGTCAGTGACGGAACTGCGCGAGTTGGCCGAGGCGGGCCTCGCCCTTGCCTACGTCGGCGCCGAGTCGGGTGACGACCGGGTGCTGGGGTTGGTGAACAAGGGTGAAACCTACGACTCGACCCTGGACGCGTTGCTGAAGCTGCGCGAGGCCGGTATCGGCCGCTCGGTGATGATCCTGAACGGCCTGGGCGGAACCGCCCTCTCGGACCAGCATGCCGACGGATCGGCGAGGCTTGCGAATGCCACCCAACCCGAATACCTGTCGACCCTGGTCGTCAGCTTTCCCAAGGGGGAGGGGCGTTTTCGGGCGGCGTTCCCGGCTTGGGAGCCGTTGGCGCTCGACGGACTGTTCAGGGAGATGGAGCGCTTGCTCTCGCAGCTCGAACTCGTCCGGACAGTATTCAGGAGCGACCACGCATCGAACTGGCTGGTGCTCAAGGGCACCCTCAATGCCGACAAGGTACGGCTGCTCACGCAGGTGCGTGCCGCAATCGATCACCCTCGAGCGGCCGGGTTGCGTCCGGCATGGGCGCGCGGGTTGTAGGGGCGAGTCTCTTACGACCTGCGGTCGAGCCGTGCTTTCACTTGAGCCCCGCCGAGATCGCCATCGTCACCCGGCCGGGAAACGAGATGCCGCTCGGCTTGGGTTTGCATGTTGGGTTTCTGCGCAAGAGCCGGCGCGTGCCAACTCCACCGACGCTATCCATTGGCGGATCCTCGCCGTGCTCGGCGCACAGTTGAAGATTCGCGCTCCGCGCGTTGGCTCGCCACCGGCGCTGTCTCCGATACTGCACGCGCTGCTCGGATAAACAAGCCTGTACAGGCTGATTTACCCGCTCATCCGGACTGGTTCGAACATGCCTCTCGGCGCCGTCGCGGCCAGTTCCTGGCCGGCGCCTGCTGTCAGCAACCCGCCCGACGCAAGCGTGAGCGAGTACCAACTAGTGTAGTGCTTCGTTTTTCTTCGAACCAAGCTTGCGGTTGGCTCGAATGACTTTTTGGAGAATGTCGTTGGCTTTGGCGGTCCAGACGAAGGGTTTCGGGTTTTGATTATGCACTGCGATGTATTCGTCGATGGCGGTGATCAATTCTGGAACGCTGCGAAAGACGCCGCGCTCCAATCGGTCCGTCGAGATGCTGCGGAAGAAACGCTCGACCATGTTGAGCCAGGACGCGGATGTCGGGGTGAAGTGGATATGGAAGCGCGGATGCTTTCCCAGTCATTGCTGAACCGCCGGATGCTTGTGTGTCGCATAGTTGTCGCAAACCAGATGCAAAGCCTGGTCCTTGGGCGTCTGGCGATCGATCTGGCGCAAAAACCCAAGCCATTCGGTGTGCCGATGTCGTTGCTGGCATTGGGCGATGACCCGTCCGTCAAGCACGTTCAGTGCAGCGAACAAGGTCGTGGTCCCGTTGCGCTTGTAGTCGTGGGTCATGGTCGATGCACGCCCCTTCTTCAGTGGCAGCCCGGGCTGGGTACGATCCAGCGCTTGCACCTGACTTTTCTCGTCGCAGCACAGCACCAGTGCGTGCTCCGGCGGCGACATGTAGAGGCCGACGATCTCTACGAGCTTCTCGACAAACTTCGGATCGCGGGAAACCTTGAATGTCTCGACCAAGTGCGGCTTGAGGCCATTGGCCCGCCAAACCTTGAGCACCGTCGTATCGGAAATACCGAGTTTGGCCGCCAGCTTGCGAGTGCTCCAGTGGGTGGCACCCTCGGGCGTGCTCTGCGTCGTCATGCGCACGATCTGCGCCGCGTCGATCGTCGGCTTGCGCCCGCTGCGCGGCAAGTCCGATTCAATCGCGGCTACGCCACCTTTGGCAAATCTGTCGCGCCACGAGATAACCTGATTCCGACTGATTTGGAGCCGCCGCGCAATCTCGTGATTGCCAACTCCATCGGCCGCAAGCAGCACGATTCGCGCACGCCGCAGGCTACGGGCGTCCAGCGTCTGCGACCTGACTCGGCGCTCCAGTTCGATTCGTTGTTCATCGCTCAGATTGATCGGCGTACCTTGGTTCATCACTCGCTCCGTCAAAAGGATACGAATATGACAAACGGCGTCTCTTATAGTTCGAACATTTCGCAAGCACTACACTAGATACTGCATTCACATGATGACTATAGAATATCAGTGCATAGGTACATCGATACCTTTGCTCCGAATGTTCCCATGTCCCCCACAATCCGCGCACCACACCCACTAACCGCCGACATCTCTCATGATACTTGCCCATGACCGTCAAGCTCACTAGATATTCGATTCTTGCCGCCAGTCAAGATCAAGTTTCCGCTGATTTATCGAGTGACAAATCTCAAGGAGCGGTGATCCTCGGCTTTCGCGATGGAATGTACTTCGAACTTAACGAGGTCGGCGCAAAGATTTGGTATCTCCTTCAACGGCCACGCTCGGTGGAATCAATCCTTGACACGCTAACCGAAGAATACGATGTATCTGTTTCCCAATGTGAAGCAGATATCCTCAGTCTCGCCGATCAGCTCCTGGCGCGGGGATTGATAGAATTACACGATGAGAAAGATCAGTAAGTTCCTTCGCCTTCGATTCTCCAAACAATGGCTGCTGCTCAAGGCCGCCATGCTACTTTCAACGGTTCGAATCTCTCTTTTGCTATTTGGGTACCAGTCAGTACGTCCACTAGTCGAGAGAGGCTGTGCGCTTTCCCCAAGGCTGTTCGACACAGCGGCAACCGCGGAAGAAATGGCCTGGGCCGTCGCCCAAGTCGGCAGCGTCGTTCCGGGAGGGCGACACTGCCTCTCCCAAGCGTTGGCCTTGCGAGTATTTTTGGCACGACGAGGCGTACAGGTAGATGTTAGCTTCGGCGTCAGACGTGGCACCGACTCACTCGTCATCGCCCACGCTTGGATCGAACATGATGGCAGAGTACTTATCGGCGGAACCAACCTCGACAGTTTTGTCAGGCTAACTAGCCCACACGAAAGCCGAGTTAGTCTAGGTTCTGCGTCGAACCGCGTTGTTTGATTGTCAACATTGACTGATCAAACAGCGCCTAAACGAATACCTGTTCGAGGAGGACTTCGCTTGGACAAGGCGCTCGCTTTCGTCTGGCGAGCAGCTCCCCGCCATACCGTGCTCTGCACCTGTCTGTTGGTCCTACAGGGCTTGGTTCCTGTAGCGTCGATCTATGTGTTCAAACTTATCGTTGATCACATTTCCGGCCGCCCAGAGAATTTAGTAGCTGGACAGTATTCTGATCACTTGATCTTGTTGGTCATGGCTGCTTCTGGAATCGCGCTCCTTGGCAATCTGTTCAACGCAATCCTCGGGCATGCCAGCGCTGTCCAGGCACATCTAGTCTCCGACTTTATGCAGCGTGTCGTGCAAACGAAGTCCATTGAGATGGGGCTTTCATACTATGAGAACTCCCAGTTCTTCGACAAACTTCATCGAGCGCAGCGTGAAGCCCCCAGTCGGCCGCTTCGGATTGTTCAGGGATTGAGCAGCGTGGGGCGCAATAGCATTACCCTAGTCGGCGCCTTGGCGGTTCTCTTGTCTTTCAACTGGGCGATCGTAGCTGCGGTCCTCGTGACATCTGTGCCAGCAATATTCTTCAGAATCAAGCATGCCGACGGGATGTACGAGTTAGAGCGCGAACTAACAATCGGCGAACGACTCAGTAGGTATCTGAATGACGTGCTCACGACAGCCGATCACGCAAAAGAAGTGCGCGTCTTTGGGTTTGGCCCAATGATGATTCGCCGATTCGCCGACATTCGAAACAACCTCCGGATTGGAATGATTCGCGTATCAACTCAGGGACATCGAAGGCAGTTCCTTTCCGAGTCCATCGCCACAGTTGCCGGGTATGGCTCACTCGCATTCATAGCTCATCAAGCTCTGATCGGATCAATCACGTTAGGCGGGTTGGTTATGTACTTTGGCGCCTTTCAAGTGGCAATTGGATCGCTGCGCCCTACGTTGTCAAGCCTTGCCGAGTTGTATGAGAATAACTTGTTCCTAACCTCTCTCTTCGAGTTCCTCGAGTTACCGAAAGACGTTACTGATCAACCACATCCAAAACCAATTCCCAAGCAGTGGCACAGCGGCGTTCGTGTCGAGAACTTGACGTTCCGTTACCCCGGTACGTGCGACAATATTTTGGATCGTGTCCATCTTACGATCGCACCCGGCGAAATTGTCGCAATCGTTGGACACAACGGATCGGGTAAGACCACACTAACAAAACTGTTGTGTCGCTTATACGACCCGACAGAAGGTCGGATTACGATAGACGGCGTGGATGTTCGGGGTTTTCAGTCTGAAGAATATCGGAGTCAGATAAGCGTCATTTACCAGGATTATGGCCAGTATCACCTTTCCGCTCGAGAAAATATTCTTCTAGGGTCTCCGGATCTCGCTCCAGACGATCCAGCGATATTTGCCGCAGCAAAGTGGGCCAATATTCATACCGAACTAATGGCTCTGCCCCGAGGATACGATACCGTTATGAGTCGATCGCTGGCGGACGGCCATGAATTTAGCGGAGGTCAATGGCAGAAGCTGGCGCTAGCGAGAGCGTTCGTCCGAAAATCTCAGCTAGTGATACTGGACGAACCGACGAGTTCTCTTGATGCTGCCTCCGAATTCGAGTTCTTCGAACAATTCCGAACCATGGCGCAAGGAAGATCTGCCTTGATTATCAGCCATAGATTCTCCACAGTCAGCTTGGCAACTCGTGTTTACGTTCTTGATCGCGGGCGAGTGATAGAAGAGGGGACGCACGACGAACTCCTAGCTGCCGACGGGGTTTATGCGAATCTCTATAGAAAGCAGGCTTCCCATTATGTCGATGAAAGAGGAACTGCTGCGCAATCTTCCTAAGCGCCCACCGCCTCGGAATCCCGCCTCAGGACCGTCAGCGGCGGACGCTGCAGGTCGGATTATTCGGCTGACATATCCATCATCGGACTGCGCGAAACTGCATCAACCCTGCGGATGGTGAAACGACGCGCGAGTCGAACGGGTGCTTATCGCCTTGATAAAGCGCCAGAATACGTTGGACGTAACCTTTCGTTTCGGGATACGGCGGTACGCCGCGGTGCTTGTCAACGGTCCCCTCGCCAGCATTGTAGCCCGCTGCTACTAAGGGCACATTACCCTTGAAGTATGCCAATAGCCAGCGAAGGTAGGCCAATCCTCCGCGAATATTCTGTTCCGGATCGAACGGCTTGCTGACGTTGAACCGTTGCGCAGTCTCGGGGATGAGTTGCATCAGCCCCAGCGCGTTCTTTTGAGAACGCGCATTCGGATTGAAGTTCGATTCCGCCTGGATAACAGCCAGTGCCAACTGTGGATTGATCTTGTACTCGGGCGACAAACGATTGACTAGGTCGGCGATCTTCTTGGGCACGTTTTGAATGCTTGGAGAAGCCGAATCCCCGGTTGCATCACCCCTGGCGTCGACCAAGGTCGCAACCTGCGGCGGTCTCATGCAATCCGGGGGCGAATCCGCACGATCACCGAACCGCTGCCGCAATTTAAGTGCGTGTTCATGCCCGCGTTCGGCAGCCATGTCGAAGAACAGTGCCGCCATCGCATCGTTACGCTCTACACCACGCGCATTGGCGTACATCCAGCCGAGACTGTATTGTGCCTCTGCATTGCCTTCTCGCGCCGCAAGACAGTACAGTTCAAACGCCTTTTTGGGGTCTTTCTCGACGCCTTCCCCATGTTCCAGGGCGACAGCTTGGGCAACCAATTGCACCAGTCCGTCCTGCCCCAAACTGGTATTGGCTTGGGTACTCGTTGTAACCATAGCCAGCACTGCAACGGCTGCAACATAGTGTCGACCCAGCACGCGCGGAGAATTTCGGAGCGGAACAAGCGATTGACGCTGAGATACCGGCATGGCGTTCTTTTCTGAACATATTGGAGTGCCGAAATCCGACTCCTCGTTCGACAGGATGACCGGCCTGCCGGGAGGTTACTCAGTCGGAGTATTGGAACGAATCTTCGCTCAATTCCCGCCCGCTGACCAGCCTTCGAACGGACTAGTCCAATGGTGTAGACTTGATCGTCTTGCCAGTGTGATCGATTTCACATCTGCCTGATCACAGACCTAGACGGCATCAAGAAAGCGCGGCAGGGAGGACTCGAACCCACCGACCCCCGGCTTAGAAGGCCGGTGCTCTATCCAACTGAGCTACTGCCGCATGGACGCCGGCGCGCCCCGGTAACCCACTGAAAATTCAGCAGAGAAAAACCCACCGGGAGCGCTTTTTGGGCTTTGTCGCCAGCCACAACCTCGCTGGACTGGTCGGGGTGAGAGGATTCGAACCTCCGACATCTTGCTCCCAAAGCAAGCGCGCTACCGGACTGCGCTACACCCCGAGGACCGCGAATATTACCTGCACGCCAAAAGTCGGTCAATCTTCCAAGGTAAAAATGCCTCTTCCTTCCTCGGATTCGCGCCGAAACATCAATCTCAATGCGGTTGTTGCGGCGCGACGGCCGCTTGCTGTTGTTGGGCATGCTGCGCGTCGGCTGCAACCGCTTTCATCGACAAACGGATACGGCCCTTTTCGTCGGTTTCCAACACCTTGACCTTGACCGCCTGGCCTTCCTTGAGGTGGTCGGCGACCTTTTCGATGCGCTCGTTGGCGATCTGCGAGATATGCAGCAGGCCGTCCTTGCCCGGCAACACGCTGACTATCGCGCCGAAATCGAGCAGACGCAGCACCGTACCGTCGTAAACCCTGCCAACCTCGACTTCGGCGGTGATCGCCTCGATCCGCTTCTTGGCGACTTCAGCCATATCGGCATTGACCGAAGCGATGGTCACGGTACCGTCGTCGGTGATATCGATCGTGGTGCCAGTTTCCTCGGTCAGGGCGCGGATCACCGCACCGCCCTTGCCGATAACATCGCGGATCTTCTCGGGATTGATCTTCAACGTGAGCAGGCGTGGCGCATACGCCGACACCTGGCCGCGGGGGGTCGACATCGACGCTTTCATTTGGCCGAGAATATGGATTCGCGCTTCCTTTGCTTGCGCCAGCGCAACCTGCATGATTTCCTTGGTGATTCCCTGGATCTTGATGTCCATCTGCAGCGCGGTCACGCCAATGTCCGTGCCCGCCACCTTGAAGTCCATGTCACCGAGGTGATCCTCGTCGCCGAGGATATCCGTCAGCACCGCGAATCGGCTACCTTCCTTGATCAGTCCCATGGCAATGCCTGCCACGTGCGCCTTCAGCGGAACCCCAGCGTCCATCAGCGCCAACGATCCGCCGCAGACCGACGCCATCGACGACGAGCCGTTCGACTCGGTGATCTCCGAGACTACGCGCATCGAATAGCTGAACTCCTCGGGCGCGGGCAACACGGCAATCAGCGCCCGCTTGGCCAGCCGGCCGTGGCCGATTTCGCGCCGTTTGGGCGCGCCGAAACGGCCCGTTTCGCCTGTGGCAAAGGGCGGCATGTTGTAGTGGAGCATGAAGCGATCCCGGTATTCGCCGGCGATCGCATCGATGATCTGCTCGTCGCGACCGGTCCCGAGTGTCGCAATGACCAGTGCCTGGGTTTCACCTCGGGTAAACAGTGTTGAACCGTGGGTTCGCGGCAAGACGCTGTTGCGAATCGCGATCGGTCTAACGGTGCGGGTATCGCGGCCATCGATTCGGGGATCGCCGTTCAGAATCTGACTGCGAACAATTTTGGCTTCGAGGTCGAAAAAGTGATTCTTGATCGTATTGACGTCGGGCGCCGAAGCCCCTTCCGGCAGATTGGTGGTCAGTTGTGCCACCAGCGCGCTGCGAAGCTCATTGATCTTGGTGGTGCGTAACTGCTTCTGGGTCAGGCGATAGGCATCGCGCAACGGACCCTCGGCAATCTCGGCGATCTTCGCGATCAGCCCTTCGTCCCTGGCGGGCGCTTGCCAATCCCACTCCGGCTTGCCCGCCACTTCAACCAGTTCATTTATTGCCTTGATGGCCGCCTGCATCTGCTCATGGCCGAAGACCACGGCGCCAAGCATGGTCTCCTCCGACAATTCCTTCGCCTCGGACTCGACCATCAGCACTGCCGCCTGGGTACCGGCAACCACCAGGTTGAGCTGGCTGTCCTTGAGCTGGCTCGCGGTCGGATTGAGGACGTAGGCCCCGTTGTGGTAACCGACGCGCGCAGCGCCGATCGGCCCGCTGAACGGGATGCCGGAAATCGCCAGCGCAGCCGAAGCGCCGATCAGCGCGGGGATGTCGGCATCGACTTCCGGGTTGAGCGACAGCACATGAACGATAACTTGGACTTCGTTGTAAAAGCCATCCGGAAACAGCGGACGAATCGGCCGGTCGATCAGCCGCGAGGTCAACGTCTCCTTTTCCGACGGGCGCCCCTCACGCTTGAAAAACCCGCCGGGAATCCGGCCGGCGGCATAGAACTTCTCGGCGTAATCGACGGTGAGCGGGAAGAAATCCTGCCCTGGCTTGGCCTCCGTCTTTGCGACGACGGTGGCGAGCACCACTGTGTCGTCGACGCTGACCACCACAGCACCGCCCGACTGCCGAGCAAACTCGCCGGTTTCCAGGGTGACCGTCTGCTGGCCGTAAGTAAAGCTCTTCTTCGCGTGATTAAACAAGGTCCTGTCCTTTCGGTAGCAACCTGCAGTGCGTCAAACGTGCGATCTGCATGGCCCAACAAACACAAAGCCGGCGACAGCCCTCAAGGCTATCGCCGGCATCACTCTTTCTGCCCGCGCCGTCGCACTGGGCACGCCGAAGTCTGCGCGACCTACTTGCGCAAGCCGAGCCGCTCGATTAGCGAGCGATACCCATCGGCATTCTTGCGCTTCAGGTAGTCAAGCATCTTGCGTCGGGCGCTGACCATCTTGAGCAGGCCACGGCGGGAATGGTGGTCCTTCACATGTGCCTTGAAGTGGCCGGTCAGATCATTGATCCGCGCGGTCAGCAGCGCCACCTGGACTTCTGGCGAACCCGTGTCACCCTTGGCTCGCTGGTAGTCGCCTACGATCTTGGCCTTGTCTGCAGTCTGGATTGCCATGAAGCGTTACCTGTTATCTCGTCTCTTGGAAAACAGCGGATTATACGTGCTTTTGCGTAACTTGCCCAACCTGCTTTGAGCCAATGTCAGGGCAATCGCACGAATCCTATACAAGACCGAGGAGTTGAGCGCGATAGTTATCCGAGGTGGCGGCGATGAGGCGGCGCACCTTGATGCCGCCCTTGCGCTTGACGTGGGCGAGGCGAATGAGATT